>ERZ1370068.5845-contig-4850_pt1 | contig 33203 bp, 41 predicted proteins | sample MGYA00561227_ERZ1370068 | MGnify/ENA primary metagenome ERZ1370068 (study PRJEB38410, sample SAMEA6850437) | metagenome | study: Metagenomic assessment of the ecological functions of the soil: analysis of the soil microbiota associated with the...
ACTTGCCGAGCGCGCGGCCGGACGAGAAGGGCAGGTTGTTGTCGTTGCCGACGATGATGTGGTCGGCGTCGACCACGTCGACATTCTCGATGGTGAAGAACGGGAAGGTGAGCTTGCCGTCCCTGCCGCCCTGGCGCGCGAGCTTGTGCGGGATCGTCGATGTCCATCAGGTCGATGTAGCCCACCTTCTTCACGAAGCCGTCGGCGTCGGCCTGGGCGAAGTCGACCTTGTAGATGCGCTTGAACTTGGCCGGCACGTTGAAGCAGTCGGGCTTGGGCGCGCCTTCGAGCGCAGGCCTGCGCCGGATCGCCCTCGGTGTCGTCGCGCTCGATGATCAGGCCGCTGGTCGCGTCGATCAGGTTGAAGTCGCCGATCGCGTTGGTCGGCGCCTCGAGCGGATACTTCCAGCTCTTGCCGGTGTAGGCGCCCTTGTCGACGTCGAACTCGCAGGATGCGCAGGTAGCTCTTGCCGTCCTTGGTCTCGAGGCTGCGTTGGCCGCCTCGCCCACAGCGGCGCCTTCGAGCAGCGGATAGAGCGAACTTGCCGTCGGGCGAGGCTGCCATGCCCTCGAAGCCCTTGCTGCGCCGGACCTCGAACTTCACCGGCCCGGGCGCGCCGGCGCGGCACCAGGTAGGGATTGTCGGGCGAGCGCACGACCTTGCCGTCGACCTAGCGTCTCGAACACCGCCAGCACCTTGCCGCGTCTTGTCGGTCTTGATCAGGAACGGGCCGAACTCGTCGCCGAACCACAGCGCATCGCCGATCGGCTGGATCGATCTCGATGTCGAAGTCGGAGCCGGTGAGGTAGCGCCTGCGGCGTGTTCTCGTTGACGATGCGGAACGGCACCTTGCGGTCGGGATCGTGCAGGAAGGTGGTCGAGACGCGCTCGACCGCGCCGCTCTTCCAGTCGGGCTTGATGACATGGAACATCAGCATGGCGTCGGGCGAGTTGGCCTTCGAGCCGAAGCCGTTGTCGGTCAGGGTCAGGAACGTGCCGTCCTTCAGGTTCTTGATGCCCGACAGGCCCTGCACCGGCTGGCCCTTGAAGGGAAGGATGATGCCGGTCGGGCGCGGCGCCGCCTTGTCGGACAGCGCCGAGATGCGCCGGCACGCTTTCCGGCGTGTCGACCCGCTTGCCGCCGGCGGGCCGGCAAAGCGGCCGGAGATCTGCAGCTCCGGCGGCGCGTCGGCCGGCGCGGGAACGAGGTCATGGCCGGCAGGATGGCGTGGCCTTCCGAGAACGGCCGGATATTTGGTCTGCGCCAGCGGCCGTCAGCGCAAGGCTGAGGGCCGCCGTCGCAGTGACAGTGAAAGCAGCTGGGTGCGCATCGATGATGTCTCCCTGTTCGACATGCAGGACTACCGCAGGCGACGCTACGGTTTGCTGACGCTGCTTGTGGATCACGGGTGACGGTCACGCATGTCGTAACCGAAACGACATCGAACGGTAACGTCGACATCGCGCGTCGCACGCTACCCGACGGGCGATACTCGTAGAGAGATTGCTGGCGGTATGGTCAACAACGACGCGCCGTCGATCGGCGAACTGGTCGAACAGCGCCTCAACCGGCGCGACGCGATGCGGCTGCTGAGCGCGGCGCGGTCGGCCTTCAGCCCGGTGCCGTCGCCGGCTGCGGCGCAGGACGGCCGGCCCGTCGTCGCTCACGCTTCAAGGAGCTGGCGCACACGCTCGACGACAAGCAGCACGTCGCCGAAGGCTACGACATGCAGGTGGTGATCCGCTGGGGCGATCCCGTGGTCGCCGGCGCGCCCGCCTTCGATCCGGCCAACCAGACGGCCGCCGCGCAGGAAAAGCAGTTCGGCTACAACAACGACTATCTCGGCCTCTATCCGCTGCCGGCTCGGCAGCAGCGGCGGCGACCGCTTCCTGCTGGTCGCCAACCACGAATACGTCAACTCCAACCTGATGTTCGCCGGCCTGGGCGCCGGCCGCGACGCCAACCTCAAGACGTCGCAGGAGCAGGTCGAGATCGAGATGGCCGCGCGTCGGCGGCGCGGTGGTCGAGATCGCGCGCCAGGACGGCGCGCTGGAAGGTCGTCGACGGCAGCAAGTATGCGCGCCGCATCAGCGCCAACACGCCGATGCGACATCTCCGGCCCGGCGGCGGGCCACGACCTGCTCAAGACGACCGGCCGATCCGACGGGCCGCAAGGTGCTCGGCACCTTCGCCAACTGCGCCGGCGGCGGCACGCCGTGGGGCACCTGGCTCACCTGCGAGGAGAATTTCGACGTCTATTTCGGCGGCGACGGCTCGAAGCTGCCGCATCCCGAGACTGCACAAGCGCTACGGCGTCGGCCGGCTCGGCCTATCGGCTGGGTCGCGCATGTCGATCGCTTCGACCTCGCCAAGGAGCCGAACGAGCCCAACCGCTTCGGCTGGGTGGTCGAGATCGATCCCTACGAGCCCGCAGCGCGCGCCGGTGAAGCGCACGGCGCTCGGCCGCTTCAAGCACGAAGGCTGCACCTACGCGCTGGCCAAGGACGGCCGCGTCGTCTTCTACAGCGGCGACGACGAGCGCTTCGAATATGTCTACAAGTTCGTCACCGCGCGGCCGTGGAACCCGAACGACCGCGCCGCCAACAAGAACCTGCTGGACGAGGGCACGCTCTCGGTCGCGCGCTTCAACGCCGACGGCAAGGTCGACGTGGCTGCCGCTGGTCCAGGGCCAGGGTCCGCTGACGGCCGGAGAACGGCTTTGCCAGCCAGGCCGACGTGCTGCTCGAAGACGCGGCTGCGCCGCCGATCTCTCGAAGCGCCACGCCGATGGACCGGCCGGAGGACATCGAGACCAATCCGGTGAACGGCCGCGTCTACGTCGTGCTGACCAACAACGGCACGCGCAAGCCCGACCAGGTCGACCGCGCCAATCCGCGCGCCACCAACGATCACGGCCATATCCTCGAGATCGCGCCCAAGGACGGCGACCACGGCAACGCCGAGGGCACCTGGTCGATCTTCCTGCTGGCCGGCAAGCCCGGCCAGGACGCCGGCGCGCGCTATCACCGCGCGACGTCGGACAATGGCTGGCTGAGCTGCCCCGACAACATCGCCTTCGACAGCAAGGGCCGCATCTGGATCGTGACCGACGGCGCGCCGGCGCGCCGCCGGCGTCGCCGACGGCGTCTACGGCGCCGACACGACGGGCTTCGGCCGCGCGCTGACGCGCTGCTTCTACCAGGCGCCGACCGGCGCGGAAGTGTGCGGGCCCGATCTTCACGCCCGACGACACGACGTTCTTCCTCGCCATCCAGCATCCCGGCGAGGATCGCGGCTCGACCTTCGAGAAGCCGTCGACGCGCTGGCCCGACTTCAAGGACGGCATGCCGCCCCGGCCGGCGGTGATCGCCATCACCAGGAAGGGCGGCGGCGCGATCGGCAGCTAGGCGTCGATCACCGCCATCGCGTCCATCTCGAACAGCCAGCCCGGCTGCACCAGGCGGCTGACATAGATGAAGGTGCTGACCGGCGGTGCGGCCGTGTTGACGTAACGGTCGCGCACGTCGCGGAAGGCCCTCATTTGCTCGGGCGTGACCGACGCCGCCGCGTAGTTGTTGATCTTCACCAGGTCCTTCATCGTGCCGCCGGCGGCGCGTACGGCGGCGTCGACATTCTTGAAGACCTGCTCGACCTGGGCGGCGAAGTCGCCCGCGCCGACCAGCTTGTCGTCGGTGTCGTGCGGCACCTGGCCGGCGATCAGCACGAGCTTTCCCTTGGTCACCTCGGCGACCTGCGAATAGCCGGCGCGGCGCGGCATGGTCTTGGGATCGGAAAACTTGACGGTCATGGACGGCTCCTCGGCTTCAATGGCCGGACCGTAGCGTCTCCCCTGAGGGGAGAGTCAAGATCATGGTTCTGCCCGGTCCTCTCCGCCGCGAAGCGGGGGAGGAGGGACCCGCATACGAAGCGATGGGTAGGTGAGGTGGTGTCCGCACAAGGACGATGGTCCTGGTGCAAGTGCCGCGACCCACCTCACCCTCCGCGCTGCGTGCGAGTGTCCTTCTCCCCTCACCCGTGGGCGGAGAGGGCGAAGACGTCGAGGCGCTGGTTACACGTTGAACCTGAAATGAAACACGTCGCCGTCCTTGACGGCGTAGTCCTTGCCCTCGAGCCGGAGCTTGCCGGCGTCGCGCGCGCCCGCCTCGCCGTTCAGCGTGACGTAGTCGTCGTAGGCGATGGTCTCGGCGCGGATGAAGCCCTTCTCGAAGTCGGTGTGGATGACGCCGGCCGCCTCCGGCGCCGTGGCCTCGCGGCGCACCGTCCAGGCGCGCGCCTCCTTCGGGCCCGACCGTGAAGAAGGTCACCAGGTCGAGCAGCTGGTAGCCCGCGCGGACGACGCGGGCGAGGCCGGTCTCCTTCAGGCCGAGCGACGCCGAGGATACTCGCCCTGGTCCTCCGGCGGCGAGCTGCGCCACCTCGGCCTCGATGGCGGCCGAGATCACGACCGACGGCATGCCGCGCTCTTGGCGTACGCCTCGGCGCCTCGGCGCTGTGCGCGTTGCCGGTGGCGGCCGACGCCTCGTCGACGTTCAGCACGTACATCATCGGCTTGGCGGTGATGAGCTGCAGGCGCGCGGAAGACCGGGCGCTCCTCGGCGGTGATCGCGGCCTCGCGCGCCGGCTTGCCCTCGCGCAGCGCGTCCAGCGCCTTCTTCACCACCGGCGCCTCGGCCGCGGCTTCCTTGTCGCCGCCCTTGGCCCGCTTCTCGAGGTTGGGCAGGCGCTTCTCGAGGCTGTCGAGGTCGGCCAGCATCAGCTCGGTCTCGACGATCTCGGCGTCGCGCACCGGATCGACGCTGCCCGCGACATGGGTGACGTCGTCGTCCTCGAAGCAGCGCAGCACGTGGGCGATGGCGTCGACCTCGCGGATGTTGGCGAGGAACTGGTTGCCCAGCCCTTCGCCCTTGGAGGCGCCCTGCACCAGGCCGGCGATGTCGACGAACTCGAGCTGGGTCGGTGATGATCTTGGCCGAGCTGGCGATCGCCGCGAGCTTGTCGAGCCGCGGATCGGGCACGGCGACGCGGCCGACATTGGGCTCGATGGTGCAGAACGGATAGTTGGCCGCCTGCGCCGCCTGCGGTCGCGGTGAGCGCATTGAACAGGGTCGACTTGCCGACATTGGGCAGGCCGACGATTCCGCAGTTGAAACCCATTTTTACGCTTTCGACTCGTCCGGTCCTTCGAGGGGGCTTGGGAGGCGGCGCGAGATGCGCCACCCGGCTCATGTAGCGTTCGTCGGCCTTGCCGGTGCCCTCGGCCAGCAGCGCCGACTCGTCGGCCAGCGCGCCCAGCAGCCTTGGGCAGCCAGCCGTCCTTGGCGTCGCGCTCGTCCGGGCTCGAAGTCGCGCAGCACCCAGTGCAGCACCAGGTCCTTGTGGCCGGGATGGCCGATGCCGATGCGCACCCGGCGATAGTCCGTTGCCGACATGGGCGTCGATGTCGCGCAGGCCGTTGTGGCCGCCGGCGCCGCCGCCCTTCTTCATGCGGATGCGGCCGGGCGCGAGGTCGAGCTCGTCGTGGAACACGACGACGCGGTCGAGCGGGATCTTCAGGAAGCGCACCGCTTCGCCCACGGCCTTGCTCGACTCGTTCATGAAGGTCATGGGCTTCAGGATCAGCGTGCGCTCGCCGCCGAGATGGCCTTCCGCCACCTCGCCGTTGAAGCGCGCACGCCACGGCGAGAAGACACGGCGGCGGACGATCTCGTCCACCGCCATGAATCCCACATTGTGCCGGTGCCCCGCATAGCGCGGCCCGGGATTGCCGAGCCCGACCAGCAGAAGCATCGAACGGACGGAGCCGATGCCCGCCGCTTACTTCTTGGCCGGAGCCGGGGCCTTGCCGCCGGCCGCCGGAGCCGCCGCTGCACCTGCCGCCGGAGCTGCGCCCGCCGCGGGAGCCGCACCCGGCGCCGCCGGCGCCGCGCTGCCGCCGGCTGCCCTCGGCTGCGGCCGGAGCCGCTGCCGCTGCCGCCGCATCGGCCGCCGCCTGCGCCGCCGCTTCGCGCACCACGGTCGGTGCGGCGATCGACGCCACGGTGGCGTTCTTGTCGCGGCTCACCACGCGCACGCCCTCGGGCATCGTCGAGCGTCGAGAGATGGATCGAGTGGCCGATCTCGAGGCCGGTCAGGTCGACCTCGAAGTATTCGGGGATGGTGGCGGGCTTGGTGCGCACGGTGATCTCGTGCAGCACGATGTTCAGCACGCCGCCGCGCTTGATGCCGGGCGCCTGGCCTTCGTTCCTGAAGTGGACCGGCACCTGCACGGTGATGATCGGAGTCGGGCCCGATGCGCAGGAAGTCGAGATGCAGAGGCTTGTCCGTCACCGGATCGACCTGCACGTCGCGCGGCAGGACCTCGTAGCCCGTGCCGTCGACGTCGATCTTGAGCGCGGTGGTTGAAGAAGCCCTCCTTGTGCAGCTCGCGCTCGACCGATTTCGGCTCGACCGCGATCATCACGGGGGCTGCTTGTCGCCGTAGATCACGGCGGGAATCAGTCCATCGCGACGGCTGGAACGGGCGCCCCCTTTGCCGGCCCGGTCCCGCATCTTCGCGACGACCTTTGTCGTCTCTGCCATTTCAACTTCTCCTTAAGGTTTGCTCTTTCTCTCTCTCACTCGCGGCGTGGCCTCCAGGGGTGCCCATCGCCGGATCTCTCAAAACTCCTCAGTCGAACAGGCTCGACACCGACGTCTCTTCGGAAATGCGCTTCATCGCCTCGGCCATCAGCGTGGCGATGCTGAGCGGCCGCACGTTGGGCGACACGCGCACCGCCTCGGTCGGCTGGATCGGATCGGTGATCACCATCTTCTCCATCGGCGAGGCGGCGACGCGGGCCACCGCGCCGCCCGACAGCACGCCGTGCGTGACATAGGCCGACACCGACTTGGCGCCCTGGTCCATCAGGGCGACGGCGGCGTTGCACAGCGTGCCGGCCGAGATCGACGATGTCGTCGATCAGGATGCAGTCGGCGTCCTTGACGTCGCCGATCACGTTCATGACCTCGCTGACGCCGGCCTGCTCGCGGCGCTTGTCGATGATGGCGAGGTCGGCGTCGATCCGCTTGGCGATGGCGCGGGCGCGCACCACGCCGCCGACGTCGGGCGACACCACGGTCAGGTTGCGGTTGGTCAGCGTTTCCTTGATGTCCTTGCTGAACACCGGGCCGGCGATAGAGGTTGTCGAGCGGGATGTCGAAGAAGCCCTGGATCTGGCCGGCATGCAGGTCGAGCGTCAGCACGCGGCTGGCGCCGGCATTGGTGATCAGGTTGGCCACCAGCTTGGCCGAGATCGGCGTGCGCGAGCCGGTCTTGCGGTCCTGCCGGGCGTAGCCGTAGTAGGGCATCACCGCGGTGATGCGCCGCGCCGAGCTGCGGCGCAGCGCATCGATGGTGATCAGCAGCTCCATCAGATGGTCGTTGGCCGGGAAGCTGGTCGACTGGATGACGAACACGTCCTCGCCGCGCACGTTCTCCAGGATCTCGACGAAGATCTCGTTGTCGGAGAAGCGGCGGATGTTGGCCTTGACCAGCGGCAAGGCCAGCTTGGCGGCAATGGCTTCTGCCAGCGGGCGATTGCTGTTGCCGGTGAGAATCTTCATATCGCGACCCCTGTCGCCGGGCGGTTTCTCGTTAAGTCGTTGATTTCAGACGACAAAACGGCCATTCCCGGCCGCGACGCGGCGGACCATACCAATGAGTCCCGGTTCTGTAAACGGCCTGAAATATCGCGCTTTTCAGGCCCTCAAGGGCGCGCGCCCGTCGTGGAGCAGGCGATGGCAGAGCGCTAGGCTCACCCGAACCGCGCGCTTCTTTCAAAGAGGCATCATGACCGACGCCAAGTTCCACATCCTCGACGGCTTTCCGCGCTCGGTTTCTCCCAGCAGCCATGCCACCGAAGCCGACGGCTTGGTTTTCCTGACCGGCCAGTTCGGCCGCGACCTCGACGAATCCGGACAAGGCGCTGCCCGAGGGCATTCGGGCGCAGACCGATGTGACCCTTCGCAACATGGCGCGCGTGCTTGAGTCCCTCGACCTCTCGCTTCGCCAACGTGCTGCAGTGTCCGGGTGTTCCTGACGCGCTTCAAGCGCGACTACGACGCCATGAACGAAGTCTATGCCGGCTTCTTCCCGTCGCACGCTCGTCCGGCGCGCACCTGCGTCGGCGTGACGGACCTCGTGCGCGACGCGCTGATCGAGATCGATTGCGTCGCCAAACGGTGAGGGCGTTGCGCCAGGGGCGCGGAGAAGACGCGGCGCCTCACGCAACGTGCGGGTCGGCCACGAACGGCCACTGCGCCTTGTCGACCTTGGTGTAGGGCAGCAGCGACCAGTCCGGCACCAGCGCGCCGGGGCGGCGACATAGACCACCTCGCTGGCGATCGGCGCGTAGGCGGCGTGGAAGTGCTGCATCGATTTCACCACCACGACCTTCTTGGTCGCCGGGATCGACGCCGAGCTTGGTGAAGCAGTCGAGGCTGTGGCACTGCGAGCGCTTGGTGTTGACGATCACCGTCACGCCCTCGATCTGCAGGGCCGCCGCGTCGCCGATCGGGTTGACGCCCTTGCGCTGCGCCGCCGAACTCGATGGTGACGTTCCTTCCCGACCTTGAGCACTTTGGCGCGGGCATCGACCGGCGGGCCGGATTGCGGGCCGAGCTTGCCGCCGAGGCGAATGTCGAGCTCGGCGCCTTCGCCGACCTCGAAGGCGAGCTTCACCGCGCCGGGATCCCAGATCATGGCGATCGCGGCGTCCTTCACCTTCCTGTCGAGCAGCGCCTTCAGGATGAAGGTCGAGATCGGAGGCGGCGCCGCCGCCGGCATTGTCCGACACGTCGGCCAGCACCATGGGCTTGGGCAGATTGTGCGAGACTCACGCGCGCCATGGCGGCGTCGAGCGTGACGTAGGGCGGCTGGGTGGCCGCGCGCATGGCGAAGAATTCCTGGCCGAGCTCGCGCGCGCGAGCCTCTCGGCCTTGGCCTTGTCGCCGTCGGTGATGGCGATGATCTTGCTGCCCATCTCCTTGATGTCGGACCACGGGAAGCCGTGGGCGATCGAGAGCGACAGCACGCCGTCCTTGCCTTCCATTGCCGAGAGCTTTGTCGACGAAGCCGCGCATCGGCTGGCGCGTGGTGTGGAACACGCCGATCATCTGGCAGTCCCAGGCCGCCATGACGGGCCTGGTGCGGCCCTCGATGGCGCCTTCCATCACGGTGAAGAGATCGTCGGCGCGCTCCGGCACGTCGACATGCGGATATTCCTTGAACAGCACCAGCGCGGTGGCGTCGCGCAGCGTGCCCTCGCCGATGTTGCAATGCAGGTCGAGCTCGACGCCGACCGGCACGTCGGGCCCGACGACCTTGCGCACATGGGCCGAGCAGGTCGCTTTCGCAATCGTCGTAGCCCTCGGCCACCATGGCGCCGTGCATGGACAGCAGCACGCCGTCGACCGGCATCGCGGCCCTGAGGTCGGCCACGATCTCGTCGCGGAAGGCCTCGTAGACCTTCTTCACCGTCTTGCCGGCGCGGCTGGGCGAAGGCGCACAGGCTTCGACCACCTGCCAGCCCTTGGCCTCGGCACGGCCGGCGCCACACCGCGAGCGGCGCGCCGAACATCGGCACGTTCTTGCCGTAGCTGCCTTTGCGGAAGAGGCAGGTCTCCTCGAAAGAGCTGATGGCCGGTGGGGATGGAGGCGAAGGTGTTGGTCTCGGTGCCGAGGCAGGCGGTGAAGATCTTTTTCATGGGCCGCGATCTTGCGGGAGCCGCAGGATCGCCGCAACCTTCGCGGCGATTTTGCCTCACCCAGACGAACGTCAGCGGGTCAGAGGATCAAATCAGCCGCATTGCCGCCCGCGAGGATGGCTCCCGTGAAGCCTCCGCTGCCGGCGTACGACGAAGCGAGATAGAGCCCGCGGATGGGCGTCTTCGCCGAGCGGCCGATCCCGCGCCAGATCGGGCCGGACGGCGGCAGCGGGGCGAAACCGTAGATCGCCCCTTGGGGCGCATTGAGATAGTGTGCATCGACAACGCCGTGTCGAAGACCGAAGCGACGACATGCGAGGCAAAGCCCGGGAATTCACGATCGATCGCAGCGATGATGGCCTGCCGCCATTGCTCGCGCTTGATGTCATGCGCAGCCTTGTCGAGCCCTACCAGTTCGCCAGCCGATCGACGCCCACCGCGGACACCGGATACGGGGGCCTCCCAATCCGGAGTCGATGGAAGAATAATCGACGACCGTCATCACCGGCTGTTCCGGGCCCGGCGCGGCGCCGAGAAGGGCCGCGCTGCGGCGCTGGTCCGACAACGTTTTCATCCACGGCGGCAGCAGGAACGTCGAATAGCTGCGAAAGCCGGAGCGTCGTCGGGCGCACCGACAACCCGAACGTCGCCGAGAAGAGTGAAATCGACAGAGGCGAGGTTCGGCATAGGCCGACCAGAAGCGGCTGCGCGCTGAGCGCCGGCACCATGGCCGCAAGCACAGCCGGAGCCGCATTGGCGACGATGACCGACGCCCGCGCCTCCATCGGCTCGCCGCCTTCGCGGTCCACATGCACGACGCCGGAGGCGGGCGCTCGTCGGCGTCGAGGCGGATTGTCGGTCACCTGGCGGCCCAGCGTTCGATTTCGCCGCGCCGGCCTGCTTCGTCGCCGCGGCGAGTGCATTGCTGAGGCGCGCCGAGCCGCCGCGGACATAGCGGCCGGCCGAGGCCAGATAGTCCGCCTTGCGCCACGGCGAACAGGGTCCACCACAAGCGTGTCGGGATCATCGTGCCAATAGGGAGATTTGCGGCCAGCGCACATTTCGAGCGCCTCGTTGTCGCCGAACGTCCGATCGAAAACCTGAGTGACCGGATCGCCGCCAATCGCGGACCATCGGCGCCAGTTTGACAAGCGCGCCGAAACCTTCGCCGCGGGTTGCGGAAGGCCTCGCGGCCGCCGGCTCAGCGTCCCGAGGGCCGGCCGTGATGCGTTCCATGTCGCCCAACACCGCGGCGACGCCCGACCTGGCAGAAGAGAATCGATCGGCCAGGGCGGCTCGGGCCGCCGCAAAGCCGTCAGGCAGAACGAACGGTTGTCCGACAGGTCCTCCGCGAACCTCGTAGATCGCGCCCGTCGGCACCCATTCCACGGCGTCGAGGATCCCGATGCGGGCCAGGATGGAATGCTTGGGATCGATCGGAACGCTGGGGTCGGCTGGTCTCGTGAAGGGAGCCTCGACCAGCATAGGTCGCCGACCTTGTAAGTCGATGCCGCGCCACCAACCGACTCAGTTGCGCTCGATGACGAGCGTCCTGCGGCCGGCGCGGGCGAGCAGCGCTGCTGCCGTCAACCCGCCCGAGGCCGGCACCGATCACGATGACGTCGTAGGCTGCGCCATCTGCCCGCGTCTCCGTTCGCGCGATGCCAGGTGGGCTAGGCTGCGAGCGCGGATCCAGCAAAGCGGCTTCCGCGCTTCCGAGATCGGCGGTGCCGAACTGCGCAGAACCTGCGTGCCGCCGAGCCGCGTGTCGCCGTAGAGCGTGGCGAATTGCGATTTCGCCTCGGCGAGGGCGGCCAGCGCGGCGATCTTGGCCGAGCCCTCGCAGAGGAAACGCGCGCGCGCTCGGCGTCGCCCGAGCGCAGCACCGCGCCGAGCGTCTCGGCGAGCGGTCGCACGTCGAACGCGGCCGAAGCCATCTTCGTCAAGAGCGCCGACCGTCGCCATCGCCTGGCTCGGGATGGCGGCCGGCGGCGCGCAGCACGTCGAGCGCCATGACGTTGCCGGAGCCTTCCCAGATGGCGTTGAGCGGCGCCTCGCGGATAGAGCCGCGCCAGCGGCAGGTCCTCGATGTAGCCGTTGCCGCCCAGGCACTCCGAGCGCCTCGTAGACGAGCTGCGGCGTGCTCTTGCAGACCAGGAACTTCACCGCCGGCGTCAGCAGCCGCGCGTAGCGCTGCTTCGCCGGATCGCGCGCGGCGCGATCGAAGGCGCGGCACGAGCCGGAACACCAGCGCCACCTGCGCCTCGAGCTCGAGCGCCAGGTCGGCCAGCAGCGGCGCGCATCAGCGGCTGGTCGGCGAGCCGCTTCTGGAACACCGATGCGGTGGCGGATGTGATGCAGCGCCTGGCTGAGCGCCATGCGCATCTGGCCGGCCGAGGCGATGGCGCAGTCGAGCCGCGTCAGGTTCACCATCTCGATGATGGTGCGCACGCCCGCGCCCTCCGGCGCCGACCACGCTCGGCATAGGCGCCGTGGAACTCGACCTCCGACGAGGCGTTCGAGCTTGTTGCCGAGCTTGTCCTTCAGGCGCTGGAAGCGGATGCGCGTTCTGGCTGCCGTCGGGCCGGAAGCGCGGCATCAGATAGCAGGTGAGGCCGCCCTGTCGTCGGCCTGGGCCAGCACCAGGAAGGCGTCGCACATCGGCGCCGACATGAACCATTTGTGGCCGGTGATCTCGACATGGTCGCCGCGCCGGCGACCGCCTGGGTGATGTTGGCGCGCACGTCGGTGCCGCCCTGCCGCTCGGTCATGCCCATGCCCAGCGTGACGCCGTCCTTCTCCCACCACGGCAGCGGCGCGCGGATCGTAGGTGCGCGACTGGATCTTGGGCAGCCACCTGGCGAGCAGCGCCGGCTCGAGCGCAAGCGCGCCGATGCAGGCGTGCGTCATGGTGATGGGGCACATGTGGCCGCTCTCGGCCTGGGTGGCGAGATAGAGCCGCACCGCGCGGCTCGACATCGGTCCCGGTCTGTCGCTGCCGTCGTGCGCCGAGGCGTGGATGCCGTGGCCGATGCTTCTGGCCATCATGCGCGTGATAGGCGGGATGGAACTCGACGAAATCGATGCGGTTGCCCTTGCCGTCGACGATGTGCAGCTTGGGCGGGTTCTCGTTGGCGACGCCGGCCGAGATCGAGCGTCTCGGCCGCAGCCGTAGTCCTTGCCGCAGGCCGACAGGCCCGCGAGGTCGAGCCCGGCGCGCGCCGCGGCGTCCGCCAGCGGCCGGTCGGCGCTGAACAGGTCGACGTCGCCGAAGGCGGGCGACTGGTTGAACGAGGCGTCTTCGAGCAGGCCGGAGGGCATGCGCGACTCTATCTCAAGCGAGGTGATTCGCAGTCAAGTCCAGACTGTCATCCCGAGCGTCAGCGAGGGACCTCTGAGGCACCGGGAAGGTCCTCGCTGCGCTCAGGGATGACAGCTTTGTTGGCCCTCGGCGGTGCGCCGCGCTCAGGCTTCGCCTTCGTACTTGAAGGAGAGCTTCAGCTTGGTGCGGTAGGACGTGACCTTGCCCTTCTCGATCACGACGTCCTGCTCGACGACCTCGGCGACGCGCAGGTCGCGCAGCGACTTGGAGGCGCGTTCCACGGCCGTCTGCGCCGCCTTTTCCCAGGACTCGGTGCTGGTGCCGACCACCTCGACCACTTTGTAGACGCTGTCTGGCCATTTGATCCTCCCGTGGACACGGTTTCACCGTCTCGTCCGGTGCCGGGTCAGGGGAGGCGCGGCAGCGACTGCCTCTGGGCCTTTTCCTTATGGTGAGGCGGAGCCTAGCACGCCACGGCGCATCGGCTCAAATCACGCGGCGGCGAACTTGCCGAACTCCCAGTTGCGGCCGGGCGCGGCGGCGAACAGCGCCTTGGTGTAGTCGTCGCGCGGCGCGCCGAAGACCTGCTCGGCCGAGCCGTACTCGACGACGCGGCCCTTGCTCATCACGGCGACGTAGTCGCAGATCTGCGCGGCGACGCGCAGGTCGTGGGTGATGAACAGCACGGCGAGGTTGAGCCGCTGGCGGATCTCGTCGAGCAGCTCGAGCACCTGCTTCTGCACCGACACGTCGAGCGCCGAGACCGCCTCGTCGGCGATCAGCAGCTCGGGCTCCATGGCGAGCGCGCGGGCGATGCAGATGCGCTGGCGCTGGCCGCCGGAGAACTGGTGCGGATAGCGGTCGAGCGAGCTGGGATCGAGCCGCACCGTCTCCATCAGCTTGCGCGCGCGCGCCAGCGCCTCGTCGCGCTTGAGGCCGAAATTCATCGGCCCTCGATGATCGACTCGCCGATCGTGATGCGCGGATTCATCGAGCGGTAGGGATCCTGGAAGACGATCTGCACCTGCCGGCGGTGCGGCCGGAGCTTGCCGGCCGACATGGTGGCGATCTCGGTGTCGCCCAGGAACACCTTGCCGTCGGTCGGGTCGATCAGGCGGGCGATGCAGCGCGCCACCGTCGACTTGCCCGAGCCGGATTCGCCGACGATGCCCAGCGTCTCGCCGCGCGCGGATGTCGAGGTCGACGTCGACCGCCGCCTTGACGACCCGCGCCTTCTGGAAGAAGGCGACTTGCCGCTGTAGGTCTTGCCGAGCTTCTCGGTGCGCAGCACGGTGACGCCGTCGTGCCGCACGCCGCGATGCACCGGATGGATCGACGGCACCGAGGAGATCAGCATCTTGGTGTAGCCGTGCTCGGGCCGCGACAGGATCTGCTCGGTCGGGCCCATCTCGACCAGCTCGGCCCCAGCGCAGCACGGCGACGCGATGGGCGATCTCGGCGACCACGCCGAAATCGTGGGTGATGAACAGCACGCCGGTGCCCTGGCCTGCCTGCAGCTCGGCGATCAGCTTCAGGATCTCGGCCTGCGTGGTGACGTCGAGCGCGGTGGTCGGCTCGTCGGCGATCAGCAGCACCGGATCGAGCACCAGCGCCATGGCGATCATGATGCGCTGGCGCTGGCCGCCCGAGAGCTGGTGCGGATAGGAGGCGTAGATGCGCTCGGGCTCCGGCAGCTTCACGCGCGGTCAGGATGGCGATGATCTTGGCGCTTGCGCTCGGCGGCGTCGAGCTTGGTGTGGGTGCGCCAGCACCTCGTCGATCTGCTCGCCGCAGGTCATGACCGGATTGAGCGCGGTCATCGGCTCCTGGAAGATCATCGACATGCGCGTGCAGCGCAGTTCGCGCAGCCGCGTCTCGCCGGCGGCGAGCATGTTCTCGCCCTCGAGCAGGATCTCGCCGCGCGGTCGGCTTCAGCGCCTTGGCCAGCAGGCCCATGACGGTGAAGGCGATCACCGACTTGCCGGAGCCCGATCTCGCCCACCAGGCAGACGATCTCGCCGGGATTGACGGTGAAGCTCACCTTCTCGACGGCATGGGCGCGGTCGGCGCCGGCCGGCAGGGCGACGCTGAGATTGCGGACTTCGAGGACGGGCTCGCCAACCTGCCCTTCCTGTCGACTCGGAGCGATGCCGATGAGTCAGACGTCGGGACTCATACTTTCTTGCTCATCTTCGGATCGAGCGTGTCGCGCAGGCCGTCGCCCATGATGTTGATCGCCAGCACCGTGAGCGCCAGGAAGATGCCGGGATAGAGGATGTTGTGCGGGAACACGCGGAACAGCGTGCGGCCCTCGGCCATGATGTTGCCCCAGCTCGGGATCTCCGGCGGGATGCCGATGCCGAGGAAGCGACAGGATCGCCTCGGCCAGGATCGCGGCGGCGGCGATGAAGGTGCCCTGCACGATCAGCGGCGCCACGGTGTTGGGCAGGATGTGGCGGAACATCAGGGTCCAGGTCGGCGTGCCGACCGAGATGGCGCCCTCGACATAGGGCTCCTCGCGCACCGTCAGCACGATCGGAGCGCACCAGGCGCACGACGCGCGGCACGTCGGGCACGACGATGGCGAAGATCACGGTGATCAGGCCGGCGCGCCAGATCGAGACCAGCGCGATGGCGAGCAATATGCCCGGGATCGCCATCAGCCCGTCCATGATGCGCATGATGATGCCGTCGAGCCAGCGGATGTAGCCCGACGACCAGGCCGATCACGAGGCCGATGGCGACGCCGCGATGATGGCGACGGCGACGCCGATCACCAGCGAGACGCGCGTGCCGTAGATGCACGCGGCTGTAGACGTCGCGGCCCAGGCTGTCGGTGCCCATGATGGCACGTGCGCTTGGCTGTCGTGCCGTCGTCGAGGCGGAAGGTGATCTCGGTGCCCGGCTTCTTGTTGCGCGCCGCCGGATCGATGCGCGTCGGATCGACCGTGCCGAGCAAGGGCGCCAGCGATGGCGATGGCCAGCATGACCAGCAGGATGGCGCCGCCGAAGATGACGGCGGGGTTGCGGATGGCAAGCGCCACAGGCTCCGGCGCTCGGTCGAGGCCGCCGCGATGGCGGCGGAGTCGACGACTGTCTTCGGATTATCGCGCTCAATAGCGGATCCTCGGGTCGAACAGGGTGTAGCTGATGTCGATCAGCAGGTTGATCAGCACGTAGACGACGGAGAACAGCAGGATGACGGCCTGGATGGTCGGGAAGTCGCGGCTCAGCACCGCCTCGACCGTGAGCCGGCCGAGGCCGGGCAGGCCGAAGACGCTCTCGGTCACCACCGCGCCGCCGATCAGGATGCGCGATGCCGATGCCGATCACGGTGAGGATCGGCACGGCGGCGTTGCGCAGCGCATGGCGCATCAGCACGACCCGGTTGGAGAGGCCCTTGGCGCGGGCGGTGCGGATGTAGTCCTCGTTCAGCACCTCGAGCACGCTGGCGCGCGTGATGCGGGCGATCAGCGCGATGAAGACGATGCCGACAGCGTGAGCCGACGGCAGCACCATGCGCTCGAGGAAGCCGCCAGAAATTGACGCCGATGCGGATGTAGCCCTGCACCGGCAGCCAGCCGAGCTCGATGGCGAAGACATAGATCAGGCAATAGCCGATGACGAAGCACCGGCACCGAGAAGCCCATCACCGAGAAGCCCATCACGAAGCGGTCGATCAGCGAGCCATGGCGGTAGGCGGCGAGCACGCCGAGCGGCACGGCGAGGCTGATGGCGATGATCAGCGTGCAGGTCGCCAGCGCCAGGGTCGGCTCGACGCGCTGGGCGATCAGCTCGGCCACCGTCTTCTTGAAGAAGAAGCTCTCGCCGAAATTGCCCTGCAGGACGTTGCCGATCCAGATGGCGAACTGCGTGCCAGATCGGCTCGTTGAGCCCGAGCTTGTCGCGGATGTCGGCGATCTGGTCGGAGGTGGCGTTGTCGCCGGCGATCACCGCCGCCGGATCGCCCGGCGTCAGCCGCAGCATGAGGAAGACGAACACCGCCACCACCGCGAGCACGGGGATGATGGCGACGAGACGACGGGCGATGAAATCGAGCATTTCAGCTCCTGCATGCACCTCGCAGCCTTCCCGCTTCGCGGTGATGCGAGAGGTCTCCGCCCGCTCGGGATGACGTCGCGGCCGCCGTAGCGGGCAGGCCGCGATCGTCACTTCTTCTCGATGTTCCACATCACCGGCACCGGCGCCTTCAGCCAGCCGGTGACGTTGGCGCGCGCGCGCCCGGTCCGTACCACTGGCCGAGCCAGCCGAACTGCGCGGTCTCGATGGCGCGCAGCTGGACGGCCTCGGCAAGCGCCTTGCCCTTGGCCGGGTCGGTCTCCCTGGCGTAGGCGTCGCGCAGCTTCTCCATCTCCGGATCGGTCGGCCAGCCGAACCACGCCTTGTCGCCGTTGGCGACGAAGTAGGAGTTGGAGATCGGGTTCAGCGCGTCGGCCGACACCGAGAAGGTGTGGAAGGCGTTCCAGCCGCCCTTGTCGGCCGGATCCTTCTTGGTGCGGCGCGTGACCAGCGTCTGCCAGTCCATCGACTGCATGTCGACCTTGAAGCCGCCCTGCTCGAGCAGCGACTTGGTGACCGGCGCCATGTTGGTGAGCACCGGCAGGGTCGGTCGACTGCATCAGCACGATCGGCGTGCCGTCGTAGCCCGCCTCCTTCAGGAGCGCCTTGGACTTCTCGAAGTCGGGCTTGATCAGCAGTGCCGTTGGTCTTGTCGGACGCGTTGGGCGTGCCGCAGATGAAGGCGGCCGGGCAGACCTTGTAGTATGCCGGCTCGCCGACGGTCGCCTTGAGGTAGTCCTCCTGGCGCATCGAGTAGAGCGCGGCCAGGCGGATCTTGGGATTGTCGAACGGCTTCACCAGGTGGTTGAAGCGGATGATGAACTGCGTGGCCGAGCGGGTTCCAGTCGACGAGCCTGACGTTCTTGTCGGCTTCTTCAGCACCGGCAGGAGGTCGTGCGGCGGCTGCTCGATCAGGTCGATCTCGCCGGCGATCAGCGCGTTCACCTGCTGCTGCGGCGTCCGGCATCTCGACGATCTCGACCCGGTCGACCTTGACGACCTTGCCGCCGGCCAGGCCCGAGGCGGGCTCGGCTGCGCGGCTTGTACTTCGGGTTCTTGATGTAGACGTGCTTCTCGCCGGGCTTGGACTCGGCGTTGACGTAGATGAACGGGCCGGAGCCGATCTGGCTGTCGATCTGCTTGAACGGCGTCGGTCTCGGCGACGCGCTTGGGCATCATGAAGGGCACGTTCGAGCGACGGCTTGCCGAGCGAATCGAGCACCAGGCCGTACGGCTCCTTCAGCATCGATCTGGAAGGTCTTGGCGTCGACCGCCTTGTACTCCTCGACGAAGTCCATGAGCTTCTGGCCCATCGAGTCGCGCTTGCCCCAGCGCTTGATGCGAGGCGATGCAGTCCTCGGAGGTGACGGGCTTGCCGTCGTGCCACTCCAGCCCGTCGCGCAAGCGTGAAGGTCCACACCGTCTTGTCGGCGCGAGACCTCGTACTTGTCGACCATCTGCGGCTTGACCGCGTTGTTCTCGTCGATCGCGAACAGCGTGTCGTAGATCATGTAGCCGTGGTTGCGCGTGACGTAGGCCGTCGTCCAGATCGGATCGAGGATCGTCAGGTTGCCGTTCTGCACGAAGCGCAGGACCTTGCTCTGCGGCCAGCGCCGGTCCGGCGCGCTCGCCAGCCAGCGCCGCGCCGGCGGCCATCGCCGCCAGAGTGCGCCGCATCGATCATCTCATCAAGATCCCCTCCAGCTTTGTCTTCGTATGGAAGGAGGCGGCCCGATCTCACGGCCGAGCCTCCCGCGCACCTCGCGCTACTTCTTCGACATGTTCCAGAACACCGGCACCGGCGCCACCATCATGCCGTCGATGTTGGTGCGCATGCGCGGTCGGCTGGTACCACTGGCCGAGATTGACGTGGGTCGGATGCGTCGACCCAGTACTTCTGCAGGTCGATCGACGATCTGCTTCTGCTTGGCCGGATCGGTCTCCTTGGCGAACTGGTCGCGCAGCTTCTCGATCGTCTCGTCGCACGGCCAGCCGAACATCGCCTTGTCGCACGACGGCGTTGAAGAAGCCGGCCATCACCGGATTGAGGATGTCGGCGGCCACCCACGAGGTGAGGAAGGCGTTCCAGCCGCCCTTGTCCGGCGGATCCTTCTTGGTGCGGCGGGCGACCAGCGTCTGCCAGTCCATCGACTGCATGTCGACCTTGAAGCCGGCGCGCCTCCAGCTGCGCCTTGGCGACCGGCGCGAGGTTGGTCAGCACCGGCAGGTCGGTCGACTGCATCAGCACGACCGGCGTGCCGTCGTAGCCCGCCTCCGTCAGCAGCTGCTTGGCCTTGGCGGCGTTGCGCGTTCAGCACGTCGGCCATGCCGGCGTCGCTGGCCAGCGGCGTGCCGCAGACGAACGACCGCCTTGCAGAGCTTGTAGTATTTCGGATCGCCGATCGTGGCCTTGAGGAAGTCCTCCTGGTTGAAGGCGACCATGACGGCGTGGCGGATCTTGGGATTGTCGAACGGCTTGAGCAGCGCTGTTGAAGCGGAAGGCGTACTGGTTGCCGAGCGGATTGCCGTTGAACAGCTTGATGTTCTTGTCCTTGGCCAGCAGCGGCAGCAGGTCGTGGCTGGGCGATCTCGATCATGTCGATCTCGCCGTTCTGCAGCGCCGCGACCTGGGTCTGCGCGTCGGAGATCCAGATCCATTCGACGCGGTCGACCTTGGCGACCTTGCCGCCGGCCAGGCCCGAGGCGCGGCTCGGCGCGCGGCTTGTACTTCGGGTTCTTGACGTAGACCGATCTTCTCGCCCGGCTTCCATTCGTCGGCGCACGAAGATGAACGGGCCCGGAGCCGATCACGTCCTCGGCCTTGATCTGGGTGCATGGGATCGGTCTCGGCCGACTCGCTTCGGCATCATGAAGGGCACGTTCGACGACGGCTTGCCGAGCGACTGCAGCACCAGGCCGTAGGGCTCCTTCATCTTCATCTTGAAGGTCTTGGCGTCGACCGCCTCGAAGCCGGCGACCGAGGCCATCATCTTCTGGCCCATCGAATCGCTGGCGCCCCAGCGCTTGATCGAGGCGATGCAGTCCTCCGCGGTGACCGGCTTGCCGTCGCTGCCACTCCAGGCCGTCGCGCAGGCGTGAAGGTCCAGGTGAGCTTGTCGGCCGAGACGTCGTACTTGTCGACCATCTGCGGCTTGACCTCGAACTTCTCGTCCATCGCGAACAGCGTGTCCCAGACCATGTAGCCGTGAGTTGCGCTGGATGTAGGCGGTGGTCCAGATCGGATCGAGGATCTTCAGGTCCGAATGCATGACGACCTTGAGGGTCTGCGCCCCGGCCGGCGCCGCGCCCAGCAGGCCGCGCGACGCTCGCGGCCGCCATGAACGTCGCGACCGACTTCCTGAAATCGAACATAAGCTACGGTCTCCCTATGGCGCGGGCTTCTTTGCAAGAATCGAGCCGCTGTCTGAAGACAGTAGCAGCCTGAAGCCCCCTCTGACAAGCCGATTCAGGGTCGTACGCGCGAGCTTAGCGCGCGCTCTGATTGAGCGCCTTTTCGAGCAATTCGAGCACACCTTCGACGCCGCCGTCGCGACGATGTCGCCGAACCCGCCCACGAGCCGCTGGCGGCGGCGAGCGGCACCGGATTGGCCTGTTCGAGCTCGCCGACATTCCTTGCCCGCGGGGTCCTTGAGCAGCCATTTGACGACGAGCTGGCCCTGCTGGTCGTCGATCGGCGTCAGGCTTCACCGTGCCGACCACGGTGAAGACGTCGGCGCCTGCCGCATCGACGATGACGATCTTGCTCGATCCCAGGGCGCGGCGCATGCCGGAGTAGAGCTGCCGGTTGCCGTCCGGACGGCGCGCCGGTCACCGGCGCCACCATCACCCTGACCTGCGCTGCGGTTGCGCCGGCGTCGCCGCGGCCGGCGCCGAGCCGGGCGCGCTCGCCGCCGCCATCGGCGGCTGCGACGTCACGGGGCGGCTCCTGGCGTCGGCACGCTCACGCCGGCAGCGACCTGGCCGGGCGAGCGCGCCTGGAAGGTCGGCGGCTTGCCGATCAAGGTGGCGACGCGCGGCGCCGCCTGCTGGGCGATGCGCGACACCAGCCGGTCGCTCGCCTCGGCGATAGTCCTCCGGTCGCGCCGCGCGTGCGTGCTGATCGCCGGGTCCTGCGATGCTTGCGGCGCGCCCGTCGATGCGTACCATTCGATCTGGATCTCGATGCCGGTGCTCGAGCGGCATCGCGCGTGCTCATGGCGCCGGTCGACCTGGATCGGCGCCGGCGCCGGCTGCACGCGCGGCGACGATGCCGTAGGACTGCAGCTCGATCGGCCAGCGCCGCCGCGACCCGCTCGGCCATCTCGGCGGCATGTTGGCGGGCGTGCGCGATCGCCAGCTCGATCTTGTCCTGCTTGGCGACGCGAAGGCGGCGTCGCTGGCGGTCGTCGTGCTCGAAGGGCTTGCGGCGGCGGCACGCAGCCGGCCAGCAGCAGGAGCATCACGCAGCGGCGCATCACAGCATGGACGCATGTCGCGATCATCCCGAGCAGGCAGCAGAACACCAGGATGATCAGGTAGGGCACGTCAGTCCTCTGAGCGCGATCGCCGACAGGCCCCGTCCATAGTCGCGCACGCCCTGCAGCGTGTTGCGGCGATAGCTGAAGAAATCGTCGCGTCGCCGGCCAGCGTGTCGTGGCCGGTGGCGCTCGACCGCGACGCCGGCCGTGCGCGATGCGATGCGTCAGGTAGCCCGCGAGATCGAACAGGAAATGGCCGGCGCGCGGCGCGTGCGCGGAAGAAGCGCGCGTTGGCCTCGTCCTGCGCGAGGAACGGCGCGGGGAACTCCGGCCCGACCTCGTAGGAGTCGCGGCCGATGCAGGGACCGATCGCGGCGCGCACGCGCTCGCGCCTGCGCGCCGAGCTTCTCCATGGCGGCGATCGTCGGCCTCGACGACGCCGGCCAGCGCGCCCTTCCAGCCGGCATGCGCGGCGCCGATCACGCCGGCGCCGCGGCATCGGCCAGCAGCACCGGCGCGCAGTCGGCGGCCAGCACGCCCAGCACGACGCCCGGCCGGTCGGTCACCAGCGCATCGGCCTTGGGCGCGCCGGGCGAGGTCCAGCGCTGCTCGCGCGACGGTCAGCACGTCGGTCGAATGGATCTGGTGCACGGTCAGGAGCTCGCGTTCGCGCCGACCGAAGCGTCCGGCGGCGCGGCGGCGGTTCTCGCGCACATTGTCGGAGCTGATCGCCCGAGCCGTAGCCGCAGTTGAGCGACGAATAGAGGCCGGCGCTGACGCCGCCGCGGCGGGTGAAGAAGCGATGCGTGCACGCCGTCGAGGCCGGCAAGCGTGTGGCGCTTCGATCATGTCTGGCGGTTCCGAAAAGCCGGCCGGCGCGGCGCTTCTGCCGTCGCCCACGGCCAGGACGCGGAACAGGGTGCCCATTTGGTCGGGCGCGATCAAGCGCGCCAATGCCGCGTCGATGGCGCCGCGCTGGGCCTCGTCGGCGCGCGCTTTCAGCGTCTCCGCACGCTGCACGATGCCCAGCCGGCGCAGGAAGTCGCCCTGCGCGACCGGGCCGAAGGTCGGCGCGCCGGCGGCCGCGGCGCAGGGCGGCGAAATCGACATGCGCGCTGAGGTCGGTCTCGCCGGGCCGGTCGAGGATGCCGGCGCCGCGATGGCCGCGCACGGCCTGCAGCGAGGCGCCTGGTCGCCGGACTCGTAGCCATAGTCGACGATCAGCGCCCAGCCGCCGTCGCGCGCTGAGCGCGCGCGCCGATCGCGGCGGCGAGCGCGCGGCCCGCTTCGCAGATCTCGGCCTGCGCGCCGGCCGGCGCATCGGGCAGCAACGGCGCGAACGGCGTGACGCCGGGCGCCAGCGCCAAGGCGCAGCGTCTCGCCGTCGGGCGCCAGGCCGACCATGCGTTCGGCCCAGCCGCGCGGCGTCTTCTCGAACTGGCGCACCGGCAGGGCGTCGAAGAATTCGTTGGCGACCAGCAGCGATCGGGCCGGCCGGCACGTCGTCGAAGCGCTCGTGCCAGGTCGGCGCGAAGCCGGCCGAGCGCCGCTCGCTGCGCGGCGCGCAGCGGCGCGTTGATCTCGACGAGATGCAGGTCGAGCGCGGCGTGGAAGCCCGGCACGCCGCGCGTGGCGCGCAGCGCATCGGCCATCAAGGTGCCGCGGCCGGGGCCCAGCTCGACGAGGCTGCACCGGCGGCGGGCCGGCCCATCGCCAGCCAGCGCTCGGCGAGCCAGGCGCCCAGCAGCTCGCCGAACATCTGGGAGATTTCCGGCGCGGTCGTGAAGTCGCCGGCGGCGCCCACGCGGCAGGGCGCGTGCGGTAGTAGCCGAGGCGCGGATGGCCGAGCGCCTCGGCCATGAAGTCGGCGATCGAGATCGGGCCGGTGAGCGCGATGCGTCGCGCGATCAGCCGGCCGAGCTCGCGTGGTCACGGCGACGCGGGCACGCGGCGCGGCGCGATAGGCGCGGACGATCAGCCAGGCGCCGAACGGCCAGCACCGGCAGCGACAGCAGCATGCCCATGGTGAGCCAGCTCGCCCGGCGAGGAAGCCGAGGAAGGCATCGGGCTCGCGGAACAGCTCGCCGACGATGCGCGCCACGCCGTAGCCGACGCAGAACACGCCGGTGAGCAGGCCGGGCGGCGCCGGCCGTCGGTCGAGCTGCCACACGACGACAGCAGCAGGGCGAACAGCAGCATGCCCTCGAAGAACGCCTGGTAGAGCTGGCTGGGATGGCGCGGCAGCGGGCCGCCGCGCGGGAAGATCATGGCCCACGGCACGTCGCTCGGCGCGGCCCCACAGCTCGCCGTTGATGAAGTTGGCGAGGCGGCCGAAGAACAGGCCGATCGGCGTCACGATCGCCACCAGGTCCGACAGCAGGAAGGGTCGACCTGCTGTTGCGCAGCGCGAAGACGCAGGATGGCGACGATCGACGCCCAGCAAGCCCGCCATGGAACGACATGCCGCCTTCCCACAAGGTCAGGATCTGCGAGCGGGTTCGCGAGGTAGAAGCCGGGCTTGTAGAACAGCACGTAGCCCAGCCGGCCGCCCAGGATGACGCCGAGCGCCGCCCACAGCAGGAAGTCGTCGATCTTGGCCGGCGACAGCAGCTTGGGCGGCTGCTGCGCAGACGCGGCGCATGATCTGCCAGCCGATGACCAGGCCGGCGATATAGGCCAGCGCATACCAGCGGATGGCGAACGGCCCGAGCTGGACCAGCACCGGGTCGATGTCGGGATAGGGCATCAGGAGGGCATTCATTGGGCGAGGGTTATAGCCGGGCGAGCGTGGCCGCAGAATCGGCGCGGCGCCGGTCTGGGGACCGGCGCCGCTGGGGACTATCCAACATAGACGACTTGTTATTGTGTTCTTAGCGAGAGGGGCGTCGGAAGGTCCTTTTCCGCTCAGGCTTCGCCGACCGTCTCGAGGATCGAGGCGGTGAGCGCGTCGGCGGGCGTCTTGCCGGCCCACACGACGTACTGAAAGGCGGGATAGAAGCGCTCGCTTTCGCTGATCGCGACCTCGACCAGGTCGTTCGAGCTGCTCGGGCATCAGGCCCGCGGTGCCGCGCAGCGGGATGGCGTGGCGGAACATCGGCAGGCCTTCGTCGGTCCACAGATCGAAGTGGCCGAGCCACATCTTCTCGTTGATCAGCGCCAGCAGCCCGTGGATGTCGGTGTGGCGCTCGGTCGGGGATGCGGACGTCGTAGGCGCAGGTGAAGTGCAGCGCCTCGACATCGTCGCGCCAGCTGAAGAACATGCGGTAGTCGCACCAGCGGCCGGCGACCTCGACGGCGATCTCGCGGTCCGACGTGCGGTCGAAAGGCCAGTCGTTGGCGGAGACGACCTTCTCGATCATCTCGAGCGGGTTGAGATCGACTTTTCGTGCTGGTCCGCTCGTGTCGCGATAACGCCATCGACCCACTCCCAACCATTCCGCCTTGCGGCTCGTCTTGAGCCAATTCTTGAGGCGGGTGGCCGACATATCGTGGTGGGCACCCAACAACCCACAAGCGGTAGACTGCCATAAGGGTGACTCTGGACGCAATAAGAAATCGAGCGGAAATCGGGAAAAGAGTCAGCGATTCCATAAATTTAATCCCCAGCGCTAAGATTCGAGTCGCAGAATTTCGCAGACGGATCGCGCTGATTGCCGGTTTCTAGGCAAATCAGGCCGATCTGCGGATTTCCCCTATTTCGAGGCTCTGAGCCCTGGCACACGCCTTGCGTCGAACGGCTCCAAGTCGCGCAGCGCGGAGGCAGGCATGTCGATGTTCAAGGACCCGTTCGATCCCGAAGGCCCTGCTCGGGCAGCGCTGCGGCTGCGGCGGCGACCACATGCCAGTCCGAGCACGCGCCGGCTGGTGCACGAGCGTGCCGGCGGGCGAGGAGGCGCGGTGGAACCGGGTCGTCGATGCCGCGGTCCTGCGCGCGGTCTTCCCGGTCGACGCCCAGCGCCGCCTGTTCCTGAAGACGGTCGGCGCGGCCGACGGCGATGGCCGCGATCTCCTCGGTGCTGCCGCTCGCGGCCGCCGCGCGAGGCCTTCGCCCAGGGCGGCGCGCCGGAGAAGAAGGACCTCAAGGTCGGCTTCATTCCGATCACCTGCGCCACGCCCATCATCATGGCGCATCCGATGGGCTTCTATGCCAAGCACGGGCTCAACGTCGAAGTGGTCAAGACGGCCGGCTGGGCGGTGATCCGCGACAAGACGCTGGACAAGGAATACGACGCCGCGCACATGCTCTCGCCGATGCCGCTCGCGATCTCGCTCGGCGTCGGCTCGAACCCGATGCCGTAGACCATGCCGGCGATCGAGAACATCAACGGCCAGGCGATCACGCTCGCGATCAAGCACAAGGACAAGCGCGATCCCGAAGGACTGGAAGGGCTTCAAGTTCGCCGTGCCGTTCGACTACTCGATGCACAACTACCTGCTGCGCTACTACGTGGCCGAGCACGGGCTCGATCCCGACACGGACATCCAGATCCGCGCGGTGCCGCCGCCGGAGATGGTGGCCAACCTGCGCGCCGACAATATCGACGGCTTCCTCGGCCCCGATCCGTTCAACCAGCGCGCGGTCTATGACGGCGTCGGCTTCATCCACCTCCTGACCAAGGAGATCTGGGACGGCCATCCCGTGCTGCGCCTTCGCGCGTCAGCAAGGAATTCGTCACGCCAGATCGCCGAACACCTACGCGCGCGCTGCTGAAGGCGATCATCGACGCCACCGCCTTCGCGCCCAAGGCCGGAGAACCGCAAGCAGATCGCCGAAGGCGATCGCGCCGCCGAACTACCTCAACCAGCCCGATGACGGTGCTGGAGCAGATCCTGACCGGCACCTACGCCGACGGCCTCGGCAGCGTGAAGAAGCGATCCCAACCGCATCGATTTCGATCCGTTCCCGTGGCAACCAGTTCGCCGATCTGGATCCTGACCCAGATGAAGCGCTGGGGTCAGCTCAAGGGCGACGTCGACTACGCCAAGGTGGCCGCGCGAGGTGTTCCTCGCCACCGACACCGCCAAGCATGATGAAGGAGATGGGCCTGACGCCGCCCGATCCGTCGAACGAAGACCATCGTGGTGATGGGCAAGGCCTTCGATCCCGGCCAAGCCCGACGACTACGTCGACAGCTTCGCCATCAAGCGGACCTGAGCGCGATGCCGTCGCTCAAGAACTCGCTGGCATTGCGGGCGGCGCTGCTGTCGCTGCTGATCTTCGCCGGCATCGTCGGCGCTCTGGCAGATCGCCACGCAGCCGGCGGCCGGCACCGGCCCGGCGGTGGATCCGGAATACGCCAAGCTGGTCGGCGCCGCGGCGGCCACCGGGCACGAAGTCGGCGATGCCGACGCCGGCCGACATCGGCGCCACGATCTGGAAGCACCTGCGCGATCCGTTCTACGATGCGCGGCACCAACGACAAGGGCATCGGCATCCAGCTCGCCTATTCGCTGGGCCGCGTGCTGCTGGGCTTCGCGCTGGCGGCGCTGGTCGCGGTGCCGCTCGGCTTCCTGATCGGCATGTCGCCGCTGGTCTATCGCGCGCTCGATCCCTTCATCCAGGTGCTGAAGCCGGTGTCGCCGCTCGCCTGGATGCCGCTCGCGCTCTACACCATCAAGGACAGCGCGCATCTCCTCGATCTTCGTGATCTTCATCTGCTCGGTCTGGCCGATGCTGATCAACACCGCGTTCGGCGTCGCGCGCGGTGCGCCGCGAATGGCTGAACGTGGCGCGCACGCTCGAGGTCGGGCCGTTCCGCACCGCCTTCACGGTGATCCTGCCGGCGGCGGCGCCCACCATCATGACCGGCATGCGCATCTCGATCGGCATCGCCTGGCTGGTGATCGTGGCGGCCGAGATGCTGGTCGGCGGCACCGGCATCGGCTACTTCGTGTGGAACGAGTGGAACAACCTCTCGATCGCCAACATCGTGACCGCGCATCCTGCTGATCGGCCTGGTCGGCATGCTGCTCGACCAGGCGCTGGCGCGGCTCACCAGGCTCGTGACCTATCCCGGAATAGGCGCGCATGGAACGCCCGCTGATCAGCGTCGAGGGCCTGGCGCGGCGCTTCGGCGCCGGCACCAGCCGGCCGTGTTCGAGAACATCTGGTTCGGCGTCGAGCGCGGCGAGTTCGTCTGCCTGATCGGCCATTCCGGCTGCGGCAAGACCACGATCCTGAACGTGCTGGCCGGCCTCGACCAGCCGAGCGAGGGCGCCGTCATCGTCGACAACCGCGAGATCGACGGGCCGAGCCTCGACCGCGCCGTGATCTTCCAGGGCCATGCGCTGCTGCCCTGGCTCACGGTGATGGGCAACATCGCCTTCGCCGTCTCCTCGCGCTGGCCGTCGTGGGACCGCGCCAGGTGCAGGACCATGCGCGCAAGTTCATCGAGCTGGTCGGGCCTGAAGGGCGCCGAGACCAAGCGGCCGGCCGCAGCTCTCGGGCGGCATGAAGCAGCGGGTCGGCATCGCCCGCGCGCTCTGCCATCCAGCCCAAGATGCTGCTGATGGACGAGCCGTTCAGCGCGCTCGATGCGCTGACCCGCGGCATGCTGCAGGACGAGGTGCTGCGCATCTGCGCCGACACCAACCAGACCGTGTTCATGATCACCCACGACGTCGACGAGGCGATCCTGCTCGCCGACAAGATCGTGCTGATGACCAACGGCCCGGGCGCCAGGATCGCCGAGATCGTGGTCAACACCATGCCGCAGCAACGAGCGGCACCGGAACGACCTGCACCGCCATCCGCAGTACTACGCCATCCGCAACCACCTGGTGGAGTTCCTGGTCAACCGCTCGCAAGGCGTTTCGACCAGGAGATCGCCGAGCGCGGCTACGACCCGCGCCGACTGAAGCTGGTGAAGCCGGGTCTGGCGGCGGTCAATCCGCCGGCCGAGATCGTGCCGTCGGCACACGCATTGAACAAGCAACTGGGAGACGACAATGAAACGGGCAGACGTCACCGAGAAGATCCTCGAGCGCCAAGCGCGATGAAGGAGCTCGACGCTGGGAGGAGATCGCCAAGAAGATCGGCGGCGCCTCGCAAGATCATCGTCACCGCGGCCTGCATGGGCCAGATGAAGATGACCAAGGAGCAGGCGACGCAAGGCCGCCAAGCTGTTCGGCCTCGGCAAGGAGGAGACGCTGCTGCTGCAGGAGGTGCCCTATCGCGGCTCGCTGCCCCAGGTGCCGCCGACCGATCCGCTGATCTACCGCTTCTACGAGCTGGTGCAGGTCTACGGCACGACCTGGAAGGAGCTGATCCAGGAGGAGTTCGGCGACGGCATCATGAGCGCCATCGACTTCGACATGACCATGGAGCGCCAGCCCGACCAGAAGGGCGACCGCGTGAAGATCGTGCATGTCGGGCAAGTTCCTTGGGATACAAGACGTACTGATTTCTTGCATCCTCCGTCTAGCGGAGTTACGTGAGGCGCGCGAGGCAGTCGCAGGCGACCGATTCATGATAAGTTTCAGATCGAAACGCGAGAGATCGGGCGTGACGCTCCCCTCCACGTAGCCCACCCCTAGTGAAGTCGAGGCGCCCGGGTCAATGACGGTCTATTCGGCCGCCAACTTCCGCGCGGCCCGTGGATCGCGGGTGAGCAAGCCGTCGGCGAGGTCGCGGTCGATCAGCGCGTCGGGTCGCTCCGCGACCTGGCCGAAGCCGCCGCCGCCGCCCACGAACATCTCGACGATGTCGCCCTTGGCGAGGTCGACGGCGGCCTTGCTGCGTCAGCTCCTCGACCGTGCCGTTGGCGCGGTAGACGCGGCAGTAGCCGCGCTGGCCGGGCTCGCCGCCCAGCAGGCCCTCGGGCGCGAGGCGGAAGCGGTCGGAGTAGATCGCGAGCTGCACGTCGTCCTTCAGGATCTCGCAGCGGCGGATGAAGCCCGCGCCGCCGCGCCGCGCGCCCAGGCCGAACGAGTCGGGCGCCAGCTCGTAGCCGACGATGCGGAAGAAGTCGTAGTCGATGTCGAGCGATTCGACCGGCGCGTTGGAGCAGTTGCTGAGCGGCGAGTCGACGCGCGTCGCAGCCGTCGGCGCCCTTCGAGGCGCCGTAGCCGCCGCCGAAGATTTCCAGATAGACGCTGTAGCCCTTCTCGCCGAGGCGGCAGAGGCAGAACGCCGTCGTGCAGTCGAAGCCGGTGGCGATCACCTTGTCGGGCAGCGCCTGCGCCATCGCCTTCATCACCGCGTTGAACACGCGATAGGCCGGGATCATGCGCGCGCGCACCGGCGCCGGCGGCCGCGGATTGAGCAGCGAGCCGTAGGGCACCTTGATGCGTGATCGGCCGCGCCATGCCCTCGTTGTAGGGAATGTCGGGGCTGGTCAGCACCGACTTCACGCAGCGAGAGCGCCGCCGACAGCGTGCTGGAGTAGGGGCAGTTGAGGTTGCGCTTGACCTGCGCGGCAGGTGCCCTCGAAGTCGATCTCGACCGAGTCGTCGGCGATGGTGACCTTGGCCTTCACCACCAGCGGCTCGTCGGTGAGGCCGTCGTCGTCGACCGCGTCCTCGCCGTAGAAGGTGCCCTTGGGCGCCTGGGCGATGGCGGCGCGCACGCGGCGCTCGGAGTAGTCCTGCATCTCCGCCATCGCCGCTTCGACCTTGTCGGCGCCGTAGCGCTCGCAGAGCTGCTTCACGCGCAGCACGCCGATGGCGTTGGCGGCGAACTGGGCGTTGAAGTCGCCGATGGTGAGGTCGGGCACGCGCACGTTGGCCGTGACCAGCCGCTCGAACGAGCCGCCGTTCCAGTCGTGCTCGAAACTGTAGCTGCGAGGGCGGGAAGCGGATGCCTTCCTGGTAGACGTCCGAGGCGTGGATGTTGAGGCCGGGCGCGCCGCCGCCGAGATCGAGATGGTGCGCCACCGAGGCGCCGAAGCCCACGACCCGGCCGCCGACGAAGATCGGCGTGAAGATGAAGACGTCGGGAATGTGCTGGCCGCCCTCGAACGGGTCGTTGTTGATCAGGAAGTCGCCTTCCTTCAGCGTCTCGACCGGATGGCGCTTGAGGCAGGCGCGCAGCGTCTCGCCGATCGGGCCGAGCTGCATGGGGATGCAGCTCGGCCTGCGCCACCGTGTTGCCGTGGCGGTCCATCAGGCCGGCCGAGCCGTCGCGCGCCTCGCGCAGGATGGTCGAGTAGGCCGAGCGGATCAGCTTCACGCCCATCTCGCGCGCCGAGGCGATCAGCGCCTGGCTGATCACGGCATAGTCGATGGGACCCAGACGTCGCGCTCATGACGATCTCCGCAGGATCAGATTGTCCGCCGCGTCGAGCGCGGCTGTCCAGCCGGGCGGCACCCAGGTGGTGGCGGTGTAGCCCTCGATCACGGCCGGGCCGGCGATCTTCTGGCCGGCGGTCAGCGCCTCGGCGGTATAGCGGGCGCAGTCGATCCAGGCCTCGCCGTGGAAGATCTTGGTCTTCTCGGGCGCGCGCGCTGCCAGCGTCTCGCGGTCGAGCCGCGGCGCGGCGCCGATCGGCAGGGTCGGCGCCGACGCGCAAGGTCACGATCTCGACCGGCCGGTCGAGCGTGGCGCCATGCATGAAGGTGCGGTGATGGGCGTCGGCGAACAGCTCGGCGAGATAGGCCGCGTCGAGCGAGCCCAGCCGCTCGGCCGGGATCTCGACGCCGACCTCGAAGGCCTGGCCGACGAAGCGCATGTCGAGCGTGTGGGTGTAGACGAGGCTCGCCCGGCAGCTTCATGTCGGCGAACTGCGCGGCAAGCCGCTGCGCGCATCTCGGCGAAGATGCGCGCCGGCTTCCGCGGCCGCCGCCTCGTCGAGCTTCATCTTGCGCGTGACGGCGTCGAACTTGGTGTAGTCCGAGGCGACCAGCCCATAGGCCGAGATCACGCCGGCATTGGGCGGCACGACGATGGTCGAGATGCCGAGCTCCTCGGCGATGCGCGCGGCATGCAGCGGCCCGGCGCCGCCGAACGGCACCAGCGCGTAGTCGCGCGGATCGCGGCCGCGCTCGGTCGAGACGAGCTGGATGGCGCGCACGATGTTGGCGTCGGCGAGCTGCAGCGCCGAGGCGGCGGCCTGCTCGACGCCGAGGCCGAAGCGCTGCGGCCAGCGGCTCGAAGGCGCGCTGCGCGGCCGTCGCCGTCGAGCTTCATGCGCGCCGCCCAGGAACGCGCCGGGCCGGATGGTGCCGATCACGATATGCGCGTCGGTGATGGCGGGCTCGGTGCCGCCCTTGCCGTAGCAGGCCGGCCCCGGATCGGCGCCGGCGCTTTGCGGGCCCGACCCGCAGCATGCCGCCGTCGTCGACCCAGGCGATCGAGCCGCCGCCCGCGCCGACCGAGACGATGTCGAGCACCGGCGTGCGGATCGGCAGGCCGTCGATCTCGCTCTCCGAGGCGAGCGACGGCCGGCCGTCCTGCACCAGGCAGACGTCGGTCGAGGTGCCGCCCATGTCGAAGGTGATGAGGTCCTCGAAGCCCGAGCGCGCGGCCTGGCGCGTGGCGCCGACCACGCCGGCGGCCGGCCCGGAATAGAGCGCGGTGATGGCGCTCTGCGCGCATCGCCTCGGCGGGCAGGCGGCCGCCGTTGGACTGCATCACCGTGAAGCGGCCCGTGAAACCCGCGTCGGCCAGCTTGCTCTCGAAGCGGTGCAGGTAGCCGTCGATCACCGGCTGCACATAGGCCGACAGCAGCGTCGTCGAGGCGCGCTCGAACTCGCGGAACTCGCGCGCCACCTGATGGCTGCAGGTCACCAGCACGTCGGGCAGCGCCTCGGCGATCAGCGCCGCCAGCCGCTTCTCGTGCACAGGATTGGCGTAGGCATTGAGCAGGCAGATCGCGACGGCGCGATAGCCGCCGGCCTTGAGCGCCGGGGATCAGCTCGCTGCGCACCTTGGCTTCGTCGAGCGGCGTCTCGACCGAGCCGTCGGCGCGCAGGCGCTCCGGCGCCTCGAAGCAATCCTTGCGGCGCACCGGCGGCGCCGGCTTGGCATAGAAGAGATCGTAGATGTTGCGCCGGTCGTGGCGCTGCATGAACAGCAGGTCGCGAAAGCCCGCGGTGGCGATGAAGGCCACCGTCGCGCCCTTGCGCTCCAGCACCGCGTTGGTCGCGACCGTCGAGCCGTGGCCGAGATCTTCGATGCGCGAGAGATCGATGCCCGAGGCGGTGAGCGCCGCGAAGGCGCCGATGTCGGGGCTTCTGGGCGTGCTCGGCACCTTGGTGACGACGACCTTGCCGCCTTCGACCGCCACCAGGTCGGTGAAGGTGCCGCCGACCTCGACGCCAACGCGCATCGGCTTAGCGCCCGTCGAGCTTGGCCTGCAGCTCGGCGATCTGCTTCTTCAGCTCCTCGTTCTCCTCGCGCGCCTTGGCGGCCATGGCCTTCACCGCGTCGAACTCGTCGCGCCGCGGAATGTCCATGCCGTCCAGGATCTTGGCGATCTGGTCGCGCACGCGGGCCTCGACCTCGTCCTTCACGCCGGTCAGCGCGCCCATGGCGCCGTTGGCCATCTTGGTGAGGTCGTCGATGAAGGGATTGCGGGTCTGCATGGTGTGACTCCTGATGCGGCGAGTATGGGCGGC
>ERZ1370068.9707-contig-8465_pt1 | contig 33193 bp, 46 predicted proteins | sample MGYA00561227_ERZ1370068 | MGnify/ENA primary metagenome ERZ1370068 (study PRJEB38410, sample SAMEA6850437) | metagenome | study: Metagenomic assessment of the ecological functions of the soil: analysis of the soil microbiota associated with the...
GGTACTTCGTTCCAGTTACGTATTGCCCTATTAGCGACCAGCGATCGCGCGCTGCCTTGTTTTCGGGTCTTCGCGCCGGCGTAGCCGGACTGGCGCGCGCCTGCGGGCGATGCGTCTCTTCCGGCGGCTCCGCGGTCGATTCTGGCTGGCTCGATCGCTCGCCTGGCGATTCAGGTCGTTGAGCTCGGGACGGTTCGGCTTTGCCGCGGTAATCGGGCTCTTGCGCCTTGCGCGAGCGGACGTTGGTCGAGTTGCTCCTGGCGGTTCCAGTAGTCGTTGCCGCCGTTGTTGACGATGATCGTGTTGTTGTTGAAGCCGTGCTGGTAGTTCGGCGGGCGGTTGTAGTTGTGCGCCGGGTAGATAGCCCGTTGCCGTACGGCGGCCGGTAGCATGTAGCGGCGGCGGCGGATGGTACGGCCGCCCGCCGTAGTACATCGCCGCCGTGGCAGTAGTTCGGGGCCGTAGTCGTCCCAGTCGTCGTCGTCGTCGAAGACTTCGCTGACGAGCAGGCCGGCGCCGAAGGCGAGCAGGCCGGTCGTGATCAACGCGCCCGTGCTGTGACCCGTTGTCGGTGGCTGCGTGGTCGTGGTGGTCGGTGCCACGGTCGTCGTGCGTGCCTGGCCGTCGGAGTCGCGATCGTCGTGCCGGCGCCGGACGTGATGCTGATGGTCGTCGGCGGCGGAATCGTTCGCCGGCGGCGGCGCATACACGGCCTCATGGGTCGTACTTCGGGACGTAGACGACGTCCTGTGGATTCGGCGGGCGCGACGGTGACGATCTCCTTGCCGTTCCTGCGTCTCGGTCTCGACCTTGAGCTGCGTCGAGGATCTCGAGTTGCCGTACGTCCTTCGCTTGCGGTGCGCAGCCGCTGGACGGCATCGAGCACGGCGCCCTGGTCGGCGGTGAAGGCCTGGCCGAGCTGCGTGGTCCAGTCCATCTGCATGCACATCATGTCGACGGCTTCCGGGAACTGGAGCAGGGCGCGCGTCGGACGGACTGAAGCCCAGCTTCGCGGCTTCGTCGACGCGAAGCTGCCGCCGCTCAGGTCCTGGTGGTCGATCAGCCAGTTGCCGGCGTCGAGAACCTCCTGAGGATTGGTCGATGCTGTCAGAGACGTGGCCGAGCTACCACGTCGGGATAGAGCGGCGATCGGGGCGCGAGTTCTGAGCGCCTCCGGCGTCCAGGATCCGGGCGCTGGCGCTGCGGCGTCCGCCGTGGCCGGCGGCCGTTGCGGCGTCACCGGTACCCTGCCGCGGCGGGTTCGCCGTCTTTCTTCGCCGCAGCTGGTCAGGATCAGGACTGCCGAGCAAATCCCCAGGCAAATCAGCTGGCGCTTGCGCATCTTGCTTCCTGGCGGCGAATCGCGATCGCCGGCATCCCACCGGCGCACGAGTCTGCCCAGCGCCCCGGGGCCGGGTCTGTCTGGACGAAAGTGCGATGCCCCGCCGGGTCGGCGCGCCTCATGCGGCGCGCCGTCGCCGGTCACTGGATGTGGGTGTACTGCCAGGCGATGCCGTAGGCCGTGAAATCACTGCCGATCCGGGTGCTCGCACCCTGGCTCCAGCTGAACTTCAGCGATTGCCGCGGGCCGATCGGTACCGCGAGCGTCATGCCGACGCGCGCGAGTTGGTCTGGCGATCATCCTTCTTCACGCCATCGATCGTGGATCGGCCGCCGTCGTAGTACGTGCCATCGACGCGCAAGCCACAGGCGCGGGCGAAAAACGTAGGCCACGTGGAGCCTGAATGCTCGCCAAGGCTTCCTGTTCGCGATGATGCCCGCCGAAGAAGTTGTCGTTGTCGCCGAAGATCCACGCGCCGGCGTAAGCCTCGAGAAACCATCGCCCGATCGGCTGAGAAACGCCGATCTCCGGCTTGATCGCCCAGCGGTTCGTCCCCACGTTGATCAGCTTGTCTCCGTAGTACTCGCCCGTCGGCAAGGAGACCGTGAGACTCGCGCCGAGCGTCGTCGTCGGTGCGTCGCTTCATGAACTCCGCCGGCGTCAGTGCCGGCGTGCCGATGAAATTCATCGCCAGGCGCAACTTGACGTCTCCGATGCCCGCACGGCTTCGCTTCGGCCGGGTTGCACCATCCAGCGTCCCGGTGAAATCGCCACGCACATAGGGCAGGATCACGGCTGCGTTCGCTGAGCCGGTTGAACAATCCAAAGGTGCGCGTCCGGACCGCGACGGCTCGCGGCGTTGATTTCGGCCTCCACGTCGTCCACGGGAAGGGAAGGGTCGGTCAGGACCGCCAGCCGGTCGAACAGCCCGTAACGCGGAGTCCGACGAATGTCACGCCCGGTCGGGCTCGCCGCGTAGGCCCGCGGCTCGATTTCCTGCGCCCGCGATACCGCTGGCAGGCTGAGGCCGGAACCCACCAGCACGAGAACCAGCGCACTGCCGACTTGAGAGCCATAGATCATAATATTCGCACGCCCTTCAAGGAGACCGCACATGGATCGCATTCGGACCGCGCTGACGGCCATGACAGCCGTGATTTGCATGGGTTCGTTTGCCGCCGCCGCGCAGGCCGACCCCGCCGGCAAGTGGCGGGTGGCATTCGGCAGTCGCCCCGACAACGACGGCGCCCTCACGCTGCGCATTTCTCCTGAGGGCGGGGCACCCGTGGACGTGGGACGAAGATCACGGCCAAAAGCAGCGCGGGGACAAGGTGGCGAAGACCGTGCGTGACTTCGCTGCGGGTTTCGCTGGGCGAGGGCTACCACGTCGAAGACCGACGACGGCGAGGATCGTAGTCATCAAGCGCGAAGGCAAGACGCCGAAGTTCGAGTGACGCTCGCGACCAGCCGACGTCTGACCGGGCTCGACGTCAAGATCAGGAAAGAATAGCGATCCGACATTGCAATCGGCGCTTTCACGGGCGGAACGAACATCCGAACACCTATTCGCGCTTGCGGCACTCGCCGTCCTCGGCGGCTGCGCACATTGCCGCCTCGCCCGGACATCCCGGACGAGTTCGCGCTGACGCCCGCCGAGGACGGACGTCTTGACGCCATGATCGACGGACCCGAAGCGCGGCACCCGCGCGAATCGGCTTTCCGGCTCCTGAACGAGGGCACGGAGGCCTTCGTGGTCCGGATGCAGAGCGCGCGCAGCTCGCGGCGCGCAGCCTCGACGTCCAGACCTACATCTGGCACTCCGACCTGACCGGCATCTACCTGGCGCAGCAACTGCTCGAATCGGCGGACCGGGGCGTCAGGGTGCGCCTCCTGCTCGACGACCTCGATGCGCGCGGCCAAGAACGCGACGGCTTCGCCGCGCTCGCGCGCGCACCCGAACATCGAAGTGCGGATGTTCAATCCGTTCGTGACGCGCAAGGGCACGCTTCAGCAAGGCGGGCGAGGGCGCGTTCAACTTCGGCCGCATCAATCGCCGCATGCACAACAAGAGCTGGATCGCGGATCAACCGCATCGCGATCGTCGGCGGTCGCAACATCGGCGACGAATACTTCGGCGCCGGCGATGAAATGAACTTCGTCGACCTCGACTTCGCGATGCTCGGGCCGATCGTGCGCGACATTTCCGCGTCCTTCGACAAGTACTGGAACTCACCTTCCGCGTACCCGATGGAGACGCTCGATCCCGACGGCGTCAGCGAAAAGGCGCTCGGCGACGCTCGCGAACGCGCTGGCCGCGCGCACGACGGGCGCCGAGGACAGCCGCTACGCGGATGCGCTGCGCGGCGACGACGTGGTCAAGCGGATGTATGCGGGCGACTGGCCGATGCAATGGTCCGGCAAAGCTACCAGTTCGTCTCGGACGATCCGCGCAAGGTCGACGATGAAGAAGAAGGACGTGAAGCGCACGCGTCGGTCGGCGGCGAGCCTGCTGCCGATGATGCAGGGCGCGCAGAAGTCGGCTCCGATCATCTCGCCGTACTTCGTGCCGGGCGATGCGGCGACGACAGCGCCTCGACCGCGGCCGCTGGTGCTGGCAAGGAGGTGCGGCATCCTGACCAATTCGCTCGTCGCCAACGACGTCGCGGCGGTCCACGGCGGCTACTCGCGCTATCGCAAGCCGCTGTCGAGGGCGGCGTGCAACTCTGGGAGCTGAAGCCGCACGGGCGGCAAGGGCAATTCGAGCCTCTTTGGCTCCTCCGGCGCGAGCCTGCACACGAAAGCTTTCTGCCGTGGATGGCCAGAAGCTCTTCGTCGGCAGCTACAACCTCGACCCGCGCTCCACCTGGCTCAATTGCGAGCAGGGCGTGATGGTCGAGGACCCCGTTCTCGCGGAACAGCTCGACGGGCATTGTTCACGACGCAGACGAACGGCGAGCACGCCTGGCGCGTGACGCTGGTCGATGGCGATCTGCGCTGGAATGACGGGACCGAGACCTTCAGAGTCAGATCCGAAAGCGTCCAGCTGGCAGAAATTCCAGGCCTGGCTCACCCGCGTCCTGCATCTGGACGCCCAGCTCTGACTCGACGCCGCCTCAGAACGCTTCGCCGACCGAAAGCGTGAACGTGCTGTCGTCGCGGCCCCAGGCCAGTCATCGCGCACGTTGACCTTGAACTTGTCCGTCACGCGATAGCGCAGGCCGACGCCGCCGGCGGGCAGGGCGTCGCCCGACTTGAATTGGCCCTCGCGATCCGCGACCGACGCCACCGCCGCCAAAGGCGACCATGCCCCAGCGGTGACGAGAGCTGGAAACGCCATTCGGCCTGTGCGGCAACGCAGCGACTTTCCGACGTACGTGCCAGGCGTGTAGCCGCGCAGAGTCGCAACCGCTGCCCGAGCCACGGCAGGGCAAAGAATGGCGCGTCGCCGTCGACTTGCTCGCACTGCAAGTCGATAGGCAAGTGTCTGGCGTCCGGAAGGGTGCGATAGCCGTTGCTAGAACGAGTTGATCCGCGTGAAGTTGCTGTCGCTCCCCAGTGCTTCATCGATAGCGCTTTATTTCGATCGAGGCGAGGGCGCCGGATCTCGGCGCGAACGTATCGTCGCGCGTGTCCCATTCGACGGAAAGCCCGAGGTCGGCAAGCGCGATGTTGTCCACACTCAGGAGATCGTCGGCCGTGACGTCAGTGTCCGCGAATGCCGCTGACAGTCCGACCCAGGTTGTACTTGCCGAAGCGCCGCGCGCCTCGATCGAGGCGCCATTCGCCGCCTGGTTGACGGCGACCTGGTGCTCGGCTGCCCCGCTGCCAAGCGCTGACGCTGCTAGTTGATGTCAGCCACACGCGATGCCGGCCGTCGTCCGCCAGTGTGTTGCCGGCCCAGTAGCCGCCGATGGGCGGCCAGGGCCGCCAGGTGTCCTGCTCCGCGTACATGCCACCGACGCCGAGGATGGATGGCGGCCCGGCCTTGGAGCAGCTCGCATCCCGGTAGGAGATATCCGGCGCCAACGGCAGACCAGCGCCGATGAGCGCATTCCCTGAAAGGCAGTGGTACGACGGACGAATTCGCCGTCCCGCTTGCCTGAATCGCCTGGCCGCCGGCTTCGATCGCACCGATCATCGCGGCGCCGACTGGCGAAGTCCGGCGCGCTGATTCGCGAGATCGGCCGGTGTCCGGTCCGCGGATTGCCGCGGTCGGCTCGTCGGCAAGGCCGAGTCGACCCGCGAAGATCAACGTCGAGGCCCGCCAGTATTGAAACGATATCTGCACTGGCGTATTCGATTCTACCGCGGGTCATCTTTACGTCCCTGATCTACGCAGCGCAGGCGATTGCCGCTACAATTTTCCGCGAGTTCAGGAGTTGGGGGCCAGGGCAAACGGCCTCACCATCGGCGACGATTAAGTGCGTGAGTAGGTTGGTGCTGGCTCGGGTGAAAACCTGTTGCTGACCTGTTGACGTGGCGGAATCGGCAGCGGCGGTTCCACTCGCCGTTCGACGTCAGCGCATGCTTCAGCAATTCGTCGAGTGCCTGGTCGCGGAATCGACGCGGATCAGGCCGAAGCGCGGATGCTCGAGATCGAGGATGACGTAGATGGTCAGGGCGAGGACGGCCGCGAACACCAGCGTGTGCAGCCAATGCCGCCGCTTGTTGACCGAAGTCGAGTAGCCCGACGAAAAAGGAGCCGACCACCGCAAGGCCCGCCAGCAGGACGTACGCGATGGCCGGCGGATGGTTCCGGCTCGCCATCACGCGGGTCGCGGTGATGTCGATCATCGCATTCAAGGCGGGCACCAGGACGATGGCGGTCTGCGTCAGGGTTCCGGGCCGCAGCGCTGCGCGACAATGCTTTTCGTCCAGATCTCGTGCTTGCAGTTCGCCGCCCTCGGCAAGCACGCGCGGCCGTTGCGTGCCGCGTCTTCGGCGTTGCGGTATGTCGCCCGGCGGACGTCGACGTAGCGATGAAACAGGGCCTGAATCTCTGGCCGGGCTTCCGCGGGCAGCATGTCGATGCGCAGGTAGGCGGTTCCGATCGCGTTTGTCTCGTCGGTGATCAGGTGGCGGCGAGCCTCAGAACCGCGACGGCCGCGCCGGAGAACGTGAAGGCGAGCAACAGGCCGAGCAGCGCGAATACGGCGGCGTGGGCTGGGGCCGTTCCCTTGGCGAGGTCGCCACTTTCACTCGCGGCTTCCCGCTTGCCGAGGCGCCGGCCGATCTCGGGAGGCAGCCAACATGAGCAGCAGCAGGCCGACGACACCGAGTGCCGTGATCAGAACGTGAACTTCACGCCGGTCTCCCTGCAAGGCAGTTCTGCGGCCGGAATGCCGGCCGGTTTACGTACTGCGCCGATATGGTTAACTAACGCTCAAGCCATGAGCAAGCGCGCGATTGCCTTCGCGTGTTTCTTTCGCCCGCATTGCCAGTGGCGGAGCAGCCGAGGCTTGTCGTTCACTTCGGTGCAGCCGGAATTGTTTCGCTGCCCCCACGCACTCTCAAATGCATTCGCCGATTTCGACGGCGACGGCGACCTGGACCTCGCGGTCTCCTTCGAAAGCGGCGCGATCCACCTCTATCGGAATGATGCGAATACATTCGTCGAGGTGGGTGCGCATGCTCGGTCTGCCGGCTGCGGGGCCGCAGATCCAGGGCCTGAGCTGGGGCGACTTCGATGGCGACGGCGACCCGGACCTGCACGCCGGCGTGTCGGGCGCCGAAGGCGTGCCGGCCCGCAACCTCCTGTTCCGGAACGATGGCGGCAAGCGCTTTCGTGGAGGTCGCAGAAGGATCTTGGCATGGTCGTGCCGGACGCCGACAGCCGCCAGGCGAACTGGGTCGACTACGACAACGACGGCGATCTCGACCTGCTCTCGGCGCAGCGTTCCGGCCGCAATCGCATGTTCCGCAACGAGGGCGGCAAGTTCACCGACGTGAGCGAGGAGCTCGGCCTCGCCGATCCGCGGAGAACCGTCGGCTCGTGCTGGTTCGACATGGACCAGGACGGCGACCTGGACGTCTTCCAGGCCAACCAGCAAGCGGACAAGGACACGCTCTATCGCAATGACGGCGCGACCTTCACCGACATCGCGCCGCAGCTCGGCATGCATCAACCCGAAAGAACGCTGACGGAAGGCGGTGTCGGTTGCACGGTGGGCGATCTACGACAACGACGGGCTGCTGGACCTCTTCGTCGCGACCTATGGCACGACGCTGCTCTATCGCAACCTGGGCGGCGGGAAGTTTCGCGAAGTCGCTGGGCAAGCCGGCGTGCAGCAAAACTGCACGCCGTCGGCGCTTCATGGGGTGATGTCGACAACGACGGCGACCTCGATCTTTCGTCGCCGCATATGTGGATGGAGAGAACTGGGTATTCACGCGCCCACACTGTTCGTGAACGAGCAGGGCCGATTCGCCGACGTCGCTGGGCGAGGACAGCCCGCTTCGCGCGGCGGATCACGGCGTGCAGTGGGCGGATTTCGACCAGGACGGCGACCTCGATCTCTCCGTGACCGACGATTTTCCGGAGCAACGGCCACCATCCGCTGTTCCGGAACGACCTGCCGGAAGCGCAGGCGCGCGCCGCTCGCTGCAGGTGTGTGGTGCTGGATCGCGCCGGCGCGCGCCACATGCGCGGGCTCTGAAGTGCGACTTTTCGGCGGAGACGGAAAACTGCTGGGCACGCGGCTCGTTGCGACGGGCGACGGCTACGGATCGCAGGGCGTCGTTCCGGTGCATTTCGGGCTGGCGAGGCTGGAATCCGTGACCGTCGAAGTGACGTTCCTGACCCGCGAAGGACGCATAGACCAAGCGCATCGCAGAATGTCGATCCGCGCGAATGGGCGGGCAGGGCGCTCGTCGTGAAAGCGGACTGATGCAGGTGCGGAGGCTTTCGAGCCGCGCGCATCAGCGTCGCCCCATGATGGACTGGACCGACCGGCACTGCCGCTATTTCCTGCGGCAGTTTTCGCCGCGGTCCTGCTGTACACCGAGATGATCGTTGCGCAGGCGATCGTGCGCGGAGATCGCGCGCACCTGCTCGAATTCGATCCGGAAGAACACCCGGTCGCACTTGCAGCTGGGCGGCTGCGAACCAGGCCTGCTGGCAGAGGCGGCGGCGATCGGAGCCTCATTCGGCTACGACGAGATCAACCTGAATGTCGGCTGCCCGAGCGACCGGGTCCAGCGAGGCGACATTCGGCGCCTGCCTGATGGCGCGCGCCGCAGCCTTGGTCGCAGATTGCGTCCGTGCGATGCAGGCGCGGTCGGAATCCCGGTGACGGTGAAGTGCCGCATCGGCATCGACGACCAGGATCACTGGGACTTCCTCCGCGACTTCGTCGGCGCGGTGGCCGACGCCGGCTGCGGCACGATCATCGTGCACGCGCGCAAGGCGATCCTGAAAGGACTCAGCCCGAAACAAAACCGCGAAGTTCCGCCGCTCGACTATGCGCGGGCCTGGCAGGTCAAGGAAGAGTTCCCGGCGCTCACGGTCGTCGTCAATGGTGGGCTGCGCACGGTGCCGCAGGTCACCGAGCAGCTCGCGCACGCGGACGGCGTGATGCTGGGCCGCGAGGCGTATCACAACCCGTACCTGCTCCCGGCGCTGCACCGCGCGATTTACGACGACGCATTCGAGACGCCGACGGCGGCGACGATCGCAGAACGCATGCGCCGGTACGCGGAGCGGGCGGCCGCGACGGGGACGCCGCCCGAGTGCCGTCACCCGGCACATGATGGGCCTGTTCAACGGACGCTCGGGGCGCACGCAGCTGGCGACCGCGCGCTCAGCGAGGGCGTGAGCCGCGGATCGCCGACGCCCGCGCTCATTCAACAGGCGTTGCGCGCCGCGGAGAACGGGTCTGACCCGTTTTCATGAGCGATCAACAGCCGTCCATGAACCGGCGGAAGCGATCCTCGCAGCGGTCGTCGCGCGGACCCAGCAACTCGTAGAGTGGCGTCGGGTCGAGCCAGGCGGGCGCGGGCCGGAATCCGCAGCTGTGTTGCGCGCTCGAATAAGGCCATTCGATTGCGCGGCGGCATAGGCCTGCGCGAACCGGGGAGAGCAATGCATGGCGGGCGACCTCCAGCAGGTAGAGGTCGAGCTTCACGAGCGTTGAAAGCGCATGGCCGTGGCGCAGCCGCGAGCCTGCGAGCTCTTCGGTGGCGAGCGCGAGTGATGCGGCGCCACCCCGCGCGACGACATGCAGGCATCGATCCGTCATGCACCACGCGATGCAGCTGAGGCCGTGGCGCAGGCACACTTCGGCAAGTTGCTTTGCCCGCTGCGGCCCGGGCCCTGGCATCCGGATAAAGACTGTGCCGGCCGCGCGAGCGGGCGAACACGTGGCGGATGACCGGCGCCACGGAGAAATCGATGCGTAGGGCCATGTTCCGCCTCCCTGCACGGAGGCGACGAGGATGTCAGCGCTTCGGTTTAGCGGCCCCGTCTGTTTCCTGCCTATAATCTGAATTATGTAATCCGGGTCGGGGATGCAGGGTCAGCATGGGGCAGGACCAGGAACTCGCAATTCTCTTCGCCGACGTCGTCGGCAGCACGCGGCTGTTCGAAATGCTGGGCGACATCGCCGCGCGCGACAAGGTCTCGATCTGCATCGAGATCATGCGCCGCGCGACCGAGCAGCACGGCGGTTCCGTCGTCAAGACCATGGGCGACGAGATCATGGCGACCTTTGTCGACTGTGATGCCGCCATCGATGCCGCGGTGGAGATGCAGGCGGCGATCGCCAGCCATCCGGACCTCGAGGTCGAGGGCCAGCAGATCACGATCCGGATCGGCTGCCATTTCGGCCCGGTCGTGATCGAGACCCGCGACGTATTCGGCGCCGCGGTACACACGGCCAATCGCATGACGAGCCAGGCCAAGGCCGGCCAGATCATCATCACGGATGCAATCCAGCAGCGGGTGTCCGACCAATGGCGTGCCGTGGCGCGCCGGGTCGACATCGCGGTCCCGCGCGGCCAGCACGAAGAGGTCACCATCTTCGAGGTGCTCTGGCAGCACGGCGAGACGACCAGCATGCTGCCGGCCATCGCCACCATCACGGAGCTGCAGAAGCAGTTCCGTGTCCGGCTGCGCTACCTCGGCACGGAACTCGTGCTCGACAACCGGGACCGCACGTATGCGACGCTCGGTCGCGGCCAGGAAAACGACCTCGTGATCAAGGGCAACCTGGTCTCGCGCCTGCATGCGCGTGTCGAGGCCGGCAAGAACCGTTTCACGCTCGTGGACCAGAGCACCAACGGCAGTTTCGTGCAGTCGCAGAACGGCGACGACGCTTTCGTTCGGCGTGACGCGATTCCGCTCAAGGGGCAGGGGCGTGATCGGCCTCGGGCGCGTGCCCGAGCCGCAGTCCTATCACACGGTTGAATTCTTCTGCGAGGACGGCCCGGAACTGTCGTCGGAGCGCTAGCGGGTCCTGCTATCCGGCTCGCGTGAGCCGTTCAGCCAGTCTCGCGACTTCCTCGCGCATCGCAGCCGGCAGACGCGCACCGTAGCTGTCGAGATACTTTCCGATCTCCGATGCTTCCTGGCGCCAGGCCGCGGTGTCGACCGCGAGCAACTCGTCCACGGTCGCCGAGTCGATCGCAATGCCGGAGAAATCGAGCGCATCGCGGGTCGGCACGGCACCGATCGCGGTATCCGTCGCCTTCGCGCTGCCGCTGCAGCGCGCGATGATCCAGGCGAGCACGCGCAGGTTCTCGCCGTAGCCCGGCCAGAGGAAGCGGCCCGCGGTATCGCGACGGAACCAGTTGACGTGGAAGATGCCGGGCGGCTGCTTGAGCCGCTTGGCCATCGACAGCCAATGACCCCAGTAGTCGGCGAAGTTGTAGCCGGCGAACGGCTTCATCGCCATCGGATCGCGCCGGACAACGCCGACGTCGCCGGCAGCCGCCGCCGTCGTCTCTGACGCCATGCCGGCGCCGACCAGCACGCCGTGGGCCCAGTCGCGCGCCTGGTACACCAGGGGCGCGAGGGTCCTGCGGCGGCCGCCGAACACGAGCGCCGTGATCGGCACGCCCTGGGGTCGTCGGCCATCGGCGAATAGCTCGGGTTCTGCTTCGCGGAAACCGTGAAGCGCGAATTCGGATGGGCGGCGGGCCCCTTCGCCGGATCGTAGGGCCGCCCCTGCCAGTCGAATACCGGGCTTTCCGGCATCGAGGCCCTCCCACCAGGGCTCGTTGTCTTTCGTGAGCGCGACGTTCGTGAATATCGTGTCGCGCCGGATCATCTCGTAGGCGTGCAGGTTCGTCTTCTTCGTTGGTGCCCGGCACCACGCCGAAGTAACCCGCCTCCGGATTGATGGCCCACAGGCGACCGTCCGGCCCCGGATGCAGCCAGGCGATGTCGTCGCCCACCGTCCAGATCTTCCAGCCCGGCATCGAGGCCGGCGGGATCAGCATCGCGAGATTCGTCTTGCCGCAGGCGGACGGGAAGGCGCAGGCGAGGTAATGCGTCTCGCCGGCCGGATTCTCGACACCGACGATCAGCATGTGCTCGGCGAGCCAGCCCTCGTCGCGCGCCTGCCAGCTCGCGATCCGCAGCGCATGGCATTTCTTGCCGAGCAGCGCATTGCCGCCATAGCCCGAGCCAAAGCTCTGGATCTCGAGCGACTCCGGGAAATGCATGATGAAGCGCCGCTCCGGATCGAGCTCGCCGATCGAGTGCAGGCCCTTCACGAAAACGCCGTCCCTGCGCGATGCGCGCGAGCGCCGCGCGCACCCATGCGGGTCATCAGCTTCATGTTCGCGGCGACATAGGCGCTGTCGGTGATCTCGACGCCGCAGCGCGAATACGGCGAGTCGATGGGGCCCATGCAATACGGAACGACGTACATCGTCCGGCCGCGCATGCTGCCCTCGAACAGCGCGTCCATCTTCCGGCGCGCCTCGGCGGGCGCCATCCAGTGGTTGTTCGGGCCGGCGTCGTCGCGCTGCTCGCGTGCAGACGAAGGTCAGGTGCTCGACGCGGGCGACGTCGGACGGATTGGACCGGTGCAGGTAACAGCCGGGGAAGCTCTCGGCATTGAGCTTCATCAGGTCGCCCGCGCGCGATCATCAGGCGGATGAGCTCGCGGTACTCGGCCTCGGACCCGTCGCACCAGTGAATCTGGTCCGGACGCGTATGCGCGGCGACCTGGAGTACCCAGTGCCTCAGGTTTTCGGGTGCGTGAACGGGAGCGGCCGTGCGGTCGGGTGCGGTTGCCATCGGAGCCTCAACGGAATCAATTCAGAATATAGCAGGCGACCCGGCGAATGGGGGCTCAAATTGACCTTATCCACACGCGAAACCCATTGATCTCGCACGGTTTTCTCGGGACACTGCGCGGGCCCGATACGCGGGTCCGGGGAGTTGGCCATGAAGCGATGCGCGCGGTTCCTGATGATCCTGCTCGGCCTGTCGGCGATGCATTCGGCCGGGGCTGCAGACGCCAAGGCGGAGCTCGACCGGTTGTTCGCCGACGAGCGCGCCTGACCTGGCGCGAAGACCCGCTGGCGGCGACGAACGACGGCGTGCACGACTTCGACGACCGCCTCCCGTCGGTGCTGCCCGCGGACCAGGCGCGCCACCTCGAAGCCGACCGCGAACTCCTCCGGCGGCTGCACGCCATCGATCGCGGCGCGCTGGCGGAATTCGACACCGTCAGCTACGACCTCTTCGACTTCATGGTCTCGCAGCGCATCCAGCTCGCGCAGTACCGCGAGTGGCGCGCGCCGCTCAACAGCGACAGCGGCTTCTACGCCGATCTCCTGCAGCTCCACGCGCAGCAGGCGCCGCACACGACGAAGGACTACGAGAACTACATCGCCCGCCTCAAGCGATCGTGCCGCGCTACTTCCGCGAGAACATCGCGAACATGCGCCAGGGCATCGCGGACGGATTCGTGCTGCCGGCCGAGATCATCCCGGCATCGCGAGCGTGATTGCGGGCGCGCAATACGCGAAGCCCGAGGACTCGCCGTTCTGGATCCCGTTCGCGAATTTCCCGGCCGGCGTGTCCGATGCGGACCGTGGCGCGGCTCGCCGAGGCGGGCCGGGCCGCGATCCGGACCAGGTCATCCCGGCCTACGCGGAGTTCAAGACCTTCTTCGACAAGGAGTACGAGCCCAAGGCGCGCGCGACGATCGGGGCGAGCGCGCTGCCGGACGGGCCGGCGTACTACGCGCGACCTCGTGCGCTACTTCACGACGCTGCCCGGACGCGACGCCGAAGGCGATCCACGAGACGGGCCTTGCGGAGGTCAAGCGCATCCACGCCGAGATGGAAGCGATCGTCAGCGAGGTCGGCTTCGAGGGCAGCTTCACGGACTTCCTGAAATTCCTGCGGACGGACCCGCAGTTCTACGCGAAGACGCCCGAGCAATTGCTGTGGCACGCGGCCTGGGTCACGCGAGAGATCGACGGGCGGATGCCGGATTTCTTCGGGCGCATTCCGCGCGCGCCTACACCGTCAAGCCCGTGCCGGCCGCGCTCGCGCCGAACTACACGGGCGGCCGTTACAACCCGGGTCCGCTCGGCGCCGCGGGCGAGTACTGGGTGAATACCTACGCCCTGCAGAATCGCCCGCTTTACGTGCTGCCGGCGCTCACCTTGCACGAGGCGGCGCCCGGTCACCACACGCAGGGCTCGCTTGCGCGCGAACTCGAGAATGTGCCGATGTTCCGGCGCAATTTCTATCCGCATGCCTTCGGCGAGGGCTGGGGGCTCTACTCCGAGTACCTCGGCGTCGAGATGGGCGTCTATCACACGCCCTACGAGCGCTTTGGCCGCCTCACCTATGAAATGTGGCGCGCCTGCCGGCTGGTCGTGGACACCGGCATGCATGCGTTCGGCTGGACACGCCAGCAGTCGCTCGACTTCATGACGCAGAACACGGCGCTCTCGGAGCACGAGATCCGCACCGAGGTGGACCGCTACATCGCATGGCCGGGCCAGGCGCTCGCCTACAAGACGGGTGAGCTCGAGATCAGGCGCTGCGCAAGCGTGCGGAAGCGGAGCTCGGACCCGCGGTTCGACGTGCGCGCCTTCCACGATGCCGTGCTGGGGCAGGGCGGCGTGACGCTGCCGGTGCTCGGCAAGCAGATCGACGCCTACATCGCGCGCACGCGAGGCCCGTGAACGGGCGCGGCGAATACGGCAGGCTGCTCGGCTCGAACGGCCCGCTCGCGCGCGTCATCGAGGGTTTCGAGTCGCGCCGCGAGCAGCAGCTCATGGCTGACTGGGTCGGCGAGACGCTGGCAACCCGCGGCACGCTCGCGATCGAGGCAGGCACGGGCACCGGCAAAGACCTTCGCCTACCTCGTGCCTGCGCTGCTTGTCCGGCCGGCAGGTCATCATCTCGACCGGCACGCGCACGCTCCAGGACCAGCTCTTCAACCGTGACCTGCCGACCGTTGCGAAGGCGCTCGGCCGTCCGGCTCGCGTCGCGCTTGCTGAAGGGCCGCGCGAACTATCTGTGCCTGCACCGGCTCGACCTCGCCGAATCGGCGCCGCAACTGCCGGGAATCCCGCAGCCGAACGAGCGCATGCTCGGCCGGATCCGCCGCTGGTCGCGCACGACCGCGACCGGCGACCTCTCCGAGGTCAAGAGCCTGCGCGATTCGGATCCCGCGCGCATGGCCGTGACCTCGACGCGCGAGAACTGCCTCGGCGCATCCTGTCCCGCCTATTCGCGCTGCCACGTCGTTGCGGCCCGGCGCGATGCGCAGGCCGCCGACATCGTCGTCGTCAATCATCACCTGCTGCTCGCCGACCTCGCGCTCAAGGACGAAGGCTTCGGCGAGCTGCTGCCGGGCACCGAGGCCGTGATCCTCGACGAGGCGCACCAGGTGCCGGAGATCGCCGCACAGTTTTTCGGGCGCGAATTCTCAGCGCGCCAGGCGGCGCTCTTCGCGCGCGATGCGCTTGCGGAGCTCACGCGGCTCGGCCTCGCGCTCCGACGACCCGGGAGCGGCTTGCGGCGCTCGAGTCGGCGATCGTCGAGGCCACTGCCGCGCTCGCCGGCAGCGAGCGAGCGAACGGACTGGCCCAGCTGCCGGATGCCTTCATGGGCGCCCTCGACCGCATTCGCGAGGCCCTGACGTCGGCGCGGGCAGGAGCTCAGCGACGCCCGATCGCGGACGACCCGGGCCTGCGTCATGCCGTGCGCCGCGCCGCGAAGCTCGCGGAATCGCTGACCGCGATCGTGGACGCGGGCGTCGAGCAGGGCCTGCGCTATGTCGAGTCGGGTCGCGGCACGTTCACGCTCGCATTCACGCCCTTCGAGGTCGCGACGCGGTTCGGCGAACTGATGCGCGCGCAGGGCGGTGCCTGGATCTTCACCTCGGCGACACTCGCGGTCGGCGACGACTTCTCGCATTTTCTCGGGCGCATCGGTGCACCCACGGCGAACGCCGTGCGCATCGAGAGTCCCTTCGACTTCGAGAGCCAGGCGATGGTCTACCTGCCGGAGGCGCTGCCGGATCCCGCGAGCCGCGAGTACACGAGCCGCGTGGTTGCCGCCGCGCTGCCGCTCGTCGAAGCCGCGGGCGGGCGCAGCTTTCTCCTGTTCACCAGCCACCGCGCGCTCAATGAGGCTGCGCACGAGCTTGCGATGCGCCCGGGTTCCGCGAGCGGTTTCCGCTGCTGGTGCAGGGCGAGGCGCCGCGCGAGTCGCTGCTCCAGCGCTTTCGCGAGCTCGGCAACGCCGTGCTGCTCGGCACCGCGAGCTTCTGGGAGGGCGTCGACGTGCGTGGCCACGCACTCGCGCTCGTCGTGATCGACAAGCTGCCGTTCGCGGCACCCGATGATCCGCTGCTGAAGGCGCGACTGGAAGGCATCCGGCGCCGCGGCGGCAATCCATTCCAGGAATTCCAGCTGCCGCAGGCGGTCCTTGCGCTCAAGCAGGGATTCGGCCGGCTGATCCGCGACCGGGAGGATTTCGGCGTCGTCATGCTCTGCGATCCGCGACTGCGCACGCGCGGCTACGGCAGGCTGTTCATGTCATCGCTGCCACCGGCGACGGTCACGACTGACGTCGAGGAGGCCGCGTCATTCCTCAGGCGGCGCCTCGCGCGCGCCGGCGTCGTCGTGCCCGCGGCGCTCGAGGCATGAAGATCCTCGCGATCGACGCGGCTACGGAGGCGTGCTCTGCAGCCTTGCTTCTCGACACGCGACGTCGCGGAGCGCTACGAGGTCATCGGGCGCGGTCACGCGGACCGGCTGCTGCCGATGGCCGATGAATTGCTGCGTGACGCGGGACTCTCGGTGCGGGACCTCGATGCCATCGCATTCGGTCGCGGCCCGGGCGGGTTCACGGGCCTTCGCATCGCGGCCGGCATCGCGCAAGGCCTCGCGGCCGGCAGCGAGCGCCCGGTCCTGCCTGTCAGCAATCTCGCCGCCGTTGCCGCCCTTGCCGCACGCGTGTCGAAACAGGCGCAGGTCCTCGTCTGCATGGACGCGCGCATGGGCCAGGTCTACTGGGCCGCGTTCGATTGCGGCGGCGCCGCCCCCGGCGCTGACCGGTGAAATGCTGTCGGATCCCGCACAGGTGCTCCCGCCGCCGGGTGAGCGCTGGTTCGGCGCCGGCCACGGCTTCGCCTTGCCGGCGATTGCCGGGCCGCTGGGCCCGCGGCTTGCCGGCCATGACAGCTCGCTGCTGCCGAGGGCCGGCGACATCGCACGGATCGCGGCGATCGATTTCGCGGCGGGGAAGGGGATGCCGGCGGCGCGCGGACTGCCCGTTTACCTGCGCGACGACGTCGTCCACAGGCGCTGACGCCCGCGGTGTCATAATTCTTCAACAATGACCCGTCAGTCTGACCGCCTACGTATGGCGGACACCCGAATCCTGGTCGTCGAGGATGAGCAGCCGATCCGCGACCTGATTGCTTTCGGGTTGCGGCGCGCCGGCTGCGAAGTCGCGCTTGCCGAGCACAGCCAGTCCGCACTCGCGAGTATCGGCGACAAGCGGCCCGACCTCATCCTGGTCGACTGGATGCTGCCCGACATGAGCGGCCTCGAACTGATCCGGGTCCTGAGGCGCGATGCGAACACGCGCGACATCCCGATCATGATGCTGACGGCGCGCGCGGAGGAGGCCGACAAGGTCACCGGCCTCGATTCCGGGGCCGACGACTACCTGACAAAGCCGTTCTCGGCGCGCGAGCTGATCGCGCGCATCCAGGCGGTGCTCCGGAGGAGCGCGCCGGCAGGCGATTCCGAACGCGTGGAGGTTGAGGGTCTCGCGCTCGACCAGGCGGGCCATCGCGTCGTGGCCGACGGCAAGTCGGTCGCCGCTCGGCCCGACGGAGTACCGGCTCCTGGCGTTCCTGATGACCCATCCGGATCGCGTCTATGCGCGCAGCCAGCTGCTCGATCGCGTCTGGGGCGGCAACGTCTACGTCGAGGAGCGCACGGTGGACGTGCACATCCGCAGGCTCCGCAAGTCGCTGGAGCCCAGCGGCTATGACCGCTTCGTGCAGACGGTGCGCGGCGCGGGTTACCGGTTCTCCGTGCAGCCGGACTGAGCCGTGCGTTCGGCCTGGTCCTTCGCGCTCGTCCGGCTGGCGGTTGCGATCGCGATTGCGGCGCTGATCGGACTCGTCACGAGGCGCATGGCGCTGTGGCTCATGATCGTGCTCGGCGGCATCCTCGCCTGGCAATTACGTCAACCTGTTCCGGCTGCAGCGCTGGCTCAAGCATCGCGCCCACGAGGACCCGCCGGACATCGGCGGCGTCTGGGGCGACGTCGTCGCGATCATCAACCGCATCTACCGGCGCAAGCAGTTCCACAAGCGCCGGGTGACGCAGCAGTTCCGCGGAGTTCCGCCGCCTGTCGGCCGCGCTGCCGGACGGCGTCGTGCTGCTGTCGGAGGGACAGGAGATCCGCTGGTTCAACCGGATGGCCGCGGAGCTGCTTGGCCTGCGCCGCAAGCTGGACGTCGGCATCCCGATCGCGAACCTGGTGCGCGACCCGGAATTCGTGGCCTACCTGCAGAAGCCGGGAGCCGGCGGCGGCGTCGTCGTCCGCGCGCAGAAATGGAGACGCCTGGCTCGCAATATTCGTCATACCCGCGGGCCCGCAATACCTGATGCTCGTGCGCGACGTGACCCGCGAGATCAGGCTGCAGGAGATGCGCAAGGATTTCGTCGCGAACGCATCGCACGAGCTTCGCTCGCCGCTCACGGTGATCTCCGGCTACCTCGACGAGCTCGGCGGAGGACGACGGCATCGGGCCGGAGTGGCGCGAGCCGGTCGCGGACATGCGCCGCCAGGCACTGCGCATGCGCGAGATCGTCGAGGACCTGCTCGAGCTCTCGCGCCTCGAGGCGACCACGGACGAAGCCCCGATGGCGCCGGTGGACGTGCCGGAACTCCTGAGCGGCTCGTACGCGAGGCTCGCGCGGCAACGGCCGGCTGCGCCGCACTTCGAGCTCGACATCGACGACAGCTTCACGTTGCGCGGCAGCGAGACCGAGCTTCATTCGATCGCGTCGAACCTGATCTCGAACGCGGTCAAGTACACGCCCGTCGACGGCACGATCACGATCCGCTGGGCGCGCGAGGCCGGCGGCTCGCAACTCGTCGTGCGCGACACCGGGCATCGGCATCGCGCCCGAGCACCTGCCGCGCCTGACCGAGCGCTTCTACCGCGTGGACCGTGCGCGGGCACGCGCCAAGGGCGGTTCCGGGCTCGGGCTTTCGATCGTCAAGCACGGCCTGCAGCGGCATGGCGGCCGGCTCGAGATCGCGAGCGAAGAGGGCCGCGGCTCGACTGTTCACCGCGCACTTTCCATCACGGCGCGTGATCGCGCGTTCGGCGGCTGCAATAAAAGCGTCATAGTCCGCCGCCATAATCCGGCCGCCAGCACCGCATGCGGGCATGGCGCTTCATCAACTACCGGAGTATGGCTCGTGAAAAAGCTCTTGATCCCGGGCGCGCTGTGCGCTGCTCATTCGCAGCGCCCGCATTCGCGCAGTCGAAGACCACGTTGGACCAGGTGCATGAAGGACCTGGCGGCGCTGACCGATCGGGTCGGCAGGCTGGAGCAGGACAACAGCCAGCTGAAGACCGAGAACGCCACGCTCAAGGCTGAGAACGACCGGCTCGAGGCGACTTCGGAGTACCTGAAGGACAACGCATCGGCCACGCGCAAGCAGCTCGCCGCAGGACGGCCCCGAAGGTCGCCGAGCTTCGAGCGCATCACGCAAAGCGGCCGACTGGGCCTCGCGCATCAGCTGGAAGGCCGACGTGCGCTACCGGTACGAGTCCGTGGATCCGGAAGCGGCCGTCGAGCAGCAGCGCCAGCGCATCCGCGCCCGGCTCGCGATGACCGCCAAGATCAACGACACGCTGACCGGCACGATCGGGCATCGCGACGAACGGCGGCACCGGCGACCCGCGCTCGACCAACCAGACGCTGGGCGAGGGCTGGACGCGCAAGGGCATCGGCCTCGACCTCGCCTACGTCGACTGGAAGCCGGTCGACAGCTTCGGCATGAGCTTCGGCAAGATGCCGCAGCCCTGGTACAAGGTCTCCGGCTACTTCTTCGACAACGACATCAACCCGGAAGGCATCGCCGCCCGGTTCGGCGACCGGCCCGTTCTTTGCGAATGCCTTCGGCATGGCGCTGTCCGAGCGCGGCGACCGCGAGCGATGCCTCGCTCCTCGGCGGCCAGACTCGGCCTCACCGGGACAGATCGGCGGCATGAAGCTGACCGGCGCAGTCGGCTACTTCGACGTCGGATCGGTGCAGGGCGAAGTCACGACCACCAGCGCGACGCCGGCGTGCACGGCGAACCCGGCGTTCTTCGGCGGGCCGCAGGGCAATACGACCGGTCGCGAACCGCTCGGGTGCCCGACGCTGGTCAACGACTTCAACATGATCGAGGCGGTCGCCCAGGCGGAGTTCACGATCGCCGACCAGCCGCTGCAGATCTTCGCGCAGTACATCCAGAACGAGGAGGCGGACGACCTCGACACCGGCTGGCTCGCCGGCTTCAACTGGGGCAAGGCCAGCAATCCGCGCAGCTGGGAGTTCGGCTACGCCTACGGCCTGATCGAGAAGGACGCGACAGTTCGGCCAGTTCGTGGACTCCGACTTCGGCGGCGGCGTGACCGACGTCGGACGGCAGCGTCTTCAAGGTCGGCTTCGCGCCCGCCAAGAACTGGGTCCTGAACGGCACCTACTTCATGAACCAGCGCTTCATCGACGCCCCGGGCGCGATCCAGCGCAGCTACGACCGCTACCAGGTCGACCTGAACTGGAAGTTCTGACGCGGCGGCTGTCACGAGACTGTCATGAGACTGAAATACGCTGCATGGCGAATCCAAGGAGTTGAGACGACCATGAAAGCCATTTCGCTGTTGACCGCCGCGACGATTGCGTTCGCGGGCCTGGCGCTCGCGCCCAAGGCGGACGCCCAGGTCATCAAGATCGACGGTTCGAGCACGGTGTTTCCGATCACCGAGGCCGTGGCCGAGGAGTTCCAGATCCAGAATCGCGGCAAGATCCGCGTGACGGTCGGCATCTCCGGCACCGGCGGCGGCTTCAAGAAGTTCTGCCGCGGCGAGACCGACATCTCGGACGCCTCGCGCCCGATCCTCACCGCCGGAGATGGAAGCCTGCCGCGCGGCGGGCATCAAGTACTACGAGCTGCCGATCGCGTACGACGCGCTGACCGTCGTCGTGAACCCGCAGAACACCTGGGTCACGCAGCTGACGATCCCGGAACTCAAGAAGATCTGGGAGCCGGCGGCGCAGGGCAAGGTCAAGACCTGGAACCAGATCAACCCGAAATGGCCGAACGAGCCGCTTGGCGCTGTTCGGGCCGGGCTCTGATTCGGGCACCTTCGACTACTTCACCGAGGCGGTGAACGGCAAGGCGAAGGCGAGCCGCGGCGACTACACCGGCAGCGAAGACGACAACGTGCTGGTGCAGGGCGTCGCGAGCAACAAGGGCGCGCTCGGCTACTTCGGCTATGCGTACTACGAGCCGAATGCCGGCAAGCTGAAGGCCGTGCCGATCGTCGGCAAGTCGGGCAAGGCGGTCGGTCCTTCGCGCGAAAGCGTCGTGAACGGCAGCTTACGAGCCGTTTTCGCGTCCGATCTTCATCTACGTCGCCGAGAAGTCGCGCGCAGCGACCCGAGGTGAAGCAGTTCGTCGAGTACTACCTCGCACAGGGCAAGCCGCTGATCGAGGAAGTGAAGTACGTGCCGCTGCCCGCGCAGGCGTACTCGCTCGCGACCGAGCATTTCCACAACGGCAAGCTCGGCACGGGCTTCGGCGGCGTGCCGAGGTCGGGCTCAAGGTCGAGGAACTGCTCGCCCGCGAAGCCAAGCTCTGAGCCGATTTGCCATGGACGGGCGCAGATCAGCCTGTCCCAGATGTAAGCGGGAGCGGGATCGCGTGATCGCTCCGCATGCGGAACGTGCGCGGGCGGCTTTGGAGGCATGACCGACGGGCGTCACAGCCGGCGCGGAAGCCTGCCGGTCTCGCAGTTGAGCCCGCGACCGCGTGGTCGAGGCTTTCCTGCTGCTCGCGGCGCTCGTCGCCGTGTTCACGACGATCGCGATCGTCGTCGTACTCGTCGATGGAGTCGCTGCCATTCTTCCGCGTGGTGTCGCTCAGCGATTTCCTGACCGACACGATGTGGATCCCGCTCTTCGCCGAGCCGCGCTACGGCATCCTGCCGCTGGTCGCCGGGCACGCTCGTGACGACGTTCGTTGCGCTCGCCGTCGCGGTCCCCTGCGGCACCGATCATCGCCATCTACCTCAGTGAGTTCGCGCCGTTCCGGCTGCGCGAGACGATCAAGCCGGCGCTCGAGCTGCTCGGCGCCGTGCCGACCGTCGTCTACGGCTATTTCGCGCTGATGATCGTGACGCCGCTGCTGCAGAAGATCATCCCGGGCCTGCCGGGCTTCAACATGCTGTCGGCCGGCCTCGTGATCGGCATCATGATCATTCCGTACATCGCCTCGGTCAGCGAAGACGCCATGCGCGTCGGTGCCCAACTACATGCGCGAGGGCAGCTATGCGATGGGCGCCACGCGATTCCAGACGGCGACGCGCGTGGTCGTGCCGGGCGCGCTGTCGGGCATCGCGGCGGCCTACATCCTCGGCATCTCGCGCGCGGTCGGCGAGACGATGGTCGTCGCCATCGCGGCGGGCCTGCAGCCCAACCTGACCTGGGACCCGACGCAGCCGGCGGCCACGATCACGGCCTTCATCGTGCAGGTGAGCCTCGGCGACCTGCCGCACGGCAGCATCGGCTACCAGTCCATCTTCGCCGCGGGCCTCGTGCTGATGCTGATGACGCTCGTCTTCAACATCGCAGGATTCTCGCTGACCCGCCGGTTCCGCGCAGGCCTACTGAAATGAATGCGACCGCCGCAGATGCCGCGCTCCGGCAGATCCGGTCTGACGTCAGCCGCGCGCAAGATCTTCGACCAGGTCTTCGTGATCGTCGGCCTGCTGATCATGTTCTCGGCACTGCTCGATGCTGGTCCTGCTGTTCATCGACCTGGTGCAGACCGGCGCGCCGCGCCTCAACTGGGATTTCCTGACGCAGTTCCCGTCGCGCAAGGCCGAGCGGGCCGGCATCCTGTCCGCCTGGGTCGGGACCTCGCTGATCATGCTGACGACCGCGTCGGTTGCGATGCCGGTCGGCGTCGCGGCGGCGATCTACCTCGAAGAGTACGCGCCCAAGAACTGGCTGACGGCGATCATCGAGATCAACGTCACGAACCTCGCCGGCGTGCCGTCGATCATCTACGGCCTGCTGGCGCTCGGGCTCTTCGTCTACCAGTTCAACCTGCGGCCAGAGCATCGCGGCGGCAGGACTCACGCTGTCGCTCCTGATCCTGCCGATCGTCATCGTCGCGACGCGCGAGGCGCTGCGCGCGGTCCCGCGCGCGATCCGCGAGGCCGCCTACGCGCTCGGCGCAACGCGCTGGGAAGTCACGGCGCACCACGTGCTGCCGTATTCGACCGGCGGCATCCTGACCGGCATGATCATCGGCCTGTCGCGCGCGATCGGCGAGACGGCGCCGCTCATCACCATCGGCGCGCTGTCGTTCATCGCCTTCCTGCCGGAGTCGCCGTTCAAGCGGTGAGTTCCCGTTCTTTTCATTTGACTGGCTCAAGGAGTCGCTTCACGGCGATGCCGATCCAGATGTTCAACTGGGTCTCGCGGCCGGATCCGAAGTTCCAGGTGAACGCCGCCGCGGCCGGCGCCATCCTGCTCGGCATGACGCTGCTGATGAACGGCGTCGCGATCTACGTCCGCTTCCGCTTCCGCAAAGAGGATTAACTGGTGAGCACCCTGCAGCCCGGATCCACGACCCCGCAGTCCGCGGCGCGGCCGGCAGCGGCGACGCATGCGTTCGACGGCAGGCTCATGACGCCGAAGCCGTCCATCGACACGATGCGCGGCCCGGCGCCTGCGGCGGAAAACGTCGTCATCAAGGCGCGCTCGGAGGATCTCTCTTTCTATTACGGCGCGGTCCAGGCGCTGAAGGGCCTCAATATCGAGATCCGCGAGAAGCAGGTGACGGCCCTGATCGGTCCTTCCGGCTGCGGCAAGACGACGTTCCTGCGCTGCTTCAACCGCATGCACGACCTGACGCCCGGCACGCGCTACGAGGGCCGCATCATGCTCTACCCGGACGAGCTGGACCTCGTCGGGCGCGGCGTGGACGCGATCGAAGTGCGCATGCGGATCGGCATGGTGTTCCAGAAGCCGAACCCGTTCCCGAAGTCGATCTTCGAGAACGTGGCCTACGGGCTCTGCGCGTTCGCGGCGTGCGCTCGAACGCGCGCATCGGGGAGGAGGTCGAGAAGGCGCTGCGGCAGGCTGCGATCTGGGACGAGGTCAAGGACCGGCCTGGACGACTCCGGCCTTGCGCTCTCGGGCGGCCAGCAGCAGCGCCTGTGCATCGCGCGCGCGCTCGCGACGAGCCCGAGATCCTGCTGTTCGACGAGCCGACCTCGGCGCTCGACCCGATCGCGACGGCGCGCATCGAGGAGCTGATCGCGGAGCTGCGCGACCAGGTCACGGTCATCATCGTCACGCACAACATGCAGCAGGCCGCCCGCGTGTCCGGACTACACGGCCTTCATGTACCTGGGCGAGCTGATCGAGTTCGACAATACGAGCAAGCTCTTCACGAACCCTCGCAGAAAGCGACCGAAGACTACATCACCGGCCGGTACGGCTGAGCCGGCGGCGGCACGCATGTCCGAAGCGAGCGAGGGGCACATCTTCAAGGCCTCACGACGGGGCGCTGTCCGAGCTGCGGCTGCGCGCCCATGCCATGGGGCGTGCTGGTGGCGGACCAGGTCGAGACCGCAGTCCGCGCGCTGCTCGACTCGGACCGCAAGGCGGCGGAGCTCGTGCTGTTCCGCGAGGAACAGATCAACGCCTACCAGACCGACATCGAGGCCGAGAGCTTTCGCCTGCTGGCGCAGCGCGCGCCGTCGCGAGCGACCTGCGGATGGTGCTCGCGATCTCGCGTGCAGTCACCGACCTCGAGCGCGCCGGCGACGAGGCGAAGAAGATCGCGCGCTTCGCGCTCGCGAGCGCGGGCCGGAGCGCGGGCGGGCCGTCGCGCGTGATGCACCGGCCGCTGCGGCACATGGCCGAGCTCGCCTCGGAGGCGATGCGGGTCGCCGTGGACGCGCTCGACCGCGGCGATGCGCGGGTCGCGCACGACGTCGTCGCGCGCCTCGATCGCGAGCTCGACCAGGAATTCGAGGCCGCGCTGCGGCAGCTGATGACGGTCGCGATGGAGCGGACGCGCCTGCTGCGGCCGATCTTCGACACGGTGTTCGCGCTCGAAGGGCCTCGAGCGGATCGGCGACCACGCGAAGAACGTGGCCGAGCACGTCGTGTTCCTCGTGAGCGGCGCCGACGTCCGGCATGCCACGGCGCCCGAGCGCGGCATGCCCGCCAAAGAATCACAGCATTGATATGATGGATTGATGCCGGCGCGGCCGGCCAGGGTTGTTGCCATGGAATCCGCCGATCTCGGCCAGCAGCACGTCCAAGCGATTCAACGAGGACATGGAGCGCGTGCGCACGCGCGTCCTGACGATGGGCGGCTTCGTCGAGCAGCAGCTCCAGCGCGCGGTCAAGGCGCTGATCGAGGGCGACAGCAACCTCGGCGAGGAGGTCGCGCGGGACGACTACCAGCGTGAACCAGATGGAAGTCGAGATCGACGAGGAGTGCGGGCGCATCATCGCGACCCGCCAGCCGACGGCCGTCGGACCTGCGCGTGATGGTCGCCATCATCAAGACCATCACCGACCTCGAGCGGATCGGCGACGAGGTCGAGAAGGTGCGGCACATCGCCGGCGCGGCTCGCGACGATGGAGAAGCCCGTCGGACAACTACCGCGAGATCCGGCACCTCGGCCGGCATCGTCACGGAGATGGTCCACGACGCGCTGCATTCGTTCGCGCGGCTCGACGCCGACGAGGCCTTCGAGGTCGCACGCCGCGACCGCAAGGTGGACGAGGAGTACGAGTCGATCCAGCGCCAGAACATCACGTTCATGATGGAGGACCCGCGCTCGATCCGGCGCGCGCTCGACGATCATGTGGGTCGGTGCGCGCGCTCGAGCGCATCGGTGATCACGCCAAGAATATCTGCGAGTACATGGTCTACATGGTGCACGGCAAGGACATCCGCCACCTCTCGCTCGACGACGCGGAACGCCAGATCCGCGACTTCGCGCGCTGCGCGGACGAGGGGCCTGATGCCTGGCGCGGCGCCAGGGAATCATGGGCTCGCCGCCTGCGCCTGCGCTGCCGCCCTCGCGTTCGCCTTCTACGCGCAGTACGGCATGGGCCTCGTGCCCACGCCACCCAGCGCATCTTCCAGCGCGTGGCGCTCGCGGCGCTCGGCACCGCTTTCCTGGTGGCAGCCATCGTCTCGCGTCCAGGCGGCCGCGGCGCTTCTGCGCGCGCGCTCATCGGGCTCATGGGCTCGCGACGATCGCGACCGCGGCCGGCAGCATGTCTGGATCCAGATGCAGGCCGAGGGCGCTGATTGCCCGCCTCAGTGGCGCGGCCTCGCCTTCATGCTGGACCTCTTCCCGCTGACGGAGGTCATCCTGAAAGTGTTCATGAGGCGGGCGGCAAGTGCGCAAAGAGTCGACTGGTCGTTCCTGGGACTTTCCGATGCCGGCCTGGGTGCTAAGTCCGTCGCCGTCCCGCTGACGGCGTCGTCGGACTCTGGATCAACCTCGAAAAATCCGCCTGAGGATTTCGCCGAGAGCGGTGCGGCGGCTGCGATGTCCTCGGGACCGCGCAGCATTCGTCGACCTTGGTGGATCGTGCGGTTGAGCAGACCGAATTCGACGACCCCGGCGCCGAGCGCGCCGGAGAAGCGGCTGTCAGGATGGTTCCGCCGCCGGTCGAAAGCTCGGGTTGCAGGCCCGACGACCTCGGCGACCAGCCAGCGCGCGACGAGCGCCGAGCTCAGCTTCCCGCGGGCCGTAGTATGGCAATGAGCGGCCTCCATCCACTCGATCGAGTAGCGCAGGCGGCTGGCGATCCGAGGACGCCGGCACCAGTCGCACGCTTCAGCTCCGTCGCAGCGTCTGGACCGGCGACCAGCGCAGGTTGAACTCGGCCGTGCGACTCGCCGGGAATTACGTTCGTCGCGCCGGTGCCGGACTGCACGGTTGCTGATCTGGAAACCGGTCGGCGGAAAGTGCGCATTGCCTGCATCCCAGCGCCGTGCCGAGCGAGTTCGGCGTGAAAGGCGGGAGCACCGCGTGGATCGGGTTCAGCGCGCGATCGATAGAGCGACATGACCCTGGATGCGCCCTGCACGGTCACGGCGGCCTGACAGCGAGCCGCGGCGGCTGACGCGATGCGCACAGGTCGCCGAAGTGCCTGCAGCTCGACGGTTCGCTGACGATGCAGAAATACCGCGCGCCCGCGTTCGCAGCAGCCGATCGACGACGCGCCGCGTGCCTGACCGACGGGCCTTCCTCGTCGCTCGTGATGACGAAGCCGATCGCGCCGGATAGGCGGGATGCGCGGCAACGCGACTGCCCGCGGTTGTCGTCCATGGCGGCGACGCCGCTCTTCATGTCCGCGGCGCCGCGAGCCGAACAGCAGGCCGCCCCGCAACAGACGGGCTCGAACGGATCCGCGACCACTTCCTCGCGGGCCGCGGCAGGGACGACGTCGGTGTGGCCCGACAAAGCAGACAGACGCGGCCCGGTCGCCGCCTGTGCAGATGGCCCAGAGGTGTCATACGACGTCCGCCGAACACGCATGTGCTCGATTGTCAGATCCGCGCGCGGCTCGAGCTGTCCGCGAGACAGCGGTGCATGGCAGCCGGCATCGTCCGGAGCGATCGGAACGTCGGCGGCATGGATCATTCCTTCGTAAGCTCGAGTGTCTCTGACATCTGCGCAACTCTACCGATATCGGGTCGATGCTCGCGACGTCACGTGCGGGACCATCGGCGCGCGGAACTTCGCTCGGCGGGACCACCCCTGCCTCGCGCAGCAGATCGGACATTCGCTCGCTCCGGGGTCGCGCAACGCGCTGATCGCGACGCGCCGAACGCGTGCCGGCGCGGGGTGCGCGGTCCTGAGCCGCCGACAGCGCGAGAGCGAGCGGCAAGGCGTCCTGGAGCGCGAGCTGTGAGCGGAGTCGCGCGGCGGCGACGTGACACTCGCCGGATCCCCGCAGCTTCGCTCTACGTCCGTAGCAGGTCGTTGATGGAGCGTCTGGCGCCGGGTCTGCGGCGTCGACTTTCTGACGATGACGGCGCAGGACAGCGAATGGGAACCATCAGCGGCAGGGACGTGCCGGGGACGACGACCGAGCCGGCGGGAACGCGGCCGTAGGTGACCGCCTTCGACTCGCGATCGTAGATCCGCGTGCTGGCGCCGATGAAGACGCCCATCGACGAGCACTGCGCCGCGCTCGACGATCACGCCCTCGACGACCTCGGAGCGCGCGCCGATGAAGCAGTCGTCCTCGATGATGGTCGGGCGCGCCTGCAGCGGCTCCAGGCACGCCGCCGATCCCGACGCCGCCCGAGAGGTGCACGTTCCGGCCGACCTGGGCGCAGGAGCCGACGGTCGCCCCAGGTGTCGACCATCGTGCCCTTCGCCGACGTGCGCGCCGACATTGACGAAGGGATGGCATCAGCACGACGTCGCCGCGCGATGTAGCTGCCCGCGCGCACGATGGCGCCGGCACGACGCGCGCGCCGTCGGCGCCGGAAGCGGCCAATGTATCCGACGTGCTTGAGCGGCACCTTGTCGAACCAGCGGAAGTCGCCGGCCTCGCCGTAACGGCTGTTGTCATGCGTGCGGAATGCAGCAGGACGGCTTTCTGAGCCATTCGTTGACGCGCCAGCCGCCCCGGCGCCGTCCGGTTCTGGCGACGCGGGCGCGCCCGCCGCCGAGCAGCTCGGGTATTCGTCGATCGGCTGCCGAGCAACCTCGGCCGGGCGCATTGCCCGGCGCGACGCGCTCTGCGCGGTTCTCGAAGGCCTGCTCGATGCGTTCTGCGGAGCTGCATGGCGATACCTCAGGCGGCGGCGACGCGCGCATCGAGCGCAAGCGCAGGGCGTCGGCGAGCGACCGGCAGCGCGTGGCGTGCGTCGGACGGCGCCGGCCGGTCTCGTCCGTAATCGTGAAGACTGTCCTCGGCGCGCCCGCCGACGGTCGCGATCTTGGCGCCGTGCAAGTTCGACTTTCTGGTCCCAGAAGACCTGGCTGATCTCCGACAGGAGGCCCGGGCGATCGCCGTGCCACGCACTTCGACCGGGGTGTCGGCCCGCATCCGGGTCCGCGCTGAAGCTGACCTGGGGTCGGCGTCGTGAACATGCGCGCCTGCCTTGGCACGCGGCGCGACGACCGCGAGGCGCCTGGGCGTGTCGCGTCGGAGAGCGCATGCGCGAGCTGGCGCTCGATGCCCAGCCATGCGCCCGCGGTCGGTGATCGGCTGGCCTGGTGTCCTCGAGCACGAGGTAGGCGTCGAGGCTGCCGCCGTCGGCCGTCGGCGTGATGCGCGCGTCCTGGATGCTGAGTCCCTGCTGGTCGAGGGCCGCGGTCGCGCGCGCGAAGCCGTGGTGGCGACCGTGCGTGCGAACGAGCACGACAGTCGCGCCGCCGCGGCCCGGAGTCTGGCGACGGCGATGAGCGGCGTGGCGTCGCGTTGCCGGCCTCGTGCTGCGCGCGAGCTCTGGCCGTGTGCCAGACGATCTCCGCGGCGCATGCGCGCAGGAAGTAGGCGTCGGTGAAGTGCCGCCCAGACACGCGTTTCGATCGGCGCCGCGGCGACGCCCGAGGCGACCAGCTGTTCGCGCGCGCGCGCAGCTGCGTCTCCCGCGATGAGCTGCTCGCGGTCGAGCGGCGACTCGAGGCCGCGGCGCGAGCGCCTGCTTGACGCGTTCGTACAGTTCGTCGAACGGCGCCGCCTTCACGCGTTCCAGAGCTTCGGGCTGAGTACCAGCGCACGTCCGCGACCGTCGAGCACGTAGAGAGTAGTCGAGCCGCGCCGTCACGCCGAAACCGCGCAGGCACAAGGCGATTCACGACCTGCGGATCCGAAATGTCCTGCTTCCTGCGCATGTGACCGGGAGCTTCCAGGTGATTTCGCGCACGAGAGCCACCACTGAGCCAGGCGTCGTAGGGCGACAGTCCCTGTTCGAGGCAGAATGCCTCGGCGTCCACGCCGCCGAGTTCGAGTGATCGCCGCCGCGGCCCTTGGCGATGTCGTGGAAGATAGCCGCGAGGTAGGCGAGCTCCGGTTTCTGCGCAGCGCCCGGAAGATCTGCGCGAGCTTCGGGAACTCGTGGTCGCTAGCGCTCCAGGGCGCAAGCCGGCGTCGGAGGTTGCTGACGACGAAACAGCGTGTGCGCATCCACGGTGTAGCGCGTGGAAGAGGTCGTACTGCATGCGCTCGACGACGCGCGCTGAAGGCAGGAATGTAGCGGCCGAGCACGCCATACGAGGTTCATGCGTCGCAGCTCGTGCGTGACGCCGGCGGGCGCGCGCAGGATCTTCGAGAGAACAGGCCGGTGATTGCGCGGGTTCTGGCGGAACTCCTCGTCGATGGAGCCACAGGCTCTCGCGCGATGAGCGCGGCATCGTGTCGGGCGCGCACGCCGCGACAGCCGCGGGTTCTGCTGCAGCACGACGAACAGCTCGAGCAGCGCCGACGGGTGGCGCGCGAAGACGTCGTCGGCGACGGCCTCGATGCGAATCGTCGCGCTCCTGGAAGTGGCCCGAATGAGCGGCAGCGCGCGGCGCGTCGCAGTTCGCGAGCATCTCCTCGCGGATCTGCTGCAGCAGCAACTCGTTGAGCCAGCTCCACCAGCATCGCCGTGCGGTAGTGGCGCTGCATGAACTGCTCGACTGCGAGGCGTATAGGTCGCGTCCTCGTAGCCGAACATCCGTGCGCAGGCTGATCTGGTGGTCGAAGAGCAGCGCGATCCTCGCGCCGGCCGCTCAGCGAGGTGCAGCGCAGAAGCGCACGCGCCACAGCCAGGCCTGGGCCGACTCGAGCCGCGCAAGCAGCTCGCGCGGCGCCAGGAAGCCGCGCGTGCGCAAGCTCGTCGAGCGATTCGCGCCGAAATGGCGCTTTGCCACCCAGGCGATGGTCTGGATGTCGCGCAGGCCTCCGGGCTCTGCTTGACGTTCGGCTCGAGGTTGTAGGCCGTGTCAGTGGAACTTGTGGTGGCGCTCGGCCTGTTCGGCCGAGCTTGGCGTCGAAGAAATCCCGTGACGGACCAGAGACGGTCAGGCGCGAGCGCGCGGCGCAATGCGGCGTACAGTTCCGGCGGCCCGGCGAGCAGTCCGCGCCTCCGAACAGCGTCGGTCGCGACGCCGAGATCGGCGAGCGCTTCGTGCTGGCACTCCTCGATCGTGCGGACGCTGTGGCCGGTTCCGAGCCCGATGTCCCAGAGGAAGGCGAGGAAGCTGTTCGGAGCGGCGCCGTCCAGGCCGCTTTCGGCGCCCTGCGGCAGGAGCACCATCACATCCACGTCCGGAGCAGGGCAGGAGCTCGCCGCGGCCGTAGCCGCCGACGGCGAACAAGGCCGCCGACTCGACGCGCCGGCCCGCGTGCAGGTCGCCAGGCGCGCGTGACGCAGTGCGTCGCACGCAGCGCGGCGCGATCGCGCACCGGCGGCTCGATGGACTCATCGGCCCGGAAGCGGCGCGCGAGCTCCTGGTCGCCGTCCGCGAGGGCAGCGCGAAAATCGGCGAGCGGGTGGGCCGATCCGTCGAGGCGCCCGGCCAGCGACGTCAGGTAACGTCCAGCGTCCGGCGAGGCGCGCCGGCCCGCGCTCGACCGGACTGCCGAGGGCGGCTCTGCACAGCGCTCAGGCCGCAGTCATGATCGAGCCGCGCCGAGCGTCAGCACTTCGAAGCCCGTCGGCGTCACGAGCACCGTGTGCTCCCATTGCGCCGACAGCGAGTGGTCCCTTGGTGACGACGGTCCAGCCGTCGCCGAGCAGCTTCACGTGACGGCGGCCCGCATTGACCATCGGCTCCGATCGGGTGTCATGCCGGCCTGAACGCCAGGCCGGTGCGCGGAGCTCGCCGTAATGCAGCGACCTGCGGGTCCTCGCATGGAAGACCCGGCCGATGCCGTGGCCGCAGTACTCGCGCACGACGGAGTAGCCCTTGCGCCTCGACGAAGTGCCTGGATGCGTATGGCCGAGGTCGCCCAGTGCGCGTGCCCGGGTCGGACCTCGTCGCGGATGCCCGCGCCACATGGCCTCGGAAGCCGACGTCGCACAGCCGCCTGGCCTGGATCGACGGCTCCCGATCAGGAAACATGCGGCTGGTGTCGCCGTGGAAGCCGTCCTTGATGACGGTGATGCATCCACATTGAGGATGTCGCCGGCCTTCAGGACCTTGTCGCCCGCGGATGCCGTGGCAGACGGCGTGGTTGAGCCGAGAGTGCAGATGGACCTGGAAACCCCTTGTAATTCAAGGGCGCGGGAATCGCTGCTTCTGGACGTCCACGATAATGCCAGCTGGCAGATCCGGTCGACTTCCGCCGTCGTCATGCCCGCCGCGATCCGAGGCCCGATCATGTCGAGGACGCCGGGCCGCGAGGCGCCCGGCAGCGAGCGCATGGCGTCCTGTTCAGCCGGCGAGTTTGACCGCTACCGCGTGTGGCTTTGCATCAGCATGGGTCAGGCCCGCAAATGAGGGTGAAGATGCGCCTATCACATTGTTTCGACGGGACAAAGATGGTATAAAGCGCGGCGTTTTCTCAACCAAATCCACACGCGAATCGACACGGCGGCGGTGCCGGGTCCTTGACCGGTTGCCGCATGCGGATCCGCGGGAGGGCTAACCCGAAAGGAGTAATCATGGCCGGTTTGTCCGAGGCAGATGCTTCAGGCGGGTTCATTTCGGTCATCAGACCCGCTTCTGAACCCGAAGATGGCGCAGTTCATCTTTGGCGAACGTAACAAGATCCACATCATCAATCTCTGAGCGGACGCTGCCGCTCTGATCAACGACGCCGCCGGCCTTCGTGAAGGGCATCGTCGGCGACGGCGGCACGGTGCCTGTTCGTCGGCACCAAGCGCAGCGCCCGCGACGCCATCCAGGCGGAGGCGACCCGCTGCGGCACGCCTTACGTCAACCAGCGCTGGCTGGGCGGCATGCTCATGAATTTCAAGACCATCCGCCAGTCGATCAAGCGGCTGCACGAGTCGAGGAGCTGCGCGACTCCGCGGCGATCGCCAGCGAGCAGCAAGAAAGAAGCGCAGATGCTTCGCCGCGAGATGGACAAGCTGATGCGCAGCCAGCAATACGTAACTGAACGAAGTACTAC
>ERZ1370068.8564-contig-7406_pt1 | contig 33184 bp, 45 predicted proteins | sample MGYA00561227_ERZ1370068 | MGnify/ENA primary metagenome ERZ1370068 (study PRJEB38410, sample SAMEA6850437) | metagenome | study: Metagenomic assessment of the ecological functions of the soil: analysis of the soil microbiota associated with the...
CAAGCCATTACGTATTGCTGAAGGCGCGCACCGGCGGAACTCATGGTCGGCGCCGTCGTCGTCGCCGCCGAATCCAGTCGGTCGCCGTCCACTGCGGCGACCGCAAGATGACTCTCTCCTGGAAGGACCTCGCAGCACTACGTCGGCTCGCGCGGCCAGCGCGGCGCCGTTCTTCCGCGCGGCTGGCGCAAAGGTCGACCGCCTCAACGTCGAATAGCCTAGCCGCGGCCCCGGCTAGCTGGGTGGCCGGCGATTGCTCGCTTGCTCAGAAGATCGGACATTCGCTCGCTCGCAATGCCGGCCACCCGTCGCCGGGGCCCGTGCGACGCAGCGTTTAGCCGAGGACCACTTCCTCAGGGGCGTTGACGAAGTAGCCCTGGATGAACTCGACGCCGAGCTGCCAGAGCACTGCCATCGTATTGGCGTCCTGCACCCGTTCGCCGATCGTCACTGCCTTGCACTTGCGCGCGAGCTCGACGACCGCCTTCACGCGCGCCTGCTTGTCCTGGTCCGCCGAGAGGCCCTGCATCAGCGCGCCGTGAATCTTCACGAAGTCCGGGCTGCAGGTGGTTGAGGAGCAATTCCGTGTCGCGCCCCATGCCGAAGCCCTCGAGCGCGAAGCGGAAGCCGCGCTCGCTGCAGCAGCTTGTGCAGCGCAACCGTTTCCTTGATCTGCTGCGCCGCGACTTCTTCGCGCACCTGGAAGACGATGCGCGCCGGCTCGATCTTGGTGGCCTTCAGCTGGTTCGCGAGCCAGGTGGGCAGCGAGGCGTCGGCGAGCGTGTCCTGCGACAGGCGGACGAAGAGGGCGCCTGGCTTGCGCGCGGCGCAGAACGACATCGCGGCGCCGACGACCCAGCGGTCCACGTTCTTCATGAGGTCGTTGCGTTCGGCGGCCGGCATGAAGACGGACGGCAGCACTTCCTGGCCCTGTTCGTCGAGCATGCGCACCAGCACGTCGTACATGCCGAGGTCCTCGCCGACCAGGCTCGCAATCGGCTGCTGGACGAGCCGGAAGCGGTTCTCCATCAGCGCGCGCCTTGATCTGCTTGACCCAGAGCGCGGTCCTGGTCCTGGAGGCGCAGCATCGCTCCCGTGTGCTCGAGCAGCTGCACGCGATTGCCGCCCATCTCGCGGCCCTGGCGGTGCGCCATGAAGGCGTCGTTCGCCGGGCCATCCGGCGTGCCGCACTTCCGCGGGCACCGGCCCGAGCCCGACGGTGCAGGTCGTGGACATCGACTTGGCGCCGGCCTGGAAAACCTCGGTCGCGACCTTGTGCACGACGTGCTCGGACCAGGCCTCGACGTCCTGCGTATTGCCGCGCTCGACGAGCAGCATGAAGCCATGGTCGCCGAAGCGCCCGGCGAGATCGCCGGGCTGGAGCTGCTCGCGCAGCAGCGCGCGAAATCCGAGAGGAAGTCCTCGCCCATCAGCACGCCGAGCTCCTCGTGCAGGGCCTCGTACTTGTCAGGCTCGGCATAGACGACGCAGCGCACGCCGCCCTTCGCCGGCTCCGCGAGGCGCACGCGCAGTTTCTCGATGAAGTTGCGCCGGTGCAGGAAGCCGGTCGCCGGATCGCTCTGCATCGCGTCGTCGAGCTTGCGCTCGTACTCGCCGGCGTCGGCGATCTTCGCGGGGCACGACGACCTGGACGCAGGGCTCGCCATCGAATTCGGCGCGCACGCAGCTGGAATTCAAGCGAGGGGTGGTGGCCGCTCACGACGAGCGCAGAGGCGTGCAGCGTGTGGCCGGACCACTTGCCCTTGCATGCAGGCGACGAGCGCACCCTTGATCGCAGCGTGATCGTCGGGGTCGAAGGCGTCCATCAGGGTCGTGCCGACGACTTCCTCGGGATTCGAGTAGCCGAAGAGCGCGAGCCAGGCCGGGTTCGCATCGACGATGATGCCTTCCTGCACCAGCGCGATCGCGTCAGTCGACCCTCGACGATGTGCTGGAGCTGCTTCTTCGCTTCGCGCGCGGAAGCAAGCGTCGTGGACAGCGCGCGGTCGAGCCGGTAGGTGCGCAGCTCGCGACCGACGACGAGCTGCAGCCGGGGAACGTTCGTCAGCGTGACCGCGTCCTGGGCGCCGAGCGCGAGCGCCTCGGCGATCACCTTCTCGTCGACACTCTCGCGCACGATCAGGACCGGCACGTCGGGTGCGAATCGCGCCCGGAAATCCATCGCAGCTCGCGAGGTCCACGATGCCCCTCGTCGGCGAACAGCATCAGCATCTCGGCCGATGCCTGGGTCAGGCGTCGCCCAGGTCGCGCGCGTCCGGCAGCCAGGTGACGTGGACCGGGTGTCCCGCGTTTCGGAGGGCCTTGTTGATCGCCTCGACATTGTCCTGACTGCGCGTCAAGGCAATCATCGGAACGGCGGCGGTTGACTTCAAATCCGGCTCCCGAGGGCTGGTGCCTCGATGGGTGGCGGGATAGTAACACCCTGAAAACGGGCAATTTCGCGACCCGCGTCATGCTCCGGCACGGGGTGGCCGGTCGAACGGGCAGCGGCTATGATACGCGGCCTTTTACAAGCAGCCGCCCGGCCGATCCGGGCACTTCAGCGAGTTCCGATGTCCAGCATCAGTACCAACGATTTTCGGTCGGGCGTGAAGGTCATGCTCGACAACGGATCCGTGCTCGATCGTCGAGAACGAATTCGTGAAGCCCGGCAAGGGCCAGGCCTTCAGCCGCGTGCGCATCCGCAACCTGCGCACCGGGCGCGTCATCGAGCGCACGTTCAAGTCCGGCGACTCGCTCGAAGCGGCCGACGTCATGGATGTCGACATGCAGTTCCTGTATGCCGACGGCCAGTTCTGGCATTTCATGCAGCCGGAATCCTTCGAGCAGTTCGCCGCCGGCGAGACCGCCGTGGGCGATGCGGCGCAGTGGCTCAAGGACGGCACGGTCTGCATCGTGACGTTGTGGAACGGCGCAGCCGCTCACCGTCACGCCGCCGCCGCACGTGGAACTCGAAGATCGTCGAGACCGATCCTGGCGTGCGCGGCGACACGGTGACGGGCGGCACGAAGACCGCCAAGCTCGAGACCGGCGCAGTCATCAAGGTGCCGCTCTTCCTCAACCAGGGTGAAGTCGTCCGGGTCGATACGCGCAGCGCGGCCTACCATCGCGCGCGCGAAGCTAGACGCTCAGAACCCGTCGATGCCGCGCGAGCTTCCAGTCGCTGGCGGCGACCAGACTTCGCGCGAGTGCTTCGAGCAGCGGCGCGTCGGCGGCCGTGAAGCGGCCGAGGCGGGGCTGTCGAGGTCGAGCACGCCGATCAGTCGCTCGCCCGCCAGCGAGCGGCACCACGATCTCAGAGTTCGAGGCGGCATCGCAGGCGATGTGGCCGGGAACTCGTGCACGTCGGGGACGATGACTGTCGCGCGCCGCTCTGCGGCGACGCCGCAGACGCCCTGCCGAGCGGAATCCGCACGCAGGCGACGCGGCCCTGGAACGGCCCGACCACGAGCTCGCCGCCGCGCAGGAAATAGAAGCCCGCCCAGTTCAGACTCGGGCAGCGCCTCGAACACGAGCGCGGCGGCATTCGCGGCATTCGCCCAGGGGTCGCGCTCACCCGCGAATGCGCCGTCCGCGAGCTGCAAGCAGGTCCCCGGCGTCGGTCTTCGCAATCTGCATCCTGACTCCTGTCTTCAGGCCCGATCGCCCGGAAATGCCATCGCTGCCGCGAGCGAGGGCAGGCGAAGCGCCGCCATCACCAGGCGGTCGAAGCCGAGCGCGACGCCGGAACATTCGGGCAGGCCCTGCGTCGAGCGCCGCGAGCAAGCCGCTCGTCGAGGGGATTGCGCACCTGTCCCGCTCGTCGCGCACGCGAAGATCCTGCTCGAAACGGCGGCGCTGTTCCAGCGCATCGCCCAGTTCGCGAAAGCCGTTCGCGAGCTCGAGGCCGTCGACGTACAGCTCGAAGCGCTCCGCGACCTGCGTGCCGTCCGGCTCGGCGCGAAGCCGCGCGAGCGCTGCCTGTGAGGCCGGGTAGTCGTTGACGAAGAACGGGTGCGTCATGGCCGAGACCGGGGCCGGCGACTGCGCCCATCACGAGATCGAGCCAGGCATCGCGATCCCAGCCGTCGGCGTTCGCGGGCTCGATGCCGCGCGCGGCCAGCGCGGCGCGAATCTCGGCCGGCGCGGCATGCCTGCAGTCGAGGCCGCAGGCTTCCCGTATCGCCTCCGATACGTGATCGAGCGCGTCGGCGGAAAGCTTCGAAGCTCCGCGCAGGCGACCCGAAGCAGCCGATCGACGTCGTGCTGCATCTCGCCAACCCCGTAGTCGAGGCGGTACCACTCGATCATCGTGAATTCGGGATTGTGCAGCGGCCCGACTCGCCATCGCGGAACACGGGGCAGACCTGGTAGCAATCGCCAAAGCCGCGGCGAGCAGCCGCTTCATCGGATATTCCGGCGAGGTCTGCAGGAAGAGGCGCGGTCCGCTCGCCGGCGCTGCCGCGACCGACTCGATGGCCGGATCGCTGACGGCCGCGGCCGAAAGCACGCGGCGTCTGCACCTCCTCGACTTCCTGCGCCGCGAAGTAGGCGCGGATGCGCGCGAGCATCGCAGCGCGCCCGTGCAGCACATCCAGGCTCGCCGAGGGCTGCCAGGCGGAATCGCTCATCGCGCCAGCGCCAGCCGCTCGCCGACGCGCACCGCGCGTCCCGCCTCGATGCCGGGCACGAGGGCGGGCCCGGTCGGCGCAAACAGCACGACCACGGTCGATCCCATGTTGAACCAGCCGAGTTCCGCGCCGCGGTCGAGGGCGACGATCGGGTCGTGCACGGGCAGGTCGTAGGCCTTCTTTCGTCCGCGAGGCGTGCGATGCGGCCGGTCCAGGCGAGGCTCATGCTGCCGACGAAGAGCGCGCCGACCAGTACGACGCGCGAGCGCACCCGCCGCCGTGTCGAAGACGCAGGCGACGCGTTCGTTGCGGGTGAAGAGGCCGGGCACGCTCGCCGCTGTCGAGGCATTGACGCTGAAGAGGTCGCCCGGGATGAAGCGCGCGATGCGCAGCGTCCCAGCGAGCGGCATGTGCACGCGATGATAGTTGTGAGGCGCGAGGTAGATCGTCGCGAAATCGCCGCCCGCGAACTCGGAGGCGAGTGCCGCGTCGCCGCCGAGGAGCGCGGTGGCCGAGTAGTCGATGCCCTTGGCCTGCACCAGCGTGTCGCCGGCGATGCGTGCCCGCCTGGCTCACCGTGCCGTCCGCCGGGCAGAGCGCCGCGCGCGCGTCCGGATCGAGGCTGCGCGCCCCGGCGCGCGAGGCGGCGCGTGAAGAAATCATTGAAGCTCGTGTAGCGGTCGGCCTGGGGCTGCGCGGCTTCCTGCGAGTTCGACCGGGTAGTGCGAAAGGAACGCGCGAATGAGCCCGGCGCGAACGAAGCCGATCCGGCTCTCCGCAATCGCGCCCACGATCCGCGACAGGACAGTGCTGCGGCAGCAGGTACTGGAGCCCGATGAAGGCGCGCTCGCCGACGCTGCGCCCGTTCATGCGTTGCCGTCCCGCGCGGCGACGACGACACGGCGGTAGTCGCGCGCGATCGCGCCAGCCTCGTGCGGCGCGCCGAAGAGCGCGACCACGCGCGCTTGCGGGATCCACGAGGAAGATGGCCGCCGAGTGGTCCACGGCATAGCTGCCGTCGGCGGAGGCCGGGCCGATGATCACCGCGACGCCGAGCGCGCGCGTCAGCGCGTCGATCGCTTCGCGGCGTGCCCGTTGCGCCGATGAACGCCGGATCGAAGTGCGCGACGTACTGGCCGAGCACGGCCGGCGTGTCGCGGCCGGGATCCACGCTCACGAACGCAACTGCGGGGCGCTCGCCCGCGGGCAGGTCGGCAAGCGCCTTTCGCGTCGCCGCAAGCGTCGCGAGCGTCGTCGGGCAGATGTCCGGACAGTTCACGAAGCCGAAGAACACGAATGTCCAGTGTCCCCGCAGCTGCTCCGGCCCGAACGGATGGCCGGCCTGGTCCGCGAGCGTGAACGCGGGCAGCGGCCTCGGCTCCTGAACAGGCGTCGCCCGCTCGAGGACGGGCGGCGCCGTTCGAGCCCGCGTCGCGAAGTATGCGGCGGCGACGCCGGCAACCAGCCCTGCGATCACGACGCCGGCGATGAGCACGCGATTCATGGCCGCGAATTATCCCATGGCCGCGCGCCTGCCGGGCGGCGGTTAAACTGTCCGCGATGACGGGCAGCGGATGAAGACGGAACGCCGCGCTTTCGCAGAGCGTCGCGCAACTGCTCGACTGGGCGACCCTGCGCCTCGCGCGCGCGCGCCTGCACTTACGGACACGGCACGGACAATCCGCGCGACGATGCCGCGGCGCTCGTTTTCCACGCGCTCGGCCTTGCGCACGAGTCCGCTCCCGCGAGCTACCGGCTGCCGGTGGCGGCCGCGGCGCGCCGCGCGTGCGCAGGACGCTCGTCGAACGCCGCATCCGGGAGCGCCTGCCGTCGGCTTACCTCACGGGCGTCAGCTGGTTCGCCGGCCACGAGATCCGCGTGACGCCCGACGTCCTCGTGCCGCGCTCGCCGATCGCGGAGCTCTGCCTCGCCGGGTTTGCGCCGTGGATCGATCCCAGCGCGCGTCGAACGCGTGCTCGACATCGGCACCGGATCGGGCTGCATCGCGATCGCGGCCGCGCTTGCCAGCGGGCGCGCGTGGACGCGACCGATGTCTCGCCGCAGGCCTCTGCGCGCTCGCCCGCGCGAACGTGCGGCGGCATCGGCCTCGGGCCGCCGCGTGCGCGTGCTGCGCGCCGATGTCTATGAAGGCCTCGGAAGCGCGGCGCTACGATATCGTCGTGAGCAACCCGCCCTACGTGTCCGTCGCCGAGATGCTGCGCCTGCCGCGCGAGCACCGCGCGGAACCTGCGATCGGCCTTCGCGCCGCGCGCGCGGGCCTCGCAATCGTCGAGCGTATCGTGGCCGGGGCGAAGCGGCACCTGGATCCCGGGGGCATCCTCGTCGTCGAAGTCGGCAATGCCGCCGCCCGCGTTCGCGCGCCGCTTCCGCGAACTGCCTCTGCTCACGTGGCTCGAGTTCGAGCGCGGGATTCGCCGAGGTTTTTCCTGCTGCGCGCCGCGGACCTGCCAGGCTGAGGCCATGTCAGGCAACACGATCGGCCGTTCGTTCTGCGTGACGACCTTTGGCGGAGAGCCATGGTCCGGCCATTGGCGCGATCGTCGACGGTTGCCCGCCGGGGCTCGCGCTGTCGGAAGCCGACATCCAGGCCGACCTCGAGCCGCGCCGCACGGGCACGTCGAAGCACACGAGCCAGCGCCAGGAACCGGACCAGGTGCGCATCCTTTCAGGGGTTTTCGAAGGCCGGACGACCGGCACTGCAATCGGACTCCTCGTCGACAATGTGGATGCCCGCTCGCGCGACTACGAGAAGATCAGGACCGCTTCCGTCCGGCCACGCCGACTATGCGTACCAGCAGAAATACGGCATCCGCGACTACCGCGGCGGCGGTCGCGCCTCGGCACGCATCACGGTCGCGACGGTCGCCGCGAGGCGCGATTGCGCGCAAGTACCTGCGCGAGCAACTCGGCCTCACGGTCGCCGGATACGTCTCCCAGATCGGCCCGCACCGCCTCAGATTGCATCGACGCCGCGGCGGCGCGCACGAACCCGTTCTTCTGCGCCGAGCCCGACAAGCTTCCGCTGCTCGAGGACTACCTCAGGCAGCTGCGTCGCGACGGCGACTCGGCGGGCGCGCGCGTGACGGCATTGCGCAAGCCGCGTGCCGCCGGGCTTGGCGAGCCGATGTTCGACCGGCTCGACGCCGACATCGCCTTCGCGATGATGGGCATCAACGCTGCGAAAGCGGTTGAAATCGGCGATGGCGTCGCGGTCGCGGGGCAGCGCGGCTCGCAGCATCGCGACGAGCTGACGCCCGGAGGCTTCGCCTCAACCATTCCGGCGGGACGCTCGGCGGCATCAGTTCCGGACAGGACGTGATCGTTCACGTTTCATTCAAGCCGACCTCCAGCATCCAGGTGCCGGGCCGGACCATCGACGTCGCGGGCGAGGCGGCCGAGATCGTGACGACGGGTCGGCACGACCCCTGCGTGGGCCTGCGCGCCGTGCCAATCGTCGAGGCGATGCTTCTCCTCGTGCTGATGGACCACGTGCTCCGGCACCGGGGACAATGTGCCGACGCTGCGTCCTCGACCCCGGTCATTACGCGCTGAAAGCCCGCGAATCAACGCATTGCAGCCGACTGACCGAGCGCGCCGGAGAGCAGGGCATTGCGTGACGCGGGGCAAGATTTTGGTAAATACGGCGTGTAAGCTATAGTCCCAAAGGATCAGGGACTTGTGATCGGTTTCACACCCATTTTCGCAAGCTCGCGGCCCACTCCTGCTGCGGCCTTGGGAGTCATGATGATCGGTAAATTGCGCGTCCTCATTTCGGCGATCTTGTTGACGCCGGCAGCTGCCATGGCTCTCGGGCTTGGCGAGATCCGCCTCAGCTCGTCGCTCAACGAACCGCTTTCCGCCGAGATCGATCTCGTCGCTGCGACGCCCGAAGAGCTCGCCGCACTCGACGCACCTCGCCTCGCCGGAGAGTCTTCGCGCGCTACGGACTCGACCGTCCGCGTTTCTCGAGCACGCTCGAATTCTCCGTGGGCAGAGGAAAAGACGGACGCAGCGTCCTCCTGGTGCATTCACGCGAAGCGATCAGCGAGCCATTCGTTTCGTTCCTGATCGACGTGAACTGGCCGCGCGGGCGCTTGCTGCGCGAATACACGGTGCTGCTCGATCCGCCGGCGATGCTGCGCGCCCGGCGACAGCCGGCAGCCGCGCCGGTCGCAGCGCCGACCACCACGCCCGCCGCCGCACCGAGCCCGACGCCTGCCGAGCCGGCAGCTCCGGCACCGGGCACCGCAGCGCAGCTGCGCCGGCTTCCGGCGAGTCGACTTTACCAGGTTTCGCGTGGCGACACGCTGTACGGCATCGCCAGGCACGATCTCGAGGCGGCGACCACCAGGCGATCCAGCGCACGATGATCGCGCTCTTCCGCGCAAATCCCGAGGCCTTCAACGGCAACATCAACCACGCTGCATGCAGGCGCGATCCTGCGCGTGCCGCCGTCGGGCGAGATAGCGAACATCGCGTCCTCCGAGGCGTGCGAGCGAAGTGGGCCAGCAAAACGCCGCGTGGCGTGCGGGCGGCGGTGGCCAGGAGTCGGGCCGCCTGAAGCTCGTGACGCCGCCGGAAGGCGAAGTGCGGAAGCAGCCACAGGGCCGCAACCGAGCGGTCGAGTCGAATCGCGAGATCAATTCGCTCGAGGAAGGACATCAACGAGCAGAAGCGGCTCCTCGAGCTTCAGCAACCAGGAACTCGCGGACCTGCAGAAGAAGCTGGCGGACTCGCGCGCGAAGGAAGAGGCTGCGAAGCCCGCACCGCTCCCGTTCCGGAGCCCACGCCCGTCGCACCGGCTCCGCCGAGCGGCGAAACGGCCGTGGCGCCCGAGGACGACGTCGGCAAGACAACCGCACCGGCGCCTGAGCCGGCAAAAGCCGAAGCCCGCGCAGAAGCCGAAGCCGGCGCCCAAAGGCCGAAGAGGGCCCGTCGTTCGTCGATACGCTCACCGACAACTGGCTGATCCTGGTCGGCGGCGCACTTGCTGCTGGTGCTGGGCCTGCTGGGGATACAACTTCTTCCGCACGCCGGCGCGACGGGGACGTGGACGGCGCGCTGAAGGGGCTGTCGACCTTCCGCCGGACGCGCCGATGCCGACCGAAACCGATGCGCCTGCGCGCGCTCGCGGTCGGCGACAGGGCAGCCGAAATGGTCCGTCCGCCCATGTTTCAGGAAGAGGATACGACGACGACGACGCGGACATCGTCGTCGAGGAGCGTCCGTTGCGCGCCCAAGACCGAGGCGCCGCGCCCGGGCGTTGGCCACGAAGAAGACGATCAGCACGGAAGCGGCCTCGACGCTCGACACGGCCGATCCGCTCGCCGAGGCCGACTTCCACATGGCCTACGGTGCTACGACCAGGCTGTGGACCTCGTGCGCATGGCGCTTACAGAAAGAGCCGCAGCGCAATGATCTGAAGCTGAAGCTCGCCGAGATCACTTCGTCGCGGGCGACACCAACCAGTTCCTGACCGGTGGCGCGGGACCTCGAAAGTCGCTCGGCGCAAGCGGCGAGCTGGGACCGCATCGTCATCATGGGCCGCCAGCTCGCGCCGGACGAATCAATGTTCGCGGGCGGGATGCACGATGCGGGCGTGGACCTGTCCCTCGAGGGTGGGGACAACCTGGTCGACCTCGACCTGCTCTCGGCGCCGGACGGCGGCCGAGGGGCTCGACCTCGACCTCGGCAAGGTCGCTGCCGCGTCTGCCGACGATGAGGCGACGGGCGAGAATTCCGCGCTCGAGTTCGACGCTTTCGGGCTTCGGCGCCGTACAGCACGACCCAGCAGATCATGGGACGCGAGGGCGCAGCGACGGTCGAGATGCCGACGCTCGAGTTGCCTTCGTCCGAGACACCGACTGTCGAGACGCCGGCGTTCAAGTCGAGTCAGGCCGCGCGCGACCGCATGAGCCGGCGGCGTCGGATTCGACCGCGGAAATGGCGATCGACGACCTCGGCCTGGACCTCGGCAATCTCGACAACCTGCCGGACATCGACGACGCGACGGCGATCGCGACCGGCGCAAACGAGGACGCTGACCAAGATCGCGCAGCGCTACGAATCGACCGAGGTCCTGCCGCGTGACGCGATGGACGAGGACGACGGCACGGCCCTCATGTCGCGCGACCCGGGTGCGACGGCCGTTCTCGACCCGCGGTGGATTTCGGCGAGATCGACCTCGATATCGGCGCGCCCGGCCGATGCGCCGGACAATTCGCCGACGACGCGCGACACGATGAAGACCGAACGGATGCCGCAGCTCTCGAACCTCGAGCCGGTCACGATGAGCGAGGTCGGAACCAAGCTCGATCTCGCGCGCCTACCATGGACATGGGCGATCCTGACGGCGCCCGCAACATCCTGCAGGAGGTGCTCGCCGAAGGCAGCGCTTCGCAAGAAGCAGGAAGCGCGCCGGCTGATCGATGATACCCTGCCGGGGGCGTGAGCCGCACCGGCCCGACCCGTCGTCTGGCCGTCGGCATCGAGTACGACGGCACGCGTTATGCCGCAGCTGGCAGCACCAGCCCGGCCTCCTGACGATCCAGGACGCGGTCCAGCACAGCGCTATCCGCAGTCGCGGACCATCCCGTTTCCGTGACCGCCGCGGGCCGCACGGATGCGGGCGTGCACGCCTGCGCCCAGGTCGCCCATTTCCGAGACGAGTGCCGTACGCCCCGGTGCGCGGATGGGTGCTCGGCGCGAACAGCCATCTGCCGCCCGACATCGCGCTCAACTGGGCGCTGGAGGTCGAGCGTTCCTTCCATGCACGGCACACGGCGCCAGGGCCGCAGCTACCGCTACTGCATGCTGCGCCGGGCAACGCGACCGGCGATCCTGCGTGACCGCGTTTGCTGGATCCGCTCGCCGCTCAATGTCGATGCCATGCACGAGAGGAGCGCAGGCGCTCCTCGGCGAGCACGACTTCACTTCATTCCGCGCCGTCGAATGCCAGTCCACCACGGCATTGCGCCACGTGGATGCGATCTCGGTGAAGGGCGACGGGCCCCTCGTCGTGATCGAAATCAGTGCCAATGCCTACCTGCACCACATGGTGCGCAACATCGCCGGGACGCTGCTGATGGTGGGAGCCGGCGAGGCGTCCGCCCGGCTGGGTCGCCGAGACCCTGGCGGCCCGCGACCGCACGCGCGCCGGTATCACGGCACCCGCAAGCGGGCTCTACCTGTGGTCGGTGCGCTACCCGAAGTCGCTGCAGGTCCCGGAAGTCGTCGTCAATCGCCCGTGGGCTATGATCGCGGGCCTGGCGGGGAGTGAGATGACCTGGTTCGAGAAGATCATCCCGTCGCGCATCAAGACGGAGCGCCGCACTCGCTCCGTGCCCGAAGGGCTGTGGATGAAGTGCCCGGCCTGCGACTCGGTGAGCACTACCGGCCCGAGGTCGAGCGCAACCTGCACGTCTGCCCGAAGTGCGCCCACCATCTTGCGCATCGGCGCGCGCGAGCGCCTCGACGCATGTTCCTCGATCCCGAGACTCCGGTCGAGATCGCGTGCCGACGTCGACGCCGGAGGATCCGCTGCGCTTCCGCGACTCGGAAGCGCTACCGCGACCGGCTCGACCGCGGCGCAGAAGCGCGATCGGCGAGCAGCGACGCATTCGATCGTGATGAGCGGGCACGCTCGAGGGCGATCGCCGATCGTCGCCGGCGCGTTCGAGTTCTCGGTTCATGGGCGGCTCGATGGGTTCGGTGGTCGGCGAGCGCTTCGTGCGCGGCGTCGAGCACTGCCATCGCAGCACCGCACGCCGGTCGTGTGCTTCTCGGCGAGCGGCGGGCGCGCGCATGCAGGAAGGGCTGCTTCTCGCTGCTGCAGATGGCAAAGACGAGTTCCGCGCTCGCCGCAGCTTGCGCGGAGCGCAGCTGCCATTCATCTCCGTGCATGACCGACCCGACCACGGGCGGCGTGTCGGCGAGCCTCGCGATGCTCGGCGACGTGAACATCGCCGAGCCGAGGGCGCTGATCGGCTTCGCCGGCCCGCGCGTGATCCAGCAGACCGTGCGGCGAGACCCTGCCAGAGGGCTTCCAGCGCAGCGAGTTCCTGCTCGAACACGGCGCGATCGACATGATCCTCGACCGCCGCAGACCTGCGTGAACGCATTGCCTCCATGCTCAGGATCCTGCTGCGCCGGCCCGCGCCTGCCGGCTGAACCGTCCGCATGCGATTTGCGACCCTGGCGGCCTGGCTCGCCTGGCAACGAGGGGCTCGCATCCCGTCGAAATCGATCCTGGACTCGCACGCGTCAGCGAAGTCTGGAAAAGGCTCGGACTGGCGTATTCCCGCGGCCGTCCTGACCGTCGGCGGCACCAACGGCAAGGGCTCGGTCACCGCCTACCTCGACGCAATCCCTGACGGCGGCCGGGCTACGAGTCCGGCCTTTTTAGCGTCGCCGCATCTCGTGCGCTACAACGAGCGGATCCGCGTTCACGGGCGCGAGGTGGCGGACGAAGCCCTGCTTGCAGCGCTTTGCCGAGATCGATGCCGCGCGCGGCGACATCTCGCTCACGTTCTTCGAATGGAACGCGCTCGCGGCCTTCCTCGTGTTCGTCCGTGCGCGCGTGGACGCTCGCCGTGCTCGAGGTCGGGATGGGCGGCCGGCTCGATGCCGTGAATATCCTCGACGCCGACGCCGCGGCGGTCGTCTCGGTCGGCATCGATCATCGCGAATACCTGGGCGACACGATCGAGGCGATCGGCGCCGAGAAGGCGGGCATCTTCCGCGCCGGCAAGCCCGCGATTTTCGGCGGCCGCATGCGATGCCGAAGAGCGTCGCCGCGCAGCGGCGAAGATCGGCGCGCGCCTGCGGCGCATCGGCACGGATTTCGATTTCGTCGAGCGGGCGGACGGCTGGGACTATGTCGGTTTCAGGCTCGCGGCGGCGCGAGCTGCCCTTGCCGGCGCTTGCTGGCGCAAGCCAGCTCGGCAAGCGCCGCGGTCGCCGTCGCCATGCTCGAGGCGACGGAGCCGAAACTTCTCGTGCCCGACGCGGCCGTGAGCGCAGGTCTCGCCGCGGCGCAGTCTGCCGGGGCGGTTCCAGGTCATCGCCGGCGATCCGGAGTGGATTCTGGACGTCGCCCACAACGCGCAGGCTGCGCAGTCGCTCGCCGCGAGCCTTGCGGCGCGCCCGGGCCGCAGCCGCACGATCGCCGTCTGCGGGATCCTGGGCGACAAGGACGTCGAGTCGATCGCGGCCGTGCTGGCGACGCAGGTCGAGCGCTGGATCGCCGTCGGTCTCGAGGTCCGCGCGCGCTCGCATCCTCCGATCTTGCCCGGCGCATCGAGCGCGCGAGCGGCGGCTCCGTGCTCGCGACCGCGGACGTCGCCACGGGCTGGCGGCTGCGCGGTCCGAGGCCAAGCCCGGCGACCGTATCGTCGTGTTCGGTTCTTTCTGACCGTCGGACCCGCGCTTACCTGGCTGGGTGCCGCTCACTGACCGGCACAGGGGCTACAATCAGCGGCCATGGAAGTGCGCGTGCGCGAACGTCCTGATTGGTGCGCTGGTACTGGTTGCCATCGTGGTGCTGGTCGTTCCGGCCATCCTGAAGGGCCGCAGTCCCGCGCCGGCCGAGCCGTCCGGGCAGCCGACGCGCCGTGTCGAAGTGCCGGTCATCGGCCAAGAACCGGCACCGGAGGAGCAGGTCCTGGTGCCCGAACCAGCGCTGCCGGAGCGCCGCGCCACCGGCCGGCGGCTGCACCGAAGCCTGTTCCCGAACCGGCCGTGCGCGGGGCGAATGTGAAACCCGGCGCCAGCGAATCCCTCCGAGGCCTCGCCCAGGCAGCACGCGGCGCCGGCGGCCAGCGAGCCGCCCGCAGCGAAATCGACGGTCGCCAGGCGCCCGTGCCTGTGCCACCGGTGGCGACGGCCTGGGCCGTTCAGCTCGGGGCGTTCTCAAACCGCGCGCAAGGCGGAGCAGCTCGTGGCGGAGCTTGCAAAAGCGCCGCTATTCAAGGCGTTCATTCTCGAGTACCGCGCTTCGGGACAGGTGCTTTACCGCGTCCGCGTCGGCCCGGAACAGGACCGTGCGCGTGCGGAGGAGATCGCGGCCCGGCTCGCCAAAGGACGGATTTCAGCCGGTCGTCGCCCGGCACCCCTGATCGGCTAGAATGCCGCACGTTTCGCGGGGCCCTCTGGTCCAATGGACGCGCCGATCACATCTTCGCCATCATCACCTGCTCGTGTCCGGGCGCCGTGGGTTTTTCCCGCGGCTTCATCCGCGAGTCGGTTGCGCTCGTCGCCTGGCTCCTCGGCCTCTGGCTTGCGTGGCACTACGCTTACCTCGTCAACCCCTGGCTCGGCGGCGCCTTGGCCGAACCGGGCGTGCGCGAGTGGACGGGCCGGGCGATCATCCTGGTCCTCGTGCTCCTGCTGGGGCTCAGCTCATCGGCAGCATCGTCTCGCATTTCGCGCGCCGCGCCGTGGGCCTCGCTGCGATGGACCGGCTGCTCGGAGTCGTCTTCGGCCTGGTGCGGGGCGTCGTCGTGATCGGGCTCCTCGTTCTCGCCGGACGCGCCGCCAACCTCGACGTGGAGCCGCTGGTGGGAAAGGACCGCATTCGATGCGGGCGGCGGAGGAGGTCGCGAACTGGATCGAGCGTTACGCCCGCCGGCCGCGATCGAGCTGTACGACGAAGCGACTGAAAAGGCGGCGACGCTAGTCATGTGCGGCCTGGTCGCGGCATCGTCGGCACTTCCGCGGTCAATCAGCGCATCTACGACGCGCTGATCGGTGTCTGCAGCACCGCGGGCAGGACGCCGCCGGCATCATGACGATGGACGAAGCATGCGCTCTTCGTGCGCAAGGACGCGGGCCTCGTGCGCGACGTCTTCCAGCGAGCGGCACATGCTGCCAGCTGATCGGGCAATGCGGGCATCGGCCACGTGCGCTACCCGACGGCCGGTTGCGACGGCGCCGACGAGGCGCAGCCGTTCTACGATCAATGCGCCGTTCGGCATCGGCCTCGGCCACAACGGCAACCTGACGAACGCCGCCGAACTTCGCGGACGACTGGTCGCAGAGGACCGCCGTCACCTCAACACGCGATCCGATTCCGAGGTGCTGCTCAACGTGCTTCGCCAGCGAGCTGCAGCGTTCGACCCACGCGCGACCGGCGGCGGCCGACGTGTTCGCGCGCGATCGAGGGCGTGTTCCGGCGCTGCCGCGGCGGCTACGCCGTCGTCGTGCATGATCGTCGGGCACGGCATCGTCGGGTTTCGCGACCCGCACGGCATCCGCCCGCTCGTGCTCGGCAAGCGCGAGACGCGCGCGCGGGCTCGAGTGCGATGCTCGCGTCGGAGAGCGTCGCCCTCGACATGCTGGGCTTCACGCTCGAGCGCGACGTCGGGCCGGGCGAGGCGATCTACATCGACATGCACGGCCGCATGCACGCCGCAGCGAGCGCGCCGAGCCGGGCGTCACACGCCGTGCATCTTCGAGATACGTGTATTTCGCGCGGCCCGACTCGATCATCGACAACATCTCCGTGCTACAAGGCGCGCATGCGCATGGGCGAAAGCTCGCCGAGAAGATCCGCGCGCGCTGCGGCCCGACCACGACATCGACGTCGTGATCCCGATCCCCGACACGAGCCGCACCGAGCGCGATGCAGGTCGCGCAGCGCACTCGGCGTGAAGTACCGCGAGGGCTTCATCAAGAACCGCTACATCGGCCGCACGTTCATCATGCCCGGGCAGGAAATGCGCACAGAAGTCGGTGCGCCACAAGCTGAACGCGATCGACCTCGAGTTCCGCGGCAGGAACGTGCTGCTCGTGGACGACTCGATCGTGCGCGGCACGACGTCGGCGCAGATCATCGAGCATCGCGCGCGAGGCCGGGCGCCAGCAAGGTCTACTTCGCTTCCGCCGCGCCGCCGGTGCGGTTCCCGAACGTCTACGGCATCGACATGGCCGGTCGCCTCCGAGCTCGGTCGCGAGCGGGCCGCGAGCGAGGACGATGTCGCGCGACCTCGATCGGCGCCGACTGGCTGGTCTACCAGGACCTCGAAGACCTCGTTGCCGCCGTGCCGGCACGACGATGCGCGCATCACGGCCTTCGACACCTCCTGCTTCTCGGGCGAGTACGTGACCGGCGACGTCACGCGCGAGTTCCTCGCCCGGATCGAGCAGCGAGCGCTCCGACGGCGTGCAGGCGCAGCGCCTCCTGGACCTCCCGGGCGGACGCACCGTCCGCGCCATCTGATCTGTCGAAGGGGACGCCCCTTCACCGCATGCACATCCCTGGGGATTCCGTGACATGTCGGTGAAGGGGCGCGTCCCCTTCGACTAGCGTCGATCCGCGTCGAAGCCTCCTGCTGGACCTGTTTCGCGCCAGCCCTCGCCGCAGTGGACGGGCGGCGCCGCATGCGCGCGGCGCTTGCGGCCGCCAGCACGGAGGGGACCGGTCAGCGCCTTTGCGGTCGGCAAGGCAGCCGCCGCGATGATGCAGGGCGCGGTCGATGCGCTGGGCGACCGGCTGGCGCGCGGGCTCGTCGTTGCGCCGGATGGCGCGATACCTGCTCGAGCTCCGCGGGAGCGTGCCGGCATCGAGTGCCTGGAAGCGGGGCATCCGAGAGCCGGATGAGCGCAGCGCCTGCCGCGGGTCGCGCGTTGATCGCGTTCGCGCGGCAGACAGCCGCGGGCAGCCGCGCTGCTGCCTGCTCGTCTCGGGCGGCGCGTCGGCGCTTCTCGAAGTGCCGGCGCCGGGCGTCGGTCTCGAGGAACTGCGCGCGCTGTTCGACCGCTCGCTGCGCCGAGCGTCTCGACATCGAACGGTTGAACCGCGAGCGCGTCGCGCTCTCCCGAGATCAAGGGCGGCCGCCTGCCGGGCCTCTTCAGCGGCGCCCGCATCGAAGCATTCATGATTTCCGACGTGCCGCGCGACGATCCGCGGTGCTCGCCTCCGGATTACTCGACGACCCGGGTGTCACGCCGCGGCTCGTCGGATCGCTCGACGACGCGCTCGAAGCCGTGCTGCGCGCGGCGTCTGCGCAGGGCCTCGGGGCAGTGCGTGGGCGCGAGCGGCTCACGGGCGATGCCGAGGCGGCGGCACGCAGGATCTGCCACGAGCTCGCAATCGGCGAGGCGGATCTCGTCATTCAAGGCGGCGAAGTGGTCGTGCAATTGCCCGCGAACCCCGGCCGCGGCGGCCGGTGCCAGCATCTCGCGGTCGCCGCGGCACAGTGCATCGCGGGCCATGCGGACTACGTGCTGCTGGCCGCGGGCACCGACGGGCGGGACGGCGCGAGCGAGGATGCCGGCGCCATCGTGGATGGCGCGACGCTCGAGCGCGCTTCGGATGCGGGACTCGATGCAGCCGCTGCGCTCGCGGCCGGCGATTCGGGCTCCCTGCTCGAAGCGACCGGCGATCTCCTCGACACCGGCCCTCACCGGGCACGAATGTCGGCGATATCGTGCTGGCGTTGCGCTGCCCACCGGTCGGTTTCGCCCGCGATGTAGAATGCCCGCATGTCAGCACGAGTTCTGATCATTGACGACCAGAACGACTTCCGGCGGCTGCTGGCTCGCCACATCCACACAGGCTTCGAATCGCCCTCGGTCGCCGAATACGAGCCGGCCGCGCGCGGACGGCCTGCCGTCCGACTTCTCCGGCAGCGCCTACGACGCCGTGCTGCTCGGGGACATGCCGGGCCAGGAATTCGGCATCGACTGGCTGCGCGACCTGAGCCGCCGCAACGGCTTTCCGCCGATCATCTACTTCCTGTCGAGGCCGCTCGCCGGAGTTGGAGGAGGTGGCGATCCACGCCGGGGCGCACGCCTGCCTCGCGCGCCAGAAAGTCGACCACGGCGACTTGATCGCGGCCCTGCGCTCGGCGCTCGCGCGGCGCGGCCAGTTCTCGCGGCCGGCGTCGCGCACGGTCGGAGGCGGCCCGCGCGACCCAGTTTGGGGACGCGACGATCCGCGGCTTTCGCTACGTGAGCCAGCTTGCCGAGAGTCCGGTCTCGAGCGTGTACCTCGCCGAGAGCGAGAAGAACGGTTCGAAGGTCGCGCTCAAGGTGCTGCATCAGCCGCCGGACGAAGGCGCCGGCGTCCGCAGCTTCGACCGTTTCCTGCGCGAGTACCAGATTGCCGCCGCCATCGAGCACCCGAACGTCGCGCGCGTGCACGACTTCGGCGTCGCCGACGACCATGCCTTCATCGCGATGGAATACTTTCCGCTCGGCGACCTGCGCGGGCGCATCAAGCGGGGCATCCAGCCGTTGCGGGCGCTGACCTTCCTGCGCCAGATGGCCGAGGCGCTCAAGGTGCTGCACGACGCAGGCGTGCTGCACCGGGACCTCAAGCCCGGCAACGTCATGCTGCGCGACGAGCTCGTCGCTCGCACTGATCGACTACGGCCTCTCGAAGCATGTCGAGCTCGACGCGATCCTGACGAACAGCGGCGAGATCTTCGGTACGCCGTATTACATGAGCCCTGGAGCAGGGCCATGGCCGCGACACCGACGCGCGCAGCGACATCTACAGCATCGGGATCATCTTCTTCGAGATGCTGATGCGTCGAAAGCCTTATGTGGCGGGGACGCCGATGCAGGTGATCTACAAGCACGCGCACGCGCGCGCTGCCGGAGCTCAAGGCGGACTTCAAGCGTTTCGAGGAAGTCCTCTACAACTGCATCGCCAAGGACCCCGAAGCGCCGCTACGCCAGTGCCGACAGCCTGCTGGATGCAGCGCGCGAACTCGAGCGCGACGAGAGCGAGCGCTGACAGCGTCGGCGGCTGCGCGCATGCTCGGCCGAGGCGGGGTCCCGAGCGAGCGAACGTCGCTCCGCGGAGCTGAGTCGCGGGAACTCACACGCCCGGCCGGGCCGCGCCAGGTCTGGACTACGCCGGGCAGGGCATGAGCTGCCAGCCGGCGGTGTCCCAGCGGACGACATTTGCATCGTCGTGCCAGGCGCCCAGCACGATACGCGTGCGATCCGCGCTGCCCGGAGCCGGGGCGGTGGACGGCGGGACGGTGCGTGTGGCCGTGGATCATGAGCGCCGCGTCCGTGTCGCGGAAGAGCGCCTCGACCGCGGCCGGATTGACGTCGCGTGATGTAGCCCGCGGCATTCGCCAGGTGCTCGCGGCTGCCGGCGCGCGCTTCGCTGGCGAGGCGCCGGCGCGCCTCGATCGGCAATCGGGCGAAACCCGCGCGCAGGGCGTCATCGCGCACGAGCGCGCGCAGGCGCTGGTAGGCGCTGATCGTCGATGCATAGGCCGTCGCCGTGGCTGAGGACGAGCCGCTCGCCGTGCAGGGTCAGTGATCGCCGGGTCGTCGAGCAGGATGGCGCCCGCTTCCCGGCAGAACCGCTCGCCCAGCATGAAGTCGCGGTTGCCCCGCATGACGTAGACGAGGGTGCCCGATGCCGCCACGGCCGGCGATCGCCGCGATCACGTCACGGTGCGCGGGCTCGGGATCGTCGATCGCCGATCCAGGCCTCGAACAGGTCGCCGAGCAGGAACAGCGAACGGGCGCCGCTGCACGGGACCCGCGAGAAACGCAGGAAGCGGGCCGTGATTTCCGGCGTCGACGGATCGAGATGAAGGTCCGAGGCGAACCAGGCAGTCACCGCGCCGGATCCGCCTTCTCTAGGTGCCGGCTGCGGCGTCGTGGGCGCTGCCGGCGCGACGACGGAATCCTCGAGGACATAGGCGCGGCGCAGCGACCGGCCGCTCGACGGGCACGTCGCTGCCGAAATTGGCAACGGTCTCGGTGCGCAGGTATCCGATCTTGTCGACGACGTCCATGCCCTCGATGACGCGCCCAAAGACCGCATAGCCCCAGCGGCTCGGCAGCGGGTCGAGCTGCGGCGTATCAACGAGGTTGATGTAGAACTGCGACGTGCCGGAATGCGGCGAGTCCTCGCGCGCAAGCCCGAGCGTTCCGCGGCGTGTTCGACAGGCCGTTGCCGCTCTCATTCGGGATCGGTGCGCGGGCGGGCTGCTCCGCGAGGCGCTCGTCGTAGCCGCCGCCCTGGATCACGAAATTCGCGATGACGCGGTGGAATACGGTGCCGTCGTAGGCGCCGTCGCGCACGTAGCGCAGGAAATTCTCCGCGGTGAGCGGGGCGCGCACCGTGTCCACCTCGACGACGATGTTCCCGAGGGACGTCTCCAGCTTGACGCGCGGCAGCAGCGTGCGCTCGTCGCTTGCGCGAAGGCCGGCAACGGCGCGAGAAGGGCGATCAGGAGGGCAGTCGACACGCGGCATGGTTTTCACCTCGGCGCGATCATTAGCCTACCTGCCGCGTGAGGCGGCACGCCTGATCCCGTAGACTCGTCCTGCGATGGATCCTGCCGTCGTCACGCGATTTGCGCCGAGCCCGACCGGCGACCTGCACCCGGGAATGCCCGGACGGCGCTCTTTTCCTTCCTGCTCGCGCGGAGCCTGGGCGGACGATTCGTGCTTCGCGTCGAGGACACGGACCGGGAGCGCGGACGCGACGAATCCATCGCAGCCCAGATCGCGGACCTCGCCTGGCTCGACCTGCCCTGGGATGCGGGCCCGGGCGCGACGACGGGCGCGGTCCCTATCGCCAGTCGGAGCGCGACCTCTATGCCGGATTCTTCGAGCGGCTCGAGCGCGAGGGCCTTGGCTTATCCCGTGCTTTTGCACGCCGGCCGAGCTCGACGTCGCGCGCAGCAGCAGCTGGCGGCCGGGCGAGGCGCCGCGTTACCTCGGCACCTGCAGACGCCTCGGCGCAGCCGTGCGTGCGGAGCGCATCAAGGCCGGGCGGCTCGGCCGCGCTGCGCTTTGCGATCCCGGACCCCAGACGATCCAGTTCGACGACATCGTGCGCGGCCCGCAGTCGGTGGAGGCGGCATCGCTCGGCGACTTCGTGGTGCGCCGCGCCGACGGCGGCGCCGTGTTCTTCTTCTGCAATGCCGTGGATGACGCGCTCATGGGCATCACGCACGTCCTGCGCGGCGACGATCACCTCAGCAACACGCCGCGGCCAGCTGCTGGTGCTGCGGGCGCTCGGCCTGCCGGCGCCGCGCTACGGCCACCTGCCGCTCCTGCTCGACGCGGGCGGCGCGCCGCAGTCGAAGCGCCGCGGCAGCGTCACGATCGCCGAGCTCCGCAGTCGCGGCTACCCGGCCGCCAGCAGTCGGCAACTACCTGCTGCGCCCGGCCACCACGGCGCGCCGGACGCGTGGATCGAGCCGGCGGAATTCCCGCGACCCATTTCCACGCCGACAAGCTGGGGCGCGCGCCGGCGCATTTCGACCGCGGTGCAGCTCGATCACTGGCAGCGCGAGGCGGTGCGGCGGCTCGATGCCGAGGCGACTGCAGGCTGGCTGGCGGGCGAGTTTCCGGCCGACTGGCCCGACCGCGCAGCGGATCGCGGCTCGCGGCGCTCCTGCGCGGCAACCTGCTGCTGCCGGGCGATGCGCGCGCGCTGGTTCGCGGTCCTCGGCGGCTCATTGCCGCCCTTGGCGGCCGACGCAGCGAAGCGCGATCGTGGAGGCGGGCCCGGCCTTCTTCGACGCGGCGCTCGCGTACCTACTCGGAAACGGGCGCCAACCTCCGGCGCGCTCGTCGAGCGCCTGAAGATCCAGCACCGGGCGCAAGGGCAAGGCGCTCTACATGCCGCTGCGGTTCGCGCTGACCGGTCGCCACGACGGACCCGAACTCGCCTCGCTCCTGGCGGCGATTCCGCAGGCGCTGGTGCGCGAGCGGCTCGCGGGCGCCGCGCGGCTGCGCGGAAGCCTGACGTGGCGCTTCGCATCCACAACTCATTGACCGGCCGCAAGGAAGTCTTCGAGCCGCTGGAGCCGGGGCACGTGCGCCTGTACGTCTGCGGCATCACGGTCTACGACCACATCCACGTCGGCCATGCGCGCTCGCAGCTCGCATTCGACGTCGCGCGCCGCTGGCTGCGGGCGAGCGGCTACCGCGTCACCTACGTGCGAAACATCACCGACATCGACGACAAGATCCTGGAGCGGGCGCGGGCACGGGGCGAACCGTTACGATGCGCTGACCGCGCGCTTCATTGCGGCGATGGACGAGGACTTCGCCGCGATCGGCCTCGAGAAGCCGGATCACGAGCCGCGGGCGACCGCGTACATCCCCGAGATCGTCGCCATGATCGGCAAGCTGGTCGCGGGCGGCTATGCCTATGTCGGCTCGAGCGGCGACGTCTTCTATGCGGTCGCGAAGTTCCCGAAGTACGGCCAGCTCTCCGGCAAGAAGCTCGCGGACCTGCGCGCCGGCGCGCGCGTCGACGTGGACGAGGCCAAGCGCGACCCGCTCGACTTCGTGCTGTGGAAGCAGGCGAAACCGGGAGAGCCCTGCCTGGGATTCGCCCTGGGGCATGGGCCGGCCGGGCTGGCACATCGAGTGCTCCGCGATGGCGGTCGCGCTACTCGGCACCGCGTTCGACATCCACGGCGGCGGCATGGACCTCAAGTTCCCGCACCACGAGAACGAGATCGCGCAGAGCTGCGCCGCCTGCGATGCCGCGTTCGCGAAGCTGTGGATGCACAACGGATTCGTGCGCGTGGACGACGAGAAGATGTCGAAGTCGCTCGGCAATTTCTTCACCGTCCGCGACGTGCTGCCGCGCCTGCGGCCGGAGGTGCTGCGCGCCTTCCTGCTCGCCTCGCACTACCGTGCGCCGGTCAACTACACGGATGACAACCTGCGCCAGGCGGATGCTGCGCTGCAGCGGCTTCTACCTCGCGCTTCGCGACGTCGAACCGGCGCCCCGCTTCGAGCCCGGCGCGGCTACGCGCGAGTTCGGCGAGGCGATGGACGACGACTTCAACACGCCGGGCGCCATCGCCGCGCTGCAGTCCGCTGCGCGCGCGCTCAACGTCGCGAAGACGGCGGGTAACCACGACGCTGGCGCGTGGGCTCGCGGCGGAAGTGCGCCACCTCGGCGGCCTGCTCGGTCTACTCGGGCGCGCGCCGGATGAATGGCTCGAAACGCGCTCGGCGCTCATCGGTGGCGAAGAGTCCGCAGGGGACGCCCTCGGTGCCGAAGCGATCGAGGAAAGGATCGCCGCGCGCATCGAGGCGCGGCGCCGGAAAGACTGGGCGGAATCGGACCGGATCCGCGACGAACTCGCGGCGGCCGGCATCCTGCTCGAGGACGGGGCGGCGGCACGACCTGGCGGCGCAAGTAACGAAGGGGACGCACCCCTTCAGATTCAGTGAGTGTCGCCTTGCTGTAGGAGCGCCGTCCCCTTCGAAATCAGGGTGCGTCCCCTCGTTACTCCGCCGCTGCGCGGACTCCAGCGTGTTCTTCATCAGCGCGGCAATCGTCATCGGCCCGACGCCGCCCGGCACGGGCGTGATCCAGCCGGCGCGCTCTGGCCGCTTCGTCGAACTGCACGTCGCCGACGAGCTTGCCGTCCGGCAGCCGATTGATGCCGACGTCGATCACGACCGAGCCCGGCCGGATCCAGGCGCCCGGCACGAACTCGGGCTTCCCGATCGCGGCGACGAGGATCTCCGCCTCGCTGACCTGCCGCTCGAGGTCGCGCGGTCTGGCTGTGGCAGACGGTGATGGTCGCGGCTTTCATGAGCAGCTCGAGCGCCATCGGCCGGCCGACGATGTTGCTCTGGCCGACGATGACGGCGTTCTTGCCGCGCACTTCGAGGCCTTCGCGTTCCAGCATCAGCATGATCCCGTAGGGCGTGCAGGGCCGCTGGATCGGCATGCGCTGCGCGAGCCGGCCCGACGTTGTACGGGTGGAAACCGTCGACGTCCTTGGCCGGGTCGATGCGCTCGAGCACGGCGACCGAGGCGACGTGCGCAGGCAACGGCAGCTGGACGAGAATGCCGTCGATCGCGGGATCGGCGTTCAGCCTGTCGATCAGCGCGAGAAGCTCCGCCTCGCTCGTCGACGCCGGCAGGTCGTGCGCGACGGAGACGATGCCCGTCTCCTCGCAGGCGCGGCGCTTGTTGCGCACGTACACCGCCGACGCGGCGTTGTCGCCGACCATGACGACCGCAAGGCCGGGCCTGCGCCCTGCGCTGCGTTCGAGCGCGTCCGTGCCCGCCCGGACTTCGCGCCGGAACTCCTCTGCAATCCGCTTGCCGTCGATGATCTTTGCGCTCATAAGACCTGCTGCCTTGTTGAATTCGCCCATCGCCCCGGCGAGCGTCGCGAGCGCATCGCGCTCGGCCGCCGTGAGGTGCGGGTTCCAGACGTCGACGATCAGCACGACGCGCGTCCGCGAGCCGCGGTTCCAGGCCTCGTGCTCGTACGTGTCGTCGAATGCGACCGCCTCGCCCTCGCGCCAGACGTGCGTCTCGCCGCCGACCACCAGTGCGCAGTCCTCGGGGACGACGAGCGGCAGGTGGCAGACGACGCGCGTATTGGTGACGCCCCGGTGCGGGAGGATGTGCGTGCCCGGCGTCAGCACCGAGAACATCACCTCGGGAGCCTGGCCGGGAATGCGGCACAGCGGCAGCGACTCGAGGATCGCCGCGGTGCGCGGGCAGAGCGCGTGATTCTGCCTCGCGACGCTCGCCGTGCCGCCAGAAGTAGAAACCGTTCCAGGTCGGCGCGCCGTGATCGCCCGAGAGTCCGCGCCGCTCTGCGTCGTCGCTTGCGAAAACGCGCTCGCTGGATTCGGCGCGCGACATGACCGCGAGCAGTTCCTCGCGGATCGTCGGCGGTCGCGCGCTCGAGCGCATCAGAACCAGGGGAAGTCCGCGCGGCTCGAAATACGGCGCTGACGGCAGTCCCGGAAAGTAGAGGATCGGAAGCGACGCTGGCGCGGATCCGCGGGCGTGGTCGCGGCGCTCGCCGGTCTGCAGCGCGAGGCAATCGTCGAAGCGCGCGAGTTCGCCTGGCGGCATAGCGCGCGCGCACGGGCGCCAGCGCATGCTCGAAGACGCGGCGCCGGCCGGCCTTCACGTAGCGCATCGCATGCGCGACGCGATCGATGAGCGACGCGGGCGTCGTCTCGCGGCTGAGCCAGAGGCCCTGGCGCTGCGATTCGATGATGGCGCGGTAATAGGCGAGGAGGGCGTCGCCGGGTTCGTGGCGCTCCTCGTGGCGGCGCGGCCGTATCGAGGCGCTCTGCGGGCGTCAGGGGGCGCTCGCTGCCCGGTACCGCATCCGCCATCCAGCTGTCTCCATCAACCCGGGCGGCTGCGGCCCGCCGGACATTGCATATTGCCCGTGAATGTGCCACCGCCCGCGCTCGCGGGACGCTCCAAGAAAAGCCCCTTCGGGGCTTTCTTCGCCTGATCCGGCGAGGCGACCGTCAATTCTGGAAGGCCGCCCGGATGTACCAGAACTGGCCGGCGATGGGATAGAGCGTCCCGTCGAGGCTGTTGAGGTCGCAGGAGTAGCAGACCGGCGGAGACTCGTCCGTCAGGTTCTGCACGCCGACTGCGAAGCTCCAGCCGCCGCCGAACAGGTCCGCAGGTGCCCAGCCGACCTGCAGGTCCGTGTAGAACTGGCTGTCGAGCTCGTTCGTGACGCCCGTCGGGTCCGAACACAGGTTGGTGGTCGCCGGATCGTTCAGCCCGAAGTCCGCCACGAGACCCGACGCACTGCTCGGTGAGCGAGCTGAGGTAACGGAAGGACAGCAGCGCGTGCCAGTCTCCCAGTTCCAGGTCGTGTTGAGCGTCACCTTGTCCTCGACGAAGCCGCGAGTCGGCGAGCCGAGTTCCTGGCCCTCACGCGAGACGCGGTTGAAGCCGCCGTTCGTGAGGTCCGCGAACAACTCGTCGTAGTTCAGCAGGAACGACCCCATCAGGTTGAAGGTGAACGAGCCGATGCCCGACTCCGCCGTGCTGAGGGTGAAGCTCATGTCCACGCCGTCGGTCTCGATGGCGCCGATGTTCTGCAGCTGCGCCTGAAATGCTGGTGATCGTTCCCGACGGAATGCGATGGACGTGGTCGCAGAACTGCGGGTCCAGCGTCGCGACGCAGGCGTCCAGCAGGTCCTGTCCGTCCGGCGCCTGCACGGCATTGTCGATCGTGATGTCGTAGTAGTTCGCCTCGAGCAGCATCCGCTCGATGCCGCCCGACCCCATCGGGATGTCCCAGGTGAAGCCCGCGGTGAACGTTTCCGACGTCTCGGGCTCCAGGACGGCGGTTGCCGCCGGTATCCACGGCGACCTGCGGGTTGTTCTGGATGTAGTCATCCGGAACGCCAGAGCGTCGCGCAGTTGGCCGGAGGAACCGGGTTGACCTGCGTGTTGCACGGGTCCGAGATGCCCGAGTCGAACCGTGCGCCGAGGTTGTACAGCTCGCCGATGTTCGGCGCGCGGAAACCCTCGGAATAGCTCGCCCGCAGCATCAGGTGCTCGGTCGGACCCCAGTTGAGCGAGAACTTGCTGCCAGTCTCGCTATCGAACTGATCCGAATCCGAATAGCGCGCCGCGGCGCTCAACGAGAGCGAATCGAAGCGCGACCCTGTCCTTGAGCGAGCGGCACGACGACCTCGCCGTAGAACTCGTCGCGACGTCGTAACCGCCCGCGGTCGGATTGGTCGGCACGTCTGCCGCCGTCTCGCCCGCGCGCACGACCGGATCGGGGATGAAGTTGCCGTCTTCCTCGCGGTGCTCGTAGCCGACCGCCGAAGCTCAGCGCACCAGCCGGCATGTCGAACAGGTCGCCCGTCAGGTTTGCGGTGACATCGGCGAGCTTCTGGCTGCTGGTGTCGACGCCCGTGTAGGTGACGTAGTCCAGCATTTCCTGGGTGATCGATCCTTCGCCGACGATGTTGAGCGGCACGCAGCTCGGGCGTTGCGGCGCATGACCGCCGGATCGCCCATCGCGACGTTGATGCTTCGCGCGTTGAACTGGTTGAGCTTGGTCTGGCGTCGCGTTGTTCTCGGACTTGATGCCCGTGACATCCCAGTACATCGTGCGGCTGCCGACCGCGAAATCGCCGTCGAAGCCGCCGGACAGGTACCAGGTGTCCACGTCCTGGTTGAAGATGCGCGGCCCGGCCTCTGTTGGGCGGCGAAGCGATGATCATAGTTCATGTTGGCGGTCGGGGTCGCTTCAAGCAAGTCAATGCCGAACGGGTTGTAGATCTGGCTGCGTCCCAAATATCGATTGTTAGCATGTAGAACGTCGATCCGGCGCCGGGGCCCATGATACAGCGGCACGGCGCCGCCTGCGGCCCTGTGACGTGCGGTTGTTGAAGCTCGCCAAGCGCGCGGAATTTGACGTGGTCCGCGATGTCGTATTCGCCCTTCGCGAAGACGTTGATCCGCTCGTTCGGCGTGACGCAGGTGGTTGTACGGCTGGATAGTTGAAGCGGTCTTCAAGCGCGAACGCGTGGAAGTCGTCGGTATCCGGATTGCCAGGGCGTGTATACCGGGTTCGCAGACGCCGGCATTCGGCGCGACATGCTCACGAAATCGACCCATCGACCGGATCGAAGAAGATGAACCGACCCATCGCGGCGCCCGAGCTGACGCCGAACGGGTAAGCCCGGAATCGGGAAACTTCGAAGTCGGAGCGGTCTCGGCCGTATTGACGGGCTTCCTGGTTCGTGTAGCTGACGTCGAGCAGGCCGCGGCCACGTTCGCCCGCTGGAGCCAAAGCGAATGTCGAATTCCTGACGTTCCGCCGTCGCCCTCGCCGTACTGGCCGCCGTAGCCGGAAATCTTGAACGCGTGTCGTAGTCGTCGGCCGTGATGACGTTCAGCACCACGCCGCCGATCGCATCCGAGCCGCAGATCGGCCGAGGCGCCGTCCTGCAGGATCTCAATCGACTTGACTGACGTTCGCCGGGATCGAATTGAGGTCGACCGCGCCCGAAACGCCGGAGCCGGAGGAACCCTTGACCCAGCGGCGGCCGTCGACCAGCACGAGCACGCGCTTCGAGGCGAGGTAGCGCAGGTCCATTTCCGCAGCGCCGGCGCCGATGCCGCCGCCATCCGGCGGATAGCCGAGGTTGCTCCGAGGAGTTGTTCGTGCGATTGATCGCAGAGCCCGCGATCGGCAGCTTCTGGACGAAGTCCGCGATCGACGTCGCGCCGCTCGCGGCGTAATCGTCGGCGCTGACGTCAGCGACCGGCAGACGCTCTTCGAGCGGGTTCTGGCGGATGCGAGATCCCGTGACGACCACTTCGTCCACGGCCGCGCTGCCCTGGGCAAGGCTGGCCGAGTTGATGCGAGTACCGCGGAAAGACCGGCTGCGCTGCCGATCGCAATCCGGATTGCACGTGCCAAGGACGTTGAATTCTTCACGACTGACCCCCGTCGTTTTGCGTAAATACGACAATCGCGATGCGACTGTGATGCGCGAAATCTACACCTATCGATCTCTGAATTACCACTGTGGCGTAAATAAAACAGATTTGGCAGGTTGCCGGGCGGACCGGTGAGCGACGTCCAGGCAAACTGACCCTGCCGGGTACGCCTTCGTACGATGCCGGCGCGTCGGGGCATGGCGCAGTCTGGTAGCGCATCTGCTTTGGGAGCAGAGGGTCGGAGGTTCGAATCCCTCTGCCCCGACCAATCCGGCCTTCCTCGGGCCATGATCGCCTGACTTGACGGTGCCGGCTGACATCGTGTCGGCCAGCCGCTCTGATTTCCCGCGATCCTGCCGCATCTCCGATGCTGCGCGCGAACGGTACCGCCGCCGCGTCCGCTGCAGGAGCGATTCCCATGAACACCCTGCCACCGTCGTGTAACATCGTCAGCCTGACAGCCGTCGCCTTTTCTCGGCCCTCGTCGGATGGAAGATGCGTTCTTCGCAGAGAGCTGGCCCAGGCGGGGCATGGCCGAGGTTGCAGCGGGCAAGATTGGCCGAGAACAAGGGCGTCGAGCGCCGAAGTGCGCGAGTACGGCGCGATGATGGCCAGGACCACGCGCGCCGCCAACCAGAAGCTGGAAAACTCGCGATCACGAAGGGCGTGACGCTGCCTGCGACCGTCGGGCGATGAGAACCTCGCCGCCATGAAAGCGCTGCAATCGATGGAGGGCGCGCGCTTCGACCCGGCCTACGTCGCGGGCCAGGTCAAAGGCGCATGAAGAGGCCGTTCAGCTCCTGAAATGGAGATCGCGGCCAGCCAGGACGCCGACACGAAAGCCTTTGCAGAGCAGCTCCTGCCGACCGTCGAGTCCCACCTGAAGGAGGCCTATCACCTCGCGGGCTAGACGACGACAGGCGGCCGCGCTTGACGCAGTAGGCGCCCGCCTGCGGCGGCTTTTCCGCCTGTAATACACTCGGGCGCGCCGCGAATGGCCCGCCGTGCGCCCGTAGCTCAGCTGGATAGAGCAGCGGATTTCTAATCCGCCGGTCGGGGTTCGAGTTCCTCCGGGCGCACCAAATCGGGCGTCCCGAATCACCTTCCTATATAATTTTCGCGGACTGCGATGGCGGGCGTAGCTCAGCCGGTAGAGCCCCGATTGTGATTCCGGCCGTCGCGGGTTCGAATCCCGTCGCTCGCCCCAAAATTATCGGGCCATTAGCTCAATTGGTAGAGCTCCGGACTCTTAATCCGTAGGTTGTAGGTTCGAGTCCTACATGGCCCACCAACTGCTTGGGCCCCGCAGCGAAATGGCTGCGGGCGCCAGCGGAGTCCACGATGCCTGAACCGCGCCGGCCGATGCCGGAACCCACGTATCACTGGCCGGGCGGACCGACGGCCGACGACGACCCGACGCCGGCCGAATCCGCGCTCGCGGCGCTCAAGATCGGCGCCATCCTGGCGGCCGGCCGTCACGATCGTCTTCTTTCTTACCTCGCGACTTATTCGGTATACCGGCTCCGCGCGCTGGCGCGAGCGTCGCCGTCGATTGCCGCCTTCGTCCTGCCGAGCGCCCTGGCCTTCCTCAGGACCACCTGGGCCCGCAAACGCCGCCGGCCGCCGGAGCAGAGGCCCTACGCTATAATTCCCGGCTGTGAACGCGGCGGGGGTGCTGCGTTTTCGGCCGGTTCCAGTTGCGAAAGTGGCGGAACTGGTAGACGCGCCGGATTTGGGTTCCGGTGGGGAAACCCTTGAGAGTTCGAGTCTCTCCTTTCGCACCACGAGGTTGATCGAGCGATGATGGTTTCAGTCGAGACGCTACCGGGACTCGAACGCCGCCTCGAAGTGTCGGTGCCCGCGACACGCGTGCGCCACGGAGAGTCGACGCGCGGCTGCTCGGGCGATGAGCCGCTCGGCGCGCATCAAAGGTTTCGGCCGCGGCAAGGCGCCGATCCACGTCGTTCGCAAGTACTACGGCCGCGCAAGTGCGCGAGGAGGTCGTCTCCGACCTGATCCGCGAAACTTTCGCGGAAGCGCTGCGCCAGGAAAACTGCAGCCCGCCGGCGGGCTCGCGCATCGAGCCGCAGAAAACCGGCGAGCCCGATGACCTGCGCTACACCGCGACCTTCGAGATCTATCCGCAGATCGAATTGAAGAACGTCGGCGGCATCCAGCTGACGCGCCCGACTGCCGCCGTCGTCGGATGCCGACGTCGACACGATGATCGAGAGCCTGCGCCAGCAGCGGCCCGTCTGGAACGAGGTCGCGCGCGCTGCCGGACGGCGACCGCATCACGATCGATTTCGAGGGCCGCATCGACGGCGAACCGTTCGACGGCGGCAAGAGCGAGAACCTCGTGATCGTCCTCGGCGCCGGCCGCCTGCTGCCCGACTTCGAAGCGGGCGTGCGCGGCGCGCCTGCCGGCGAGAAGCGCGAATTCGACCTGCGCTTTCCCGACGAGTACCCGGCCAAGCACCTCGCGGGAAGACCGCGCAGTTTCAAGGCCACCGTGCTCAAGGTCGAGGAGAGCTCGCTGCCGGAAGTCGATGCCAGCCTTCTGCGAGGCTTTCGGCGTGACCGACGGCGGCATCGAGGCGCTGCGCGCCGAAGTGCGCGAGAACATGCAGCGCGAACTTTCGCAGGCGATCCAGGCGCGGCTCAAGTCGCAGGTGATGGAACAGCTCGCTCGCCGCCAATCTGGTCGCGGTGCCGCGCGGCGTCGTCGATGCGCGAGATCCGCGACGATGCAGATGGACTCGCTGCGCCGGGCGGTAACCGCGATCCGCGCCAGCTGCCGACGCGCGAGAATTTCGCCAGGCCGGCGCGCCGCCGCGTCGCGCTCGGGCTGATCCTGAACGAAGTGATCCGCAAGGCCGGCATCCAGGCCGATGCCGGCGCAGGTGCAGCGCCGGCTCGACGAGCTGGTTTCGACTTATTCGGATCCGGACGAGGCGCGCCGGCAGTACTTGCAGAACGATGCAGCGACACGGCAAGCTGCAGATGTCGGTGCTCGAGGACCAGGCGGTCGACTGGGTCGTAAGTGCGGCGCCAGGTCACGGACCAGCCGGGCACATTCAAGGACATCATGAACTTCGGGAGCCGAGGCGGCGTCCGGAAGGAGCTGGGGTGATGCACGTGGAGCGGTCGGAATCGAAACCAAGTCATTGAATCTGGTCCCGATGGTGGTCGAACAGACGGCGCGGGGCGAACGGCGCTTACGACATCTATTCGCGCCTGCTGCAGGAGCGCGTGATCTTCATCGTCGGCGAGGTCGAGGACCACATGGCGAACCTGGTCGTCGCCCAGCTGCTGTTCCTGGAGTCCGAGAACCCGGACAAGGACATCCATCTCTACATCAACTCGCCGGGCGGCGCGGTGACGGCCGGCCTTGCGATCTACGACACGATGCAGTTCATCAAGCCGGACGTCAGCACGATCTGCATCGGGCAGGCGGCCAGCATGGGCGCCGTGCTGCTGGCCGGTGGCGCCAAGGGCAAGCGCTACGCGCTGCCGCATTCGCGCATCATGATTCACCAGCCGCTGGGCGGCTTCCACGGCCAGGCGACCGACATCGAGATCCATGCCGCGCGAGATCCTCGATGCGCAGAGCCGCCTGAACAAGATCCTTGCGCAACCACACCGGCCAGCCGCTCGAGAAGATCAGCAGCGATCTCGACCGCGACAATTTCATGAGCGGCGAGGCAGCCGTGACTACGGGTTGATGGATCGGAGTTCTCGAAACGTCGGCCAGCCGGCACGCAAGACTCGACAGCGTGTAGAGTCGCAGGGCTTCCGCGAGTCTAGCAGGGGCGACTGCGTGTGAGCTAAAAGTTTCGCGCCGAAACCGGCATGCTATATAGGATTGGCAGCCGGCCATCCCGGCGAACGAGGGTCGCGACGCATGAGTCGATGACACGCGGGGCAAGCACGACGACGGCAAGCTGCTTGTACTGCTCCTTCTGCGGCAAGAGCCAGCACGAGGTGCGCAAGCTGATCGCCGGCCCGTCGGTGTTCGTCTGCGACGAGTGCGTCGAACTGTGCAACGACATCATCCGCGAGGAAGCTCGAGGAGAACGCCGAGCGCACGCGTCGACCGCAGCTGCCGAAACCGCACGAGATCCAGAAAGTGCTCGACGAGTACGTCATCGGCCAGGACACGCGCCAAGAAGATCCTCGTCGGTCGCGGTGTACAACCACTACAAGCGCCTGCAGGACCGCGGCTGCACAAGCGCCACGCACGAAGGACGACGTCGAGCTCGCCAAGAGCAACATCCTGCTGATCGGGCCGACCGGCTGCGGCTAGGATGCTTTTTACTAGCCAATACGTAGTAAC
>ERZ1370068.10605-contig-9289_pt1 | contig 33179 bp, 35 predicted proteins | sample MGYA00561227_ERZ1370068 | MGnify/ENA primary metagenome ERZ1370068 (study PRJEB38410, sample SAMEA6850437) | metagenome | study: Metagenomic assessment of the ecological functions of the soil: analysis of the soil microbiota associated with the...
CCAAGCCATTGCGTATTGCTAATCCCTCTCAACGGCTAGTTACGATGAGCCTTGTTGCTGTAGTCTTCAGGTGGGAACCTGACGGCACTGGCCTCGCTCAGAAGCCGCAAGGCGTGCTCCAGGGCGCGCGCACTGGGGCATCCCAGGCTCCACCGGATAGCAGTAGAATCCCGCCACGACCGGATCTCCTTCCCCGTCACCTGGACGATCTCGCCCTTGGCGCGGCGGCCGCGAGAGTCGTCTGCGGCTGGTGCGAGGAGGGAAGGGCACGCGGTCGTTCAGGAGACGGAGCCGCTGGACGACCCCGAGGAGATGCATGGGGTCTGCGCGCAGCACAAGGAAAAAGTGCGCAGACCCGTCCAACGACGTCCTGGCTCCTGACAGAGCCCATCTTCCTGACGGTCTCGGAGCAACGTCCATGGGCGCGACCGGTAGACACGCTTCTGGGTAGGTGTTCAGGATGAGTGCATAAACCATCAGTTACGTATGAAGCCATTCAGTTCATCGATCTCTTTCGCAGGCTTGGGTGGTTTTCATCTCGCACTGCGTAGTTCCGGCACGAGTGCGTATTCGTATCCGATTGACGATGAGCTGCGACAGCTCTATCTCAAAAACTTTCCGCTCGCGGCATCGTATACGGCGACATCCGGAAAGCTTAGCGGATACGTCCCCAATGACATTCTTTGTGCGGGTTTCCCAAGCAACCGTTCTCCAAGTCCGGCGCGCAGCGTAAAATGCGCCAGATAAGACACGAGGCACTCTGTTCGCCGAGATCCTGGCCATTCTCGAGAAGCACCGGCCTCAGCATCTGATCCCCTGAGAATGTGGGAACTTTGAGAGGCACGACGGAGGCCGTACCTGGGGATCGTCAGCGAAGCCTGACCGAACTCGGCTATCACGTTCGGGAACGGAGCACGTCAACAGCGGAGGGCACGGTCCAGTCCCCGCACCACCCGGTTTCCCGCATACACGAGAGCGATTCTTTATTGTGGCGAGCCTGGAGCCCTTCCGGGGCGATCCCTTTCCGAAGGCCGATCGTGGGAGAGAAGCGAACGACGCTCAATGACATCGTTCAGTCTCGAAGAGCTGGTCCCGTGAGGACATTGATGAGACACGACTGAGCGATCAGCAGGTTCGTTGTATCGGTCACTGGAACAAGCTCAAAACGGTTGCCAGATCGCGTTCCGTTGCCATCCTTCCCCATAAGGGGGTGACGGCGATCGGCAGCGCGTTACCCTTCTACCAAAGAAGACACCATTCCGATGCACCGCTTGGGGAGCTGTGGACTACGTCCACGCGAACGGTGCCTCGGCACGACAAAGCAAGCGTTGCTTAACCTGCTGCCGAGCTACGGCACGCAGTGCAGAGTCCAGGTCTCAGATGGAAGATCGACTTCGGTACGGCAGAACCGAAGATGGTTTCGTGGGATCAAGTCCTATCTGACAATTATCATGGATCAAGCAACTGGGGAGCTGCCTTTGCCCGCTACGCAAGCTCGGAGTGGAATTGCCAGGGCGAAGAGCGCGATCTGTGGCGATACGTCTTGCAGTTTCGTCCGTCCGGTCCTTCAGAGTCAAGCGCTACACAAGTTGTCCGGCGCTTCCTCGTCGCAATGACAACGACCCAAATCCCGATTCGGGCCCAAGAGAAGATTCATCACCGTGCTGGGAGGGTCTACGGCTCCAGGGGTTTCCGGATAAGCATGCCCTGCCAGCTCCCAGAGAGCGCGCCTTTGGAGCGCTGGGAAATGCCGTCCATGTGGACTCGTAAGAGTGATCGTCCGAAGGATGATGACGCATGGATATGGAATCAGAAGCCAGCCTGGCAGAGGGTCAATATCCGCCCGGGTGTCAGCATTCGTCCGTGCTCCAGCATTTGAACTACAGGCCCTGGTATGCCATGGCGGGAATTGAAAGCTGACAATGCGCCCAGAGCTTTCGCGGAGCGGGATGTGCTGGAGCGTGTTGAAGGTCCGGATCAAGCCCAGGTGCGGGCTGAAATCGATCCTAGCGATGGCGGGCGGATCGCGATCCGTGATAACGCAGCCGTATTCGCGAGAAGGATTACGTGTGCGCGCCTTCCGACCGGCAGAAATGGCCTGTCACACGAGGCGGTCGCCTGTCCGAGTTTGGGATGGGCATGAAGAGTGCCGCGTGGGTTCGGCCGCAACTGACGGTCCGGAGTTGCGCGCTCTCGGGAAGAGGGCCTTGAGCGCCTGGTGTCCTTTGACATCGAGCACCGTGTGCAGACAGCTTGGAGGAATTCTGTCACGACGACGTCTGCGTCTGCTGAGCGCCACTTCACGAAATCATGCTGTTCAATCTCAACCGGTTGCCTCAAGGACGCACGCTCGGAAAGATGAAAGACCACCTTGGCGAGCATCTATCGAGTGTTCCTGCGCGAGGGCGTTCTCGAACTCTTTCTTTTGACGGAGAGCGACTCACGTACCCGGAGCCGGCGATTCTTCGTGCGCCATACTACAAAGATGGCTGAGGAGAGCCGGTCGTCTGGCGCAAGGAGATCGATTTTGATTTCGGCCTCGGGTCAGGTGCGTGATGGCGTTTGCCGCTGCGCCCGTGAGACGGCAAGTGATCGTGGCGGGCAGGGTTTGCACTGTTTCGCCGGAAGCGCTCGATTCAGGGGAGTGCCGACGAGGGTTACAGGCCAGAGTTGATCTTTGCGGTAAAGTCCAACAGCTATCGGTACCAACGACTGTTTGGCTATTCCATCTCGAGGGGGTTTCAAGTCAGTCACACACGAAGGACGGCTTCCGATGGGATGAGAACGAGGAAGTTCTTGGCTGTCTCAAGGGAGGGTGAGCTAAACCGCACCCGCTGCCCCTCCTCGATCAAGCAGAGGGGACATCGGGTCCGGCGCAAGCCGGACGAGATGCAGAGGCGTAGCAGGAACAGGCCGCACAGAGTACGGCCGAGGTCATTGAGCGAGAGGTTACCGAGTTCTGAGGGGCAGTTGGCCGCAACGCTGAGCGAGGCAGCGCCTCCGAAGCGCTGCCGCCAACGCTGATCCTTGCAATGACGCGTCATCGGCGTCGACCTGCTAGGCCAGCACTGGGAGATAGGATCTGAACTGGGTCATCCGACCCGTCCGTAAGCGACTGGGTCTCACTGAGCGATCAGAAGCTCACGGCTGGTGACGGCAGAGACACACGGGTGAGAAGGCTTGCCAAAGAGTGGCACTGGCGCACCCGTTCACAGAGCGGTTTGCGGGTTCCGAGGCTGAGCAACTGGAGCCAAGCCGTGCGGGTGGCCGCGCCATCATGCTCGCCGAGACGGCGCGGAGAGCGGCGTCCGGCGGGCGGCAGGTGAGATCCGCCGGAACGTCAACGAGCTTCTTCGGGAGGCACTTTCAAAGCCGTAGGCCCCTGGCTGGGAGGAGCGAGGCGAGGTGTGTCATGGCTGACGCGACGAAGCCCGAGTTGATCGGCGCAGTGAAGGCGGAACTGCCGCGCGGAATGCACGGGCAGCCAGCTATTGGTGAAGAGACGCGTGGATCTCTCTCAAGCACCTGAAGCTTTCGGACGAGAGAGACGTGGTGAGAGAGGAGGCCGGGGTTCGATCCTGGGTCGGGTGCCGCCGCCTGAGAAGATGACCGAGTCGAGTACCGGGCTCGTGATGCGGGCCACGTGCAGAGTGGTAAGACCTCACCGTGGCCACTGCCCTTGCTCGGGACAACGGTGTGTTCCACTCGTTATTCTGATCACGGACGTCGAAGCCGCTGTTTAAGAGCAATCCAAGAATCGACTTATCAGGGATCTTCGGCTCAGTGTGCGCGAGGACCGGAAGTGGCATCAGGATCGAGAATCCGGAGCGTTCAGCGCGGATCTGATCGGGCGATTGCAGGAACGCTGGGAGACTGGCGTGATCCGAGTGTGCTGGATGCGCAGCGTCAGGCGATGTTGATCACCGTGATGAAACACCACGACTCGCCTGAGGAACCTCACAGGTCTTGCAGCGGCTTGATCTGGAGGGCGTGTCGGGGCGCCGTGATTGATGACGAGGCCGATTGCGGCGGACTGAACACGCGTGTCCAGCAAGGTCAGGAGAGCACGACGTATCGTCGGTCAGCTGGAGTTGCGCAGCTGCCGCGGCATTCGTATGTTCAGTATACGGGCCACTCCTCAGGCGCCACTCCTCATCAACATTATCGACATTCTGTCACCGCGTTTTGTGGAGGTGCTGACTCCCCCGGTCGCGACTATGTCGGCGGCCGAGAGTTTTTCGTTGAGCACTCGGGGACTCTTTGCGTGCGCCTGATTCCTCCGGGTGAGGTACCGACCGCGGGAATCCCCTGCACGAGCCCCCGAAGAGCTGCTGGAGGCGATGCGGACTTTATCTGGGAGTGGCTGCTGGATGGCACCTGAGGGCGGAAGGGCAATCGCTCGATGCTGGCGTTCAATCCGTCCCGCGACGGCGGGACACGCGGACTATCACCGTTGGGTCGGACAGGATCATGTTGGGAGCGGCGCTGAAGCTCGATCCCGCTGATGCTGACAGGCAGGAGCTTGCGGAGTTCGAGGCGAGTTATCGAGACCTCGGAAGACGGTCCCAGGCATCCCACTTTGATGGTTCTCGCGAGGGAGCTTGAACGCGCGATCCGGAAGACGCAGGTGATGAGGTAAACGCGTCGCGTCCGGGGAAACGCCGAGCCCGACTGGGGCAAGCGGGTATGCCTTCTGCTCGTTGGGGGCAGGCGATGGACAAGAGGCTTTACGGTCGAGGGGCTGACGGCAACCTACATGCCGCGAGAGTAGGCGTCGGGCATGCGGACACGCTTCAGCAGAGAGCGCTTTCAGGGTACAAGCAGAGCTATATCGATACTGCCGGATCTATCTTGAGAACGTTGCGCCCGGTGCCTACCAAGATTACGCGTGAGCCACGAAGAGGACCTGCGCTTCTTCACGGCTGCGGAGTTCTCCGCCACGGGGAAGCCGCTGACCGAATGGAAGCGAGCGTTCTTTCTCGATGGCGCGTTGCGGCCTACTTCCGGCGAACGTCCTCGACCTCGACTACATGCATGGGGCGTTTCTGACGAGCGGTTTTCGACAGCGGTGCCCCATGAGTCTGAAGACGGCGATCGGGAGAACCGATGCCTGGTAGCAGAGCTGTTTGACGGCTCCCCTGCACGACTTGGTGATCTGAGGCGGACGGCGGCTCAGAGGTATCTGTCGCCGAAGGGATTCCGCTTCGGACGGTGTACGAGGAGTTCTTGAGGCACCAGGGTTACCTCTACCCGGAAGACCCGCAGAAGTTCACGGAGTCCTGCTTCAGATCAAGGCTCATCTTGACGCCTACCCCGACGATGCCCTGCACCGTCTACCGGATGAGTCCCGGCGAGCGATCGCGGACCGTGAATGACAAGGATGAGATTCCGAATCTGTTTCCAGGGCGAGTAATCCGTAGTTGAGCTGGCGCATCGCGGCGAGATCTATCCAGGCGCGACCGGGCGATCCGAGGAGTTAATGGGGCTCACCGCGTCCAGATCCACATCCTGACGATCAGCGGCCCGATACGACGCTTCAGGATGTGCCGACTGTCGCGATCTGGGTCCTGGAGATGGCTCGGACGTGGCTTGCGCAGGAAGAGTAAAGAAGTCGCTGACATTGGCTGGTGAGTTGAAGAAGCTGTTTGACGGGCTGAGGCCCGCTGGTGCCGTGCAGTTCTCAGCACAGCCTATCCCCGGTCCGGAGCCCATCGAATAGGGAAGGACGCCCATGGGGCGCCAGGCATGTACTGCTGACGGTTGCCAAGCAGTGCAGAAGCGAGCTGACATCCGCACCAATCGTGCTGAGCCATCTGTCCGTCCAGCACGACGTCCGATGTCGCATCATACGCCCTGATGGCATGACTGAGATGCTAATTCACGCTGGTCCGATGCGTCAATGCCGATGATGATCTTGTTGGGAAGTTTCTCAGCTAAGAAGTGGTCGTCAGGCTCTGTGGGTCTGCACCGACAGTGAGCCTTGTCAGAAGAGTAGTTGATCAATTGGCGGAATTGTTCCGAGCGCTGACAGGCCAGGGCGTGAAAGTCGGTCCAGGGCATCCGGGGAGCTCTTCAACATGACTCGTGGCACGTGATCCAGCGCGCCTGGCAGCTGCATGGCAGCCGTGGTTCCCGGCGAGACGGGCGTTTGATTTCAGCGAGGGCGCTGAGCGTATCGGTGAGGTGAACTGCAGGCGCGGGCTGGAGGCAGCATTACTTCTCTTGAGCAGGTGAATCCACCGTCGGGAGGCGCGTGCGCTGGTCACGTCCCTTTTCGTCGAGAGACCAGCGGGAGGCGTCGGTGCGGGATCTTCTGGAGCCGCTGAAGGGAGCGTCTTGCGTCGAAAGCAGACGTGATCCTGTGACCGAGAGTATTCTCGCAGAGAGTCTCGGTTTTGGAGTTGACTGGTCGCAGCAGATGAAGCGTGCCTGACCTTCAGCGGGCCGAGGAGTCGGTGCAGTTCTTCGCTCCGGCCGATATCCCTTCAGTGTTCGCCGACGTGCCGCCTGGCGTGACGGAAGTGCGGTTTCGATCCGATCTACGGATGTCGGCCGGTGAGACTTGCTGAGTACGGTCAAGGCGCGGGACTCACGTCCGCACTGTAGTGCTACCTGGCGCAAGGCAACCAGGATCACCGCACCTGGCTCGCCATTTCAGGGTGGTGAGAGTCGCCATTTCAGAGGGAAAGCACTGTCCAACCGGCTTCTTGGCGCCTCCGTCTGTGCGACGCATCGCGGCGTCGGTTGCCCTGGATCTCATCCAGTGCACCGTCTGCCTCTGCCTCTCGAGACGGCCCCCAGTTGCCTCCAGTCGCGCCAGGCCAGAAGTCGCCATCGCAGAATACGGCGACGCGCGCCCTGGAAATACGAGGTCTGGCTTGCCGGGCAGGTGCTGACATTCTTGCGGTAGCGGAGACCGAGGGAACCATACAGTCCGACGCAGGAGCAACTCAGCCTTGGTATCGATTGCGCGGTTCGCCTGCTTACCCTGGTTCGCTCCGAAGCCGGTGAGAATCCTCGCTGGGGGCATGGGTCGGATTCGTCCGACAAGCTTACCATGGTCACTGCAGATGAGAATACTACTACGAGTCCTTCCACGGGTGGGTCGGCGGGGCAAAGGTCGAGACGTGCCGCGTGAGGGAGCGACCGCACGGTTTTCCTGGCACGGTTTGATCGTCGAGGTAAGAATCGAAATCGCCGCCGAGGGAGTTGCGTTGGCCGCAATGCGGCGACGTCTTATGCCTGCTCGAACTGTAGGACACGCGGACCCGAGCGCACGCTGGAGGGACGCAGACGCCGCGCAATGCCGATCGAGGAGGAGTTGATTCGTCAGTGTACTACGACATGGCCGCCGACAGGGAGGAGTTTTCGGATCGGTTCAAGAGTGCCGAATCCGCCTTCAGTGGATTGGGCGATTTAAAGCAGTGAGAATCCTCTTCGAGTACGCCTTCCTGATTCCCGGCGGAAGACCGCGACGCACTCAATGCGGCCGGCTGCCCTACTCTTACATCGTGTAACGGGCACTGCACTGATACCCGTGATCGGCTTGTGTCGATCGGAAAGCGCTGCCTCTAGTCCATGAGGCGGTGGGTTCGGCGCAAGTAGTAGGTCTGGTCAATGGAGATGATGGCACGGCAGAAAGAGCCAGCGACCGGGCTGTGACGGCCTGTTAGAGTTCGCGAAGGAGTTGAGAAAGAAGTCGGCAAGGTTTCGCCGGATTCGATCGCGAGGGCAGACGATGCGGACCTTGAGTCACGAGTCCGTGAAGCAGCTAATCTTGCGGAGACCGCCGACGAACGACTCGTCTTCGAGATCCATACGACAGCGAGCTCGAGGGAGTCGCCGTTCCGCGGTCCTTCAGGAAGAGCCGAGCGCGGTTTGGCTTTGGCGACCCAGTGGTTCACGCTCGGCGCATGTTGTCATCCATCATGCCCGGAAAGTTGGCGATCGTGCCTTCGATAGCGAAGGCCAAGGTCGCGGAGCGAGTGACGGGTGTCGGTCGCCGGGTTGGCCTTGCCAGGCGCGGGAGCCTGCTGGTGAAGCGGACTCTGAACGCTGTGAAAGTAGGGACGGGAGGTTTGGCCTTGAGCCTCATTGTTTCATGCGTGTTCTTGATGGCGCCAGGGACCATGATCTCTGCAACATCGCGGCAGACCTAGGCTGGCCGCGAAGCAAATGGCGGGGTTGAGATGCGTGATCTCTGGGAAGTGGAAAGGTACCGATGGCTTCGGTAGAAGCCGTAACTGAAGAAGGATCGATGCGGATTGGCTGGTCGGTATTCACCCACCTCGTCGGAGAGCGGAGAGAGCCGAGGCCGTCGCGAAAGCGAGTCGGTCGACGTTAGCGATGGCGCTGGCTGAGGCTACGCGATGAAGGACACCGGCACGCTCAAAGGGGCGAACTCGTCGATCGACAAATCAAGTTTCTAGACTTGACTCGCGAATCCTAGACTACCGGAAGAGCCGTTGGGAAGCCACAGCCGCAATACTTCGATATCTGTACGACAACCTGTTCTTTGAGAGGAACTTGCTCAATCTCTTGTTGACAACGGTTACTTCACCCACGAGCCGTTGATCATCATGCCGCATAAAGCTGCATATACGGTGCTGGAGGGTGCATCGTGGCGACTCACGCACTGATGATTTTGCACAGGCGACCAGTAGCGGAGGGATTGTCGTTTGATATGGAAGTTAGTAAGAGCAATTTCGTCAACTCGAGAGGGTGCCCCCTGCTATCAGGTTAAGTCTCGAGGTGAAGTATACAAGTTTCTCGGTTTTCGCCATATCGGAGGTATCAAGACTTGGGGGCTGAGGCCAAGGCACGTTATCTGTCCTTCGGGAAATCGACGATGCTGGTGTCGCGCGCGGGTCCGGGGGACCCATTCTGAGAGGTTGGGCGAAGAGTTGGGAGTAATGCACCTGGCGTGCGAAATAGCTATCTGGCGATTGGTGATTCTTCGATATGCGCGTGACGAGTTCGGCGCGGGATATAAAGGTTCTGCAAGACTAAGATTCGGGGTTTGGCTACGGCACTCAATTCGCCCCGAGATTACCAGGGCGCTACATTGGACTCAGTGATGCTCGAGTACGAGGAGATCGTTGCGCCACAGCGATCTCGACCAGGATGGGCTGACTCGTGTGGTGCGAGACCTAACGCCCGAAACCGGTTCAAGGAAGTCGCTTGTGGAAGATTCGCGCCAGATCACTGACTACGGGCGCGTCTTAAGCAATGCCAAGGCTGCCAGATTATTGACCAATACAGAGATTTGGCGTTTGCTACAAGTGGTCGCCGAAGCTGACCTGCCAAGGCGGATAGAGCGGATTAAGCATGAATGCGAAAGGCCAGTGCTGCAGGAAGTGCAGACGGTGAAGGCAAGCGATGAACTTATGAGTGCCGCAGGAACTGTTGGCGGTGGTCCGAACGATTCTCGGCGCAGAAGAGGAAGGAATTGCGAGCGGAGACAGACGAGTGATTTCGGCGAACATAGATGCGTACGGGACGTATGCTCGTGGTTCGGCGCCTTCGCTGATTACCTGGTTCTCCTTGCCCCTCACGGACATAACTCACGGGCGGGACTTCTCGTGGACTTTATGAACGACAGCAATTGGAGTATTGGCGCCACGGAGAACTGCGATACCTACGGACGGCTATGACGAGGATGGAGAGCCGATGATCGAGTACAATCTCATTTACGAACGACGCTCCACTTTAGCCGAGGCGTACCTGTTTGAGTTGGATGGGGCAGATCGTCTGACGTATGCGCCGCCTGGGGGACCTGGATGTTTATTGCGCTCTTCTCTTGCTGACGATTGCGCACGCTTTTGGCGTACCGGACTGCCGAGGATCCGAAGCGTGGTCTTTGAAGGGAGTGTGGCCGGCATGCCATTCGACGACCGTGGCTGGAGTGAATTTCGCGGCCGTAAGGCGCGTGGCCACGGATTTCAGTGCTGTGGTGAATGTGCCGGAGTTGCATTGAGGGTTAACGCGAGTGCCGATGCTGCACCACATAACAAGAAGGCGCAGGACGAGGAGTTGACTCCAATACACCACGTCCCGTGGTGTGACCCGGCAGGGGCGATGGATGGTGCTGGGGCAGATCACATGTGCAGTCAGCAATGAGTGGTCTGGGAAGTTGATGGAACCAAAGGTTGGGATTTGATGCCTATGCTTGGCGAGATCATATTGCCGTTGGTATTCTTAGCCATCCCCCACCATGCAGAGCCAAATCATCGGACCTACTTGATGCAGGGCAGCCAGCGTTTGCTGCTGGATCGTCTATCTCTTACGCGTCACAAGCAGCGAGTCTCCCAGATGAGGAGGCACCAGGTGAGGCAGTAATGGCGGTAGGCGTTGAGGTGCCTTGATCCAAGTCATGGTACCGGGCCAATAGTGGTAAGACCGGGGTTCAATGGGGGCCGTGCCCGTTTTCGCCACCGCCTCCGCCGCCCCCGAGCGCATTCTTTCCGTACGGCGAGGAGGTCACAAAGGTCACAAAGCCCGTGCAGCTGCTTGTCCCTTCCGTTTAACCATCCCATGCCCCGGAGGAACCACGGGCGATTGGCGGTCGGACACACCGCCCGTGGCCAAGGATTTGTGAATCCGAACACAGGGCCGGCGGGAGGGAAGGGGAGGAAGCCGTGGCTGCGAGGGCCCTCGCCAGACGTCAGCAAACGGTTAGCCGCCGCCGGGGCCTATGCGGCCCGGCGGCTGTACGCGATGATGGAGGCCGCCGACCATGGGCGTCTCGACGATCCGGCCTTCGATCGAGGCGCTCCACCGCTCGTGGGCTCCGGGGCGTCCTTCGTCCAGGGAGAGGTGTGTGCTGGGCGCCTGTGGTAGTAGAGGAGGTAGTCGCGCAGCAGGCGACGCAGGTGGGTCGCGTTGAGCACCACGACGTGATCGAGGCACTCGCGGCGCAAGGTGCCGATGAGGCGTTCGACATAGGGATTCTGCCACGGGGCACGCGGCGCGATCTTCACCTCATGGATCCCCAGGGCTTGACTTGGCGCGAGAACACGGCCCCGTAAATCGCATCGCGGTCGCGCAGGAGGTAGCGCGGGGCGGTGTCCCACGGGAACGCCTCCACGAGTTGCTGGGCCGTCCACCGAGCGGTGGGGCGTCGGTGACGTTGACATGGACGACACGTCGCCGGTTATGCGCCAGGACGACGAAGACGAACAAGACCTTGAACAGTATCGTGGGCACGGTGAAGAAGTCCACGGAGACGAGGCTCCCAATGTGGTTGTCGAGAAACGTTCGCCACGTCTGCGATGGCGGCGTTCGACGGCGGACGAGGTACTTGGAGACCGTGGCCTGCGAGATCTCGAGGCCGAGCTTCTGGAGCTCGCCGTGAATCCGCGGCGCGCCCCACAGGGGTTGGCGCGAGCCATGGTGCGGATGAGCGCGCGGACGTCCGGGGCGACGGCCGGGCGGCCGGGCCCGGGCCGGCGGCTCTTCCAGGTCCAGAACAGCCTGAAGCCCGGTCCGCTGCCACCGGATGACGGTCTCGGGTTGGACGATGGCGACGACCTCCGCCCAGCCGTGCCACAGACGGGCGAGCAGGACCCAGAACACTCGGTCGGAGGGGCGCAGGCGTGGACGCGGCGCGGTCCGTTGGAGGACGGCCAGCTGATGGCGCAACGCGAGGTTCTCGAGCACCAGGGCGCGCTGGGTCCGGAGCCCGCGAAGAGGAGGCCCGGTGAGGATGAGGGTGAGCATGGCCGGCCATCATCGATCGGGCCCGCCGGAACTTCAATGTTGACGAGGCGGACGGAGTAAGTGGAAGGGACAACGCTGACCTGCTGGATGCTCGTTGATAGCCAAGGGGTCCGGGTGGTGTGCCCGAACCTTGGTTTCCTGGCACGCTGGCCAGGGCCAGATGGTGGAGGCGGTGGAATTGAACCCACGTCCGAAGACCGTCAGACCGAGCCCGCTACACCCATAGTCCGCGTTTTAAGTCTCGCCGACCGACGCTCCCGCGGATCGGGATCATGGCCGGACCAGCCTGTTCGTTCTCGCGCCGCGTTGCCCAGGCACGCTCGCGGCGCCAGCCGGCAGAATTATGACGCCTCGGCCCCCTCCCCTGCTGGCGCGAGAAGGGCGGACGTCGCCGCTAGTTAGGCGGCGAGAGCTAGCTCGTTGTTCGGCAGCTATAGCCGACCCACCTTTGACGAGGTGATGGGCGCCCTCGAGGTGCTGACTCGGACGTCGTGATCCCCGTCGAAACCGATCGCCCCCATGTCCTCCTTGCTCAGCGCGAGGTCCGCTCGCGCAGCGCCCGCTGACACGTCGCGCGTTTCCTCGCGCTCCCGGATCGCGCTGACGCTTGTCCAGGGTTTTCCGGCCTCGGGCGAGCCCTGAGCTCGACCTTGGCGCGGCCCTGCTTGAAGTATAGGCGGAGAGGCACGAGGGTCAACCCTTCTCCATGATCTTGCCGAGAAGTCTATTGATCTCGCGACGATGGAGGAGGAGCTTGCGAGGTCGGGCTGGCTCGTGGTTGGCCCGGTTGCCCTGCGCGTAGGGACTGATGTGAAGCCCCAGGAGCCAGGCCTCGGTCCCGTCGATCTTGGCGTACGACTCCTTCAGGTCCGCGCGGCTGGCGCGCAAGCGACTTGACCTCGGTCCCCTGGAGCACGAGGCCGGCCTCGTGGGTCTCGAGGATCTCGAAGTTGTGATGCGCCCGGCGGTTCGACGCGACGAGCTTCTCGCCGCCGTCGCTCTTCCTCACGTCAGCGCTCCTTCATCCGGTCAGCGCGCCTCCGCGCCTTGACGGGCCTGGGACCCGATGATAGCGTTGGGAGCCTGCTCGGCGCCGAAGTGGCGGAATTGGCAGACGCGCTAGATTCAGGGTCTAGTGCCCGCAAGGGTGTGGGGGTTCGAGTCCCCCTTCGGCACCAAGAGTTTAGCAGAGACCCTCGTCCCCGGCCGACCGATCTTACGGGCCACTTACGGGGACGCCAGCCGGCTCCCCGTCATCAGCGGCAGGACCTGGCCCAGCGCCTCGCCAGGGCGTCGAGCCGCCAGCCGCCTCGACGGCGCCCCTGCAGGTCCGCTTCGTTGACGATGTCGTAGCGGTCGAAGACGGCCCGGGTCTGGTGGCCGGTCAGGGTCATGGCGACCTTCTCCGGAGACCCCGGCCCGGACCAAGTTCCTGACGGCGTGTCCGGCGCAGGTCGTGAGGGCAACCGGCCCGGGCAGCTTGGGCCCGCGTCACCGCCGCCCGCCAGGCATGGCGGAACGACTTGATGGCCCGCCTCACGATAGAAGACGTGCCGGAGTCCGTCCCTGCCGCTGGCCCAGTCTTGCGGCCGCCCTCCACTGCGCCCGAGCATCTCGGTTACCTGCAGGGCCGTGAAGCAGAAACCCCGCCCCTTGTTGTTCTTGGTGACCGATCAACAGCCCCCATTACTCACGCGGTATATTCGACCGTGCGGTCCCTCAAGGGGAGCACTCTCGCCACGGGAACAGGACGAGCCAGCGGAGTCCCGACACCACCGCGAGCAACGACTGACCGACGGGCCGATCGGCACCGTCACCAACGGAGGATTCGATGAGAGCCTCGCACATCGCGCTGCTTCTGCTCAGCCTCCCTATCCTGGCCTGATCGCCCACCTGGGCGGCGTCGGCCGCATGCGGTCCCGATGCGACCCTGGTCGGACCGACCTGCGTGGACACGTACGAGGCGAGCGTCTGGAAAGTCCCGCCCGGGAACAACAGGCTCGTCAGGAAGATCGAGGCGGCACGGCGACGCTCGCGGATCTGGCCAGGGCCGGCGCGACACAGGTGAGCGTCGCCATCGCTGCCGGCTGCTCGCCGGGCGTGCTTCCGGCGAGCTTCCCGTGACGGGCAACTGACGGCTCCCCTCTACGCCGCCTCCATTCCCGGAGTGACCCCACCGCCTGCGTCTCGTGGTTCCAAGCGGAGCAGGCCTGCGCCCTTCAGGCAAACGCCTACCCACCAACCAGGCGGCAGCGTGCGGCGGCGGGTACCGTCGACCCCGGGTCGAACGATGGCCTGACGAATGCCATGTGCAACAATAACGCCGCTGGTCCCTGGCAGCGGGGCTGGGTCGGCAGCCACTGGCGGAGCCGACTCCCGCATCAGCAACTGGGGCGCCCAGGGATATGGTGGGGAACGTCTCGGAGTGGGTGGCTGACTGGGGCGACCTGGCCGGCGGCACCTGTGCGAACTGGCCAAGCGCTTTCGGGGACGACGTCAGCTGCATCGGCGGCGGCTCCGGCACCTTGCCGGGCGCCCTGCCCGCGCGGGCGGTTTCCTGATGTATTCTGGTCGCGGGTCTTCTCAACGTGGTCGCCCATCTCGATCCATCGAATCACCACCGGCTTCGGGGTCTCCGGATTCCGGTGCGCTCGCTAGTCGTCCGACGGCCGGGCTTGGGCCGGTGCATTCGCGCCAGCGAGGAGCTGTTGAGAAAGCCGCGTCCGGCGGACGCTGAACGCGGCCCAGTGGGGTCGCCGGGCTGCTGGCGAGCGGCCCCGCAGTCCACTAGGGCTGACCGTACGACCGAGTTGAGGGGCACGCGATTCGCCCGCCCGCGTCCTCCGTCGCCACCGAACTGCTGCCGTTCTCCGCCGATGGGCGGGTTGGCAGATGGGGGACGCGTCGCCGCGGGAGAACCCGGTCGAGACGCCGAAGGGTTGAGGCCCAACGCCGGGGACTGGCGGTCTTACGGAAGTCTTACGCGATCGAGCCGGGCGGGACGGGCATCAACGGGGACTGCGACCCCGGCCGGGACGACTCGAAGGCGTTGAGACTCCGTGCGATTGACCCCGATGCGGGCGGATCGGGGCCGGCCGGGGACGATTCAGGGTCTAGTGCCCGCAAGGGTGTGGGGGTTCGAGTCCCCTTCGGCACCACCGGAGTCTCGCATAGTTAGCCGGCGGTAAAGCCACTCCCGTCTCGTTCGAGTGGTACGTCAATGACGTCGAGAACGGTGACTACTCCGAACGACCGGAGGTGTCCTACCCGATCTCCATAGATACCGCGCTCGGCCGATGGCTCGATCGGCGACCGACCGCACGCTCCTCCGCTGGATGCTGCGCGAGGAGTATCGAGCCGCTGGAAGCGTGGGCTCCCCGAAACCTATCCCGCGTACCTGCATCGCTTCTTCGCGGAACCGGCCAGCCCCGGTGGACGCGATCGCGGCGCGCGCGCTGCGCGCCTTCATCAGGAGTGCCGCGCGCACCACACGCCGGTCGCCATCGCGCTGTTTCCGCACCTGAGCGCGGGGCCTGTCGGCCGGCGACCTACGAATTCGCCGAGCTCCACGACCAGGTGCTGGACGTCTGTCGCCAGGAGGATCGGTCCCCTGCGTGGATCTGCGCGCGACCTTCGCGCGCGCACCGGGATTACGCTGAGCCTCTGGGTCACACCGCTTCGACGCCCATCCGAACGCGCTGGCGCACCGACTCGCCGGCGAGCGCATCCTGGAGGTGCTCGGCCCGCTTGTGGCTCGCGTCCGGGGCCCGGCGGCCGGCGCCGGCTCCGGACGCCCGGGCCGTCAGTCGAGGCGACGGACGGGGTTCCGGAGCGTCCCGATCCCGTCGATCGTGATCGTCACGACATCGCCCGGCGCCAGGGCGTGCTGCGTCCGGCACCAGGATGCCGGTCCCCGTCGAGAGCACGGTCCCCGGCGGCACCGGGTTGTAGCGGCCGAGCCAGTCGACCAGCTCCCCGACGCGGCGCTTGAGATCGCCCGTCGAGGCGCGGCCCTCGAAGAGCGTCCGGCCGCCGCGCTCGATCACGCAGCGGATCGTGAGCGCGTGCGGATCGGGGATCGAGGCCGGCGTGGCGATGACCGGGCCGAACCCGAAGCTCCCCTGGAAGATCTTCGACTGGGGCAGGAAGAGCGGGTTCTCCCGCTCGATGTCCCAGGCCGACATGTCGTTCCCCACGGTGTAGCCGACGACGCGGCCGCCCACGCCGATGACGACCGCCAGCTCGGCCTCCACCACCGTCAGCTTGGAATCGCCGCGGAGCCCGACCGCGCCGTGCGGGCCCACCGAGCGCGCCGCCGAGCCCGCTTGTAGAAGAGCTCCGGCCGCTCCGCCTCGTAGACGTAGTCGTAGATGCCCTTGCCGCGGTGGGCCTGGCCCGGTGTCGTGCTCGGAGTAGTACTCGCGGCTCCGACGATACGTGATGCCCGCCCCCACACCTCCGGCGGGTCGAGCGGGCGCGAGCGCCCGGCGCCCGCGGCCGCGGGGCGCGCGGTCCAGCGCCGGCCCACGCGTGGCGCGGCCGTCGGGGCGCGCGGCTCAGCTGCCGCGCCAGCCGCTCGATCCCGCGCGGGCGTCCGGCCGGCGATCAGCAGATCCAGGACCGATCCCGCGCCGGCCCGCGGCGCGGTGATGTCGATGACCGTGTCGCCGTCGAGCACGCCCACGCGGCGCCCGCCGCCGGCAATCTGGAACTGGCAGAGCTTCATGCCTCTCTCCTTGGACGGAACGGCGCGCGGGGGACGCGCGGGCTCAGGCTGATCGACGGCCTTCGGCGTGCGGGGCGGGGGCTCACGCCGAGGCGGAACCGGCGCCGGAAGACCTCGTCGCGGGTCTTCTGGTAGAGGACCTCCCACTCCGGGACTGCCCTCGGGCACGGGCCGCGCGTAGCTGCCGAGGATCTTGCGGACCTCGGCGTCGATCGACTCCTCGACGCGGGTCTCGTCCGAGAGGGCGCGGAGGATCTCGTTCCGGACGTCGTCCGGGGTCTTGAGGGCGACCACGCCCTGCTGCGCGAGGACCTCTTCCGCCAGGCGCGCCGACAGGTGGAACAGCCGCTCGCGGCTCCACTTCATCACAGGACGAATCCTCGGTCGCGCGCGAGCTTCTCGCGGGTCTTCGAGAAGAGCTGGCGGTAGTCGAGGCCCTGGTCCCGGATGTCCCGCGCGTAGCCCTGGAGGATCCGGCGCGCCTCGGCGTCGAGCTCTCTCCTCGGCGACCAGGTTCTCCACGATCACGCGCTGGATCGCCTGCCGCACCCGGCGCCTCGTCCTTCGCCTCGATGAAGCGGCGGCCCACCAGCCGCTTGGTGATCGCGTCGCCGATGCGCCCGGCGATCTCTTCCCGGCCCCGCACGCTAGTCGCCCCCGACCACGAGGTGCTCGAACGGCTCGGGGCCGGCGTCGTTCCACTCGACCTGAGGCGCCCGGTCCGCCGGGGCGCCCTCGATGAGCCAGGACTCCGGAGACCCGGTACGGAACGCGGCGCCGCGTGAAGGCCTCGCCGTCGTGGTAGTAGAGCCAGCCCGCCCGGCGCCAGCCGATGCCGCGCGTCTCGATGCGGATCCGACGCGCGTCGAGATCGAACACCGCGAGCCCGTGGCCGGCCGCCGCCTCGATGTAGCGGCGGTCGACCCGGCGCGCCGGAGGGCGCCGAAGAAGCCGTCGTAGCTGGTCGTGGCGAACGGGGTGGCCGAAGAAGAAGCGCTGGACGGAGACGAGCAGGTCGGGGATCGTCTCGGGGTCCGCGTCGAGCGCGCCCACGAGCGCGGGCACGCGCCACGGGCGCGCGAGCCCGCTCACCCGGCGCTGCTTGTCGCGGAGGCAGACCCGCACGAGTCCAGGCTGTCCCATGTCGACGCCCGAAATCCCCGATTGAGCCTACTCACCGCCCCGGGGGTGTCAAGGCGCGCCGCGGCCGGGTCCTCGCGAGCTCGCGCACCGGCGCTCGGCAGCCCGGCCCGCGGGAGCGCTCACGCGCCGCCGGGCCGCCGGCCCGCGGTCTGGAGACGCCGCGCGCGCCCGGGCGAAGGACGCGAGCGCCCGGTCAACGTCGGTCTCCTCGACCGCCGGGGACCGCAGGCGCTGCTCCGCCCGCTCGACGGCCGCGCGGGCGCGAGTGACGTCGATCTCCTCCGGCCGCTCGGCGCTCTCGGCGAGGATCGTCACGTGGTCGGGCCGACCTCGGCGAAACCGCCGCTGACCGCCAGGTGGTGCTCCTCGCGCCCGGTCCGGTACGTCACCTCGCCGGTCCCGACGAGGCTCAGGAGCGGCGCGTGGCCGGGGAGGACGCCGAACGAGCCTTCGCTCCCCGGGACGACCACCTCGTCCGCCTCGCCCGACACGACGAGCCGTGTCGGGGTCGCCACCTCGAGCCGGAGCCGGTCCGCCATCGTCGCTGCCCTCGCCCCTATTCGCGAAGCCGCTTGGCCTTCTCGACGGCCTCGTCGATGCCGCCGACCATGTAGAAGGCCTGCTCGGGCAGGTCGTCGTGCTTGCCCTCGACCACCTCGCGGAACCCGCGGACGGTGTCGGCGAGCGCGACGTACTTGCCGGGCGCGCCCGTGAAGGTCTCCGCGACGAAGAAGGGCTGCGACAGGAAGCGCTGGATCTTCCGCGCGCGCGCAGACGGTGAGCCTGTCCTCCTCGGAGAGCTCCTCCATCCCCAGGATGGCGATGATGTCCTGGAGATCCTTGTACCGCTGGAGGGTCAGCTGCACCGCGCGGGCGGTGCGGTAGTGGTCCTCGCCGAGAATGCGCGGGTCGAGGATCCGGGAGGTCGAGGCCAGCGGGTCGACCGCGGGGTAGATCCCGAGCTCCGAGATCTGCCGCGACAGCACGGTGGTCGCGTCCAGGTGGGCGAAGGCCGTCGCCGGGGCGGGGTCGGTGATGTCGTCCGCCGGCACGTAGATCGCCTGCACCGAGGTGATCGAGCCGCGCTTGGTGGACGTGATCCGCTCCTGGAGCTGCGCCCATCTCGGTGCCGAGGGTGGGCTGGTAGCCGACGGCCGACGGCATCCGCCCGAGGAGCGCCGACGACCTCCGAGCCCGCCTGGGTGAACCGGAAGATGTTGTCGATGAAGAGGAGCACGTCCTGCCCCTCCTCGTCCCGGAAATACTCGGCCACCGTGAGCCCGGTCAGGCCGACGCGGAGCCGCGCCCCGGGGGCTCCGTCATCTGCCCGTAGATCAGGGCCGTCTTCTCGATGATCCCCGACTCCTTGAACTCGAGCCAGAGGTCGTTCCCTCGCGGGTGCGCTCGCCCACGCCCGCGAAGACCGAGATGCCTCCGTGGTGCTTCGCGATGTTGTGGATGAGCTCCTGGATGAGCACGGTCTTGCCGACGCCGGCGCCGCCGAAGAGGCCGGTCTTGCCGCCCTTCGTGTACGGCTCGAGGAGGTCGACGACCTTGATTCCCGTCTCCAGCATCTGGACCGAGGTGGACTGCTCGTCGAAGGGCGGCGCCGGCCGGTGGATCGGCCTCTTCTCGCCGGCCACCGGGCCGAGCTTGTCGACCGGCTCCCCTACGATGTTGAGGATCCGGCCGAGCGTCCCCTTACCCACCGGCACCGAGATGGGGCGCCCGGTGTCCTGGACCTTGGCCCCCGGGTCAGGCCGTCCGTGGACGACATGGCGACGGTCCGCACCGTGGACTCGCCCAGGTGCTGCGCGACCTCCAGCACGAGCTTCTGGCTGGAGGAGAAGACGTCCTTCGACTCGAGGCCCGGCACCTCCAGGGCGTTGAAGATCGCGGGCAGGACGCCGGGCTCGAACTCCACGTCGACGACGGGCCCGATCACCTGGACGATGTGTCCTTCTCGCATCTGCCTTCCCCTCTCCCTCTGCTCAGCCTTCCGCGCTGGCCCGCAGTGCCTCAGCGCCGCCGACGATGTCCAGCAGCTCCTTGGTGATCCGCTCCTGCCGCGCCTTGTTGTACTGGATGCTCAAGAGCCCGATCATCTCCTGGGCGTTCTTGCTGGCCGCCTCCATCGCGCGTCATGCGCGCGCCGTGCTCGCCGGCGCTCGACTCGAGGAGAGCCCGGTAGATCTGGACCTCGACGTGGCGCGGCAGGAGCGCGGCGAGGATCGTCACCGGATCAGGCTCGTAGATGTAGTCCGTGGCCGGCCCTTCGCCCGCGGGCTCGACGCCCCCGGGCGGCTCGATGGGCAGGAGGCGCTGGGCGGTGACCCGCTGGACCGCGACCGAGCGGAACTCGTTGAAGACCAGCCACACCTCGTCGACCTCGTCGCCGAGGTACGCTTGCGTCAGCTCGGCCGCCAGCTCCCGCACGTCCTCGAACGTCAGCCGGTCGAGGAAACCGAGCCGCTCGCCGCGGAGCGGCCATGGGCGGCGCCGGAAGAAATCACGGGCCTTGCGTCCCACGGTCAGGACCGAGGCCGTGCCCTCGGCGCTGCCGCGCAGGAGCTCGAGGCCGCGCCGCACGACGTTCGAGTTGAAGGCGCCGCAGAGCCCCTTGTCGGCCGTCACGACGACGTAGAGCTTGCGCGGGCCCTCGCGCCGGACGAGGAGGGGATGCTTGTCTTCGCCCACGCCCCGGACCAGCGCGCCGACCAGCTCCGCCATCTTGAAGGCGTAGGGCCGCGCCTCGAGGATCCGCTCCTGGGCCCGGCGGAGCTTCGCCGCGGCGACGAGCTTCATCGCGCGGGTGATCTTCTGCGTGGACTGGACGGAGCGGATCCGTCGCCGGATGTCCTGGAGGGTCGCCATCGGGTCGGGCCGTGTCCGTCCTTACGCCGCGGCGGTGACGCCCCGGGCGGCGGTGAACTCGGCCTTCGCGCCCGCGATCAGCTCGTCGAGCTGCGCCGCGGAGCGTGTCGGACAGCTCCTTCTTCTCCCGGATCTCGGTCAGCAGCGCCGCGCCGCGGCCCTCCGCGTACTGATAGAAGCGCCTCCTCGAAGGCGCGGACCGCGTCGACCGGGACGTCGTCGAGATGCCCCTGGGTGCCGGCGTAGATGCTGAGGATCTGCCGCTCCACGGGCTGGGGCGAGTACTGGCCCTGCTTCGAGGAGCTCGACCATTCGCTGGCCGCGCGACAGCTGCTGCTGCGTCGCCTTGTCGAGCTCGGAGCCGAACTGGGCGAACGCCGCCAGCTCCCGGTACTGGGCGAGGTCCAGGCGGAGCTTCCCGGCGACCTGGCGCATTGCCTTGACCTGGGCCGATCCGCCCACCCGCGACACCGAGCAGGCCCACGTTCACCGCGGGCCGGATGCCCGCGTAGAAGCAGGTCGGTCTCGAGGTAGATCTGGCCGTCGGTGATGGAGATGACGTTGGTCGGGATGTAGGCGGAGACGTCGCCCAGCTGGGTCTCGATGATCGGCAGCGCCGTCAGCGATCCCCCGCCGAGCTCGTCGTTGAGCTTGGCCGCGCGCTCGAGGAGCCGGGAGTGGAGGTAGAAGACGTCGCCCGGGTACGCCTCGCGCCCCGGCGGGCGCCGCAGCAAGAGCGAGAGCTGCCGGTAGGCCGTGGCGTGCTTGGAGAGATCGTCGTAGATGCAGAGCGCGTGGCGCTTGCTGTCGCGGAAGTACTCCCCATCGTGACGCCCGCGTAGGGCGCGATGTACTGGAGGGGCGCCGGATCGGACGCCGTCGCCGCGATCACGGTCGTGTACTCCATGGCCCCCTGCTCCTCGAACACCCGCACCACCTGGGCCACCGTCGAGCGCTTCTGGCCGACCGCGACGTAGAAGCAGTAGACGCCCTGGCCCTTCTGGTTGAGGATCGCGTCGACCGCGATGGCCGTCTTCCCGGTCTGTCGGTCGCCGATGATCAGCTCGCGCTGCCCACGGCCGATGGGGATCATCGCGTCGATCGCCTTGATCCCCGTCTGGAGCGGCTCCTTCACCGGGCGGCGGTCGACCACGCCGGGCGCGTAGCGCTCGATCGGGCGGAACTCCTTCGAGTCGATCGGGCCCTTGCCGTCGATCGGCTGGCCGAGGGCGTTGACGACGCGGCCGATCAGGGCCTCGCCCACGGGCACCTGCGCGATGCGGCCCGTGCGCTTCACGACGTCGCCCTCGCGGATCGCGCGGTCCTCGCCGAGGAGCACCGCCCCGACGTTGTCCTCCTCGAGGTTCAGCACCATGCCGACGATGTCCTCCGGGAACGTGAGCAGCTCCCCGGCCATCGCCCGCTCGAGCCCGTACACGCGGGCGATCCCGTCGCCCACCTCGATCACGCGCCCGATCTCGGCGAGGTCGGTCTCGCCCTCGAATTCCTGGATCTGGCGTCGGATGATCTCGCTGATCTCGCCGGCCTTGATCATGCCGCTCCCCTGCTCCCTTGATGATGCGCTCTCTGAGGGCCGCCAGCTGGCCCGCGACACTCATGTCCAAGACCCGGCTGCCTACCTCGGCGACGAATCCGCCGAGGAGCCCAGGGTCGACCTCCGTGTCCAAGAGGACCGTCTTGCCGAGTCGCCGCCCGAGCCGCTCCCGGAGCCCCGCGCGCTCCCCGTCCGACATCGGCGCGGCACTGCGGACCCGCGCTCGGGTCCGTCCAGCGGCCTCGTCGACGCTGGTCCGGTACGCCGCGATGATCTCACCGAGGACGTCGAGCCGCCGGCGCTGCGCGACGAGCGCCAGGAAGTTCCGCGTGAGCGGCGACAGCCCCCGCGCCCGGCAACCTCGAGGACGATGGCGCGCTTGGTCGCGCGCCTTCACCCAGGGTCGGAGCAGGGCCTCGCGCAGCTCCGGCTCGGTCGAGAGGAGCTGCTCGAACGCCGCCGAGCTCGTCCGCCACGGGCTCCGCGCGCCGCGCCTCGCTCGCGAGCGCGTGGAGCGCCCGGGCGTAGCGGCGCGCGACCGCCGCGTTCTGCTTCACGCCGGCTCGATCCGCGTCGAGGCCTCACGCACGAGACGCTGGTGGTCCTCGTCGGTGAGGCTCTTGCGGATGAGGCGCTCGGCGATCTGGATGGCGAGGGTACCCACCTCGGCCCGGAGCTCGGTGCGGGCGCGCCGCACCTCCTGGCTCACCTGGGCCTTGGCGGCCTCGAGCAGCCGCGTCGCTTCCTGCCGCGCCTCGGCGCTCAGCCGCTCCCGGAGCTCCGCCGCCTCCCGGAGCGCGCGCTCGCGGAGCGCCTGGGCGTCCGCCTGCGCGGCGCGGATCCGCTCCTCCATCGCCCCGAGCTGGCGCTGGGCCTCCTCGCGGGCCGCCTGCGCCTCGGCCAGCTGCTGCTGGATCGCCGTGGTTCGCCCTTCGAGCGCGGCGAGGAGCGGCCGGTACGTGAGCTTGTAGAGGACGGCCAGGAGGAGCAGGAAGCTGATGAGCTGAACGCCGAGCGTCCAGTTGATCTCGATGAGGCTCCCGCCGCCCTCGGCCTCCGCCGCCGCCGCCCAGGTGGGAAGGCCCAGCAAGAGCGCGCGCCAGGGCCCACGCGCGCCACGTGATCACGCCGGCGCGTAGACTCAGCACCAACCGGTTCCCTGTCATGTCAGCCTCGCGGGCGGGGGTGTTGTGAAAAAAGGGGCAAGCAGCCCCTAGGGGATACCATGCCCGTCGGAAACGTGTCAAGCGGCGCTCGCGATGACGCCGCCTCCGACGACCACGTCGCCCCGGTAGAACACGACCGACTGGCCTGGCGTGACCGCGTACTGGGGCTCGGCGAGCAGGATCTCGACCTCGCCGGGGATGCGGGGCACGACGCGCGCCGGGACCCGCGGCGCCCGATGTCGCACGCGCGCCTCGACCGCGAGCGCCGCCGTCACGGTCTCGACCGCGATCCAGTTGACGCGCTCCGCAACGAGCCGGGTCGTGCGGAGCGCCTCGCGCGGGCCCACCACGATCGCGTTCCGGCGGGGATCGAGCCGGACCACGTAGGCGGGCTCCGGCCCGACCCGTCCGAGGCCGCGACGCTGGCCGACCGTGTAGGCGCCGAGCCCGGCGTGCACACCCACCTCGCGGCCGGCCTCGTCCACGATGGGGCCCGGCTGAAAGGCCTCCGGCGCACGCGCGCGGAGGAACGTCCGGTAGTCGCCGCTCACGAAACAGAGCTCCTGGCTCTCGGGGACCGCCGCTGCCGCGAGTCCGCGCGCCCGCGCTCGCGCGCGGACCTCGACCTTGCTGAGGCCCCCGATCGGAAAGCGTGCCCGGGCCAGCTGCGCCTGCGTGAGCGGCCAGAGAAAGTAGCTCTGATCCTTCGCCTCGTCCCGCGCCGTCAGGAGACGGAGCCGCCCGGTGGCGGGATCCGGCGCGACCCGGGCGTAGTGGCCCGTGGCCACCGCCTCGGCGTCCCACGCGAGCGCGCGCTCGAGCAAGGTGCCGAACTTGATCTCGCGGTTACAGACGACGCAGGGGCTCGGGGTCCGGCCGGCGGCATACTCGCGGGTGAAGTCCGCGACCACGCGCTCGCCGAACTCCTTCTCGTGGTTCAGGCAGTAGTACGGGATCCCGAGAACCCGCGCGACCTGACGGGCCGTGCCGGCGGTCGCGGGCGAGCAGCAGGAGCCAAACCGCGTCGCTGCATCCTCGGGTTCCTCCCAGGGGCGGTACGGAGGGTGACCCCGACCAGATCGTGGCCTGCCTCGCGGAGGAGCGTCGCCGCGACGGCGCTGTCGACGCCCCCGCTTAGACCGACTACAATGGTCGACATTGGTACTAATTCACGTTAGATCGCATCATAGTGTCGGGGGCTGGTGATCCGTGAGGCGCGCGTGGATGCGCTCGAGCTCGGCGGGCGTGGGGCCGCTGGTCAGGCGCCCATGAATCCGCGTGAGGTCGCCGGCAGACGTGTAGGGTAGCTCGATCCGGCCCCTCAGAAGATTCCCGACGATCCGGACGCGTGTTCCCAGGGCCAGCCGAAGCTCCTCCTCGAAGGCCTCCACATCCGGCGCTCGGCGGCGCGCCTTGGGCCGGCCTGGCCGCCGCGCCTGGACACCCGCTTCCGTCGCGCGAACCGACCAATCCTGGGAGAGGATACGCTCGCGGAGACGGAGCTGCGCCGCGGGCGAAGGCAGCCCCAGCAGGGCCCGGCATGCCCCATGGTCAGCCGGCCTGCCCGGAGATCGTCCTGGATCAGCTCGGGTAGCCGGAGGAGCCGCAGGGCATTGGCGATCGAGGAGCGGTCCTTCCCCAGCCGCTGCGCCAGCTCCTCCTGGGTCCAGCCGAACTCCGCCAGGAGCCGCTGATAGGCCTGGGCCGCTTCCACAGGATTCAGATCCTCCCGTAGGAGGTTCTCCACCAGACCGAGCTCGAGCGCTTCCGCATCGCTCGCCTCGCGCACGATCGCCGGGACCCGCGTGAGCCCGGCCTGCTGCGCGGCCCGCCAGCGCCGCTCGCCCACGAGGATCTCGAACTGGCTGCCCCGGGGCCGGACCACCAGCGGCTGGAGAATGCCCGAGGAGCGGATCGAGACCGCCAGCTCCTCGAGCGCGCGGCTGTCAAAGGTGCGCCGCGGCTGCTGGGGATTCGGAACCAGGTCTCGACCGGCAGCTCCCGCAGCCGGCCGCCCTCCTCAGGCTCCGCCGGCGGGAGGAGTGCGCCCAGACCCCGACCGAGTGCGCGCTTCATCACGTCCCACTACCTCCTTCGCCAGCTCCAGGTACGCCACGGCCCCAGGGGACCGGAGGTCGTACTGGAGGATGGACCGCCCGTGACTGGGCGCCTCCGACAGCCGGACATTCCGCGGAATCACGGTGGCGAACACCTGTCCCTTGAAATACCGCTCGACCTCGGTCCGCACCTGGGCGGTCAGCGAGGTCCGCCCATCGAAGAGCGTGAAGACGATCCCCTCGATCTCGAGCGCCGGGTTCACCCGAGTCCGCACGGTTTCGAGGGTCCGGACCAGCTGCGCCAGGCCCTCCAAGGCAAAATACTCACACTGGAGCGGAATTAGCGCGCCCTCGGCCGCGACCAGCCCATTCAGGGTCAAGAGCCCCAGGGAGGGTGGGCAGTCGATCAGGACATACCGGAACCGCGGGCGAATCGGCGCCAGCGCCGCCCGGAGCCGGCTTTCGCGGGCCGTCATCGCGGCCAGGTCCACCTCCACTCCCACCAGATCGGGGCTCCCGGGCAACAGCGTGAGCCCGGGAATGCCCGTCGCATGGAGACTGTCCGCGACCGGGCGGCCCTCCGCGAGGACCTCGTAGATCGTGCTGCCCTCCGGCCGACTCCTCCGGGAGAGCCCGGCGGTGGCGTTGGCCTGGGGATCGAGATCGACGAGCAGCGTCGGGTGATCGGCGACAGCGAGGGCGCTCGCCAGGCTAACGGCCGTCGTGGTCTTCCCGACGCCGCCCTTCTGGTTCACCACCGCGATGGTCCGGGTCAGCTGGTGATCTTGTTCCACGTGGAACGCCTGCATCCTGCTCCGTTTCGGGGATTATAAGAAACTGGCGTCGCCAGGGCAATTCCCTGGCGTGGTCAGCACGACCTCACGCTGCACGCCACGCGCGGGCGGGCGGCGCGCCGGCCCGAGCGGCACCACAAGCACTCCGCCCTGGGCAAGGAACGGCACGGCGAGCGCCTCCGCGGCCGCACCGGCCGCGACGGCCCGCATGGTGACCGTGCGGAATCGCCCCGCCAGCGGCCCCGTCGCCACCGCCTCGGCTCGGCCCCACTCGACGCTGACCCCTGTGAGCGCCAGCTGCCGGATCACATGCCGCAGGAAGTTCGCCCGCCGGCGGCCTGCATCGATCAGGACGACGTCCCAGTCCGGCCGCGCCAGCTTGAGCACCAGGCCGGGGACGCCGGCGCCCGTCCCGATGTCGAGGAGCGGCGAGGCGGGCTCGGGCAAGACGGCCAGCAGCATCAGCGACTCGATGACGAGGTGCCGGACGCGGGCCGCTCGATCGCGGTACGCGGTGAGGGCGCCGATCCGCTCCCAGCGCGCGAGCTCATCGAGATACGCCTCGATCTGGCCGGGGAAGGCCAGGGGCAGTGCGAGCCCCAGCCTTGCCAGCGGCCGTCCGCAGGCTTTGCTCGAGTGTCTCCAGGGCTGGGGCGCGGCGGGCGCGGCCCGCCACCCGCCGACTCAGGCCCGGCGCGCCTCCGGCCTCGACGGCTTTCCGCGGTTTCGCACTGCGATCAATGAGGTACTGCTGGAGGATGGACAGGCAGTTGTTGACGAGCCGGTAGAGCACCAGCCCCTGTCGGAAACTCGAGGAACATAAACGTGAACACGACCGGCATGATGAGCATGATCTGGGCCTGCCGGGGATCGCCGACCGTCGGCGTCATCTTCTGCTGGACCAGCATCGAGATGCCCATCAGGATCGGCAGGACGTAGAACGGGTCCTTCTTCGACAGGTCGTTGATCCAGAACACGAACGGCGCGCCCTGGAGCTCCACCGAGTACTGGAGCGTCAGGTAGAGGGCGTAGAAGATGGGGATCTGCACGATCATCGGCAGACACCCGCCCATCGGGTTCACGCCATGCTTCCGGAAGAGCTCCATCTGCTCCCGCTGGAACCGCTGGGGATCCGACTTGTACTTGTTGCGCAGCGCCGTCAGCTGCGGCTGGATCGCCTGCATGGCCTTCATCGACCGCATGCTCTTGAGGGATAGCGGGTAGAAGACCACCTTCACCAGAACGGTGAGGAGGATGATCGCGACCCCGTAGTTCTGCCCCGGGAGCCAGGTGCCGAAGAAATTCATCAGCCACAGGAGCGGCACGCAGAACCACCACATCGGGAACCCGACCCACAGGAAGCGGCCGTAGTTCCGCGCCTGCGCCATCTCCAGCCCGATTCCCTGGGCGCGAAGCTGGTTCCACTCCTTCGGGCCGACGTAGAGATCGCCGGCGCCCTGCCACCGCTGGCCGGCGCCCACCTCGATCTCCCGGAAGACGAGCCCTACCTCCGCGACATCGCGGGCGCGGCTGGCGTCGGAGCGCCGTGCGCCGGGCGGGGTATCAGCGCCGCGATGAACAAGTCGTTCTCGAGGGCGGCCCACCGGTGGTCACCCGTGATCACGGCCTCCGGGACGAGATGCGGATCCTTGAGCTCGCGGGGGCCGGCGGGATCCTTGACTTCCTTCAAGGCCGGGGCAGGGGCCTCGAACGGCAGGGGTCGGCCCCCTGGTCGATCAGGATCCGCCCGAGGAGCTGCCGCCCGTCCTTGCCCTCGCCGAACACGTGCCAGGGGTCGGTCGGGGTGGGCCCTGGCTCGGCCGACAGGGTGTCGCCCAGAACATCTGGATGTCCACCGGGCCCGCTGTGCGGCCGGGGCTTTCCACCTCCAGCACGGCGCCGATGCGGTAGAGTCCGCCCGAAACTCGAGCGTGCGACGAAGACGCATCCCGTCCAGCGTCGTCCCCGCAAAGGTCAGCCGGTCGACGGGCTGGCTCGCGGAGACCTCCACCCGCGCCGCATCCGGGCGCAACTGGACGATCTCGAGTCCTTGCCCCGGGCGCTGAACGGCCACCGTCAGCGGGCGCAGCGCTCCTCGACGACCAAGCGCTTCGCGCCCCGAAACTCGATCGTCCACGCGGTCACGCTGCCGTCGGCGGCGAAGCTCGCCTCGTAGAGGGGGACACGACCTCGGCCACGGAAGCGGCGGCGACGGCCGCCCGCGGGGCCGCGCCCGCTTTCGACGCCGGCGCGTCGGCGCTGGGCGCCGGGGCGGTTGCCGCCGGCGCGGGAGCCTCCGGCGCGTCGGGGCGCGGCGGCGGGGTCGACGTCCCCACCCAGAGCTGCCAGGCGAGCAATACGCCGACGGACAGCGTGATTGCTATAAGTGCTCGTTTTTCCATCACTTTATCGATCTGCTCAGCGCGGCGGCCGAGCGGTTCTGCCCCGACGGCGCTGGCCACGGCGTCGAATCCAACTGCTCGAAGGGACTGGTCAAGGTCGGCCGGCGAGCAATGAAGCAGAGCCGGATGCCCTCCTGCGGCACGAGCTCCCGATGCCGCCGGTAGGCCTCCCGAGACGCCGCCGCGCCCGGTTCCTGATCCACGCTGCCACCGAGCCGGCGGCCCACTGCGAACCCCACGGCGCGGGGACCGGGCTCCCGTCGCCACAGCAGCACAAACGCCGGGCTCTCCACGCGAGCCCCACGACGGAAGCAGCCGATCGAATTCCGCCCGGGACCGGAGCCGCTCCGCGCGCGGCAGTCGCGCGCGCGTGGCGCCGCCCCGGACACCCGGCTCAGCCTCGTGAGTCGGCGGCGCCCTTGGCGCGCCGCCGCTTCAGTACCTTCCGGCCGCCTTTCGTCGACATCCGCTCGCGGAATCCGTGCGTCTTGGCGCGCCGGCGACGATTCGGTTGAAACGTCCGCTTCACGAGGTCCTCCTGGTGCGCGTCAATGCGCACAGCCCGCCCATCCTGCTGATGATGCGCTGACGATGGCGAAGCGCTGCGCCGTCCGGCCGCGCCCGGCGCGTCGGTTGCACGCTCGCGCGAGGCCCGTGCTATGGTTGGCCGCTCGGTTCGGCGGATGCGGCCGCGTCTGCGCTTCCGGTGCACGTCGCGCCACTGTCACGGACCGCGTAGGTAACCGAGTGCGGCAGGCGACGACAGCACGGCTCCCGAAGTTATCCACCGCCGTGGATAAGTGTGTGCGTAACTCGTTTCGGCTCCTGCAGGAAGGCCCACCATGCGCGATGACGTTCACGATCGGCTTCTCGGCGCGCTGGACGGAAAGCCTCCGCCCGAGGTGCTGGATACCTGGATCCGACCTCTCCGGGTGTTGGACGCCCGGGATAACCGGCTGGAACTGAGCGTCCCTAATAAGTTTTTCCGCCAACAGATCGAGCAGCGCTACCTCGAGGCCTCCAGGCGGCGGCCCAGGCTGTGGTGGGCCCGCGGGCCCAGACTCGGTCTCACGATCGACCGGACCGCCCCCATGCCCGCCGCCGGCGCCCCGCCCGCGGTGGTGCCGCCAGATCTCGATCCGCGCTACAGCTTCGACACCGTTCGTCGTGGGCTCGCTCCAACCAGTTCGCACAGGCGGCGCTGCCCTGCGCCGTCGCCGAAACCCCCGTGAAAGGCCTACAACCCGCTTGTTCATCTACGGCGGCGTGGGGCTCGGCAAGACGCATCTCCTGCAGGCAATCGGCCACCGCCTGGCCGCGCGAGCCACCCGCACTTCCGGATCCAGTACTTCTCGAGCGAGAAGTTCACCAACGACCTCATCTCCGCGATCCGGCACGACAAGACCTCGACGAGTTCCGGCAGCGCTACCGCACGATCGACCTCCTGCTGATCGACGACATCCAGTTCCTCTCCGGCAAGGAGCGCACCCAGGAAGAGTTCTTCCACACCTACTGAACGACCTCTATGCCGAGCGGCAGATCGTCCTGTCCAGCGACCGCTCCGCCGAAGGAGATCCCGATCTCGAGGAGCGTCTCCGGTCGCCGCTTCCATGTCGGGCAATGAGCGCCGACATCCAGCCGCCGGACTTCGAGACCCGCGTGGCGATCCTCAAGAAGAAGGCCGAGCTCGACCGCGTCGACCTCCCGGACGACGTCGCCTACTTCATCGCCAACCGCGTCAAGTCGAACATCCGCGAGCTCGAGGGCTCGCTCGACCGGCATCCGCGCCTTCGCAATCCTCACCGGCCGCCCGCTGACCCTCGATCTCGCCCAGGAGGTCCTCGCGAACATCTGGGGCGCGTCAGAGGAACACTCGTCACCATCGACGATATCCTCCGCCGCGTCGCGCGAGGTCTTACCACGTCAAGCCCCAGGATCTCCGCGCCAAGACTCGGACCAAGGCCGTCGCCTTCCCGCGCCAGCTCGCCATGTACCTGGCGCGCCAGCTCACGAACGACTCCTACGCGCGACATCGGCCGCGGCTTCGGCGGCAAGGACCACACGACCGTCCTCCACGCGGTCAACAAGATCGACGCGCTTCTCCAGCAGGACCCGAAGCTCCGGCGCACGCTCGACCACATCATCAACACCATCCGCCTCGCGTGAGCCGCGTCGTCCCCGACGGTCCCCGACGCAGCCCCGGGCCTGTCCACCGCCGTCCCCCGACTTATCCCCACGCATGGCCTCGCGGCTGCGCAGTGCGCGCGCCGTACCGCTGCGCCGCCGAGTGGCGGCGGTTGTCCCCGCCGCCTACGACTTCGACGACGACTGCTTTGTCTCTTTCAGGAGGGTTACCAGAGACCCATGGACTTCCAGGTGGCCCTGCGAGCCACTGCTGCGTGCGCTGCAGCTCCTGCAGAACATCGTCGAGCCGCGCCAGACGCTGCCGATTCTCGCCAACGTCTCTGATCGAGGCGCGGAGCGACGGCGCTCTCGCCTGGCGGCCACGGACCTCGAGGTCGGGGCGCGCGTGGCGGTGCCGGCGACGGTCGACGCAGCCCGGGTGCCATCACGCTGGCGGCGCGGAAGCTGGTGGAGCTCGTCCGCGACTGCCCGGCGCAGCCCGTGCGAGTTCGCTGCGCGACAACGGCGGGTCGACCTCGCGCGGTCGGCGAAATTAAGCCTGGTCGGCCTGCCGGTCGAGGAGTACCCGCCGATCGACCGGACGCGTGGTGGGGAGCCTCACCGTGGAGGCCGGGCTCCTGCGCACGATGATCGGGCGGACGAGCTATGCCATGTCCCAGGACGAGAGCCGCCCCTTCCTGAACGGCTCTCTACCTCATCGCGCGTAAACACGAGCTTGCGGCTGGTGGCGACCGACGGGCCACCGGCTGGCGCTCGCCCGGAGCGCAGTCGACGGGGATGTGGAGATGGCGGGCATCGTGCCGCGGAAGGCGGTCCAGGAGCTGACGCGCGCGCTAGGGCGGCGCCGAGCGGCGTGGATCTCGCCGTCGGCGAGAGCAAGTTCTTCGTCCGGACGGAGGGCTTCGAGCTCGTGTCCGAAGCTGGTGGAAGGGCAGTTTCCGAACTACGAGCAGGTCATCCCGGAAGTCATCGCCCCTGCGCCTGGTCGTAGCGCGAGCCGCCGCTGGCGGCGATTCGCCGGGTGGCCGTCGTCGCCGACGATCGGACGCGCCCGGTGCGACTCGACGGCGAGCGCCGGTCAGGTCCGGCTCTCCGCGCAGAGCCAGGAGCTCGGCGAGGCCGAGGAAACGCTGCCGGCGGAGTTCGCCGGGGACGAGCTGACGATCGGATTCAACGCCCGCTACGTGCTCGACGCGCTCGGGCCCATGGATCATCCGTGGACCGTCGTGGGCCTCAAGCGACGGCCTCAGTCCAGGCGTTTTGCTCGGTGCGGCGGACAAGAGCGGCGCGCCGGATGATGCGTATCGCTGTGTTATAATGCCGATGCGCATGTGAGGGGAGGCCCGCCCGGGTGCACGTCCGATGGATCGAGCTGGTCGGGTTTCGGGCCACACTTCTTCTCACCTTCGCCCCTGAGCCGGGGCTGAACGTCCTCGTCGGTAAGAACGGCCAGGGCAAGACGTCGCTCCTCGAGGCGCTCCACGTCCTGCTGACCGGGCGATCGTTCCGCACGGCAAAGCTTCGCCGACTGTCTCGGCTGGGATGCCGGTGGCCGGACCACGGTGGCGGGCGAGCTCGCCGCGGGGAGCCGGGTCCGCGCTGTGCGACTTCGAGCTGAGCGCGCGCGAGGGAGGAGTCGACGTGCGAGGGACGCTCTGCCCGTGGGCCGGCGCCGTGAGCTTCGCGGCATCCGACCTCGCTCTGCTCGCGGGGCCCGCATCTGCGGCGCGCCTATCTGGACAGCGCCACCGCCCGGCTCTCTGCCGGTCCACGCGGAAGCGTGCCGGCGCTACCGACTGGCGCTCCAGCAGCGCACGCGCCTTCTGGAGGACCTCGTGGACGACCCGACGGGGACGCGGCTCCTCGCGCCGTGGGACTGAGCAGCTCGCGACGCTCGGCAGCGAGATCCGTGCATCGCCGGTCTCGAGACGCTGGCGCTCCTGGCGGACGGCGGTCCGCGAGGTCCAGGTCGCGCTCGCGCCCGGCGTGGCCGGGCGTGACGCTGAGCTACGAGGCGTCGGTCGCGCCCGGCGGTGGACCGGCACGCCACGCGGCAGGGCGCTGCTGGACGCGCTGGTGAGGCGCGGTCGGGCGACCTCCGGCGAGGGTCTCACGTGGGTCGGGCCGCACCGCGATGATGTCGCGGTGCGGCTCGGGCGCGCCGACGCGCGGACGGCGGCCTCGCGCGGGGAGCAGCGCACTCGCTGCTGGCGCTTCGCCTGCCGTGCGCGCTCAGTGGCCCGCCGACGGCACGGGGACGGCCCGGTGCTTGCTGGACGACGTCCTCCTGAGCTCGATCGCGAGGTCGGGGCCGCGTGCTCGGCGTGGCTGGAGCGGCCAGGGCGCAGGTCGTCTACACCGCGACGGACGCCCAGCCGGGCGCGCGCGCGGAGACCGGGGCCGCCTGGCAGGTCGCCGCGGGCCGCCTCGAGCCGAGCGACGCCGTGACCCAGGGCGCCGCGTGAGCACACCGAAGCCCGGCGCGACGCCCGGGTCGGGGCCCGCCGAGACGTACACCGCGAGCGACATCAAGGTCCTCGAGGGGCTCGAGGCCGTCCGCAAGCGGCCGGCGATGTACAGCACGTAACTGAACGAAGTA
>ERZ1370068.5740-contig-4750_pt1 | contig 33174 bp, 33 predicted proteins | sample MGYA00561227_ERZ1370068 | MGnify/ENA primary metagenome ERZ1370068 (study PRJEB38410, sample SAMEA6850437) | metagenome | study: Metagenomic assessment of the ecological functions of the soil: analysis of the soil microbiota associated with the...
GATGTACTTCGTTCAGTTACGTATTTGTAACCGACGGCCGAGCCGCGGCTTCCACGCTGATCGAGATCGCGGTGGCGATGAAAGCAATCCTCGGCGTCGGCGTCGTCCGCGTTGCGGCAGATCCACGGGGCTCGCTCCGGCTGCGGGGACCGCGCCTCGCGACGGGGCCGCGCCGTGCTTCACGCTCGCGCCACGATGGATTCTAACAATAGCGCCGCGCCGCGGTCGCCGTACCACCTCGGAGCAGACGACGCGGGGGCGCAAGACGCGCATCCTGCCGGTGCGTCATGCCACGCCCGGATAGCCGCTCGGTAACGGAGGGCTCGATCGGGGCGACGGCGTGGCGACAAGCACCGTTCGGTCTCGAGAGCGAGCACGGCCTCCGCCTCGGAAGTGGTCATGTCGTGGTCGGACGGCACGAAACCAGAAGAACTACGCTTTGGCCAGCGAGGAAGACGAGGAATGACGCGCGTTCGGCAGTCACACACCACAGCGCGGGCTTCACGCTGATCAGGTCGCTGATCTCGATCACCCTGGTGGCCGGTATCTGCCTGTGGCGTTCTATCTCGGGATCCGGGCCGTGGCGAAGGGTGAGATGGCCTGCCGGTGGTAGACGTCACGGCTCGGGGCGCGGACGTGTTGATCCATCAGGTCAAGTCGACCGTAGCGGCGTCGGCCATGGTCCTGACGAGCCGGGTCCGTTCTTTGGACCGCGACCTCGACTTCGTCACCGGGATGGTTCGTTGGGGTGGCGGCCGTGCGTTGGACCGATACAGCTTCGTCGCCGATCGTCATGGAGGGTACCGACGCCATTGCGCTCGGAGGGGAAGACCCCGGAGGGCGGAAGCGCCGCAACGAGCCACCATCCTGGACGGATTTCGGACGTGCACTTCGACTACCTGGATGGGATGGAGTGCACGGACGGACCAGCAGAACTGGAACGTGGACTCGAGTCGGACTGTTTGCCGACGGCGGTGCCGTCCAGGGCTGTTCGGTCTGGCGAAGAGACGTCTGGGGGCAGATCCCCTTTCGTCACGACGTATGCCGAGGACAGCAGCGGCAGCCAATGGGGCAGCAGGTGCGACACCACGATATCGGAGAGTAGCGACCGGAAGCGACCAGTACGTGAAGAGCAGCGCTGCATGTGGCTGGCAAAGGACGCCGATGGACGATACCGACGACGAGGGCGACGAGTGACGCGGCCTGGCGAAGCCCATTCCGGCGCTGCAGCGAGCGGGCGCGTGATCCTCGTGCTCGTCCTCTGGGTGTTTCACTTGACGCTCGGCGTGCTCGCGCTCGACTTCTCGTCGTACATCGCGACGACGCGATGGCGACGCTCGAACCTCTCTGGACGAGGCGCGCAGGCTACTACATGGCCATCGCCGGCATGAACGCGGCGCTCTTCGAGCACATGAAGCTGCGCGAGAACCAGCTGACCGGCGGCCGGCGGTCGAGCCCGGACAGTCGATCCCAGGATGAAGGGGGCGAGGACCACGACGGCGACGGTGAGGCCGACGACACGGTCAAGTTTCCCGGCCGACGGCGTCTGGCACACCGACCACTTCGCGAGACGGCAAGTTCGCGGTCCGGCTCTCCGGCGAGGACGGCGAGATCCCGCTCAACGTCGACTCAACGGCGACGAGGGCCGCGATGTATCGCGAGCTCGTCAAGTTCGTGATCACTGAACCTCGTCCGGGCGGCAACCAGACGACCGGCGTCGACAAGAGACACCGAGCAGCAGATCAGCGAGATCCACGGACTCGATCATCGACTGGCGCGACTGCGACGACGAGGCCGGCGTGAACAGCGCCGAAAGCGACTACTACCTCGGCCTCGCGCGCCCGCACCGCGCGAAGAGCGGCTTCTTCGATTCGCCCGAGGAGCTGCTGCAGATCCGCGGCGTCACCCCGGACATCTTCTACCGGCAACGACGATCCCGGCCTGGGCGAGGTCGTTCTTCGCCGTACCCGCGCGGGAAGGAGCTCCTGATCAACGCGGGCCAGATCACGCCGCAGGTCGTGCGGGCGCTCGTGCCGCCGATGGACCCTCGACGACGCCGAGGACTTCGTCGCCAGCCGCGGCGAGGACCCCGGGCATCGCAGGTTCCTCTCGCAGGCAGCTCGAGTCGTCCATTCCGGGCATCGGCACGCGCATCCGCATCGCCGAGCCGAGATCATCCGCATCGAGAGCGCGCGCGGACCTCTCCAGCCGCGCAACCAGGCGTCGGTCGCCGCGATCGTCGTCAGATGGGCGGCCGAGACCGAGCCTGCCGGTCGTGCTCTCTCCTGGCTCGACCGCGCGCGCTCCGCCGCGACGGTCCCGATGTCCCAGACAGTCGGTTCCCGCTCCGGGATCGGGGTCGTCGTGAGACGGCCGGACTTTCTCGAGCGGCCTGGGGGTCGTACGTCGGCGCCACGGACGTGGCGATCGCCGGTGTCTCGAAGCGCTGCTGCAGGTCCGCCTCGCGCGACGCTCCGTTCATTGCCGCTGCCGCCGCGCGACCAGCGCCGACGCGCGCCGCCAGGCATCGCCGGCACGGTGCGCGACTTCATCGCGACGCACGAGATCGATCCGAACCACGCCGTGCTGCTGCGTGCCGCGCTCCGACGCGGCCGTCACGCGCGTCCTGCTGCCGGCCGCGGCCCAGGAGAACCTCGCCGCAGGTGCTCGAGTACGAGATGGAGAACCTCGTGCCGCTGCCGCGCGAGGAGATCTTCTTCGACTACACGGTGCGGCCGCTCGGCGCGGAGCGCATCGAGGTGCTGCTCGTCTCCGTGCCGCGCGACGTCATCAACGGCTACCTCGCCGCCCTCGACGATGCCGGCGTGCAAGCCGCGAGCATCGGGCTGCCGTCGACGGCGCTCGCCGACTACGTCACGTTCTGCCGCGGCGACGTCGCCGCACGGCATGGGCGTCGTCGTGCAGGCCGCCGACGCGACCGAGATCGCGCTCTTCTCGCAGGGACGCCTCGTCGCGAGCCAGCTCGTGCCCGCGCCGAACGCGTCCGAGCCGCGCCGTGCTCGCAGCGCTCGCTCCAGCGCCAGCTCGCCGACGAGCTCTTCGAGCCGGAGCAGACGACGCTCTACCGCTGGTCGCTCGTGAACGGCCACGCGCCGGCCGTGACCGATCGCTCGGCGAGAGCGAACCTCCGTCGAGATGGCGGCAGGCCAGCTCGCCACCGGCGACGTGGAGTTCGCGCCCGCGCTACCCCGGCGATCCTGCCCGCGGTCGGCGCCGCGCTCGGCGCGGTGCGCGAAGGCGTCGTCGCGCCTGAACCTGCTGCCGGCCGAGCAGCGGGAGGCGTTCGACGAAGGGCCGTCGATCGCGACGTGGGTGCTGCTCGCGCTAGCGTCCTCCTGCTCGTCGCGTGGGGCGCGCGATGGCGATGGTGAAGGACGGCATGCTCCGGCGCGAGGTGCAGGCGCGCCTGCGCGGCGATGCAGCCGGACGTGAACGGAAGTCATGCGGTCTGCAGGAGGAGATCGACCACCTGCAGCGCCAGGTCGAGATCCTCGGGCCGCGCAGGACGGCCGCGTGACGACGCTGCTTGAAGGAGCTGACCGAGCTCATCCCGAGCGACGCCTACCTCGACGACGCTCAACCTGCGCGGCGGGCGCCTCACGCTCGACGGCCAGGCGCGCTCGGCGTCGGACATCATCACGGCGCTCGAGAAGTCGAAGCGCTTCAAGAACGTCACGTTCAGCTCGCCGCACGACCCGGCAGAGGCGACAGGAGCGCTTCGCGCTCACCGCCGAGGTCCTCAAGTGAAGCTGCCGTTCGACGTCCGCGCGCTCTGGGACCGCGCGCTCACCTGGTATCGCAGCCACGGCGAGCGCGACCGCCGGGTCATCCTCGGCGTCCTGATCCGCCGTCGGACTCTCGCTCGCTACGCATCGGCGTGATAGTCGAGCCGATCCTCGACTACCGCAAGGACGTCGCGGCGCAGATCGACTCCGATCATGCGAAGCTCGAGGGTCGACGACAGCTCGTCGCGGACGAAGGACGCGCTCGGGGCCGAGCGCGACGACTTGAAGCAAGCGCCTCGCACGGGCGAAGACGCGCCTGCTGCCCGGGGGCACCGGTCACGCTCGGCGCCGCCGCGCTTCAGGAGCGCACGAACTCGCTCGCGCAGGAGAAGGGCATCGCCGTCCAGAGCACGCAGGTGATGAAGGAGGAGGCGGTCGGACCCGTTCCAGGAAGGTCGCGGTCCGCCTGACGCTCGTCCGGGCGAGCTCGAATCCGCTCGCCGAGTTCGTCTCCGGGCGTCGAGTACGCGCAGCAGCTCGCGATCCGTTCATCGAGATCAGACCGGCGCGGCGCGGTCGCGCGGCGAAGGGTCCGCGCACGCTCTCCGTGACGGTCGAAGGTGAGCGGCTTCGTGCAGGGCGGCGCCGCCGGCAAGACCGAGAAGGCCGAGGGCGAGCGCGCCCCGGCCGAGGCACGGGCGAGACGCCGCGGCGGTGCCGGACGGACAGGCGCCGAACGGACGCGGCGGGCGCGGTCGAAGCGCAGCCGGCTGGTGCCGGCGACGCGGCGCGCCGTGCGCGGTGCAGCGCGCGGCGCTGCCCGGCGCCGGCACGCCCGCCGCCGCCGACGACAAGCCCGCCGACGGACGCCGCCGGCGGCGCGACAGGTAGCGCCACCGGCTGAGCCGCCGTCGCCGGTCGACCCGCCGATCACGTTCCCGCCGATGGCGATCCCGCCGCGACGACCGCCGACGACCGTCGCCGCCGTGCCGCGGCCGACCACTGCACGCCGACCGCCGCGTCGACGACGCCGTCCACGACGACGGCGCCGCACTGCGCCGGATCCCGCCGAAGCTCATCGGGCCGCAGCCCGACCGAAGCCGGACGACGGGACAACGACTGATGCGGCGCTGGCTGATGCTCAACATCGTGCTCGCCGTGATCGTGCTCGGCCTCGGCGTGCAGATCGTGCGCACGTGGGCGCGCGCGTTGCCGCCGATCGAGGCCCGCGCGCCCGGCAAGGCTGACGGACGCTGCCGCGCGGCGGCGAGCGATGGCGGCAAGCGCAGCAAGCGCGGTCAGGCCGAGAAGGCGGCGCGCAGACGCCGCGCGACGCTGGTCGCCGTCGATCGTCAACAAGGACCTCTTCGATCCGAGCCGGACGAAGCAGAGCCGAGATGCCGTCCAGGCGGCGGCCGCGCCGTCGTCCGACGCGACGCCGCCGCCCGGCATCTCGCCTCGTCGGCGTGCGCGTCTCGGCAAGCGATCGCGAGGGCTTCATCCTGGACGCGACGCAGGCGAACACGCAGCGCCGCATCCGGCCGCGGCGACACGGTCGGCAACTTCACCGTGAAGACGCATCTACGCGAACAAGCGTGGTGCTCGTGTCGGCGGCGGGCGACAAGGTCACGCTGTCGCTCGAGCTCGACAAGTCGAAGAACGGCCGACGCCGGCGGCGCCCGGCGCGGCCGGGACGCCCGCAGGCGCGCGAACGCCGCGACCGCCGCCGCCTCGCCGGCCGCCGGCGTCACGGCCGGGCGCGTCGACCGCGGCCGGCATCGGCGGCGCGCCGAAGCCGCCCGCGCCGCGGGAACGGCGGCCGTGCCGCACACCGCCGGGTGCCCGGGCAGCCTGGGCCCTCGGCGGCCGCCGACCGCCGACGCCGGCGGCGCAGAACAAGCGCGCGCACTCGCCGAACCTTCCGGAGGGCGTGCGCCAGAAGCTCGAGCAGATGAAGGGGCTCAACAAGCGATGAGGAGAATGGCCGTGATGGGGCGAACGCTATTCCGCGCTCATGACCGCCGGGATCGTGCTCCCGGCGCCGACTGCGTGGGCGCGGATCCGACGGCCGGCGAGGCCGCCGTGCTCCAGCTCGCGCAGGCGACGACGACCCCGGGCACCGGGCGCGTCGCCGACCAGTGCCGCATCGATCCTGCGCCGTCGTCGATTCCGCCTGGTGCCGATCCCGCAGCCCGCCGGCCGCAGGCCCTGCCCGAGGCAGCCGCAGCCGGGGCGTGGACGACGCAGCGACACGGACGGCGAGCGTCCGCTCGGCCAGACGACGAGGCCATGGTGCCTCAACTTCGAGCGCGCCGACATCCGCGAGGTGATCCACAGCCTCGCGACCGCGCTCGGCATCAGCTACACGATCGATCCGCGCATCGAGGGCCAGGTGACGATCCGGACGACCGGGAAGATCTCGCGACGCGACCTCTTCCCGCTCTTCAACCAGATCCTGCGCCAGCAACGGCATCGCCGCCGTCAAGCCGGGCGACATCTACCACGATCCTTCCCGTCGCCGAGGCGAAGACGCGCGCGATCATCCCGGCGCGGCGCGGCGCGCGAGCGGCTCGCGGCGCGACGACGCCTTCGTCATCGAGATCGTCTCAGCTGCGGCACGTCGCCGCGGAGGAGATGGCGAACATCCTCCAGCCGTTCGTCACGCCCGGCGGCGACGTGCTGTCCTATCCGCGCGCGAACGCCGATCGTCGTCACCGACATCGACTCGAACGTGCAGCGGCTGCGCGAGCTCGTCGCCACGTTCGACATCGACGGCTTCCGGAACCTGCACGCGCGCGTCTTCAAGGTGAAGGAGGGCGATCCGGACGGAGCTCGCGAACGAGCTCCTCGACGCTGCTCGCGCCGTACGGCGTGACGGCGACGGGCGAGGGCGAGGCGGGTCTGTCGCTCGTGCCGCTCACGCGCCTCGAACGCGATCGTCGTGTTCGCGATCGACCGCACCGCGTTCGACACGAGTCGACCGCTGGCTCGCGATGCTCGACGTCCCGCCCGACCAGACGTCGGGCCGGCAGACGTTCGTCTACAACGTCGAGAACGCGAAGGCGGCCGACCTCGGCGGCGGTGCTGAACGAGCTCTTCGGCGGCGAGAGCGGGCCGGGCGGCGGTGGCGGCGGCCGCAGCCCGCGCGGCGCAGCCCGGCGGCGTCGGGCTCTTCGGCGCGGGCGGCGCGCGGCGGGACCGGGCGGCATCGGCGGCCGGAACCGGCGCGGCGGCGCGGCGGCAGGGCCGGCGGCGGCGTGGCGTCGGCGGCGGGCTCGGCGGCGCGGCGGGGCAACGCGGGACGGCTCCGGCCGCAGGTCACGGAACAGGCCGGCGGCCGTTCGGCGGCGGCGGCAGGCACGGGAGGCGGCAGCCGTCGTCGCGGCGGCCTCGCGGGCGGCCAGCAGGGCGGCGCGTCGGCGGCCAGCCCGGCGCCCCGGGGCAGCCGGGACAGCACGGACAGGTGCTCGGCGTCTCGCTGCCGGGCGGGTTTGGCGGACAGCCGGGCGCCCCGGGCGCCCGGCGCCGGCGCCCTCGGGACCGCCCCGCATCTTCAAGGAAGAGGTCCGCATCGTCGCCGACGAGGTGACGAACTCGCTCGTCATCCTCGCGACGAAGCGCGACTACCAGCTCATCGTCGACGTCGCTGAAGCGCATCGACGTCGTGCCCGCGCCAGGTCGTGCTCGAGGTGATGATCGCCGAGGTCGTGCTCAACAAGGACCTCGAGTTCGGCATCGCCTACGCGATCGCCGAGGGCAAGCTCGGCGGACTCAGCGGCGTGAGCGTCAGCGACGGGACACCGCACCACGACGGCGGCACGACGACCACGGCGACGTCGAGCGGCACGCCGGACATCATCTCGCGCGTCGGAGCGGCCTCGGCGGCGGCCTCCTCGGCAACGCGCTGCGCTTCCCCACCGCCGGCGGCTTCGCGATGGTCATCGCCGACCGCGACAACTTCCAGATCTTCATCAACGCGCTGCAGCGCGTGACCGACGTCAAGATGCTGTCGGCGCCGCACATCATCGCGGCCGACAACCGCGAGGCGCACATCCTCGTCGGCCAGTCGATCCCGATCCTCACGTCGTCGTCGCAGTCGACGGTCGTCGCGAACGCGGCGCTCGTCAACCGGTGCAGTACCGCGACACCGGCAAGATCCTCACCGTGCTGCCGCAGGTGAACTCGCAGGGGCCTCGTGAACCTGCAGATCCGCCAGGAGGTGAGCGCCGTGCTCGCGCAGTCCTTCGGCAACACCGGACTCGCCGTCGTTCAGCACGCGCGAAGCCGAGACGACCGTCGTCGTGCAGGATGGCGAGAGCGTCCTCATCGGCGGCATCATCGACGACGCGATCTCGCACACGCGCGTCGGGCATCCCGTGCCTGATGGACATCCCGGTGCGTGGGCGCGCGTTCCGCTCCGACTCCGACACGGTCGACCGGACGGAGCTGCTCATCACGATCACGCCGTCCGTGATCCGTACCAAGAACGAGGCGCGCCGCGTGACGGACGACTACAGCGGGCGGATCGAGGGCCTGACCGAGCTGCGCCGGGCGATGGAGGCGCGTCGCAGCGGCACGCGCAGACGTTCGACGAGCGGCAGCGCGGGAGGCGACGTCGACGGCACGCCGTGCCGACCAGCCTGGCCGCGCGGATCGCTGATCCAGGCTGTCCGTGTCCCGGATTTGACCGCCCTGCCGAAAGTCGTTAACTAACCGCAACTTACCCGAGGAATGCGCGTCGATGGCGACGATGATCACGAGCGAGTGCATCAACTGCGGCGCCTGCGAGCCGGAGTGCCCGAACACCGCGATCTACCAGGGCGGCGTCGAGTGGCAGGCGCCGGACGGCGCGATGCACGCGCGCATCTCGAACGACATCTTCTACATCGTCCCGGAGAAGTGCACCGAGTGCGTCGGGTTCCACGATCACGAGGCCTGCGCGGCGGTCTGTCCGGTCGACTGCTGCGTGCCGAACCCGCAGATCCCCGAGACGCACGAGGTGCTGCTCGGCGCGCGCGCGGAGCTGCACCCGGGCGAACCGATCCCGGACGACGCGCCGTCGCCGCTTCAAGAAGGCCGAGGACGGCGCCGCGGCGGCTCCTGCGGCCGCCGCGGCTGCCCGCGGCCGGCGCGCCTGCCGCGGCCGCGCCGGCGGGCATCGTGATCCAGGCGGCGCCGGTCCGCGTGGCGCGCCGGCCCGGCACGCGGCGAGGTCGAGACGGCCGATCGCGCGCGGTGCTGCGCACGCCGGCGCCGATGTTCGCGGGCGAGCTGCCCGGCGAGTTCGACGAGATCCTCGCGGCGCTCGGCGCGCCGCGCCGGCGCCTCGACTCGGCGCCGCGCGGCTCGGGTTCGCGGCTGCTCGCGCGTCGTTCCAGGGCATCCTCGGCGCGCTGCCCGGACGGCGCGAAGCGGCGGCTCGAGGCGACGGTGAGCGACACGCGCTACTTCAACGCGCAGCTCGCGACCGCGGCGAACGTCTTCCTGAACATGCTCATCTATCCGCTCGTCGTGCGTCGGACTCGCCGCAGTCGCCGCAGGACGAGCTTCTTCGCCTGGGACATCCGTTGGCTGGCTCGCGCTGCGGCCTCACGCTCGCCGTCGCTCGAAGCGATGTGGCGCATGCGCGAGAGCTCTTCCGCGGCATCCCGATCGGCCGAGACGCCGATGCGCGATGGCGTTCTACGGGCCGCTCGCTGCTGCCGGTCGCGTCGATCATCGAGTCCTGCGGCCGGCGCGGCGCCGCGAGCGGCGTCGGCTTCGACGGCTTCTACGCGGGCAGCGACCACTTCGACGAGAAGATCGAGCGCGCGCGGCGCTACGGCGAGGTCTACTACGCTCGACGAGCGCGACGACGCGTACCTGCTGCGCCTCGAGTTCCCGCGCGTGGTGCCGCCGACGTCGCTCGGCGGCAGCTCGGCCTGCCGCGCGAGATGCCGGACTACGAGTACGACCTCGCCGTTCACGGCGCGGCACTTCGTCGTCCACGGCCGGCTCGGCGATCCAGCAGGTGCGGAAGATCACCGGCGTCGCGCCCGCGTTCCCGCCCGACTTCACGACGCGCATTCCGCTCGCGACGCAGTGTCCGGCTTCCGCCACCGCCTGCGCGGCAAGACGCTCGAGGTGATCTTGCCGAAGGCGGCGTCGTAGGGTGAGCGACGAGCGTCGTCCTCGCGCTGCGGCGCGGCGGCTGCCGGCCGCGCACGGTGACGAACGAGCGAGCTCGCGCCCGATGCTCGGACGTCGGCGCGCGGCGATCGCTGAGCGCGACCGGCGTCGCGCGGCGGCACTGGGTCGCGGCCGGCGCGGGCCCGTCGGACCTCGGTCGCGACGCGGCGGCGGACGCGCTCGAGCGCGCGGGCCTCGGCCGCGGCGACGTCGACCTGATCGTCTTCGCGACCATGACGCCCGACATCGCGTTCCCCGGCTCGGGCTGCTTCCTGCAGGACAAGCTCGGGTGCCGCGACGGTGGGCGCGATCGACGTCCGGGCGCAGTGCGCGGGTTCCTGTTCGCGCTCGCGACCGCCGACCGGTTCGTGCGGGCCGGCGCCGCGTCGCGCGTGCTCGTCGTCGGCGCCGAGGTGCACTCGACGGCGCTCGACCGGACGCCGCGCGGCGCGACCGTCACGCCGCGCTTCGGCGACGGCGGCGGCGCGATGCTCCTCGGCGCGGGCGCACGCGCCGGGCGTGCTCGCGACCGTCCTGCACACCGATCCGACCGACTACGAGCGCTTCTGGTGCGAGTACCCGTCGAGCCGCCACTACCCGGCCCGCATGGAGATGGAGCACTTCGAGCGCGGCCTGCACTACTACGTGCTCGGACGCGCCCGCGCTCGACCGCAGGCTGAGCCCACGCTCACGGCGACGCGGCGGAGACGCTCGCGAAGGCGAAGCTGCGGCGTCGACGCGGTCGACCTCTGCATCGCGCACTACCTCGATCCGCGGGTCGCGCGCGCGCCGCGGCGCGCCGCCGGCATCCCGGACGACCGCATCCTCGTGCCCGGCGAGAGTCGCTCGGCCACGTCGCCGCGGGCGGCATCCCGATGGCGCTCGCCGACGCGCCGGCCTCGGGGTCGCATCGGGCGCGGGGCGCGGTGGTGTGCTGCGTCGCCTTCGGCGCCGGCATATCGTGGGCGGGAGCGGTGCTCGCAGCTATGAACGCACGAATCCTCGGCATCCGGGCCGGCACGTCCCCGAGCGCGTCGTCACGAACGACGATCTCTCCACGCTCATGGACACCACCGACGACTGGATCCAGCAGCGCACCGGCATCCAGCGAGCGCCACTGCATCGCGGCGGACGCGGGGCCGGCCGATCTGGCGCGCCGCGCGGCGCGCGAGGCGCTCGCCGACGCGCGGTGTCGAGCCGCGACGACCTCGACCTGCATCCTCCTCGGGCACCCGTCGCCGGACTACGACTTGCCGTCGAGCGCGTCGGCGCTGCTCAGCGCCGCCTCGGGCTGCGCGGCGTGCCGGCCATGGACGTCCGCAACCAGTGCTCGGGCTTCCTCTACATGCTCGGCGATCGCCGACAAGTTCATCCAGACGGGCGGCGCGCGGTCGCGTGCTGGTCGTCGGCGCGCGAGACGCACTCGACGGGCCTCGACCTGACGACGCCGGGCGCGAGGTCGCGGTGATCTTCGGCGACGGCGCCGGCGCGGTCGTGCTCGGGCGAGGAGCCGATCCGCGACGCGGCATCCTCACGACGCACCTGCACAGCGAGGGAAAGTACGCCGAAGAAGCTCATGGTCGAGGTGCCGACGTCGCGCTGTGCGACCGCGCGTGTCGCCCAGGAGATGCTGAGCGGGCCCGGCGAGCCGCCTGTGGCCGCGCATGGAAGGGCCGCTACGTCTTCAAGCACGCCGTGACGCGCTTCCCGAGGTGATCAACGAGGCGCTCGGAGGCGACCGGCTACACGGTCGCCGACCTCGACCTCTTCATCCCGCACCAGGCGAACCTCCGCATCAGCCAGCTGGTCGCGATGGGGCTCGAGCTGCCCCGAAGAGAAGGTGTTCAACAACATCGAGCGCTACGGGAACACGACCGCCGCCTCGATTCCGCATCGCGCTCCACGAAGGCGCGTCGCCGCGGGGCTCGTGCGCGACGGCGCGCTCGTCTGCCTGGCGGCGTTCGGCGCGGGCTTCACCTGGGGCGTCGGCGCTCATCCGCTGGTGACGTCGCGCGGAGCGCGGGCGTGATCGCGACGACGCCGCGGCGATCGTCTGGCTGCGGCCGATGCGGCGCGACGACCTGACCGCCGTCCTCGCGATCGAGCGCGCGCGCCTTCCCGCAGCCGTGGTCGCGGAGCTTCTTCGAGAAGGAGCTGGCGACGCCGCAGGCGCGCCTGCACGTGCGTCGCCGGCGGCGACGGACGCGCGCGGCGTCGCGCGACGATCGTCGGCTACACCGTGCCGCTGGCGCGTGCATCGACGAGGTGCATCTGCTGAACGTCGCCGTGCATCCGGAGCGCCGCGGCGGCGGCCATCGGCCGCGAGCTCGTCGAGGCGGTGCTCGACGAGGCGCGCGCGACCGGCGCGCGCGTCGTCTACCTCGAGGTGCGCGCCGGCAACGTCGCGGCGCGGCCGGCTCTACCGGCGGCTCGGGTTCCGCGACCTCGGCGTCCGGCGCGGCTACTACGGGCCCGGGCAGGACGCGATCGTCATGGAGCTCCGCTGCTGGCGCGACCGGTGAGCGTGCCGGACGCGCGTCGACCTCGCCGTCACGGTCGGCGCCGTCACGGCTGCCGACGCCGGTGATCGCGGCGTCCGGCACGCTTCGGCTACGGCACCGAGTTCGCCGGCCTGGTCGACCTGGCGGCGATCGGCGCGATCAGCGGTGAAGGGGCTCTCGCTCGCGCCGTACGCCGGCAAGACGGCCGCCGCGGCTCGTCGAGACGCCGGCCGGCATGCTGAACGCGATCGGGCTGCAGAACATCGGCGTCGACGCCTTCCTGCGCGAGCGGCTGCCGCGCGCTGCACGCGGCGCGGGGCGCGCGTCGTCGCGAACTTCTGGGGCGACAGCGCCGGAGGAGTTCGCGGCGTGCGCCGACGCGGCTCGACGGCGCGCCCGGGATCGTCGCGCTCGAGCTGAACGCCGCGAGCCCGAACCGCCCGGAGTGGGGCAGCATCCTCGCGACCGATCCGGCGGCGCTGGCGCGCATCGTGCGCGCCGGTCCGCCCGCGCGTGCAGCTGCCGCTCTGGGTGAAGCTCTCGCCGAACGTGACCGACATCGACGGCGGTCGGGCGCGCGGCGGAGGCGCGAGGGCGCCGACGCGCTGTGCGCGATCAACACGCTGCGCGGCATGGCGATCGACGCGGCGACGCGCCGGCCGCGGCTGCGCGAGCGTGACCGGCGGGCTCTCGGGACCGGCGATCAAGCCGGTCGCGCTCGCGATGGTGCACGCGCTGGCGCGCGCCGTGCGCATTCCCGTGGTCGGGCTCGGCGGCATCCGGACGGGCGAGGACGCCGCTCGAGTTCCTGATGCGCGGGCGCGCGCCGTGCAGGTCGGCACGGCCAGCTTCTACGATCCGCGCGCGCCGGAGCGCATCGGCCGGGAGCTGGCACGCTGGTGCCGCCGCCACGGCGTGGCGGCGGCACGCGACGCTGGTCGGGACGCTCGCGACGTGACGTCGCGAGCGCAGCCGTCACTCGACGGTCGATCTCGAGGTAGTCGGAGTCGGAGTCGCCCGAGGAGTCCTTCACCTCGAGGTCGGCGCGGTACGTCCCGGCCTTGGCGTAGGTGTGCTTCGGGTTGGCCTCGTTCGAGTCCGGGCGTGCCGTCGCCGAACTTCCAGACGTAGCTGAGCGGCGCCTTGCCGCCCTCGACGTCGGCCGTGAACTGGATCGTCGAGCGGCGCCTTGCCCTCGTCGGTGTCCGAGTCGGCCCACGCGAGAAGCGGTGCCGGGCTCGTCGTCCTCACCCTCGGCGGCGTGGCCGGTCGGCTGCGACGGTCGTGGGGCGTGGCTGCCGGGGTGCGAGCGTCGTGCGCGGGCTTGGGCGTCTCCGCCGGGCTTCGCTCTCGCCGCCGCCGCAGCCCGCGAGGGTTGCAGCCACCGCCATGCCGAGCAGGACTGACCAGGTGCGCATCATGAGTCCTCCGAGATCGAGATTCGCGAAACGGCGGCGGATTCTCACAGACGGCCCCCAAGCTGTCAATTCGACGGGCCCGAACTGCGCTGCTCGCGCGATGCGCGCTGGCGCTCCGTGCTCGTCCGGCGCGCGGCGACCCGGCGCGCGGCGTGCCGCACGCACGGCGAGCTCCGCCTGCTCGTCGATCCGCGCGAGCTTCGCGGATCGTCCCGCTCGCCGCAGCCGCGCGCGTACTTCGCGGGCGCGCCGGACGAGCTGCTCGATCGGTTGGCTGGCTACTATGCGGAGGTGTCGACCGGCCGGCTGCGCATCGTGCCCCACCTCGGCGCGACGCGGTCGTCACGCTGCCGCTCGCCGCGCGCGCGCTACGTCGCAGCGCCCGGACTCGCTCGCGACGCGACGCGATCGCGGCGTCTCGCGCACGCGGCCGCGACCGACGCCGACCGCCGCGCGCTCGCCGACGCGCACGCGGTCGTCGTGTTCTTCGCCGGCGCCGGGCCGCGAGTCGCACATGAGGCCGGCGACCCGGACGATCCGTGGTCGAACTACGCCGACGATCGAGCCGCCGGTCGCGGGGTTCGCAGCGGCGATCGTCGTGGCGTCGCGATACGCGCACGAACGACGAGGTGCGAGCCGTTCAGCTCGAGCTTCGGCGTCCTCTGCCACGAGTTCGGCCATCTGCTCGGGCCTGCCGGAGCTGTACGCGCCCGGCGCGCGCGCGCACGAGGGCATCGGCAAGTGGGGGCTCATGGGGCAGGGCACGTGGGTCGGCGCGGCAACTCGCCGCCGCATCATGCGACGCGTGGTCGAAGGTCACGCCTCGGCTGGGTCGACGTCGAGACGATCGACCGACACCGACGCGCGGCGTCCGCGCTGCCGGCGGTGACCGACGAGCCGCGCGTGCGTGAAGATCCCGGCCGTGCCCCGGCAACCCGCAGGAGTACTACCTGCTCGAGAACCGCCAGCGCGTCGGCGCCGACGCGCGCGCTGCCGGGCGCGGGCATCCTCGTCTGGCACGTCGACGAGCGCGTCGACGGGCTTCCGCACCGCGCAGTGCGAACGCCGGAGCACAAGCTGCTCCACCTCGTCGAGGCCGACGGCCGCAGCGACCTGGACCGCGGCCACGATAGCACGGCGGCAACCGCGGCGACGCCGGCGATCCGTGGGCCGGGCCGCCGCGCTGGCGGCGTCGTCGGCCGGCGGCGCTACTCGGCCTCCTGGGCGCGATCTTCGTGGCGGCTGGCCGTCTGCCGCGCGAGCCCGCGGCCGCGCAGTTCCTGCTCGTCATCGCCACGCGGCCGTCGGGCCGGCGCGCTCGTCGCTGGGCGCCTGGCTCGGTCGCTCGCCCGTCTGCGGGCCGCAGACGCCGGGCATGGCGCCCGTACGGCGGCGAGCCGGAGCGGGTCGTGCTGCGCAGCTTCTCGCCCTCCGGACCGGTCATGTCGGTCGACGTGCTGATTGCGCCTCGGCGCCGCCGACGCCGTACAGCCGTGAGCGTCCGGGTGGTACCTCGCGAGGTCCGCGGCTAAGGTAGTCGCGTCCGCCCAGGGCTGCACGGCGGCTGCGTACGCATGGTGAAGCTGATCATCCAGATCCCGTGCTTCAACGAGGAAGGAGTACCTCGCCGGAGACGCTGGCCGCGCTGCCGCGCGCGCTCCCGGGCATCGACGTCGATCGAGACGCTCGTCATCGACGACGGCTCGACCGACCGCACCGGCCGACGTCGCCCGCGAGTGCGGGCGCGACCTATCTGCTGCGCTTCCCGGTGAACCTCGGCCTGGCGCGCGCGTTCTCGGCCGGCCTCGACGCCGCGCTCAAGCTCGGCGCCGACGTCATCGTCAACACCGACGCCGACAACCAGTATCCGCGGCGCCGAGATCGCGCGCCTCGTCGCAGCCGATCCTCGCGGGCGACGTCGGACATGGTCGATCGGCGACCGCGCGCCGCACGACGACCGAGCACTTCGGCGCCGTCGAAGCGGTTCCTCCAGCGCGCTCGGCAGCTGGGTCGGTGCGGCAGCTCTCCGGCACGACGATCCCCGACGCGACGAGCGGCTTCCGCGCCTTCTCGCGGCGCGCGGCGCTGCGCCTGAACGTCTTCACGCGAGTTCACCTACACGCTCGAGACGATCATCCAGGCGGGCAAGAAGCACATCCCGATCGGCCACGTGCCGCATCGCGACGAATCCGGAGCGGCGGCCGTCGCGGCTGTTCCGCGAGCATCCGGTCGTACCTCCGCCGCTCGATCTCGACGCATGATCCGCATCTACGCGCTCTACGAGCCGCTGCGCGTCTTCTGGCGGCTCGGTGCGCTGCTGTCTGCTCGGCGGCGCGCGTGATCGGCCTCCGCTTCCTCGTCGACTACTTCGCGGACGGCGGCGCCGGGCACATCCAGAGCCTGATCCTCGCCGCCGTGCTCGTGATCGTCGGCTTCCAGACCATGCTGATCGGCCTCGTCGCCGACCTGATCGGCGTCAGCCGCGCGCTCGCTCGAGGACACGCTCGTCGCGCGTGCGCGAGATCGAGCTCCGCGGCTCGGCGCGAGGCCGACGACGTGCAGCTCGCGTCCGGCTACGCCGAGGTCGTGCGCCTGCGCCGGCGATCCGAGATCGTGCGCTCGACCCGCCGCGAGCCGTGCCAGGGCGGGCACGGCCCGATGAGGGCCGTCTTCTTCGGCACCTACGATCGCCGCCACAGCGCGAACCGGCTCCTGCGCGCCGGCCCTCGCCGAGCGCCGGCTTCGCGGTCGAGCGAGCTGCACGAGCCGCTCTGGGAGGAGACGCGCGAGAAGGAGCGCGCGCTACTTCGCGCGCGGCCTCGCTCGCGCGCTCGGCCGCGCTACGCGCGATCGCGGCGCGGCTCGCGCCCGACGCTGGCGCGCGCGACGTCGCGCGCGGCGAGCCGCCGCTCGTGGTCGTCGGGCTTCGGCGGCCAGCTCGACGTGCTCCTCGCCGGCGCGCGTCTGCCGGCCGCGGCGCGCGCTCGTGTTCGCGCCGCTCGTGAGCCTGACCGAGACGCTGGTCGAGGATCGCGGCGTGTTCCGCGCCGGCGGCGCGCGCGCCCGGCGCTCGCGGCGCTCGATCGGGCGACGCTGGCGTGCCGCGCGACCTCGTCCTCATCGACACCGCGGCGCACGCCGAGTACCTGCGTCGAGCTGGGCGCGCCGCGACCGCGTCGCCGCCTGGCACCTCGGCGTCGAGCCCGAGTTCTGGCGCGCCGCGCCGCCGCGTGCCGGTCGCCGCGGCGCGTCGCTCTTCGTACGGCCGCTGCGTGCCGCTGCACGGCATCGACACGATCGTCGAGGCCGCGGCGCGGCTCCGGCGACCGGGCGTCGTTCGTCGTGATCGGCCGCGGGCCCGGAGCGCGCCGCGCGGCCGAGGCGCGCGCGCGCGACCTCGGCGCGCGCGATCGAGTGGCGCGACGAGGTGCCGCTCGCCGGCGCTGCCCGGCGAGCTCGCGCGGCGGCGGTCGTGCTCGGCGTCTTCGGCGCCGGCCGCAAGGCGGCGATGGTCGTGCCGAACAAGGTCTATCAGGCGGCGGCGGCTGGGCGGTCCGCTCGTCACGCGCGACGGCCCGGCGCTCCGCGAGGTGCTGACGCCCGGCGAGCACTGCCTCGCCGTGCCCGCCCGGACGATCCCGACGCGCTCGCCGCCGCGATCGCCGAGCTCTCGCTCGACGATCCGGCGCGCGCAGCGCATCGGGCGCCGCCGCGCGCGCGCAGCTCGCGCGCGAGTCTCGGCCCGCGCGCCTCGCGCAGTCGCTCGCCGCGACGCTGGCGCGACGCTCGGATCCGACTCGCGCGCGCCGGCGCAGGCCGCGGGCGCGGAGGCTGAGCCGTGTCGACGAGCGCCGGTCGTCGTCACCTGGGAGGGCGGGGAGGCCACGCGCCGCTGCGTCGCGTCGCTGCTCGCGCAGGCGCCGCCCGCCCGCCGCGGTCGATCGTCGTCGACAACGCGTCGGGCGCGGCCGAGCGCGACGCGCTCCGCCGCCGCGTGGCCGAACGAGCCGCGCGTTCGCGTGCTCCTCCTCGACGAGAACCGGCAGTTCGCCGGCGGCATGAACGCGGGCGCCGAGCGCGCGCTCGCGCGCGGCGCGACGCAAGCTCCTCTTCCTGAACAACGACACCGTGCTCGAGCCGGAGCGCGCTCGAGCGCCTCGAGGTGCGCGCTCGACGCGGCGCCCGGCGCCGGCATCGCGGGCCGCGCGTCGTCGACCTCGCAGGATCGCGCGCACGTCATCACCGCGGGCGAGCGGCACTCGCTGCCGCTCCTCTGCCTGCCGCGGACGTGGCTCCGCTATCGCGGGCCGCTCGACCGCCGTATCCCGGTGCAGGGCGTGATGGGCTGCGCGCTGCTCGTGACGCGCGCATGCTTCGAGGCGGTCGGCGGCTTCTCCGACCGACATCGAGGTCTACTACGAGGACGTCGACTTCTGTCTCGGCGCGCGCGCGCGCCGGCTTCGGCGCCGTCATCGAGCCGCGCGCGGTCGTCGCGCACGACGGCATTCGCGGCTTCGCGGCCGGGCCTGACGCCGTGGGCCGCGTTCCTGAAGGCGCGCAATCCCGTGGCTCCTCGTGCGCCGCCGCGGTCGTGGTCGACGTGGCCCGTGCTTCGTGCCGACGTACGCCGCGATGGTCGGCGCGAGCGCGCGCGCTCTACGCGGCTGCGCGGCGCGGCGCGACGTCGCGCGCGCTCTGCACGCGGCGCGCTCGCCGGCCTGCGCGGCGCGCTCGGCGGGGCGGCCGGTCGCCGCGCGGCGCCGCGCGGCCGGTCGCCTGACGATGCGGATCGGCATCGGCGCCCAGCTCGGCATCGTCGGCGGCCCCGCGACGTACGCGCGCGAGCTGGTCGCGCGCGCTCGGCGCGGCTCGGCGGCCACGACGTACGTCGTCTTCACCGATCGGCCCGACGCGTTCGCCGGCGTCGGCGTCGAGACGGTGTCACGTGCCGCTGCCGACGACCTACCATCAGGTCGTGTGGGATCACGCCGCGCTGCCGGCGCTGCTGCGCCGGCACGGCGTCGCGCTCTATCACGGCACGAAGAAGGCATCCGGCCCGTCCGCTGTCCGCGTGCCGGCGCGTCGTGACGGTCCACGACCTCGCGGTGTACGCGTGTCCGAGACGTTCGCGCTGCCGCAGCGCTGGCACTTCCGCCTCCTGCGTGCCGCCGAGCGTCGCGCGGCGGCGCGCGTGATCGCCGACTCCGCGCACGCCCGCGACGACCTGGTCGCGCGCTTCGGCGTCGCCCGAGCGGCGTCCGCGTCATCCCGCTCGGCGTCGCCGGAGCGCTTCCGACGCGCCGGTCGCGCGCGACGCCGTCGCGGCGCTGCGCGCGCGCCACGGCCTCGGCGGCGACGTCGTCGCCTGCGTCGGCACCGTGCAGCCGCGGAAGCACGTCGAGCGCGTGATCGACGGCGTTCGTGCGGCCGGCGGCGCGGCGCGCGGCTGGACGCTCGCGATCGCGGGCCGCCTCCGGCCCGGCTACGCGCCGCCGTGGATCGACGCGCCGCCCGCCGGGCGTGCGCTGGCTCGGCCCGCTCGACGACGCCGAGCTGCGTCGCGCTCTACGCACGCCGCGGCGATCGTCGTGAGCGCGTCGGAGTACGAAGGCTTCGGGCTCACGCGTGTGCGAGGGCGATGGCGCGCGGGCTGCCGCGGTCGATCGCGGTCGGCGACGAGCTCGGTGCCCGAGGTCGTCGGCGACGCCGGCATGCTGGTGCCGCGCTCCGACGCCGCGCTGCTCGCCGGCGCGCTGCGCTCGCTGCTCGACGATCCGGCGGCCCGCGCGGACCTGGGCCGCCGCGCGCGCGGCGCGCGCCGCGGGCTTCACCTGGGAGGCGACGGCGCGCGCGACGCGCGCGATGTACGACGAGGTGCTCGCGTCGTGACGGGCCGGCTCGCCGTCGTCATCGTGCACTGGCAGGACCCGGCGAGACGCTCGCGCTGCGTCGACGAGCCTCGGCTGCCGAGCCGCTCGATCACGTCGTCGTGGTGGACAACGGCTCGCGCGAGCCGGTCGGCGACCTCCTCGCGCGGCGCGCGCCGCAGGTGGACGTCGTCCGGCTGCCCGAGAACCGCGGCTACGCCGGCGGCGCCAACGTCGGCATGCAGCGCGCGCTCGCGCGACGGCGCCGACGTCGTGCTGCTGCTGAACAACGACGCCCGCCTCGTACGCCGGCGCGCAGGCGGCGGCGCGGCGGCGCTCGACGGCGATCCGCGCGTCGCGGTCGTCGGGCCGCAGCGTCGTGACGCGCGAGGATCCCGCGCGGCTCTGGCTCGCATGGGGCGACGTCACGTATCGCCAGAGCCTCGTCGCGCTCCGCGGCGCCGACGCGCCCGACGGCCCCGCGTGGCGCACGCCGCGCGACGTCGCGTGGGTGGCGGGCTGCGCGATGTGGTTCCGCGCCGAGGCGCTGCGGGCGCTCGGCCTCCTCGACGAGGCGTTCTTCGCGTACCACGAGGAGGTCGACTGGTGCGCGCGGGCGCGCGAGGCGGGCTGGCGCGTCGTCTACTGGCCGGACGCCGGTCGTGACCCACACCGGCCGCGGGAGCCACGGCAATCCGCGATCGATCCGCATCCGGAAATACTTCGCGGCGCGGAACACGATCCTCTTCGCGCGCAAGCACGCGCGGCCGCTCGACTGGGCGAAGCTCGTGGCCTTCCTGGCGGTGACGCTGCCGTTCGGAGCTCGCCTATCGCGGCGTGACGGGCGGTGCGGCCGAGACGCGCGCTCCAGCTCGAGGGGCATCCGCGCGACGCTCGCGGGGCGGCGCCCGCCGTTCGAGCTGCCTGCCTGTGTTGGAACGACGACGGCCCCCGGGCGGAGTGCCCGGAGGCCGTCGACGCAAAGGAAGGCTGCCGAGTGGTCAGTTGCTCAGCAGCGTCACCGTGCCGGTCACGCTGGTCGCGCCCGGCGCCGGCAGGTTCGCGTTGGAGTTCACGGTCCGGACTCCCGTGGCGCGGCCACGCAGAACGCCGCAGCCGAGCTTGATCGGCCTTCGGCGACGCCGATCGCTGAGGCGCACCCGCCGGCGTGCCGCCCTCGCGGACCAGCCGTGCGATGGTGCCCGCTTCACGCAGGTGCCGGGCGCGGGGCAGTTCGCGGCGCCGAGCAGCCGAGGCCGTTGTTCGCGCCACCCAGCGCAGTAGTTCGTCAGCGAGCCGGCCGGCACGGCGTGCTCGTCCCGGACAATCGGCGACAGTCGTGCACGGCTTGCCGCTGTTGGCGCCGCCGAAGCAGATGCTGCTGCCGAAGGCGCCCTTCTGCGACGTGGCCTGTCCTGACAGAAGTTGCAGCTGCCGGCCCGGCTCCCAGGCAGCACGCGTCTGGCGCTCGGCGCCCGTGCACAGGGCGTTGTCGAACGGGCTCGACAGGCTGGCCGTTGCGGTCGTCAGCGGGCTCAGGGCGATCGGGATGTTGCCGATGAATCGACGCGCACTGACCGCCCGGGCAGTCGCCGCTCGTGCTGCAGACGTTGTTGTTGTTCGTGCCACGGAAGCAGCGCTGTCCGCCGGGACCCGCGACCGCGGCCGGCGAGGGGCAGTCGACTCGACGAGACCGTTCGGATTCTTCGACCGTGCACGCCGCGCCCTGGTTCGGGCTGCCGTCGCACACGCCCGTGCACGGCGTGGCCGGCGAGCCGATGCACGCCGCGCCGCCGACGGACTGGACGCAGATCGGGCACGGCTGCGCGGGATTGCCGGTCAGCACCGTCGCCGAGTTCAGCGGGAACGTGAAACTCGCGGCGCCGGTGGCCGTGATCGAGCGTCCCCGGCGTGGGACCACCCAAGGAGAACGTGCTGGTGACGCACACCGAGAGGCCCGGCGTTCGAGATGTGGCAGCGGCGTGCCGAACTTGCAGCCGGGCGCGGTGCAGTCGATGCCCGCCGTGGCGTCGATCCCGCCGCGGTCGTGCCGATGTCGTCGCACTCGCGAGCCGTCGCAGGACAGCGTAAGCGGTTTGGTCGCCCCGGCCGGTGTGGCGTTGTCCGGCACCTGCGAGATGCCGCCGCCGAGCGACAGCGAGCCGCAGAGGAGATTCTTCAGCGGATCGGTGCCGGCGAGATCACGGAACGTGCTGCGCCGCACGAGCCCGGAGCCAGGGGTCGCAGGAAGTCGAATCCGGTCGGGAGCTGCGGGCCGCCCGTCGTCGACGTGGCCGACGTCGAAGTGCTGGTGCTGGTGGCCGAGGTGGTCGGCGCTGGCTGGTCGATCACGGTCGTCGACGAGGTGCTCGTGCTGGTCATCGTCGACGTCGTCGGCGCCGCGGTCGACGACGACGAGCTGGTCGGCGGACTCGTCGAGGTCGTGCTCGCTCGTGGGGACGGGCGCCGACGTGCGAGGACGACGACGCGCCGTGCTCGTCGTGGTGGACGTCGGACGATGCTGCTCGATCCGGTCGTGCTGGTCGTGGGAAGCGACGCGGCCGCCGTGGTGCTCGTCGTGGGTTGCGGCGCCGTGGTGGAGGAGCTGGTCGGGCGGCTCGACCGTCGTGGTGGTGGTGGTCGGGCACTGACAATTCACGCACTCTGCGGCGTGCAGAACGAGCCCGCGGCGGAGCCGCTCGCACTGCTCACCCGGGTCGAGGAACCGCGTTCCGCAGCTGCCGCCCGTTGTCGTGGTCGTAGACGCAGGTCGTGGGGTGATGGTCGTCGACGTCGAGGTGCTCAGGTCTCGACGACGTGCTTGGGGCGACGGTCTGAGCTCGACGTCGTCGGCTGCTGGACCGTCGTCGTGGTGGTCGGGCACTGGCAGTTCACGCACTCTTGCGGCGTGCAGAACGAGCCTGCGGCCGAGCCGTCGCACTGCTCGCCAGGATCGAGGAACGCGTTCCCGCAGCTGCCGCCCGTCGTCGAGGTCGTACGCGGTCGGTGGGGTGACGGTCGTCGACGACGTGGTGGTCGGCGCGACGCACACCTGAGGTCGAGGAAGACGCGGTCGGCTCCTTTCACCTCGCGCGCGTAGAACGCGCCGCGGCAGGTTCGCGCCCTGCGTGACGTCGAGCTTTGGCGTTCGGCGCGCAGAGAGCGTCTCCGGACGTGCGCTCTGCGGCGAGATGCGGACCTTGCCGCTCGTGCTCGCGAAGATCTGATGTCGCACGCGCTGAGCGAGTCGCCGGTCCGGGCGGACCTGACTGCCGTTGTCGAGCTTCACGGACGTGATGCGATGTTGATGGTGACCGGCCCCGACGCGAGCAGCGCCGCGCTGCGGCCGAGCCGGAGGCTGCAGAAGGTGTACGTCCCGGGCGCCAGGATCAGCGCAAAGCCGGGCCCCCGCCCGCCGCCCGCCACGTCGACGACGTTGTAGGTTCCCGGCGTCGCGTTCTCCGCGCCGTCGTGACCGACCGTGAGATTCGGGCCACTGCACACAGTGCGGAAGTCGCTCGGGAACCCGCAGGCCGACCTGAGGTTCGCCACGACCGGAATCGCGACCGGCGTCGCGGGCCGCACTGTGGGCTACTTTCGGCGCTGTTCGCCCGCAAGTCGTCGCACACGGACTCTTGTCGAGCTCGACGCGATTGCCGACGATCGTCGAGTCGGGCGCGTCGATGGCCTTGCTGCCGACGAGTGTCCCGGTTGGTCCCGACGTCGCCGGAGTCGACGACCAGACCGCGCGCTCACCGTGTCCGAGCCGAAGAGGACGAAGCGTCGCTCAGCGCAGGCGCCTGTGCGCGGCGGAGCCGGCGAAGGACAGAGCCAACACAGCGGAAACAGCGCACAGATTTGTCAGTCGTAACATGGGGTCCCCTTCCGGAAGCGGGTGCCTGACCGAGTGCCGCGCGATCTGCACCCAGTCCGACGGGTAACATGAGGTCGGGGCGCAAGGAAGGGTGTACTGTTCATGAAAATCGGGGAGCGCATGCGCATACCCCAAAACGAAGGAGTCGGTTGCCCGACCCCCTTCGCGTTCGTTGAACGAACGGACGATGAGACTGTCGATTCAGTTGAGGAACGCGCCGCTCGGCGAGCCGCAGTACGTGCCGGGATGTTACCCTCGATGCACCGCAGCAACGATGTTCGTCCAGGTGGCGCCATCGAAGTACTCGTCCGGCGTCGCGTTCGACTCGTCGCAGTCCGGAACCGCGATCGAGCCGACGACGTTGCACTTTGTCGACGCCGAGGATCGACTTGTTCTGGCAGTGCGTGAGGCAAAGTGTCAGTCGCCGCATCGCTGGCGGGCGGATCGCAGTCGGCCGGGGATCGTGCCCTTGCACGCGTTCGAATTGCACTTGTCGTAGCACTTGCTGATCGACCCCACGAGCTTGACGAGCGTCTTCGCGGTGTTCGCGCTCGCAAGCGAGCTCTCCTTCGTGGCGTTGTCGGGGCGTTCCTGGCCGCTCGCAGAAGACGCCCGGGGCCGAAGTTGTCGACTCTGGCCCTCGGGTTCTGCATGCGGTCGTCGCGCGAACTGGGTGCAGTCGCCGCCGCGGCAGATAGCACTCGGGACAATCGCCGTGCTGCCCATCGTGAAGGTCGGATCGCAGGCCTTGCGGATCGCGGCCACGTACTTCTCCTCGGCGCTCTTCCCCGGCTTCAGCGGGTCGGTGACGATGCAGTGCTCCGTGCCGCACCCACGGCGTACGGCGCATGTCGCTGATCGGGTTGACGGGCGCCTAGCGCGCGCCCGCGCTGGCACTTCGATCGCGCACTTCGCCTTCGCTCCCGGTGAACTCGGCGCCGGACTTGCTCACACCCGTCATACACTTGAATTCTCGCACTCGGGTCGGTATCCAGCGGCCGGCGCCGGTGCGATCCCGAGCGCGAGGCTGGCAACGCCAGCCAACAACGCCCCCTTCATGAACTCTGACCATACTGCTCTCCCTCCTTGTGGTGTCGTGGGCTGCCGATTGGCTTGAGCCCGTGGACCCTGCGCCTATCCGGACGGGCTGCTTACGCTTCGGATCGAGCGGCTGTCAACAGAAAACGCCCCAGATGCTTCGACATTTCGCCGAGGCGGCGCGATGCGCCCTTCGCACCGGGAAATTACGGGAAATCCCGCAGCGATCGCGATCCAGGCGGCGGATGACGCGGCGTCGACGCGCCGTGACGACGACGACCGCCCGAAGGTCGTAGCGCGCGCAGAGGCTCGACGACGGCGTGAGCTTCGCGCTTCCGGCCGGGCTGGGGCGCCGAGTAAGCTACCGCGCGCCGCATGGGCCATGGGTGGACGACCTGGCAAAGTCCTCGTGCTCGGGCAGGAGGATCGCGCCTTCTCGCGGTGGTGCGCTCGCTCGGGCGCCGTGGGATCGACGTCCACGTCGGCGGTGTCCGGCCGACGCCGTCGCGCTCAGGTCGCGCTACGTGACCGCAGCGCCACGCGCTGCCGCGCTACGCGCGCGACGACGTGGCCTGGCGCGACGCGCTCCTGGCGCTCTGCGACCGCGAGCAGTTCGACCTGGTGATGCCGACGAACGACACGACGATCATGCCGCTGCAGGCGCATCGCGACGAGATCGAGCCGCACGCGCGGCTCTACCTCCCGTCGAACGAGGCGTACGCGATCTGCTTCGACAAGGGCGTCACGCACGACTTCGCGCAGGCGCAGGACGTGCCCGTGCCGCGCCAGCTACGGCTGTCGCTGCCCGACGAGCGCCGACGCGATTCCCGACGACTGGTATCCGCTCGGTACTGAAGCCGCTCGCGTCGTTCACGCTCGACGACCTCGAGCGCAAGCACTTCGTGCGCCGCGTGATGCGACGGGACGACCTCACGCGCGAGCTCCAGCACTTCACCGGCGCGCGCGAGCTGCCTCGTGCAGGAGTTCTTCCGGCGGCACGGGCGTCGGCGTCGAGATGCTCGCCCACGAGGGCCGCGTGCTGCTCGCCTTCCAGCACCTGCGCGTGCACGAGCGCGCGCGGCGGCGGCGCTGACTCGTACTCGCGTGAGCCTGCCGCTGCGCGCCGACATGCGCGACGCCGCGACGCGCATGGTGGCCGCGCTCAACTACACCGGCGTCGTCATGTTCGAGTTCCGCATGAACCTCGAGACCGGGCGTGGGTGCTGCTCGAGATCAACGCGCGCTTCTGGGCGTCGCTGCCGCTCTGCCTGCACGCGGGCGCGGACTTCCCGTTCCATCTCTACCAGATGCTCGTCGAGGACGGCGCGAGTTCCCGCAGTCGTATCGCGCACGGCGTCTACTGCCGGAACTGGACGCGCGACGTGATCTGGCTCCGCGAGAACCTGCGCGCGCCGTCCGGCGAAGGCGTTCCCGTCGGCACCGTGCTGCGCGAGTTCGCGGGCGCGCTCGCGGGCCGCGAATCGAGCGACACGTTCGTGCTCGACGATCCGGCGCCCGGCGTCGAGGACCTGCGTCGCATGGCGGCCGCGTCGGCCGCCGCCTGTGGCGCGGCGGGCGCCGCGGTGTGGGCGCTGCCGCCGGTGCGGCGCGCGCTCGCGCGCGGGCGCGCGCGCGTTCCGCTCGCGCACGGAGCATCCTCTTCGTCTGCAAGGGCAACGTCTGCCGGAGCCCGTTCGCGCGAAGGATATGCACGCACCGTGATGAACCACGGCGTCGTGCTGCGCTCGGCCGGCGTGCCTGCCGCGCGCCGCGCGCGGCTGCCCGGTGCTCGGCGTCGAGGCCGCGCGCGCGCTCGGCGTCGAAGCTCGGCGGCCACCGCTCGGCGGAGCTCGACGCGGCGATGATCCGCGAAGCCGACGCGATCTGTCTTCGACGACGACGTCGCGCCGCCGGCTGGCGCGGGCGTATCCTGAGGCGCGCGAGAAGACGTTTCCGCTCGGCTGGCTCACGACGCGCAGGGCCGATCGAGATCCGTGGATCCTGCACGGCGCGGGTCGGACGACTTTCGCGCGCACCTGGACGACGTGATCCGTCGCGCGCTCGATGCTCGGCGGTGTCCGAAGCCGACGCGCGGCGCGACCGCGTCGAACGCGGTCCTGACGTCAGGCTACGGCGCCCCGTCGCTCGTCGGCATCGACGATCGTCGGATCGGCCCACACCGGCAGCGTCGGCACCGCCGTCGGTCCCGATCGATCGGCCGCGCCGGTGAACTGGAAGCGGACCGTCCGACCGGCGAGCGCGTCGAGCGGGACGGTGACGTCGACCCACCGCTGCGCGCCTGGTACGCGCGGGTCCAGCCGGATCGTCTGCAGCGCCGTGGCTCGTGCCGCCCGCCGCCACGGCGCGACCTGTCCATGTCGACCAGCAGGACGGTCGTGTCCCAGCGAGGATCGGCTTCGAGCCCGACGCCGACTTCAGGCGGCGTGGGCGGCACCAGCGATCGTCGCCGGTCTCGACGTCGCGCGCTCGCGAGATCGGGGACCGGCCAGAGCGGCACGGCCGGCGTCCCGTCCGGCTGAGACGTCTATGCTCGCGGCACGCCAGACCTCCTGCAGGTCTGCCCGCGACTTCGCGTCACCGGGCCACGAGCGCAGCATGCGCATCGCGTCGCCGCTGCGTCGCGATCTGCCTCGAAGACGAGCCAGGGCAAGCCGCCGACGCCGGCGGGATCCGTGCGCGGATGCGTCCGCGGACGCCGCCGTGCTGCGGTGAATCTCGGACGCCGCGGCATCACCGGCGGCTGACGACAGCACGGGTCGCGGGTCGCCGTCGAGGACCACGACCTCGCCCCACGTGACGAACGGCGACGTCGCGTCGTTGACTTCCGGATCGTCGACACGAGATGGATCGGCAACCGCGCTCGACCGGCCCGCCGCAGCCGGCGACGCTCGCGGCGAGCGACGGCGGCGAGCGCAGTGAATCGCGTCGGCATCGTCAGGTCTCCTTCGCCGGGAAGAGGCGGCGCCAGAGATCCGGTCTGCAGCATGCCCTCCGGGATCGAGGCTCGCGCTTGAGCGCGAGGAAGCGCTGCACCCGGTCCTCGGCGCGATAGCGTTCGAGCTGCGTGCGCGGTGAGCGTCGAGTCCTTCGCGAAGTAGAACCGGCCCGCCGGCGTCGAGGACGACGCGCGTCGAGCTCCGCGGCGTGCTCCCAGAGCCGGCGGCGGTTCGCGCCGTCACCTTGAAGTCGAGCGCGAGCGAGTAGCCGTCGACCGCGTGGGTCATCAGGAACGGATCGACGGCGGTGGCGCTTGAAGACGCCGAGGTACGGGCGTCAGGCCGCGCGCGATGCGACCGCTCGAGGATCTCGCGATAGCACGGCGCGCGCGGCGTCCGCGGGGATGAAGCTCTGGTACTGGATCAGCCCACCGGGGCCGTACGCCGTCTTCCAGTCGGGCACGTAGTCGAGCAGGAACGCGAAGCCCGCGTGCGACTGGCGGTAACGGCGCTGCCCCTCGAGCAGCGCTCATGCGGTACTTCGCGAAGTTCACGAGCGCGCACGCCGGGATCGTTCGTGAACGGCCGCATCGAGCGCCCACATGATCGACTTCGGCACGACGCCCACGAGCGTCGGCGGCAGCTCCTGGTTCGCCACGCGGAGCGTCTGCGCGCGCGCGCGCGGTCCTCGCCGTCGTGCAGGTAGTTCGCCTGATGGACGAGGCCGCGCCCGAGCTCGCCGCCGCGCGCGAAGGTGTCCATCCAGCCGACGAGGTAGTCGGCGTCGGTCCATGCGCGCCTCGACGACGTCGAACATCTCGTCGAGGCAGCGCACCGGGACCGGCTCGACGTCGAGCAGGCCCGAGTGACACGCGCTTCATGCGCAGCGTGATGCTCGTGAAGCAGCCGAGCATGCCGAAGCCGCCGATCGCGGCGTGGAAGAGCTCGGCGCTGCTCGTCGCGCGAGCAGCGCGAACGATCTCGCCGGACGGCAGCAGCAGCTCGAACGTCGTCGACGTGCTCGCCGATCGTGCCGACCTTCCAGTTGTTCTTGCCGTGGATGTTCATCGCGGCGGCGCCGCCGAGCGTCGACGTGCATGGTCCCGGACACGACCGGCGGCCACCAGCCGTCCTCGATCGCGTACTGCCAGAGCTGGCGGATCGTCACGCCGGGCTCGACAGCGGATGCGGCCCGTCGCCGGATCCCATCCGAGGATGCGCGTCATGCGCGACGTGTCGAGGCAGAAGTTCTCCGCGTTGGTCGCGCGCGTCGCCGTAGCTCTGCCCGCCGCCGCGAAGGCCGACGTTGCGGCCCTCGGCGCGGCGCGAGCGCGAGCACCTCGCGCAGGCCGTCGACGGTCGTCGGCCGGTAGACCCAGCTCATGGCGCTGGTGGCGCCGCCCCACGAGCAGACGCGTTCGAGACGATCGGCCGGCAGCATGCTCAGATGTCGAGGCGCCGGAAGACGAAGCGACGGGATGTGGCGGATGACGAACATGATCGGCCGCCACTTGGCGGGCACGTAGACGGTGTGCCGCTGCGCGCGGCGCCGCGCGAGGATGCTCGGCGCGCCGCGGCGTCCGGCGAGACGAGGAGCGGCAGCTTGTCCATGCCCTGCGTCATCGGCGTGTCGACCGGGCCCGGCTTGACGGTGACGACGCGCACGCCGTGGCGCGCGACGCGGTTCCGCACCGCCTCGAGGTAGTGCGTCGAGCGCCGCCTTCGACGCGTGGTACGCCGGATTGCCGCGCCGGCCGCGATCGCCGGCGACCGACGAGATGCCGACGATCGTGCCGCGCGCCGCTGCGCGCGAAGCGCTCGGCGACGGCGTTGATCCACGCCATCGCGCCGACGACGTTCGACCGTCGATGATCGCGCGGTCCTTCTCGAGGTCGTACTCGTCGGCGCCGATGCGCGGCATGATGCCGGCGGCGTAGACGAGCAGATCGAGCCCGCCGAGCGCATGGCAGATCCGCTGCACGAGGCGCCGGCACCCGGCCCCGCGCGTGACGTCGTGCGGAACACGAGCGCCCGTGCGGGGTCGCCGGTCGGCGTCGGCGATCGCGCGCGCCGACCGCCTCGAGCTCCGGCCGGTCGCCGCGCGACGAGCGCCACGCGGGTGCCGCCCGCGGCGAGGCCGCCGCGCGACCGCGGCGCCGATGCCGGACGAGGCGCCGACGACGATCGCGTGGCGCCACGGGGATGTCGTGGCCATCCGACCGAACGTTCGCTGAAGGTCGGCGCCGAGGTCAAGCGCCGGTTACGTGTGCGAGCGCGGCGACGCTGAGGCCCGCCGGCAGACGCGGCAGCACGCGCAACGCCGCGCTTCGAGCCGATATGCACGGACGAGCTGCTGGTTCACCCATTCCGCTGGACGCGGAAAGCGGTGCCGGCCGGGCGACGCACGCCGAGTCGCGGCAGCAGACCGCGCACGATCGCGGCGGGGCCGAGCGCCGCCACGTCGTGTACGTGAGCCGGCGCACGACGAACCCGTTTGCCTCGAGCGCTCGCCGCAGCTGCGAAGCCGTGAGCGACGGAACGTGCTGCAAGGCGACGTCGTGCTCGCTGAAGCGAAGGCGCCTGGAACGCGGGCACGCTCACCAGCACCGCGCCGTCGCGGCCGCAGGAGCCGCGCGGACGCCGCTGCAGCGCGGCCGCTCCGTCGGCGAAGTGCTCCAGCACGTCCAGCATGATGACGAGGTCGAACGCGGCGGAGCCGAACGGCAACCGATCCATGTCGCCGCCGCGACGCCGTCACGCCGCGCACGCGGGAATGATGCAGCGCGCGCGACGAGCGATCGACCCTGATCGTGCCGTACGCGCTCAACTGACAACACGCCGCCGGTTCCGCAACCGACGTCGAGGATGCGCAGCCCCGGACGGTAGCGCGCTCGCCCAGCAACGAGGACACGAGCGGCGCTTGCCGACGAACCACCACTGGTGGTCCTCTGAACGCCGCCATCTCGTCGATCACCGCGTCATCCATCGCCGCGGTCCGTGGCGCCGATCACGCGCGCGTCGGGCGCGTTCCGGATCCGCGTCGACGCGCAGCCGAGCGGCTCGCGGCGGCCGGCGACCGCGTACCGACCGGCGCACATGATCACTGGATGCGCGCGAGGCTCCACCGCCGAGCGGACGGCGTCCCGGCCGCGGCTCACCTTCGTGCCGGCTGGCGTCGCGCCACCGTGGACCGGCACCTCGACGAGCGGTAGCCCAGCTGGCCCAGCAGGAAGAGCGCCTCGGCATCAAGCTCCAGTCGTCGAGCGTCACGCGCGAGCAACGGCGTCGCGGCATCGCGCCGGAAGACAGCTTGAAACGCACGTGACGTCGGACACGTCGACGATCGAAGCCGCGCGAGCCGGAGGTGAATACCTGTCCCATGATTTCCCGGAGGCAGCGGCTGCGCGCTCGATCCGGCGCCGACCTTGAGGCGAGCCGATGGCCGCGTCGGCGTCGCGCGGATCGCCGCGAGCGAGGCGCGCGAGCTCGTCGATCGGGGCCGAGAGGTGTCCGCGCCCCCGTGCTCCAAGAGAGCACTGAGCGCCACCGCGCGCGGCCGACATGGCGCGCTCGTTCGGCATGCCCCCTTGCCGCGATTCACACTGGCTGGCAGCGACCCGAATCGGGCCAGCCGCGAGTTCGCGAGCGTGCGCCGCCAACGATCCCGACGGTAGCGTCAGTGCTACGCGCGTCGCGTCGGGCGAGGATCATGATCTCGCTCGCGGGATGGTGGGCACCCGCAGACACGCCGCCACCCGCCGCAGCGGGCCTTCGATCCTGTCACGCGCCTCGTCGAATGCGGGAATCGCACCCGGTGAGCCAGACGCGGCGCTTTCGGCGTTACTGGCACCACCACCATGAAAATAAGCTCTTCGCCGAGTAGCATCAGATCGACATGCGTGGATTCTGCCATACCACGCAATGCGACGCGCATCACCCGCCATGCGGTCGTTGCGGGACCATAGGGGCCGGCCGATGCGGTCGCGAGGCTTCTGCGCTCGTCCGAGCGATCATGTACGGCGCGGCCGCCGTCGGTAACACGTTCGATGCGCGACCGCTCGAAATCTGGTAGTGAAAGATCCATCCGGCCGCCCTGAATCCGGCCACGAGGATCGACGTGCGCGATCTCTCGCCGGCATCGCCAGCTGCCTCAAGATTCGACGGTCGGCTGCGGTAAGCGGCGCCGTGGAGGAGCGGAGCGAAAACCTGATCCCGGCCGCGAATCGACCTGCCAGACGATCACGTCGCAACCGGGCGATGGGCAGGCGTCTCGCCCGCGACCGCGTCGCCGGGCACGCGCGCGTCAGCTGAACAGCCGAATCAGGCGTTGATCGGTTCTTCCGCGTCACCGGGCGAACGCCCAGCTCGTGTCCGCGCTGCCGCCGGGCGCCGACCCAAACGCTGCCTGATCGACGGCGCGGAGAGTCCGAAGGCCGTCGCGACCTGCTAAGCGGCAGGCCCGCCGGCCAGACCGCCGCCGTGTAAGTCGCGCGCGAAGTTCGGCCGAGCAGCGGTCATCCGCCTCTCGGGTCACGAGGCTGCGCTTCCGGTCCGTCGCGATCGCGCCCGCTCAGATCGGCGACGACGCCGCGCTCCCACCCCTCATCGAGCGCCGGCCGCAGCTCGCGGAGGGGCGGCGGCTCAACGCCAAAGTCGCGCGTGCCGTCGTTTCGATACGTGTGCGTGCGGATCGCCGCTCGGCGGCCGGTATTACGGGCGCGTGATCGCCCCCGCGGCTCGCGGAGTCACGCAGCCTGTGGCAGATGCCGCCGTTCGAGCGCGCGTATGCCGGATCGCGCACGTGGCCGTCCATCAAGGCACCTTTCGGGCTTCGCGCGTTCCCGTCCGGCTGAGCTGGTGGCGTAGCGGGCCTCGGATCCGGCGCCTGACGTCCCGAAGACGCTCGGCCGAGGTGTTCCGGGACGTTTCGCTGCGCATATGCCACGGCCTCCTTCAACGGCAAGCGTTCCTCCCCGATCCAGGAGCTCGGCTTCTTCGCGCGCGCCTCTCGAGACCACGAGCTGGCTGCCAGGTCGCGGAGACGTCCGCACTTGGACCGCCCGAGGCGTCCGGCGGACGTCATTCCACGGATCGGCGTCGCCTGCGCGCGAGCACCGCGCGACTGCCCTTCTTCTTCCTCTACGTCCAGACCATGGACGGGCTGACGGGCGCTGACGCGCCGGAGCCCTGGCGGCGGAAACACCTTCACTGGCTCGAGTCCGCACCCGCTGGACCCGGCGGCGACGGAGGAGGCGTGCTCGAACCCGATCGAGAAACCCTCGCCGGAGCAGGCCTGAGGCCGAGGGGCCGGTCATCGGGAAGCTCCTCGCCTCGAATCAGCCTTGAAGAAGTTCGAGAACTCTCGTCGCGCCTCTCGAGGCTGCCGTGCCCTGCTTTGCAGCGGGGAGGCGTTCAGGATAATGCGAGCGCTGCCGCGAGCAGCAGAGAAGGTCGTCAAAAAGATTCGTACCCGACCGATACGATGAAGCCATCGCGTACACGGACCACGTGTTCGGCCAGATACGCGCTCGGCGAGCTGGGGCTCGTTGATAAGCACGCTGGTGGTGTTCACCGCCAGCAAATACGTAACTGAACGAAGCATTAC
>ERZ1370068.612-contig-10559_pt1 | contig 33168 bp, 57 predicted proteins | sample MGYA00561227_ERZ1370068 | MGnify/ENA primary metagenome ERZ1370068 (study PRJEB38410, sample SAMEA6850437) | metagenome | study: Metagenomic assessment of the ecological functions of the soil: analysis of the soil microbiota associated with the...
GATGTACTTCGTTCGGTTACGTATTGTGCTTCGATCGCGGCCAGTTGCGCAAGCTCGCGGAGCCGACCATCACTCCCGCCGGAAAGCGCATCCCCGGATTGAAACTCGACCACCCACGCCAGCTCGCCTTGATGCACGCCCTGGTGCGCTTCGCCCACATCGCCGCCGGCAACACCTTCACCACCGCCGAACTCTACCCCCGTGTCATCGAGGCGCTCGGCGGTTCCACCGACTGCTACACGCTTGCCGCGCTCCGCTACGATCTTTCAAAGCTCCGCGCCAAAGGGCTCGTCGCCAAGCTCCCCAACTCGCGCCGCTATCAACTCCTCCCCAACGGATACTCGATCTGTCTGGTCTTCCTGAAGCTGTTCGAACGCGTCTATGCGCCGCTCACCGCCGGCCTTCTCAGCCCGATCGGCGCCGATGCCCGGATCAATCAGCAAAAGCGATCGCAGCTCGATCGCCTCTATCAGCGCGTCCTCGATGACCTCGACACCCTCGTCCGCGACTGGAGCACTCTTTATCAGGATCTCCTGAGCGGCAGCTATGACTGCGTTGATCGCATCGTACTGAACGCGTATTTCCGGATGGGACATGACCCAGGCGGTTTCCGCCTGTGGTGGCGGCAGCTGACCGGATCAGACGCCACGCTGGACAACGCTCATGTGATGCGGTTGGCCGGCCGTTTTGCTCGGCGCATTCGCGGCTACGCCAAGGCGAACAACGTTCCTGTCGTCAACTGTTCAGCGGGAGAGCGCAAGCATGACATTGCAGAGGACTATCTCGCCAGGACCACCATCACGGAGGGATTGTTCCTCGGTCTTGGTCGGCCGGGCACAGGCGCCGGTGTGGGATGTCAGCGCCAATCACCACATCGAGAGAAAGCAGCCGATGCCCTATGTCAACCACTATTCCTTTCACATTCTGGACGCCGAGTGGGGACACATCACCATCAAGATCAGCGGCCATCCTCCGTTCCCCGCGCAAATCATGCTGAACGGCCACGAGTATGTCGCCTGCCAAGCGCGCAAGGCCGGAATCACTTTCAGCAAGCAAGGAAACTGCTTTACCCATGTCTCTTACCCCGCAGCCTTGGCGAAAATCGCAGAGACCTTGTCCGAACAACGGACGATAGGGCGGTTGAGCCAATTATGCGATCGCTGGATCTATTCAACCTGCTTGTGCTTCGCGCTTGATTTGGAAGAGCAGAGGCTAAGCGGGTTCCGCTATCAATATTCAAACTACCAGATCGAGTACAGTCGCAACCTCATTTTCGAGGTTGGCGGGCAGATGGAGCAAGTCTTTCAGGCTCTGATTGACCGCAGCCGTGTGCGGCTGGACCTGAAGACTGTCAAGACGATCCTCGGATGCAAGCGCCGTCCGAAATATCGCTCGCGCAAGAAGCGTGCGGCAGAGTGGGAAGTCGCGGTCGAGAGACCTAGCCTATGATCTGACGATCTTCAAGCTGCACTGTGGAGGCTTGACTCTGAAGATCTATAGCAAAGGCGAACGCGTGCTTCGCATCGAGGTCATCGTCCATAACACGCGGCGAGCTCCACTGCGGTCGCGCGCTGGAGAAGTTCCCCGAGATCGTCTGCCGACTGAAGGCTGTGCTGGAGCGATTTGCCGATGCTCTCAGCTGCATCGACGCGTGCTTCATCGCCGATCAGACGCTTGAGCGTCTGCCAACGGCATCCCGTGTCGGCAAGGTCGTGGTCGGCGGGATCGATCTCAACAAGCCGCGCATGCGCTGGGTCGCCGAAGCGGTCATTGCCTTGTCCGCCGCTTCCGACGGCTTCACCGCTTCCGAACTCGCGGCACGCGTCTGTGCGCTCGGCCAGCAGACCCCGGCACAATATGGTCCCACCCGCGCGGCCTACGACCTGAAGAAGTTCCGTGGCCAGCAGATCGTGCAGCGCATCGGCCAGACCCGTCGCTATGAGGCCCGGCCGGCAGGCCTCAAGGCGATAACCGCCCTCATTGTTCTCAGAGACAAGGCCATTAAACCGCTTCTCGCTGCCGCCCAGGAACTGCAGACCAAGCCGCGGCGCACAGAACCCGACACCGCTCGACGCGCACTACGACGCGATCCGAGCGGCCATGCGAGGAGTGTTCCATGAGCTCGGCATAGCTGCATAAATATCGAAAATTTCTTTTCGCAGCACCGCGCCCTAAGCGCCTAAGCGACTCGGACTTTGCGGCCGCCGTTTGTTTGTTCTTGATTTGTTCTGACGACCAGCATGGCCATGGCTCGCTCCTCTGCGGCCCACAGAAACCCGCCGGCACCGGTGCCCTCAACGCCGGCGGGTGGCACGACCGCGGTCGATGCCGACCGGCGGCGCGGCCGCGGCGCGCAGTCGAATGCCTCCGGCCGCTTCGAGCCGGTCGCGCCGGTGGCGTTCGACGACGGCTGGCAAAACCTCGAGGATTTGCCGCCGTTCAAGACCACGGTCACGATCGACGCCACGCGCAAGATCATCACTCGCAACGATTCGCCCGACATTTCCTTCGACCGCTCGATCAATCCCTATCGCGGCTGCGAGCACGGCTGCATCTACTGCTACGCGCGGCCGACGCACGCCTATCTCGGCCTCTCGCCCGGGCTCGATTTCGAGATCGAAGCTGTTCGTGAAGCCGGAAGCGCCGCGGCTGCTCGAGCGCGAGCTGTCGCGCCGCCAGCTATTCGCCGCGCACCATCGCGATCGGCACCAACACCGATCCCTACCAGCCGATCGAGAAGCAGCATCAGGTGATGCGGCGCATCCTCGAGGTGCTCGAGCGCTTCGGCCATCCGGTCGGCATCGTGACCAAGTCGGCGCTGGTGCTGCGCGACCTCGACATCCTCGCGCGCATGGCGCAAGCGCAACCTCGTCAAGGTCGCGCTGTCGGTGACCACGCTCGATCCCAAGCTCGCACGCGTGATGGAGCCGCGCGCGGCGACGCCCGCAGCGCCGGCTCGATGCGCTGCGGCAGCTCGTCGAGGCCGGCGTGCCCACCTCGGTGATGGTCGCGCCCATCATTCCCGCCATCAACGACGCCGAGATCGAGCGCATCCTCGATGCCGCCGCCGGCGCTCGGCGTCAAGGAGGCGGGCTACGTGCTGCTGCGGCTGCCGCTCGAAGTGCCGCGACCTGTTCCGCGAATGGCTGATGCGCGAATTTTCCCGACCGCTACCGCCACGTGTTCAAGCTCATCCGCGACATGCGCGGCGGCAAGGACTACGATTCGAAGTGGGGCAAGCGGCATGACCGGCGCCGGGCCGATCGCCTGGATGATCGGCGCGGCGGTTCGAGGCCGCCTGCCGAAAAGCTCAAGGCCTCAATGCGGGCGAAGGCGCCGCTACGACCGAGCCATTTCTCGCCGCCGCGCCCGCCGAGGCGCGCAGCCCAGCCTGTTCTGACGATGCAATGGCGATGACGACACCGACCCCAGAGTCCGCGCACGGGTCGGCTGACGCTCACGGCGTCCCCGACCCCGCCTCACCGTGGACGCTCGGCGTGCGCGTATCATGCGCCTGCGGCTTCCGCCTGCAAGGCGCTCAGCTTAGGGTGCGCGCGACCGGCGGTCAGGTCGCCTTTCCGATGCCGGCGGTCGTGCCTGTCGCCTTGCGCCGCACCGGTGGACGCTGGCCGAGGATGCCGCGCTGGCGCCGCGCCCGTCCGGAAGGCACCTTTCGCGGCGACGACGCTCTCGCCTGGAACTGCGCCTCGCCTGGGCGGAGGTGGATGCGGCGTTGGCGCGTGCTGCTTGCAGCCGGCGGCGGCGACTCCTCAAGCCGGCCCGCGCCGACCGTGTTCTGGGGCGGCTATTCCGGCTACTTCGCTCGATCTCGACGGTCATCCCTTGGGACGATGCGCGCAACCAGGCATTTTCCTTTGGCCGCGGACGGCCGGCTGATGCTGCCCGGATCGTGAGGCTTGTCCCCGACCTTCACAGGCCGGAGCGAGTCGCCATCGCAAGGCCACACTCATTGACTTGCGCTGACTATCGCGCGCCTCCGCGCACCATCGCGGCATGAGTCGCGCACTCGCCGCCGTCACCCGAGCGTGCGCCTGCCGCTCGGCGAGCGACGAGCATCCGCCCGACCTTCCGCCGCGAGCGCGCAGCGCTCAAGCGCGGCGTCTGGCCGGTCGCGGGCTGCGACGAGGCGAGGCCGGACGTCGGGCCGCTGGCCGGCCCGGTCGTGCGCCGCGGCCGTGATCCTCGACCCCGCAGCGCGTTCCGCGCGGCCTCGATGATCCAAGAAGCTTCGACCGCGCAGACGCGCGAGAAGCTCTACGCCAAGATCTGCGCCAGCGCCGAGGTGCGCGGTCGCCTTCGCGCCGCCGGCGCGCATCGACCGCGACAATATCTCTGCGCGCCTCGCTGTAGGCGCTGGCGCGCGCGGTCGCGGCGCTGCCGGTGCGGCCGCAGCTCGTCTTCGTCGACGGGCGCGACCGCATCGACGGTCGGCTGCGACTGCGAGGCCGTGATCAGCGGCGACGCCATCATCGCCTCGATCGCCGCCGCCTCGATCGTCGCCAAGGTCACGCGCGACCGGCTGATGACGCGCGACTCGCGCTCGCGCATCCCGGCTACGGCTTCGAGCGCCACAAGGGGCTACAGCGTGCCTGAGCATGTCGCCGCGCTGCGCGCGGCTTGGGCCGACCATCCACCACCGCCGCTCGTTCGCGCCGGTCGCCGCCTGCTATGCCGCAAGTTCGGCTGTCAGCCGAGGATCGACGGCTCGGCCGTGTTGCCGCTCTAACCTCATCCAGGCGTACACGCGCGCCTGTATGCCTCGCCGCCGTCGGTTGTCGAAACAGGCCTGCGGCGACGCTGATGCTCTACGTTTCCCTCTTCGTCGAGCTGCTGCGCTCGCGGCCGGCGCTGGCGGTCGTGGGTCGCAGCGCTCGCTGCAGGCGGCGCTGTGGACGCTCGTTCCGACGCTGATCCCATACTCGGCAGCCCGCCCGGCGACGTGCCGCTCGTGCTGGCGGTCGGGCATGAGTTCCAGCTCGGCACCTATCTCGGGGCCGCCGCTGGCGTTCTGGCTCGCCGAGATCGCGCCTACACGATCTCGCCGGCCGCAGCCTGTTCGGCGTCCACGCACTCTCGCAAGTCTGCGTGGTCGTGACCTATTGGGTCGTGTCTACGCGCTCGGCCGCTCGATCGTCGGCGCCGCAGCATGCGGCGCTCGCCGGTTCTGCTGATGATCGGCATCTCCGCCTTCTCGGTGCCGACGCCGGATTTCGGCCCGGTCATTCTCACCATGGCGGTGTGGGCGCGTGATCCTGCTGCACTACTGGCGGCCGTCGGCGAAGGCCGCCGCGCGCTACTGGGCTCGCGCTCGCGTTCGAGATCGGGATCCTCCTGCTGACGACCCATGCGGGCCTGCTGCTCATTGGCCTGCCTCGTGCGGTGCTTCACGCTCGTCAGACAGGCGCGCGCGCGCCGCAGCTGCGCACCGACCGATCCCTGGATGGCAGTGACCTCGTCGCCGTCGTCGTGCATGCTGCCGCATCTGCCTTTGGCTCGCCGAGCGCGGCGACGGGCGTCGATGCCGATGCTGATGCGGCTGCGCACGCCGGAAGCCGCCATCCGACAATCTCAATGCATGGCTGCGCCAGATGGCGACGCTTCTGGCCGCCCATGCCGGCGCCGTCTCTCGTCCTGGTACTGTCGTGTTCGGATGGCCGGGCCGCCCAGCATGGCGCCGGCGCCGTGTCACGCGTCGCCGCCCGGTCGATCCCTTCGCTCGGCAGTTCGTCTACGCGTTCGCGATCGCGCCGGCGCTGGTCGCGACCGTCGCGGGCGTACTGGTCGGCTGGGCCGGGCCAGTCGGGGCATTGCGCCGCTTGTGCATCTCTTCCGGGCTCGCGAATCGTGCTCGCAGCTGCGGCGATAACGCATTGCGTTCCGACATCAGCACGTGCTCATCTACGGCTGGCTCGGTCTCCTGATCGTGCCGCCGGTGCTGGCGGTCCCTGCCATTCTGGCGCTGCCATGGATCGCGTTCGACCTCGAGCATCAACCGGCCGGTAGCGGTCGGTCGGCGGAGTTTTTCTCGGACAGCTATCAGCGCCGCATCGGCGCGCCGCTGCTCGATCGTGGCTGGCGACCCGCGCACGGCTTCGCTGATTGCGCTCGGCTCGCCGGGGCGGCCGCGGCTCTATCTCGATGCCACGCCGGAGCGCTCGCCGTGGGTCACACTTCGATGAGGTCAAGACCAAGGGCGCGGTCATCGTGTGGCCGACGGAAGACACTGCCGGAACGCCGCCGGAGATCAGGGAGCGTTTTCCCGACATCGTGCCGGAAGGCTGCCGCGCGCGTTCGGAACACCAGGCTGCGCGGGCAGCGCCCGCTGTTGCGCATCGGCTGGGCTGTGATCCGCCTGCAGGCGCAGACCGTCGCGACCCCACAACCCGAAGCTGCCGAAATAGGCGCGGGTAGTAGCCCGAGGTGGTGCCGCCTCCTCCTGAATTCGACGCGGTTGGATGGAGTTCGAACCACCCGTGAGCGCCGCCGGCCTTCGTGTTTGAGCCCGAAGCCATGGCTTCACAGGGTGAACAGCGGGGATGAATTGCCGCACCCGTCGAGCCGCCCCCATTTCGAAAACTATCTTTTGTTCAAATCGCTTGCCTTGCCTAAGGCGGGATTGCCGCCGGCTTGCTGCACTGCACCTATCCGTTATTTAAGTTAGTCGCCCAAGGCCGGCCTGATAGCATGGCACCACCCAGCAGATAGCGGCGCGTTGCGTTTACGTTCATCTTCGATTTGCCGCGCGAAGCGACTTTCGCGACGGAAAGGTCGTCTTATGCTTGAGCGGCTACGAATGGATGCGCGCGCAGCGAAAGAGCCTGGCCGCGTCGGCCCGCGCTCGCTGGTACTTGCAGGGCTAGGTTAGCGTCCTGATGTTGTCGGGTTGCGAGATCACGTTCGACGCGGCCGGAGCTTGAGGTCAGCATCCCGCCCGCCTATCGGGCCGCGAGCGGCATCGCCGGCGGTGCGGCCCGCCGCTCGACTGGTGGCGCACCTTCCGTTCGGCTGAGCTCACCAAGCTGGTCGAGGAGGCGCAGACCCGCAATTTCGACATCGCGCGCCGCCATCGCGCGCATCGAGCAGGCCGACGCGCAGAGCCGGATCGCGGGCGCGCCGCTCCTTCCGGAGCGTCAATCTCAACGCCAGCGAAAGCAAGTCGGGCGACCGGCGTGTCGTCGAATGCCGCCGTCACCACGGTCGCCCTCAACGCGCAGCTACGAGCTCGATTTCTGGGGCAAGAACCGCGCCTCGCCTTGCGCGCGGCAGAGAGACCGCGATCGCAACGCGCTTCAACCGCGAGCGTGGTCGAGCTCAGCATCACTGTGAGCGTCGCCACCGCTTATTTCCTGGTGCTTCAGCTCCGCAGGACCGGCTGCGCATCGCGCGCGAGAACGTGGCCGCTGCAACGCGCGTGCTCAATCTCATCCGGGACCGCGCCAGCGCCGGCACGGCTTCCGCGCTCGATGTCGCCCAGCAGGAGAGCCTCGGTCGCCACCCAGCGGCGCGTCGATCCCGCCGCTCGACCAGACCCTGCGGCAGAACATCGCAACGCTGGCCGCTGCTCGTCGGCCGCGCGCCCGCTCGAAGTGAAGGTGCGCGGCGGCAGCCTCAACCGGCTTGCCACGCCGCAGGCGTCGCCCGGGCTGCCGTCGGAGCTGTTTCCAGCGCCCCGATCTGCTGTGCGGCCGAAGCGCAACTGGCGCCGCCAATTTCAGCGTCGACGTCGCGCGCGCGGCTTTCTTTCCGAGCATCTACGCTCACCGGGCAGGGTGGCTACCAGAGCACGGCGCTGCGCGCTCCTGTTCACGCCGCAATCGGCGTTCTACTCAGATCGCCGCCAATCTCACGCAGCCGATCTTTGACGGTTTCCGCCTGGAAGGCCAGCTGGAGCTGGCCAGGGGCCGCCAGCTCGAGCTGCTTGCAGGTCTATCGCAAGACCGTGGTGCAGTCCTTCGCCGATGTGGAGCGTGCGCCTGATCGCCGTTGCTGACACGGCCGAGCGTGAAGCGGCCTCGCAGCGGGAGGTGGTGACGGCCTCGCGACGCGCCTTCGAGATTGCCGAGACGAGGCTGCGCAGAAGGCACCGTGGACCTCGTCACGGTGCTCAACACGCAGCAGACGCTGTTCCAGGCGGAGGACAATCTGGTCGTGGCGCGGCTGGCCCGCGTGCAGGCGGTGCTGAGCCTGCATCAGGCACTGAGGGGGAGCTGGATGCCGAAGGCGCCGGTCGAGCGCCAAGCGCAAGAGTGAAGCAATGAGTTTCAAGCCGTATAGCGTACACGATCGTCGCGCTCCTGCTCGTAGGCGGCGTCGTCGGCTACTTCACCTATTACGACCCGCTGGACGTCGCAACAGCAACAGCAGAAGCAGAAGCAGAAGGGCAAGAAAGGCCGCAGAGGCGGCGGCGGGACCAGAACGAGCCGGTCCCCGTGCTGCATGACGACCGCAAAGATTGCCGACGTGCCGGTCTATCTCGACGGCGTCGGCACCGCGCGGGCGCTCAACATGGTCACCGTCACGCCCGCAGGTCGACGGCAAGCTCGTCAAGGTCTCTCTTCACCGAAGGGATGGATGTCGAGAAGGGCTACGTGCTCGCCAAGATCGATCCCACCATCTTTCAGGCGCAGTACGACCAGGCGGTCGCCAAGAAGGCGCAGGACGAGGCCCAGCTCGCCAATGCCGAAGCTCGATCTCGAGCGCTATCAGCGGCTGGCGCCGTCGAACGCCGTCAACAAGCAGCAGGTCGACACCCAGCGCGCGCTGGTCGACCAGCTCAGGCGCAGGTCCGGTCCGACCAGGCGGCGATCGACAATGTCAAGCGCGATCGCTCGACTACACCAACATCGTCGCGCCGATCTCCGGCCGCACCGGCATCCGCCTCGTCGACGAGGGCAATATCGTGCGCCAGTCCGACGCCACCGGCTGGTCGTGATCACCCAGGTCAGGCCGATCGCGGTGCTGTTCAACCTGCCGCAGCAGGAACTGCCGGAGCTCAGCGCGGGCATGGGCGAAGGGCCAGCTGCCGGTCGACGCTCTCGGCGCCGAGGGCAAGGCGACGCTCGACAAGCGGCAAGGTGCTGGTGATCGACAACCAGGTCGACCAGACCACCGGCACGGTGAAGCTCAAGGCCGAATTCCCGAACGACAAGCTGCAGCTCTGGCCTGGCCAGTTCGTCAATATCCGGCTGCTCGATCGACACCTTGCGGCAGGTGGTGGTGGTGCCGACCGCAGCTGTCCAGCGCGGCCCGAACGGCACCTTCGTCTACATCGTCAAGGACGACGAGACCGTGACCGTGCGCCCGGTGACGGTAGACGCAGCAGAACGATCTGCAGGCCGTGATCGAAGTCCGGTCTGCAGGCGGGCGAGCGCGTCGTCACCACCGGCTTTGGCCGGCTCGCCGAGGGCAGCGACGTGGAAGCGACCAGCGCCGAGGATGCCGGCCAAATCTCCGCCACCCGGAGCGGAGCGCCGGCGCGACGGCCCCGCGGCGAAGCGCGGCCGAGAAAGGGCGGCGACCGACAAGGCCGGCGAGCGAGCGCCAAGGGTACCGATAAGGGCGACGGCAAGTCCGACGGAGAAAGGCGACAAGGCCGGGCAGGCGCGAAGCAGCCAGTCAGCGGGCAAGCTCCAGGAGACGCGCCGAGCACGACGCCATGAGCGTCTCCTCCCCTTCATCCATCGGCCGATCGCGACCTCGCTGCTCGGCATCGCGGTGATGCTCGGCGGCATGCTGGGCTACCTGTGGCTGCCGGTCTCCTCGCTGCCGCAGGTCGACTTCCCGACCATCCAGGTCACCACCCAGCTTCCGGGCGCCAGCCCCGACACCATCGCGTCGCTGGTGACGGCGCCGCTCGAGCGCAATTTCGGGCAGATCCCGTCGCTCGCCGACTGATGACCTCGTCGAGCTCGTTCGGGATCAGCCAGATCACGCTGCAGTTCGAGCTCAACCGCGACATCGATGCCGCCGCGCAGGACGTGCAGGCGGCGATCAATGCCGCCGGCTCGACGCTGCCGCGCAACCTGCCCTATCCGCCGATCTATTCCAAGGTGAACCCGGCCGACACGCCGATCGTGACGCTCGGCGCTCACCTCGCCGACCATCTCGCTGCGCCAGCTCAGCGACCTCGCCGACACGCTGCTGGCGCAGCGGCTGAGCGAGCTGACCGGCGTCGGGCGCGTCACCGATCGCAGGGCGGCATCCGCCCGGCGATCCGCATCCAGGTCGATCTCGTCGCGGCTCGCCAACTACGGCATCAGCGCTCGAAGACGTGCGCACCGTCGATCGTCGGCGCCAATGTCGCCGGGCCCGAAGGGCTCGCTCGACGGCGCGCACCAGTCCTACACCATCGCCGCCAACGACCAGATCGCGCCGGCGGACGCCTATCGCAACGTCGTGGTGGCCTATCGCAACGGCGCGCCGGTGCTGCTCAAGGACGTCGCCGACATCGTCGACGGGCTCGAGAACAACAAGGTCGGCGGCTGGTATCAGCGGCAACGCCGGCGATCGTCGTCGACATCCAGCGCCAGCCCGGCGCCAACGTGATCGAGACGGTCGAGCGCATCACAGCGCGAGCTGCCGCGGCTGCAGCGCGCGTTCCCGGCCGGCGCGACGCTGACCGTCGTGCACGACCGCCACCACCACGATCCAGCGCCTCGATCCACGACGTGCAGTTCACGCTGATGCTCGAGCGTCGCGCTGGTGATCCTGGTCGTGCTGGTCTTCCTGCGCACCGTGCGCGCCACCATCATCGCCGGCGTGGCGCTGCCGCTCTCGCTGATCGCGACCTTCGGGATCATGTGGTTCTGCGGCTTCTCGCTCGACAACCTCTCGCTGATGGCGCTGACGATCGGCACCGGCTTCGTGGTCGACGACGCCATCGTCATGATCGAGAACATCGTGCGCCACATGGAGGACGGCGAGGACCCGTTCGAGGCCGCGCTCGAAGGCGCGCGCGAGATCGGCTTCACGGTGATCTCGCTCACGGTGTCGCTGATCGCGGTGTTCATCCCGCTGCTGTTCATGACCGGCCTGGTCGGCCGCATGTTCCGCGAGTTCGCGCTCACGCTCGACCATCGCGGTGGTGACCTCGGCGGTCGTCTCGCTGACGCTCACGCCGATGATGTGCAGCCGGCATGCTGCGGCAGCAATGGCGGCGGCCGGCAACGCGCGTCGACCCGCGCGTTCAACCGCGCGGTCGACTGGACCGTGGAGGTCTACCGGCGCACGCCTCGAATGGGTGCTGCGTCACGAGAGCCTCACGCTCATCGGTGACCGCCGGCACGCTGGTCGCCACCGTCTGGCTCTACATCATCATTCCGAAGGGCTTTCTGCCGCTGCAGGACACCGGCCTCATCTTCGCGGTGATGGAAGGCGGCGCAGAAGTCTCGTTCGCCGAGATGCAGCGGCTGCGGGCCGTGGTCGAGAGCCGCGATCCGCAGGGACCCCGACGTGACCGGCGTCGTCGTCCGGTGGTCGGCGTCACGCCCGATCAACGCCACGCCCAATGCCGGCCGGCTCGCCATCACGCTGCGGCCGCGCGACCAGCGCACGCGCGACGGTGACGACCGATCATCGACCGGCTGCAGCAGCGAGGTCGCGCCGATCCCGGGCGTGACGATGTTCTTCCAGCCGGTGCAGGACATCCAGATCTCGACCCGCGTCGAGCCGCGCGCAATACCAGTACACGCTCGACCGGCACCGACGCCGAGGAGCGTCGAGCCGATGGGCCAAGCCGCTGGCCGAGCAGCTGCAGTCGTCGCGCGATGCTGCGCGACGTCGCCTCCGAGGCGCAGGACGAGGGCCTGCGGATGATGATCCAGGTCGACCGCGAAGACCGCCGGCCGCCTCGGCGTCTCGCTGCAGACCGATCAACGACACGCTCAACGACGCCTTCGGCCAGCGGCAGATCTCCACCGATCTACGGGCAGGCCAACCAGTACCGCGTGATCCTGGAGGCGATGCCGCAATACCAGCTCGACCCGACCTCGCTGTCGAAGCTCTACGTCCCGGCCTCCGGCAACCAGGCCGTCGCGCAGTCCACCTCGCTGACCGCCGGCACCGCCGCCGAGCCATCACGCCGCCGACGTCAGGCAGCGCGCAGGTGCCGCTGAGCGCGTTCGCGCGCTTCGAGCACACCACCGCGCCGCTCGTGATCGCCCACCAGGAGCAGTTCCCGGCGGTCACGATCAGCTTCAATCTCGCGCCCGACGCCGCGCTCAGCGACGCGGTCGACGGCGATCATCGGCGGCCGAGCGCGAGATCGGCATGCCGACCTCGGTGATCGGCAGCTATTCCGGCGACGCCGCCGAGTTCGCCAAGTCGCTCGCAGGACGAGCCGTGGCTGATCCTGGCGGCCGCGATCACGATCTACATCGTGCTCGGCGTGCTCTACGAGAGCTTCATCCATCCGCTCACGATCCTCTCCACGCTGCCCTCGGCCGGCGTCGGCGCGCTGCTCGCGCTGATGCTGCTCCGGCAGGATCTCTCGGTGATCGCGCTGATCGGCATCGTGCTGCTGATGGGCATCGTGAAGAAGAACGCGATCATGATGATCGACTTCGCGCTCGAAGCCGAGCGCGCGCAGGGCATGTCGCCGCGCGACGCGATCGTGCAGGCCTGCCTGCTGCGCTTCCGCCCGATCATGATGACGACGCTGGCGGCGCTGTTCGGCGCGATCCCGCTGGCGTTCGAGAGCGGCACCGGCTCGGAGCTGCGCAACCCGCTCGGCATCACCATCATCGGCGGGCTGCTGCTGAGCCAGTTGCTGACGCTCTACACGACGCCGGTGATCTACCTGCAGATGGAGCGGCTGCGGGCGCGGCTGGCGGCGCGCCGCGCCGAGCCGCAGCCGAGCTCGACCTGCCGCTGCGCGCCCGGAGCCGTCGCAGCGGCCGGCGGAGTGAGGCGCCATGAACATCTGCGAGCCCGCCATCCGCCGGCCGGTCGGCACCACGCTTGCTCGCCATCGGGCTGTTGCTGCGTCGGGCATCGTGGCCTACCGCTTCCTGCCGGTCGCCAGCATGCCGACGGTCGATTTCCCGACCATCACGCGTGAGCGCCAGCCGGCCCGGCGCCGACCCCGAGATCATGGCGGCGACCGTCGCGGCGCCGCTCGAGCGCCGGCTCGGCGAGATCCCGGGCGTGACCGAGATGACGTCGCGCAGCTCGCTCGGCATCACCGCGCATCACGCTTCAGTTCGACCTCAACCGCAGCATCGACGGCGCCGCCCGCGACGTGCAGGTCGGCCATCAACGCGGCGCTGACCGATCTGCCCGGCGACCTGCAGTCGCGGCCGTCGTTCCGCAAGTCCAATCCGGCGGCGACGCCGATCATGATCCTGGCGCTCACCTCGAGCACCGTGCCGCCGAGCGCGACTTTACGACGCCGCCGACACCGTGGTCGCGCAGCGACTGGCCCAGGTCGACGGCGTCGCCGAGGTCACCGTCAACGGCGCCGAGCAGCCGGCGATCCGCGTGCGGGTCAATCCGATCGCGCTCGCCTCCATGGGCCTGTCGCATGGAGGACGTGCGCAACCGCGATCGCCAACACCAATGCGGCAGGGCCCGCTCGGCGTGTTCGACGGCGACGGGCGCGCCGTCACCATCGGCACCAACGATCAGCTCGCGCGCCGCCTCGCAATACGACCCGCTGGTGGTGCGCACCACCAACGGCACGGTGGTGCGGCTCTCGGCCATCGCGTCGATCGAGCCGGGCGTGCGCAACAGCCGCTCCTTCGGCTGGTACAATCGGCCAGCCCTCGGTGCTGCTGGTGATCACCAAGGCGGCCGATTCCAACGTGATCGAGACCGTCGACCGCATCCGCGCCATCGATCCCCGAGATCAAGCGCTGGATCCCGCCGACATCGACATCTCGGTCCTCTCCGACCGCACCAGACGATCCGCGCCAGCGTCCACGACATGCAGCTCACGCTGTTGGCCGACCGATCGCGCTGGTGATGCTGGTGGTGTTTCTGTTCCTGCGCCGCATGGCGGCGACCATCGCCGCCGGCATCACGGTGCCGCTGGCGCTCGCCGGCACCTGCGCGCTGATGTGGGTGCGTGGGCTTCTCGATCGACAATCTCTCGCTGATGGCGCTCGCGGTGCTCGGTCGGCTTCGTGGTCGACGACGCGATCGTGATGATCGAGAACTGCTTCCGCAACCTCGAAAAGGGCATGCCGCCGATGCAGGCCGCGCTCGAAGGCGCGCGGCAGATCGGCTTCACCGTGATCTCGATCAGCGTCTCGCTGGTCGCCGCCTTCATCCCGCTGCTGTTCATGAGCGGCGTGGTCGGGCGCGTGTTCCGCGAGTTCTCGGTGACGCTCGCCTTTGCGATCGCGGTCTCGACCGTGGTGTCGCTGACCGTCACGCCGATGATCTGCGCGCATTTCGTGCGCAAACCGCCGAGCCCGGACGCAACGCTGGTTCGATCGCGCATGGAGCGGGCGATCGGCCTGGCCTGATGGCCCGCTATGCGCGCAGCCTCGGCGTGGTGCTGCAGCCATCACGTGCTGACGCTGATCGTCATGGCCGCCGTGATGGCGCTGACCACTGCTGCTCTACTATCAAGACCAACGAAGAGCTATTTTCCAACCGACGACACCGGCCTGATCTATGGCGGCACAGTCGCCCCGACCGAGACCTCGTTCGAGACGATGTTCGAGTTGCAGCAAAGGGCCGCCGAGGTCGTGCATTGGCCGATCCGGCCGTGGCCGGCGTGGGATCGTCGATCGGCCACGTCGGCCTACAATGCCGTCCATCAACCGCGGACACGCTCTTCATCAGCCTGAAGCCGCCGTCCGAGCGCAAGCTCGGGATCGACCTGGGATGTCATCAACCGGCTGCGTGCCGCAGCTGCACGAAGATTCCGGGCCTCAACGCATTCTTCTATGTGCCGATGCAGGATGTGCAGACCGGTGCGCGCGCGCGGCGGCTGGATCATACCAGTATACGATCTGGGGCCCCGACTATCAGGAAATGGCGCAGTGGGCGCCGCGCGCGTCTACGACGCGCTGCGCGTGCTGCCGGAGCTGGCCGACGTCTCCACCGACCGCGAGCGCAGCGGGCTGCAGGTCAATGTCCTCTACCGACCGCGTTGCAGCTGCTCGCATGGGCGTGCGTATCCAGGACATCGACACCGCGCTCAACAATGCATTCGCGCAGCGGCAGATCGCGATGCTCTACAGCCCAGCGCAACCAGTATCGGGTCATCCTCGAGATCTGATCCGCAGCTACCAGCGCGATCCGCACGACCTCTCGCGCGTCTATGTTCCCGGCGCCAACGGCGTGCAGGTGCCGCTCTCGGCGGTGACCACGATCCGGCGCGGCTTGCAGCCGCTGGTGGTCAACCACCAGGGCCAATTCCCCTCGGTCACGATCAGCTTCGGCCTCGCCGAGGACGTCTCCATCGACGAGGCGACAAGCGCTGTCGACACGCAGCCGGTCGCGGCGCTGCACATCCCGGAAACGCTGCATGCCGAATTCCAGGGCGACGCCCGCGCCTATCGGCAATCGATCGGCGCGCAGCCGCTGCTGATCGTCGCGGCGCTGCTCGCGGTCTACATCGTGCTCGGCGTGCTCTACGAGAGCCTCGCGCATCCGCTGACGATCATCTCGACGCTGCCGTCGGCGCGGACTCGGCGCGCTGCTGGCGCTGCAGATCTTCCAGTACCGACCTCTCGCTGATCGCCTTCATCGGCATCATTCTGCTCGATCGGCATCGTCAAGAAGAACGGCATCATGATGGTCGACTTCGCGCTCGAGGGCGAGCGCAAGCGCGGCCTGCCGACCCGGACGCAGGCGATCTTCGAGGCCTGTCTCGAGCGCTTCCGGCCGATCATGATGACGACGCTCGCGGCGCTGCTTCGGCGCGCTGCCGCTGGTGATCGGCGACCGGCGCCAGGCTCGGAGCTGCGCCGGCCGCTCGGCATCACCATCGTCGGCGGGCTGCTGGTGTCGCAGGTGCTGACGCTCTACACCACGCCGGTGATCTACCTGCTGCTCGACCGGCTGCACCGGCGTCTGTGGGGCAAGAGCCCTGCGCACCGGGAGCCCGGCACCGCTGTTCAAGAATGCGGTGCGGGCGTTCAAGTCGTGGAGACCTCGTGTCCCGAGGCTGCGCCTCGTGTCCCGGGCGAGCGCAGCGGGCAGCCGGGACAGGAAGCTAATCGATCGTGAGCTTCAGAAGATGCTTGGCCCTGGATCCGGGTCTCGCTGCGCTACGCCGCGGGAATACCGGCCGAACGCTTCGACGGTCGGACGCTGCCTGCACATGCGCTGGCAGGCCCTCACCGCCCTGCTTGACCAACGATCTCGTCGTAGAGCTTCTGCCACTTGTCGCCCTGGTCAAGGATCTGCGCCGGATCGATGACGTTGAAGGCGATGTCGAGCGGCTTCACCTTCATGTTGGTGGGCGTAAAGTCGCGGTCGAGCAGGGACACGCTGCGCATCCGACAGCATGAAATCAAGAAACAGCGCACGGCCCCGTGCGGATGCGGCGGGCGGCGCAGGATGCCGGTGCCAGAAAGCGGCGAAGCCGGGCGGCAGCACGTACCAGTCGAGCGGTGCGCCGGCATTCTTCAGCTGCTCCGCCTTGTAGTGATAGAGCGTGAGCGAAAAGCGGCACCTCACCCGAGACCACGAGGTTGGCCAGGCAGCGTGTGCCCCTTGCGCACCGACAGCCCATTGGCTCCGCACCAGATCGCGGAACAGCTTGAGCGCTTTCGCCTCGCCCATGGCATTGGCGAAGCGCGCCGAACCAGACTGCGTCGTCGGCTTCGATGCCGAGCTTGCCCTTCCACTTGGGATCGAGCAGGTCCTCATACGACTTCGGCGCGTCCTGCTTGCGAACGAGAGTTGGTGTTGTAGCCGGCCGAGATGATGCTGAGGCGGTCGCCCACCCATTCACGATGCGGACGCAGCGCCGCCGGCACGATGTCGGCGATGTGCGGCGATTTCACCTCGACCAGGAGCTTCTCGCGATGCAGCGACTCCATCTCGGCCGCGCTCGGTCTCGATCGCGTCGACCTCGTAGCGGCCGCCGCGATACTCCACCATGGGCGCGCTGCAGGATGCTCTCCGAGCTCGCGCGCCAGAACTGCAGCTTCACGCCGTATTTCTTCTCGAACGCATTCACGAGCGCCTTCTGATCATCGACGGTGACCGAGGAATAGACGCTGACGACGCCTTCCTTCTTGGCGCCGGCGATCAGTCGCTCGGTGCGATCCGCGCCCGCATAGGTCGCAAGCTCGGCGATAGTCGGCGACACTTGCTGCGCGGCCGCGGGCGCGCGCCAGCGAGCGGGACAAGGAGCAATGCTGATGCGACATGCGCCGCGCGAGACTGATGGGCATTGGCGTTCCCCGCAAGCAGGCAATGCTGCGTTCTGTTGTTGCTGGAGCATGGGCCAGCGCGTTTTGATTGGCAAGCGCGCCACAAGCACGGCTGTCGTCCCCGCGAAGGCGGGAACCTACAGCCACAGATGTTTCGGCCTCCGCTGGCCCTGCCCACATCGCCTCGCTGCGACGTATGGGTCGCCGCCTGCGCGCTAGGGCGTGCACACATCTTTGGAAGTCTACCGCGGGCACGTTGCGTGAGTTGAGAAGGTTGCGCGCCACACGGTTCCCTCCCCCATGCCGGGGGAGGGACGGGAAGGGTGGCGACTGCGCGCCGCGCGCGCAAAGCTGCACCTCATCGTTCGCAGATACTGAGAACTAGGGTCTTGGAGCGCGGGGTGCCCAGCCTTGGGTTGGAAGCAACCGCTGTGCTTGTTGCACCCCTCTCCTGTCCCTCCCCCGCATGGGGGAGAGAGACGCTGTGGAACCGCTCTTCACGCCACTCACGCTGCATTCGCGTTGCGCGTCTCAACATGTGTGCATGCCCTAGCGCCTGCGCGGGGACGACAGCGAGAGGAAGTCATTGCTTCACATCTTCCTTACGCGGGGACGACACCGAGGAATGTGGCGCGGCAGCAGGAGCGAACGAGCCCCACAAAAGCAAACCGGCGCCGATCGTTGGATCGGCGCCGGTTAAACAGTTCGAGCGCCCGAGAGGCTACGCCGACTTGGCGAGCTTCGGCGGCAGATCGGGCAGCTCCTGCGCGTAGGCCTGATCCATGCGCGGCGTGAGGCCGTGCTTGGCAAGCTCGTCGGCGAACATCTTGCGGACCACCGGCGTCTCGTCGGCGTAGTCGATCTGGTCGCCGCCGATGCGGCGGCTGATCCACGCCTTCGGCACGCCCTGCGCGTTGCGGATCGACACCACCTCGTGCTTGAAGCGCGAGATAGCGCGCCGGCGTGGTGCCGGCGTTGAAGTGCTGGTGGAACCACATGTTGGGCGGCACGATCAGCGTGCCGACCTCCCAGTCGTAGCGCCTGCGGCTCCTCGCCCTCCGGCCACATCAGCGAATAGCCTTCGCCGGAGAGGATGATCACGTAGCGCGCCCGGCCCGTGCGCGTGGCCCTTCTTGTAGGTGCCGACCGGGAACTGCGAGATGTGGCTGTTCATCGAGCCCTTGGCCATGCTGAAGCGGATGTGGCCGCCGCCGGCGCCGCGCTCCTTGGCGCTGATCAGCGGCAGGTTGATCGCGTCGGCCACGAAGTTGGTCTCGCAGCAGCAGGCCCTTCTGCTCGCCCTTGGCGCTGAAATAGTCCGGCTCGCCGTTGAAGCGGTTCTTGAAGTCGTGCTCGCAGTTGAAGACGAAGTCGAGGTCCTCGTAGAGGTTGATCACCGGCGGCGCATTGGTCACGCCGACGTAGCGCGCCGGCCTGCGTGCCCGAGCCGTTGAAGTGCTGGTGCCAGGCAGTTGAGCGGGATGGCGAACAGCGAGCCCGCCTTCCACTCGAAGGTGATGCGCTTGCCCTCGTTGTTCCACACCGTGGTCGAGCCGCGGCCGTCGAGCGACGAGGATCATCTCCTCGAACAGCTGGCGCTGCGGCTCGAGCGTCTTGCCGGGCGGGATCTCGCAGCACGTAGCAGTCGTTGGAGGTGCGCGAGGCGTCGTGATTGATGAACACGCGCGTTGCCGCCGCGCCGCGCCCAGGGCTTCAGCTCGACGGTGCGCAGGTTGCGCACGTAGTGCGCCGGGATGATGTCGAGCCCTTCGGCCTTCACCCAGCGGTGTATGGCGTCTCTTTTTCGGTGCGAATTTTTTCGCCAGCTCTTCCGAGGCGAGGGCTTCCTTGGCCATGCGTTACTCTCCTTCCGTCTTTCAAGTCGAGTCTTTGCGAGTCGTCGAGTCCCGTCAGTCGAGCTAACCGGCCGGATCGCTCTATTCGTACTCTTTCAGTCTCTTGTCGACTATTGGGCGGCATGTCGGACGGAATGGCGACGCACTTGTCCGCCTTCATGCGCACATAGATCGGATCGCCGGTCGGCGTCCGCAGCGACGGATGCGCCCGCGACTGCAGCACAACATCGCCGCACCTTGACCTGGAAATCCAGGTATTCGCCGAGGAAATCCTTAGTGATGGACCGTGGCGCGTGATGATGGTGTCGCCCTCGGCGGCGGCAGGCGCCTGCTCCGGAGAGCTCGACGTCCTCCGGGCGCACCGAGACGATCGACGCGTCGAGTTCTTGGCGACGCCCTCGCCGGCATGCGCCTTGATCTCGCCACGGGCGAGCTCACCAGGCAGCGGCCGCCGCTCGACCGCGGTCGACGGTTCCGCCGATGAAATTGGTGGTGCCGACGAAGTCGGCGACGAACTGGTTGTGCGGCGTCTCGTAGATCTGCGCGCGGCGTGCCGACCTGCATGATGCAGCCGTCGCTCATCACCGCGATCTCGTGCGAGAGCGCGAGCGCCTCGCTCTGGTCGTGGGTGACGTAGACGGTGGTGAGGTTGAGCTCGCGCTGCAGGCGCTTGAGCTCGGTGCGCATGCGGTCGCGCAGCTTGGCGTCGAGGTTGGACAGCGGCTCGTCGAGCAGCAGAAGCTGCGGCTCCATCACCAGCGCGCGCGCGCAGCGCGAGGCGCTGCTGCTGGCCGCCCGAGAGCTTGGTCGCCTCGCGGTCGACCAGATGATCGAGCTGCACCGCGGTGAGCACGCGCATCACCCGGTCGCGGATCTGCCGCTTGTCGAGCTTGCGGCACCTCGAGCGGGAACGCGACGTTCTGGAACACGTTCATGTGCGGCCAGATCGCGTAGGACTGGAACACCATGCCGAAATTGCGCTTGTTGGGCGCGACGAAGATGCCGCGGCTCGACGAATAGACCGTCGCGGCCTGCCGACCTCGATCTCGCCCGACGTCGGCCGCTCGAGGCCGGCGATCGAGCGCAGCGTCGTGGTCTTGCCGCAGCCCGACGGGCCGAGCAGCGTGAACAGCTTGCCCTCCGGCACCTCGAACGAGACGTCCTGCGCGGCCTTGACCACGGCGCCGTGCTCGCTGGCGTATTCGGTGTAGAGCGATTGTGACTCTGCAGCACGTTCGTTCCTCATCAGGCTTCGGAAATCCCGAATCGCTTGCCCACCAACTGGGCGACCATCACCAGGACAGAACAAGAGAATGATCAGCATGACGCCGAGCGCGGAGAGCTCGACATATTGCCCGTTCTGCCACAGCTCCCAGATCATGATCGACACCACCTCGGTGCCCGGGCTGTAGAGCAGGATCGAGCTCGACAGTTCGCGGATCGAGACGATCACGCACGTAGATCCAGCCGGCGAGCAGCCCCGGCTTGAGCAGCGGCAGCACGACGCGGCGGAACGTCATGCCTCAGGAGGCGCCGCTCATGGCGGCGGATCCTCGAGCTCCTTGTGGATCTGCAGCATCGAGGTCGAGACGTAGCGCATGCCGTAGGGCAGGAAGCGCGTGACATAGGCGATCAGCAGGATCCAGATCGTCCCGTACACGCCGATGTCGAGATAGAGATAGCAGATCATGATCGACAGCCCGAGCACCAGGCCCGGGAACACCAGCGGCAGCGACGCCAGGTTGTCGAGAATCCAGCGCCCGGGAATCTTGGTGCGCACCACCACCCAGGAGATCACGGCGCCGACCAGCATGATCACTGGTCGCGGTGCGTGAGCGCGAGGAACAGGCTGTTGCGCACCGTCGACCAGAACTGCGGATAGTCGAGAACCGCGCGGTAGGAATCGAGCGACGAGCGCGGCTCGAGCGCCGCCCACGACGGCGCGCTGTAGAACTTCTGCAGCGACGACCACACCAGCACCAGGAACGGCAGCAGCACGATGACGACGAAGTAGAGGATGAACAGCGCCGCCGTGAAATAGCGCCAGCGGCCGAGATCGATGGTGCGCGGCCGGAAGCCCTTGCCGGTGACGGTCGAGAATTTCGCGAGCCCTGGATAGGCGAGCCGCGACTGGCAAGTAGATGCCGAGCCGAGGTGATCAGGAGCAGCGTGATCGCGTAGGCGGCGGCAAGCCCGATCTGGCTCGGATACTGGTGGATCGCCTGGTAGATCGACGAGGTATAGACCTGGATGCCGACCGGGAGGCCCAGCAGCGCCGGCACCTCGAACGATCTCGAGCGAGCGCACGAACAGGATCAAGAGCGAAGCGAGCGCCGCCGGCCAGGCGAGCTTGAGCGTGATCCGCCGCGCGATCTGCAGGATCGAGGCCCCGCTCATCAGCGCGCGACTCCTCGAGCGCCGGGTCCGATCGAGCGGAACGCCGCCGTCATCAGCAGGAACGCCATCGGCGAGTAGTGCAGGCCGTCGACCCAGATCATCCCCGTCATGGTGTAGATGTTGATGAACACCGCGTCGGTGCCGAACAGCCTCTGCAGCATCAGAGTTGAGAATGCCGATCTTCGGGCTGCGCCAGCATGATCCACGACACCGTGAACAGGATTGCCGGGGATCACCAGCGGGATGATCGACAGCGCGAAGAACAGCCGCTTGAACGGCGTGTTGGTGCGCTCGTTCATCCAGGCGAGCGCGGTGCCGAGGCCGAGCGCGAATACGGCGGTGCCGGCGGCGAATTGCACCGAGTTGAAGAACAGGCGGAAGGTCTCGGCGCTGAAATAGGCGGTGCGGAAATTGTCGAGCGTGAACACGCGCCGGCCGAGCGCGCGGTCTGCGGTGTGAGAAAGCTCTGCCAGAGCAGGAAGACGAGCGGCACCAGCGACGAGCCAGATCACCAGCGCGACCGGCACGCCGATCAGGACCCATTTCGAGATCGAGACCGCCGCCAGGGCGCGAGCTGCGCGTCCGGCAGGCGAGGCGGCCGACGGCTTCGGCGTCACCATGACGCGCGGGCGCGCGCGCCCGCTCTCCAGGTCTCAGCTCCGATCGCGCTCGCGCCTCGCGACGTGCGCAGTGGTCGTGGTGATGGTGGTCGTCATGGTGATGGTGGTGATCATGCCGTGGCGCGTGATCATGACCGTGATCATGATCATGGTCATGCTCGTGATGGTGGATGCGCTGCTGCGGCCGGCCGCTCTCGCGGGCTCCTCGCTGAACACCAGCGACTTGATGGTCACCGGCACGGTGTAGGACGGCATGCGGATGCGGCCGAGGTCGATGTAGTCGAAATCGCGCAGCATCACGCCGTCGATCGCCAGGATCTCGCTCTCGACCAGAAGCTCCTCGCGCAGGATCGCGCCGAGCGTCTGGGCGATGTCGCCGTCGAGCATGATGTAGACCGGCTTCTCCTGCGCTCGATCGTGTTCTGCGAGCCCGTGCGCGGATGCCTTCGGCGAACGCCGCGATGCGCTCGTAGGACGGCGCGCCCTGCCAGCGCAGCGCGAGCGCCACCTCGCCCTCGCCCTCGATCGAGGTCGAAGGCGGTGAAGTGGCCGCGGATCGCCTGCGCGAGCGCTGTCGGCGTCGATCGACCTCCTCGCACTCGTAGGGCGGCTGCAGCACCTGCAGATTGCGGCGCGGCAGCAGCTCGCCGGGCTTGGAGATGTAGCTGGTATTGCCGGAGAGCTGGCACGCTGTACTCCGACGCGCCGAGCGCGGTGGCGCGGATGCATTCGCCGGCCGGCAGCAGCGGCCAGGGCAGCGGCGCCGGCGTCGACGCTGGCGCCGGATCGCGCCGGCCGAGCCGGCGGCCCATGTCGCCGAAGTCGCGCGTCTCGCGGCCGTAGACATATTCGCCGACGCCGCCCGAGAACATCACGCCGTCGATCTGGCCGAAATCCGCGATCGGATCGGTGAGATAGAGATGCGCGATCGCCTGCGGCATGCGGCCGCATGCGTGAGCGCCGCGACGAGCTGCGTCGGCCATGCACGTCGGCGACCTTGTCGAGCCGCCGACGTCGATCACGTCGCCCTTGTGCCAGTCGAAGCCGGCCTGCGCGGGCGTGATACCTGCCGGCCGGGTCGAGCCGCACGATGTGGCCGCTGGCGTCGACCACCTGCAGCCGGCCGCCGATGTGCGACGGCCGCGGTCGCGATCACGTGGCCGTTCTCGACCACGCCGAGCTTGGTGGTGCCGCCGCCGATGTCGATGTTGAGGATGCGCTTGCCTCGATCGTGCGAGACGCGCGAGCGCGCCCGAGCCGTAGGCGGCGAGCATCGACTCCATGTGATGGCCGGCGGTGGCGCAGACGAATTCGCCGCCCTGCTCGGACGAGCATGCTCGGCGATCGCCTCGGCGTTCTCGCGGCGCAGCGCCTCGCCGGTGAGGATCACCGCGCCGGTGTCGATCTGGTCGGGATGCAGGCCGGCGGCCTGCGTAGGCCTCGTCGATGATCGCGCCGAGCGCGGCGTCGTCGATGCGCTCCTCGCTCTGAATAGGGCGTCAGCGCCACCGGCGACTGGTAGAGCGTCTCGCGCGAGACCACGTAATAGCGGCTGGTGAGGTCCTCGCCATAGCGGCGCAGGTTGATGCGCGAGAAGATGACCTGCGTGCCGGCCGGAGCCGATGTCGATGCCGACGCTCACGAGCGTGACGTGGTCCTGCATCCAGATCGGATTCTGTTCGAGCGGGCCGTCGTCGTCGAACTCGAAATGGTCGTGGTCGTGGTCGGAGTACTCGTCGTGCTCGTGGACGAGGTTCTCGCCGTAGGAGATGGTCGGCAAGGCTGTGCCCGCCTTCTGGTTTCTGGTCGTCGGCATCGGCCATCAAGCGCTCCTCGTTCGGTAGGCCGCGTGCCAGCCCGGCAATTGTCGCCGCCGGGTGAGTCCATCGACGCTGTGACCAGGCGCTGCAGGGCGGAAGAGAGCGCAGCGGCGCCTGCCGGCCGGCCCAGATGGCTAGTTCCCTCAAGAGGCCCGCGCCGAACAGGCCGGTTCGAAGCGGTGGTTTCCACCCATCGCGGGGCCGCCTCCGACCGGCACGTTCGATTCTGATTATAGTCCCCGGGATTGTCCGGAGCGGGGTGGGCAGCGCCCTCGCTGCCAGCCGCCGGCTCTGACTGCGCGACCAGCTTCATTGACAGGGGTCGGACGGACGATAGTGTCACCGCGCCTGCGAAAATCAAGGATCATACCGTGAACGACAGCACCCCGGCAAATGGTCGCCGAAGCCTACCTCGCACGCCTCGGCGAGCGCGGCATCGAGATATATGTTCGCCAATGCGGGCACCGACTTCGCGCCGATCGTGGAGTCGATCTCGCGCAATACCGGCTCGACCAGGTTCCCGCGCTTCATCACCGTGCCGCACGAGAACGTCGCGGTGGCGATGGCGACACGGCTATTACCGCACCTGCGGCAAGCCCGCGGCGGTGATGGTGCACGTCACCGTCGGCACCGCGAACTCCATCTGCGGGATCATGAACGCCGCGCGCGACGATGTCGCCGGTGCTGCTCGCCGCCGGCCGCACGCCGATCACCGAGACCGGCCACATCGCCTCGCGCAACCGCTCGATCCACTGGGGCCAGGAGGCGTTCGACCAGGGCGGCATGGTGCGCGAATTCGTGAAGTGGGATTACGAGCTGCGCACCGGCCAGCCGGTTGACGCGGTGGTCGACCGGGCGCTCGAGTATCGCGATGAGCGAGCCGCGCGGGCCGGTCTCACCTGACGCTGCCGCGCGAGGTTCTGGCCAATCCGGCCGTGCACGCGCGCGCAGCGGCGATCCGTACGCGCCCGGCGCGGTGTCTCCCGAACCGGCGCGCGGCGCGATCGAGGAGGCCGCGAGCGCTGATCGCCAAGGCGGAATTTCCGCTGATCGTGACCTCGAGCGTCGGGCGCGACCCCGCGGCGGTCGACCAGCTCGCGGCGCTGGCGCAGGAATTCGCGATTCCGGTCGGTGCAGAGCGAGGCGCGCGACTACAACCTGCCGACCGACCACGCCGATGCACATCGGCTACGAGCCGCGGCGCTTGGCTCGCCAAGGCCGACGTGATCGTGGTGCTCGACAGCGTGGTGCCGTGGATCCCGACGACCGCACCGGCCCGCGCAAGGACGCCAAGGTCATCCACGTCTCGTACGATCCGCTCGCGAGCGCGCTATCCGTTCCGGCGAGATCGAGGCGGGACCTGCTGATCGCCGGCAGACCCGCGCGCGGCGCTGCGGCTGCTGCGCGAATGCCCTGCGGCGGCGCCGCGAAGGCGAAGAACGGCGCCGCCGACGGCCGCCGCAAGACCATCGCGGCGCGCGCGAGGACATGGCGCAGCGCAAAGAAGAAGCTGCTCGAGACCGTCAAGGACCAGACGCCGATCCATCCGGCCTGGCTCGCCCATTGCATCAACCAGATGAAGTCCGAGGACGCGATCGTGATCAGCGAGCTCGGCGTGCCGCTGACGCATCTCAACCTGACGAAGCCGCGCTCCTATATGGGCGGGCTGCTCTCCGGCGGCCTCGGCTTTCGGGCTCGGCGCCGGCGCTGGGCGCAAAGCCTCGCGGCGCCCGAGCGCGAGGTGATCGTCACCGTCGGCGACGGCTCCCTCACATGTTCGGCAATCCGGTGCCCTATCACTTCGTCGGCCGCGCCGAGAACCTGCCGACGCTCACCATCATCACCAACAACATGATGTGGGCGCCGTGCGCCAGGCGACCCTCGACGTCTACCCCGAGGGCACGCGCCGCCAAGGCCAACGTCATGCCGCATGCACCGAGCTCAAACCCCGCCCGACTTCGAGAAGGTGATCGAGAGCTGCGGCGGCCACGGCGAAAAGGTCGAAGGGCCGCTGACAAGCTGATGCCGGCGCTGGAGCGCGGCTTCAAGGCGGTGCGCGCAGGGACGCCGGCGACGCTGAACATCATGACGCAGGGAGAGGGATGTGGTACTCATCATTGATTGAAGTTTGGCGGAACGCGCTCACAATCAGCACGGCAACGGACGCCTGAATATTCGGCAACCGCTGGCGGGCACACAGACCTGTTCCGGAGGTCCAACCGCTTCCAACTTCGCTTTCCTTTTGAAGCGCGTAAGCCGGGATGCCGAGACGGCCAGTTGGAACGGGTCGTTCATCAGACAGTGCAAACTTAACCGTCATGATTCCTTGCGTCCATGCGGAATCAGTATTTCGGCACGACGCATATGTGGTCGGCGTGCTCCTAACGGGAAGCCTGCGGCGGTGAAAGCTTGATCTCTTGGGCGACCGGGCTGGTGCAGTGCGGCAGCAATGAAGACCGACTGTTGCATTTCCCGGCACACATCTTAAGAAACAACAGACCGACCGCTCGCGCGTATTGCGCGAGCGCGCGCCCCCTTCGTCACACTCTTAACGGGTGGTTAGTGGGGCATGACGCCATGAGACAGATTACCGAGAGTCCTCGCGATCGAGGAGCTTGCGCTTGGCTGCCGTGTGTCCTGTCATCTTTGCTTGCGGGCTGCTCCTGGATGAGATTGCCAGCTTTCTCAATGGCAGACGAGATGGGCCTGGTACGCAGTCGCGTCGTCGCTACGGAAGTGTAGTTACTATGGTGTTGGAAGAATGGTTTGGAGGCGTAAGAGACGACAGCTCGAGCGAAATTGTGTGAATACGGCTATCGACATGATATTTCGCGTATGAAGCGGCATTGGTTCGAGAACGGCAAGAGAGTCAGTTTCGTCACTTCGATCATCAGTATTGGGCTCGCGGGAGCAGTCCGCTTCGTTAGCCCAGTTGCGACCAAGAACATTCTTGGCGGCGCATCGAGTGCGTTGCAGGGCGGAACCAGAACGGCGCTGCTGACGAAGTCTTGTTTCAAAAGACCGTGCAAGTGCTGCAGATGCGAAATGCGAGCAAATCGCGACCGTATCGCCGCAGATATTTTTATGAAGTGGAAAGGCTCATGAGCGAATATCCGCTTCCCATCACGATGGTGACCTTCAGAATGCTACTCTGCAGGGCTTGATTGCCCGGGCCCTTGTCGAAGTCAACAAGACCGTCGGCGAAAAGGCGAAAGATGCTGAAGGCCTTAAGGTAAGATGCCTCACTGTAAAGGTTCGCCCCTGACTGACCTCGAGAGGATCCGGACATTTGCGAGGGCAAACCCCAAGCGTGTGCGGGATTGGATGGACTCAGTTTTGCCTGGGAATTGCCCCTGCCTTCTGCCCTCAGGTCAGATAACGCGGCGCTGCACCGACGAATTATTCAAGAGCTGTCGATACCGTAGTGTGACGCGCCTGTCGGAAGCCTATACCCAGGACTGACGTTTCGCGCTGGTTGGGAAAAAAACCGGGAATTTTGACATCCAACTCCGCGATTCTACGACGGAGAATGACCCGAGCAATGACGTCAACATTGTCGAAATGCGCGAGATTTCGTTTGATGCAGCGCGTTCTCGCAAAGGGAGCCTGGACAGTAACCGCAAATCCCAGAACGTTTATCATGACCGACATACAGACGCTGACCTGCAAGAAATCTTGGACGAATTGGGGAAGAGGATTGTTGCAGGCGTTATCAGAAAAGGATAAACAGGCCGACGGCATGGACCTCGGTTACGCGAAGGTAAGGTTTTGCTGCAAGAAAGACAAAAACGAGCACAAAATCAGACGATGTGTTGATTTGCTTGGGGTTTGTTAGGTCAAGGCAACGCCAGCGGATCATCTCGATCGGACCGGCTTGCGGAAAGAACTGAATTTCGGGTCAGCATCCGTTCGCGTCGTTGCGACCGCGGCGTGCCGCACGGCGCGAATCATCATGTTTGTCGAGCCGATCGCACTTTTGCTCCAGAAGCCGGCAAGCACAGGCTCGCCTCTGACCAGCGGGCTCCATGGCAACGCCTCTGACGACCTCACCGCGGCGCCGCGGTAGTCCGCTCACGCACGTGGCGACGAAATCGGCGAAAGCGAGCGACACATCGGCATGCGACCGTCGATCACCAGCAGGTTGAGGCCGCCTGGGCTTTCCACGGTGATCTTGTCCCCAGATCAGGCCGCGATCGTGGGTGACCTCGGCGATATGCGACAGCGGCAGATGCTCGTCCCCGTCGCTGACTTTCCACCAGCTTGTTAGATGACCCGAAGGCGCGCTCAGTGATCTTGGTATTGATGTTCTCGAAGGTCAGCTCGTCTTTGTTGAATGCAGGTCAGGAAAGACAAAGAACAGCACGTCTTTGAATCTGCTTGAATCGCGGGCGCGCACGCCAAAAGCCTTTGTCGTCGCGCTTGACGCAGGATCTGGACATCCCAGCTGCTGCAACGGCTCATTATACGTGAATTGAGCCTTCCGATCTTGTTGGGAGGCGAGATCGCCGCAGATCGCTGCGGTGGTCGCATGTGAACGACGATGGCGACGTCGCCGATCTCGCGACTGCGGGATCAGGCTTGCTGTGTCGGGGATCAAGCGGCAGGACGTGCTGGGACTGCTCCGCCGGCAGGCCTTTGCCGTTCGCAAAATGCAGGCTCGTGTCATTCTGCCCGGCCCCCGGATCACGTTCTTGCCCGCTTTCGGCGGCCTGGTCGGTCATGGGCCGTCACGTCGATCGCCATTTCCGAACTCCAGAATACGGCGCCTTTGTCGTGCACCGTTATCAGAAATCTGAGCGGCAGCGCCTTACATTGCTGGGATCGCGTGCCGGTTTCTTGTCGAAGGCGTCATATCTCTTCTTCGCCTCGATCGACGAAATCGACCACGCTGTCGAACGGAACGCCATTGAGTTGCCGCTTCGATGCGGCCGGTGGTTTTGGACGCCATGTGATGCTCCCGCGAAATAACCTTGACTTGTATGGTTTGCGGCTTCCCGCCTCTTAAAGTTGTCAGTCAACGTTGGCTAATGCAAGTTTCACGATCGGAGCAAAGGCCGGTGCATCGTCAAAGCGTCGCGCACAATTTGATCTGGCTGTTGCGTTCACCCCGCCCATCTGGGAACTGGCGCAGCCCAACTCCGAGGAGCGTCCCGTGTTGCGGTGGCTGTTGGCGGATGGTCAGTGGTGACAATTGCGACCCATATCGGCAGACGTCTGACGATATTGACAGACGTCTGACGAATGCTACACTCCCGTGATAGCCGATAGGAGTCTGGACATGAGCGCAACACACGAAGAACGCCGAGCTGAAAAAAGTCACGGCGTCGATGATGAACGCCATCCACGACCTGCCGCTGCTGGTCGCCCGCGACGAGAGGCTTCTTCCGGGACGAGGGGCTCGATGTCGAGATCCTGAGCACGCCGGCACCGGCCAGCACGCCTCCGACCACCGGGCGCTGCAGCGACGACATCTTCAACGCGCACCATGGAGTCGCTCTACGAGCAGGGCGAGTGCGACCAGTTCCGCATGTGCGAATGGGGCATCATGAAGCGCGCGGTCGAGATCCAACGTCGAAGACGGGCACCGCGCGGCGAAGATCGTGGCGCTCGGCTCCGCGATGTCGTCGTTCGCGATCGTCGACCGATCCGCAATCCGGCATCTACGAGCCCGAGCAGTTGAAGAACGTGCCGATCGCGGTGAGCCCGTTCAACGGCTCGCACTTCACCATGCTCAAGATGATGGAAGGCTTCATCGGCCGCGAGCGAGATCAGGTGGACCAACGTCGGGCACGCACCGGCAGCGGCTGGACGCGCTGCGCGACGGCAAGGTCGAGGCGGCGAGCCTGCAGGAGCCGTGGATCAGCGTCGCGGAGAAGCAGGGCTGCCGCGTGCTGATCGAGTCGCACTCGACGCGCAGCGAAGCGGCCGGCGACGAGCTCGACGGGCCGACGCTCGCCAAGATGTTCCGCGCCGAGGCGCGGGCCGCCGAGGCGATCCAGACAGAATCCTGAGAAGTATGCGCCACTACATCGCCGAGGAGGCGGGCGGGCTGATCGACGCTCAAGGAGTTGCGCCTCGCCGCGCATCCTCAACGCGCCGCCGGTGCCGCCCATACGCGCGAGCGCTTCAACGACGGCAGCTACCAATGGACCCTCGGCTAGGCCTCGTCCCTCCCGGCGCGACTCTACGAGAACACGGTCGGCAACGCGCCTGGCAGCTAGCGACGATCCCGAACAGTGCAATTTCGGACAACGGGGTCTGCGTTCACGATCGAGCTGGACGCGATCGTCGCGTCGTCTCACAGCGATCGCAGGTCCCCGGCTGAAGCAGACTGGCTGTTGTCCGCGATTGGCTCGCTCAGACTGCTATCGCACGCCGCCGGGTTCCTGATCCGCGCGGGCGCACCAGATCGCGGTGTCCATGTTTGTCGCGGAGAACCGGCGAGCTCGGATCACCAACACGGCAACTACGGCATTCTGCTGCTGGTCAAGCGCCAGGGCGGCATCGACCAGATTTCGGTCGCGAAGCTGCTCGGGCTCGACCGGTTCGACCAGGCATGGTGCTCACGAAAACTCGAACAGGACGGGCTGGTGCGCCCGCTATGTCGGCGCGGATCACGACCGCCGCCGGCATGCGGCGCCTCAAGCTCACGCGCGCGCGGTACCGGCATGCTCGCGCGCCTCGCCGAACCGGCGCGGCGGGCGCAGGCGCGCGATCTGTCGGCGTTCGCGGCGCACGGAGCGGGACGAGTTCCTGCGGCTGCTCGACAAGTTCAACCGCGCCTTCAACGATTCGACGCGGGTGCGTTGGTAGCGGGCCGCTCGCGCGGCCGCCGCGCGGGCGCTCGTCGCCAATCGCAGCACCGCGTGTCGCCGCAGCACAGCGCCGGCGGGCCCGCTGGCGCGCCACACGCGCAATCGACCAGCTCGTGCCACGCGCGCAGCGCACAAACTCGGCGACGTCGCGACGGCCGACTCGCTGATGAGCGCGCGGCGCTCGGGAAAGCGCAGCTCCAGCTCCTCGTCGCGATTGATGATCGAGCCGGCTTCGAGCAGAACTGCCGGCATGCGCGTGTGCTCTGCAGCACCACGAGCTGGTCATAGCCGGTAGACGCCGGCGGCGGCGTCCAGCCAGCTCGACGCTGATGTCGCCCATGATCGCTTCGGTGTAGTGCGGGCGTTGTATTGCAGCCCGCGCGCTTCATGCGCGCCAAGACAGCCTGGCCGAACCGCAGGCTGCCGCGCCGGTCGGCGTTATCGTAGCGAGATGAAGATCGAGTGGCCCTTGAACCGATCGCTGGAAGCGGTACTCCTCGCCCCTCGAACTCCCATGTCTCCAGAAATTCGTCCGGCACAGAATCGTGGTGGATCGAGAGGAACAGATCGGCCGCGCAGGCTGTTGGCGCGCTTCCGCGCGTTCGAACAGGCCGCGGCGCGGCGCCTCGACGGTGATCAGCAAGCATGGTCCTGCGCGAAGCCAGCGTCGATCAGCGCCTGCTCGATCTGCTTCGCGAGACGCAGGTTGAACTCGTATTCCGGGAACGCGCGGGCGCTTCGGGCGCCGGAGACCATCGGCCGTATGCTCGACATCCACGATCACGCGAAAGGCGCGCACGATCGCACGCCGGGCGGCGAGCGTTCGCGGCCAGCAGCCGTCTCGCCCCAGGCGGGTTGCAGGACGCCGCATAGCGGTCAGCATCGCGGCAACGCAATGAGCGAGCACCGCTCCGCGTCGAGACATGATTTCGCATCGCCACGATGCGCGATCACCGCTTCGGCACGTTGCGCGTGTAGTCGTTGATGAAGGTGCGCATCTCGGGCGTCGCGCATGCAGCATGGCGCGCACGGTCGTTGCTCATGTCGGGCCCGGTCGGATAGTCCGGCACGAATTCGATGATCTTGAGCGCCTCGGCGGCGAACTCCTTGTCGTGGTTGAGGCGCTCGATCGCGCGCGCTGAGCGCGTCATAGGCGGCGCGCGGCGCGCCGGGTGCGAGCGCGATCATGCGCTGCAGCGTCGAGTTGACGTCGAACAGCGTGCGATAGGCCTCCCACAGTTTCCCAGACGGCAGCGTGCCTTTGATCTTCTTGTGGAGCTGCGGGAAGGACGGGATCGAAAGCCCCTTCCATCTGCTTCTGCGGCGGCGGCGGATCGCCGGTGTTGACCTCGTCCCACCAGACCGGGATCGCCTGCCCGGTCTTGACCAGTTGCGGCTCGACCACGGCGCGATAGCTCGGCGGCGATTCCGAGAACATGTTGATCTCGCCGCGCTGCAGCGCGAGCCGCGCCGGCGGGCTCGAGCGATAGCCGGTGACGTATCTGAACGGCACGCCCAGCATGTCGAGGCCGAGCCGCAGCCGCAGATCCTTCCGAGGTGTCGATGCTCAGCGCCGCCCGCGATCAGGCCCTTGCGCCTTGACGATGTCGGCCGGCTCCTTGATGCCCGGCGGCACGTCGGTGCGCACGAAATGCACGGTGGTGCCGGGCTGATAGGCGATGAACTCGTAGGCTCTTGAAATCGACGCGCCAGCGCTCCGGCTCGCTGCACGTAGATCCAGGACGTGCCGCTCAGATAGCCGACGACGGTGCCGTCCTTGGGCGCGACCTCACCGACGATATTGCGCGCCGATCACGCCCCCGGCACCGTCCATGTTCTGCACGATCATGGTTGGCGCGCCGTCGATCGGCGCTCCGCAACGAAGACCTGCTTGGCGAACAGCCGGCCTGTCGATGTCGGTCGGCCCTGCAGCTGCGGCGAGATTGGTCAGCACGGTAGGGCCGCTTGCCCTTGTAAGGGTTCCTGCGCGGGTGTCGTGCGGCGGCGGAAACGCGGCGCAAAATCCAACCAGACGACACGCGGATCGAACCATGGGAAGCCTCGGTGTCGCAATCAGGCGCGACGACAATAACCGCCGGTACGGCATGCCGACAAGGCGGCGGTTGGCGCTACCGCAAAGACGGCGCAATCAGAATGAACGGCGACAACGACGTCGCTGCTCATTCAGCATGGATTCTGCTGGCTCACACCGCGCTGCGGACCTTTAATCATGTGTCCGCTCGTCGCCGGTCGGTTCGAGCTTGCACTCGTCGGCGGGAGCTCACGATCATTACCAGCGTCGTAAC
>ERZ1370068.228-contig-10205_pt1 | contig 33159 bp, 48 predicted proteins | sample MGYA00561227_ERZ1370068 | MGnify/ENA primary metagenome ERZ1370068 (study PRJEB38410, sample SAMEA6850437) | metagenome | study: Metagenomic assessment of the ecological functions of the soil: analysis of the soil microbiota associated with the...
CATGGTTGTGCTTCTGGCGAGATGCAACCGTCATTCGGGGTGGTCGCTTACGAACCGCGTTTTACTACGTCCAGGCCCAGCGGCAATCGAAGTTCCGGGGCGATCGGGCCGGCGACTTCATTCACTGCCCGCCGGGGTAACTTGCGTCGGGCTCTCTAACTCATTGGTTTTCGACTCAGATCGCGTCAAAGACGATGACTTACCTGGCGCGTTATTCCAGCTCTGGCAGAAACCACGCAGTATTACGCCGTCGATAGCGGGCCTTAACATCGGACGGCAACTTTACGCCATTGGTCAATGGAATCTCAAACTGGTTCGGAACCGGCAGCCCGTTCAGCGGTCCCTGCCGGGAACCACTGCCCAGGTTTGCACCGACGTTAGCCAGACGGCCCTTTTGCAACGGCCGACGGCGCGAGGCCGGCGTGCGGCATATCTGGCTGGTCTTTAATCAATTCGCTGAGCTTAACGGTATCTTACACGGACAATGATCAATGCGAGCGAAAGTCTTTGGTTGCCGCTGAATCAGCAGAATCCTTTCGCGACCATGCGAGATTGACAACCATCACGTTTTCCTGAACGCTGAGCAGCATGGCCGGTAAGACACTGGCATTATAGTCAGGCGTATTGTGCTTAGTCCTACACACCGTCAGCCTAACAAACATCTCGGAATATGCCTGACGCTGGCTTGGCAACCCGAATGCCGATCCGAAGCTGGTTACAGAGTGTTTTGATTTTCGACGCCGCTGACTAATCTCGAATGGGTTCACCTTCAACCAGATAATACCTGAAATTTGTTTGCACCCTAACGACTTCATCGCCAACGCCAAAGATCTTCGGCACGCCGCTTGTTGTCGATAACAAATTTTCCAGACGCGTCCACCACCGAACGCAAGTCTGTTCAAGAACATTAAAGATTGCCATATGTCGGCGCGCAGGCACGCCGAATCATCTCACCCTAATACGAAATAACGGGGCCGGGTATTCGCCCCGACTCGTGATGCCGGCGTTCTCCGATATCGACCATTCGGAGCATTACGCTAGAGTTGCCCGGCAGTCAGATCATTTTTCTCTGCTGACTGGCTCGAAAGTACCAGAGCATCGGAAACGCACCTCCTTGCCGTGCTTAGGCCGCATCAGATCGCCCAAGAGGTTTTTGAGAGCAGTGATCATGACGTTTGCGTTGCAGCGGCGGCCAAAAAAGTCGTTGAACCGCGGTAAGGCCTCGCCTGTCGCCGGCCCTGCAGGATCCAACTGCATTGCTGCCAAAGCCTGAGGCCCAGCCGCGGCGTGTTTCCAAACACAACTCGAAGTTTATCGGCGCTATTTGTTCGTCAGCATCGGACAAAGCAGCAGAAGCCGCAGGCGCAATGACTGCTCATGTTTTGGGAAGATCAGGTGGTACGAGTCGTCACTGGCCGTCACCCATGCGAGGAATTGACGCGCGCATTGTCCTTCCTCTCCGAGGTCTGTTAATACATGTCAGTCATCGACTCCGGAGGTAAATCCATCTGGTCTTAACTGTCCGATCTTCGGTTCGCCATTTGCTCAGGGATTTACGCGCGTTGATCCGCCTCGAAATCACCTACCAGGCTTACGACGATGACGATAATCTGCCGCTGCTCGGTCTCGACAACATCGCGGAGTCGTACCTGTTTGCGCGGAGTTTCGCAGATTCGAGAGAGTCTCCGGCTGCTCGCCCGCCGATCGATCGAACAAACAACCGCTTCAGCCACTGCCGCCCGGGATCGCGATCGAGTCGCCCGGCTCGCCAGTGCCACGCGGCCCGGCAATTGGAACTCGCCGTAAAACGGCGGCATTTGTTCGCAGCCGATCGCTTCAGCTGGCCGATAGCCTGGCGCCGACAGCCCGGCCGAATCCACCATTCGCAATGCCCGTCAGGAAACAACCACGTCGTACCGGCAATAAACTTACCGTCGGTTAGCTGAAGGCGTCAGGAATGTTGGCATCCACGCAGATTGATGTCACCTCGGCGCTATTGAACTGAAATGTGGAAATGCAGTATTGAGCACGCCGGCAAGAGGTTCGCTAGCGGTTAACGCAACCGCCTTGAGGAGGGCTTCGGTTTGGCTACTGGCGACGCGAAAAATAAATGCGGTATTGGCGCGCATAAACACCTTACGCCAAGAATGACCTTTACCTCAACCTGATAGTTCTGAACATCGATGTTCGTTGCCGGCATCAACAGGTAGTAAATACCCTGAGTATGTGATTGTTCATCGTTGAACTCCTCGCTGCAGATCATCGCCACTGAGAGGGTTTCAGAAACCGAGATTTGTCGGAAAGGGCGTCCAGGTTTTGCCACGAACTGACATACCTGGCGAGACCGCGTGGAATCGGCGGCTCGCTGAAGAGACCGTCGCGGGGGCCCGCCGTCGAATGGCATGATATCGCCGCGTCGTTTCAGTCCGCGCATATCCATTGCGCTCGATGATCATCATGGCGGCCGGCACGATCGGCAGAAAGCCGTTCGCGAAACTGGTTATCGTTCATAGCAGGTTGGCACGCTTAATCTGACCGCGCCGCTCGCTCTGACTCATTTGCCGAGTCTTTCATGCGGTAGTCGCCGATAGACACCAGCGTTCTTTCGACAAGCAGCCGTTCGCTACGCCAATCCAGCGTAATAACGACGCCGACGCCGATCACTATCCGAAACATCGACGGGAGCGGCAGCACCTCACCCGTCTTGCCGGCACGAAACGATCGAACATTTTCGTTTGGTCGAGGCGACATTGAATCATCGTTATGCGGGGCCTAACGCTGCAGCGACGCGCAGTTAAATGCTCGTATGACATCCACAAAATGGTGTCCACGCCCACTACACTGACAGACGCCTTCGCGCATTCGATACCACGAAACGTCAGCAGGTTCCGACGCTATCACGCCTGAAAGCGAACAGATGTCCACTATCAGAAAACGCGATGAAGACTGCGAGAGGTTTCTTCCACGCGACCGCCATTCCTTCACTCCGTGCCGCCCGGCACCACGAATCCTCAATGAACTTAAGATCCTTACCGTCTGTCGTTCATAGACCCAAAGTTCGAGCTTTCAGGTCCGGGATGACCCGGTCATCTGTCAGCGACAACTGCTTGCACGAGATCCGCACGACGTCTGGCGCAGTTTCCCCAGCTGTAAATGATGCTTGCTCAAAGAATCGGTTGGGCCAATGACAATATGCAACATCCGCGATGATTGGTTTCACATCAACACTGAAGAAAACGGTCGATCATACGCCAAGATTCTTCATTTTTAGTGGCACCGGCAATGAAATGGCGGATAGCCGCGCAGATCGTTGACTGCTGGCATTCTGAGAAAATATTGATAACGATTACGTTGGCGCGGTGAAGGCCCCAGCACTGGCACATTCATCTCGTCCGCAATGACGATAGCATCCGGAATAGCAGGCGAAAATCAAAAATCTTAGTTGTCTCAGTTCACGAGTCAAATGCTCGCTGGAAATCCGGTTCTGGTCTGTCACTCATGGTCGTGCTTCACGCATAGGCATGGTCTGGGTCTCCGATCACGCCGACCGTAGCGCCCAGCGAGCCGCTCAAGGTGCAGCAGCATTCAGGGGTGCCGCACAGCGCCCAGCGGCGCCAGCCGAGGCAACGCGCATTTCCCCGCAAATTTCGGGGCGAGTCCGCAAACGTTCTGATAGCCATTTTCGCCAGATCCGGCGTCTGATTTATGGTCGAGGCCGATCTCACCGATTCGATATTACGGTCATGTGGCCGAATTGCTACTTCCTCGAATCATAACAAGAGAAGGAAGGTTACGAAAATCATTACTGGTTCGGTTCCGGCGACCGAATTGATCCGGCATGGGCGAAGGCCAAAAAAGAGTTTGAGGCTGCGCAGAAGAGACGCTGGCAATGCCGGAAAGATCGAAGAAGCGATCATCATCTGGAGAAAGGTAGCAATTGAGTTTATCCACGGCGAAACGATCTAAGCATCGCACTTCTGGCACAGGGCTGCAGAGGCCGTGATCGCCAGCGGGCAATCAAGACGATGTCCAAAGCAGCCAACTCAGCACCCGGCATCGTACGGTTCGCCAACACGTTGTTCTGCCATCGTCAGCACCTGCAAATACGAACGACCGAGGCCGAAGGAGCCACCACCGCCTGGTTAACTGTCCTTGGCGTTCGGCCTTTATCATTCGGGCCATATCTGTTTCAACAGAGGCAAAGGCGGTCGAAACGTTCAGCCTTATCTGAGCGAGTTCCCTGCCAACAATGCCAGGCGAGGTAAAGGTTAGCCACGACCGTCGGAAGAATCTGAGATCAAAGTCCCAAAGTATCCCACCTCAGTACCTCCCACTCCCAATCTGAAGATCACATTATCCAAAATCTCGAGAACGGTTTTTTTCAAACCCGAAATGAAAGCCAGCATCTACAGCCAATATCTTTATGGGTGCCAGATGGCATAGTTTCTTGCCAGTTTGGTCTAAGCCATTGGAATTGCCTAGTGAAAGACCATCCTGAAAAGGTACGACAATTTGCAAAGTGCAGCTCACTGTCTCAAGTGAACTAACGGCGGTATAAATGATGACCAAAAGCCTTACGTGAATGTTACGAATAGAGAATATGAGGAACAGACATTACAGCATGCTGGCTGATGATCGACTCGCTTCGCAGTTTGGCCAGGCTGACAGGCACACAGCGAACCGTCGACTGACCAGTGGAGCGTGGCTGGATTACGGTCACGCCAAGAATCATGCTGGCTGACGCCCACGACGACCAACAGCGATGAAAACATGCGCTCGTTCCGTCAGCTCCGAGCCTGCCACCATACCGTGTGAAGTGACCTCGGCTCAGCAGATCCATTGATGACGTTGCCGAGATCGGCGCCACGACCGACGCCGTCGATCGCAATTGGCGGTCGGATCGCCCATCGAGATCAAACATCACCAGCACGCGAAGAAAGCGAATACTTCGCATCAGCCAGACCACTGGCTTCTCGAAACAGCAGATTGAAGGCGGAGTAAGGGCCGTGGTTACAGTTCGTTTGTACAGCGGCGCAATGGATTTTGAAGTCACGGCCGCTCAACTTTCAGATAGATTTTGTCCTGACAATGCCTGAAGAGAATGGCGGTCCTTCACGTTTGTCCAGAGCCAGGCAGAGTACAGGCATCACCACACCCTCCAGCTCAGGCGGGCGACCCGGCGAACAGCCACAGGTCTGAGTGGCACCAGTCTCCACTGGGCGATTCATTTGGAGGCCACCAGACGGGTGCAGAAGGTTCCAAGGCTTGAATTAACGTCGATAGATGTCTGGCAAGACCACCCCCGTATATCGGTGGCACGGTGCTGAATGGCGGCCTGAATGTCGCCGGTGTTCATGAGGGCAGGTCCATCCTTTCTAGCGGATCGGGCTCCTCTTCCTCTCTCTATCAGGTCTGGGAAACTGTCACTCCTGCCGTAGTGAACCGGTCTGGCTTGTCGAGCGAGCCTGGGCGTGCTGGAACACAGTCTCCTCAAGGGCCGACACGGGCATGGGCTGCTACCCATGGGAATCAATTGTCGCTGGCGCACGGATGGGAACGAGGCTCGGCGGAATCAGTCCCATGAGTTCACACTGTGCCTACGGCCAGGTGCCAAACAGGCTGTGAACTCTGCCGCAGGCCGTGGCGTGGCCGACTTTATACTCTACCTTAACCATGGAACACATAAGAATAATCTGGTGGTATCTGGTTCCGCTCTGTCTGTAAACAGAAGGCATTACTGCTTGCTCAATGGGAATGAGCGGGATACGTCACATGGTGTTGGTCACAGCAGGTGACAATGTTGATTTGTCACCTTGTCAGAGTACCTTCTGACCTAATGGAGCCAGGACAGCTCAAGTGACTTATGGGCAACCCGTGACTGCCAGGTGTCGAATGCTTTGTCAATGAGGTTCAGCCACCCAGATCTGCAGTGGGAGGCCTATGAAGCTGATCTCGAGTGAGCCTGATCCGAGTCCCGGCCACACGGTGGCACGATTCGGTGAATATCAGCCTGGCAGGTCGAGAGTCACAGAGTGCCGGTCACGCAGGCTGCCATCATTTCTTCAGTGAATGTGAAGTCAAGTCTGAGTTACAGGACACGATTTAGCTGGAGCAGGACAGACAGTTCAGTGCCTGGCGGGGACACAGTGCCGTCTCTTTACTGTGTCGCCTATCTGGACGCCAAACATGTGAGTCTCTCGCCTGTCACCGTGGTCACTGTCGGCAATCAACCTCGATCAGCTGGCGAATGGTCACCTGCACACAGAGAACAGTCTTTCCAGACGATTCAAGATCAGAATTGTCTGGAATCTCGGCACTGCCGCAACACAGACGCATCAGCAGTATGACATCACGGCGGCCCGCTTAGTGCGGAACCACACAGCAAGATCCGGCTTCTGCCTTTATGCAAGAATCGTCGCCGCCGGTTCTCATGCCGTGGCAAGCCTGAGGCATGACGGCACTTCCTGGAAGAAGGGCTACGAGACGAACAGTTGAGCTAGAGGTAGCTGCAGCTATACATTTCGCGCGAACCCGCAGGTACGCTTTTCAGTTAACGTTGTCGTCAACAACCACGTCGCCACTGCCTGGTTGTGGTCGCCGGTCGGATTGATCGGCATCGGCAGTGGCGACGTGGTTGTTGACGACAGCGCGTTGGCGCTTGAGAGGGCGAGTGCTGCCGAGTAGGGCGCCACATTCTGCAGGTTCAGCAGAATGTTGTAGAACGCCGGGTCGTACGCGACAGCAAAACCACCTCTAATAACTGTTGCGTCCTCGCCAAATACCTTCTTCCAGAAGTGCGGCGTGTATGCAAACCCCACCCGCGGCGCGAAGTTGTTCTTATCAGCGGGGACGAACGGAACGGTCCGCACGCTCAAGGGCAGCGCCGGATCATAAATCGCCTGTGGCGTTCCGCTCTCGCGGGCCACCGTGATGTCATGCAGCTGATTGATCGGCTGTCCGGTGTATTCGTAGCGAACACCGAGGTTCAAGGTCAGGTTCGGTCCGCATCTTGAAATCGTCCTGGAAGAAGTAATACTGGTCGTTCTCTGTGTAGGTGGTGACCGGTGCGCCAGCGGTCAGGTTGATTGGCCGACGGCGCGTTGTTCTGAGCAAACGGGCACTGCCTCGCTGGCGTTGCTGAAGGTAAACTGACCCTGGTAGAGCGGCAGGAACGGCACTTTGTTAACGAGGTGCTTGTATTCCGCGCCCATCACGAAACTATGCCTAATCCCCTGCTCCAGCTCATCGTGTCCGCAAACTGATAAACGCTTGAACCAGACGTCCCTGCGGAATGTTGGTGGCGCCGCCGATCGTGGCCAGCGCACTCGCACGTAGTTTCTCACGCCAACGAGACCGCCGCCGAACGTGATGTTCGCGATCGTGCTGCCGATATCGGCGGGTTTCGGAATCGAGAACACGCCGAAGTTGTGGATCAGCACCACCGAACTCCACTGCAAGATCCTGGGTCGTGGCTTTGAACTCATTGACGACGGCGTTCGAGACCTGGCGAGTCCAGGTGCCACCGAGATTCTTGCTGGTCGCCGGAACGTCATAGCTGAAACCCGTTGGAACCGCCCGCCGTTGTTCACGAAACAGCTGCTCCTGATAAAGGTGACGGAAATCAACGTTGTCCTTGCTGGTGGCCTTGAACCGTGATGCGATAGCTCCACTCGTTCTCGGTGAACGGGTGCGGAGAAGTCACGCTCGGCAAAACGCAGATTGGAACAGGTTGGGTGCCGCAGCCGGTTCCGAGGTTGATTACGTCATAGGGCACCGCCAGCCAGAAACGGTGCACCCGGTGGCGGGGTTAATAAACAGTCGAATACGCGCCACAGCCTGCAACGGCGCAGTAGCGCCCACAGCAATGACTTGGTAGCGCAGCCCGTAGGCGCGGTTAGATTGAACGTTGATGGCGATGGCTTGCCGCCGAGCCTGCCGTTCCAAATATCCGTGCGCGGGCGAACGTTCCCATGGGTAGCAGCCGAACGGACCCAATGCTACGATGTCGGCGATTGCGGTGTTGCCCGGGGAACTGATGTCAAGCGAGTCGATTGAACTCGCTCGGCATGAAAAGCCAGACCGGTGCCTTGCGCGCAGTAAGGAGCGACGGATTTCTAATTCCCTGATAAGAGAAGAAGAAGAACGCCCGGTCCTTACCCTTCGAGATGGACTTGCCACCCTCGCCGAACCTGGGCAACCAGATGGGGCCGCCGGCGGTTCCGCCGAACGCATTATAAGATTACGGTGGATGCCTATCTGCGGCAGTAGAGGTCGAGCTGACCGTTCCGTCTCTCGACGTTGTTCAAGCTGCTAAGGTTACGCCAGTCCTGGTGATACTCAAGTGAGATCGCCGTGGAACTGGTTGCCGCCCGACTTGGTAACGATGTTGACGACCGCCCCGAGTTGCGCCCGTACTGAGCTGAGAAATTGTTGGTGATAATCTGGTACTCGGCCACCTGGCTCTGGTTGTCAACGAACAGCGACGGTCCGCCGATGCTCAGGTCGTTGTTGTCGGAACCGTCGATCTGAAAGTTGTTTGATCGACCACGGTTTCCGTTCACTGACAGGCCGGCGCCGTCCGTGTTCACGCCACTGTTTCGTGAAGCAACTACGCCAGGCGAAAGCAGCGCCAGGGTATCAATACCACCGCCAGCGCCATTCGATGGCAGGTCTTCAATCCTGCGTGTCTCGAAAGGTGGTTGAGATTTGGGCCTGATCCCGAGTGATCACTTCTTCGCCCGTGCTGGTGACAGTCACGATTTCAGTGGGCGATCCGACCGCCAATGCGATTGGCAAATCGGTCGTGGTACCAATCGGCACATTAACGTCGGTGATCGATTTCTTGCTGAAACCGGAAGTCGCTTCGACCGTTATGGTGTAGACACCTGGGGCGCAGGTTCGAAAGCACATAGCCGCCCTCGCCATTGGTCGTGCGTGGGCGTCGTGTTACCAGTACTCTGATTCTTGGCAGTAACCGTGGCGCCAGACACGACGCCGCCCGTTAGGATCGGTTACAGTTCCACGCAGTGTACCCGTAGTCGCCTGCCCAAATGCCGCAAGACTTGACACCAGTACCAGCGTCGATATCGCCAGCATGAAGACGAGCGCTGACTGCCAGTCTCCTTACTGTAGGGCGTGTTCCTCATAATGAATTTCTCCTGAAGTTTGGGTTATTCGTTGCGTAACTGATTCACGCATGCAGGAAGCGCACGGTGCTCAGCTTGCTACCGCCGTTAGTTCACCCAGGACTTGGTGAAACCGCACTGCGACTAGGGCTGTCGTTTTCTTTTTCGTTCTTTTTCAGTCTTTTTCACTAGGCGAGTTCCAATGGCAAGACCAAACTGGCAAGAAACATGCCATCTGGCACCCACCAGCCTAAAGGCTGTTAACAAGATACTTTGGCTCATTTCGGGTTTGAAAAGCCGTTCTAAACCTTTCAGATTTTGGATATCTCTACGAATCTTCGGATTAGGGTGGGGTGCTTACTGGGGTGGGATTCGCTTGGGACTTTTTGTCCCAATTCGCTCAGCGAATCGTGGCTAGCAACGCTTTTACCTCGCCAGCATTGTTGGCCCGGGGAGCTCGCTCAAATAAAGGCTGAACGTTTCGACCGCCTTCTTTCGATCGCCTCTGTTCAAATAGATATGGCCCAGATGATAAAGGGCCAGAGCACGAGGACGACCGCCGAGATCGTAGAGGCAGTGGTGAGCTCCTTCTCAGCCTCGAGATCGTTTCATACCTTCTAACGCGAGACCGTAATACAGGTGCGCTGGACGGTGCAGCCAGAATCGCAGGCCGATATTGGCTTCTCTTAAGAACACCGCCGCCTCTGAGAACCTGTGTTGCTGAATCCAGTACGATGCCACAATTCAACTTGGGATTGAAAGCCTTTGGATCAATCTTGATTGCCCGCTGAAACTCGTCCGCGACCCTCATCCAGCTTTCCCTGTGCCAGAAGGTGCGTGCCCAGATCGTTTCGCGCCATCAGGTAAGCAGGATAGAGCTCAATTGCCTTTCTCAGATGAGTGATCGCTTCCTCAGTCTTTCCGGCATTGCCGGCGTCGCTGGCGCGCTCAAACTCCTTTTTGGCCTTCGCCGGAATTGCCGGATCCAGTTCAGTCGCCGAAACCGAACCAGCCAGTGTTTTTCGTAACGCTTCCTTTTTCTCTTTGAGTATGATTCGAAGTAGCGAGGGTGAGTTCGGAAAAACCTCCACACTGACCGTAGTAATGTCGAATCGGTTGGGGTCGGCCTCGACCACCACTTCGTAGACACCCGGAGTCAGCGAGCGAAATGAAAACTGGCCCTGGTTGTCGGTGTAAACACTGGATTTCACCCCGGGAATTTTGCAGGAGATGCGCGTTGCCTTCGTTAAGCGCAGCGCCGCTGGGAAGAGCGATGCGGCCCTGAATGCTGCCACCTTGGGCAGCCGCTGAGGCGGCTACGAGGAATAAGCGTGATCGAGAACCAAACCATGCCTAATGCATTGACACGACTCATGATTGATGGGTCCAATTAGTTTCCAGCAGAGCAAAGTTTGTGCCTCTTGGACTGGACAATAGGATTTTGGTTTTCGCCTGTAATTCCGAGATGCTATCGATCATTGCGGACGGAGAATTTGGATATTACTCGATTTTCTGGAGCGCCCTACACCGCCGCCAACAGGGCTCTGCCTTGACTGATCGTTGCTCAGTAATTTTCTCAAATACCGGCAGGTGGCGATCTTCTTTGTTTACGTATCCGCCGACAAATATTCATTGCCAGTTGCCACTAAGAAGCCTCGAAGATCTTGGCGTATAATCCAGTAACCATTGGACGCCCTAGCGCAAGTTTTTCCCAGGGAGTTATTCAAGTAATGAAGCCAATCATCGCAGTTCTGTTAACGCTATTGTCGTTGGCCCAACCGGTGCTGAGCCAAACATCTCGGCCCCCACAGCAGGAAGCTGCGCCCGAAGACGTCGTGCGGATCGCAACGAGTCTCGTGCAAACTGATTTGGTTGTCACTGACCAAGAATGACCAGGTCATCCCGGACCTGAAGCTCGAAGACTTTAAGGTCTGTGAGAACGGCAAACGACAGGATACTTAAGTTCATTGAATTCGTGAGTGCCGAGGCGGCGCCGCGGTTGAGGGAAGCATCGTTGTCAACGGTCAAGTAGTTGAGCCGGACGTGGAGCGAAACCTCTCCGTCCGCGATCTTCATCGCGTTTTCTCCTTTGTCGTGGACGATCTCACCAATTCCTTTCGAGACGTGGTAAGCGTCCGGAACCTGCTGACGAATTTCGTGAACAATCAGATGCGCGAAGGCGATCTGGTCGGAATTGTCCGGGTGAGTGGTGGGCGTGGACTGTTGCAACAGTTCACTTCTGAGGCGTTCTTTGCTGCGTCGCGCCTATAGCCGAGATTAGGCCCACACTCAATACTTATTCAGCCTTCAATAACATCACCTCAAACCAAACAATAAATGTTCAGCCTCAACAGGCAGCCGTGGGTGACGGGGGCATCGGTATGCCGGAGATTGCTACCGCTCCCGATCTCGATGTTTCAGATCGGGGTGTGATCGGCGGTCAACGTGCGTTAATTACGCTACACGTTGCCTCCGATGTCGTTAACGAGTATGAAGACGCTGCCCGGTCGAAAAAACCTGGTGCTCATATCCGGCGGCTTACCGCTTTATGAGACTTCAGCAAATGAAGTCAAAGCAGACGGCGCTCCGATTCAGGTCGCCGATGCCAACCTTTATATGAACAACGTCTCCCTGGTTCTCCGGACTAACTCACCGATCGTGCCAGCCGCGCCGGTGTGGTCATCAACACAATGGATATACGCGGACTAAAAGCGAGCCGCGGCGTGTCCTATATACCGATCCCGGCAACGAGGCCCGCAGCGGTCTCTTCAGCGGGCCTGCCGATTCCACGTTTGGTCGTTCACCGAACATGGCTCAGTTCGACAACAAAGCCCTGGACACCTTTCCGGTCATCTCGGTTTTACAAGCCCTCTCAAGTGCAACCGGAGGCGTATCGGTCGTCAATACGCATGAGTTCAACGATGGGCTTAATCGCATACTCAACAGGAGCAACTACTACCTGATTGGTTACCGGCCCAGCGAGGCGTTCGATGGCAAATTCCATAAGTTGGAAATTAAGGTCGACCGCCCCGGCGCTAAGGTGTTTATGCGCGCCGGCTACACCGCGACAGCCGACGTGCCGGACCAGCCCAAAACCAGGGAAGAAGCCCTCCTCAAAGCGGTGCGTTCGCCGCTGGCGAAGCGCGATATCGATCTTACCGGCGTGCTTCGAGTACCGTTTCCGACCGGACAATAGCGCCGAGGTAGACATCAATCTACTCGTGGATGCCAACAACCTGGCCTTCAAGCAAGAGGGGCCGACAATAAGTTTCATGCCGGTTTTGACGTGGTTGGTTTCCTGGCCAACGACACGGGAAAGTCAATGGGTGGATTCAGCCAGACTGTCAGCGCCAGTTTGTCGGCCGAAGACCACAAGCGCGCTCTCAGCTACGGAATCAGCTACACGGGTCATGCCACCGTTCCCCCTGGCGAGTTCCAATTGCGGGCCGCGGTGCGCGACAACGAAACCGGGCGACTCGGTTCGATGTCGCAGTACCTCGAGGTTCCCGATCTGTCCCGGAAGCGACTGGTGGTAAGCAGTTTGTTTTTGTATTCCGTCGATCCGGCGGGCAACAAGGCCAAGCCGGAACCCTCTCGGGTCTGCGAGAGCTCCCGCGCAAACAAGATTTGCGATACGCCGCGGTGATTTACAATCCGAAGACCAGTAGCGGCAAGACACAGCTACTGAAACCCACATCGTCGTCAGTCGTGGCGGTAAGGTGTTGTTTCAGGAGCCGGATCAACCCGTCACCTCATCCCTGGTAAACGGGCAGGTAGCCAAGATCCGGACAGTTAGGTCTGGGTAAGACACCTCCGGGTCGATTGATGCTGACGCTGGTGGTAACAGACCTCGGAGGGAAGCAGGGAAGGACAGTAGTGCGCGCGATGGATTTCCTCCTCGTGGACTGATGACTGACGGCCAGTGACGTTGACTCGTACCACCTGGTCTTTAAAAGCCTATGAGCAGTCGGTGCCTGCGGCTCTGCCGCTGCTCCAGTGCGGTAAGGCTCCGCCCTTACCGATCGGCTCTGAAGTTGTCTTTGCGGCTACGCCGCACCTTCGACTGAAATGCCTCGAGCACGCATTGGCGGCGTAGCCGCGGACCAAAGGTCTAGGGCCAGCGGTAAGGCGAAGCCTTACCGCACTGGACTTTAACGGCACAGCCGCCACTGCAACAAACGATCATAGTCACTACTCTCAAGAAGCTATCTTGGACGAATCTGTTCGGCACCTAAGCGCAACCAAAAAGGGGAGAGTCGTTTCCGACTCTCCTGAATACTTTCCAGCCAGAGTTCAGCTAGAAAATGATCCTGATGCCAACTTGAATGACGCGACGAGAGAGCTCTATGTCTCCATGGTCGGCGAGAGTCGTCGGAGAAACGCCGGCATCCTCGACGAAGAAGTCGGGCAGGTACCCGGCCACGTTGACACCGTAACCCGGATTGGGATGATTCAGCACGTTGTATGCCTCACCCCGAAGTTGTACCGACAAATTCTCTTTAATCTTAATGTTCTTGAACAGACTTGCGTTCAATTGATTGAGACGCGGTCCCCGGAGAGAATTCCTGGTGCTGTTGCCAAACGGCGTGCCGAAGATCGTCGCCGCCCCGGGTAGGTTGGCGATGAAATGGACGTCGTTAGGAGTTACCGGCACAAAATTTCCGGTGGCGTTTATCTGGTTGAAAGAGTAGAACCCATTCGGATTAGTCAACCGGCGCGTCGAAAATCAAAAACGCATCTGTCTGACTAATGCCAACCAGCTTCGGATCAGCATTCGAGGTTTACCAATGAACGGGCGGTCGCCCGAGGTCAGGTAAGTATTCCCGAGACCGTAAGACACTACCGTTAAAGAACTGACCCGGTGTGTAAGGTTCGCCGCTGGTGAACACGTACACGCCGTTGACCTGCCAGCCACCCAGGAGGTGTCCCACCAACCCATGCTGCTCCTTCATGAGCGGAACGTCATAAATGAAGTTCAAGGAGAAAGCGTGTGGACGGTCAATCTGGGAGAGCGAGCGCTCGCATGGTCCATTGCAGAAAGGATTCTGCTGGTTCGGCGAGGCGATATCGAAACCAAAGATTTCGCTCGCATTGTCGATGGTCTTACTCCACGTGTAAGACGCGTTAAGGCTCAGCAATTGTTAAAGAACCGGCCGGTGTAGCGCGATTGCAAGGCGTTATAGCTGGAGAACGCGGTGTTTGAACGAACCGTTACGCCGGCCTGTCGAAATTGTCGGCCGTTGCAAAGCCCTCGTTCGGGGCCGTCCCCAGCAACGTCGGTGCAAACCTGGGCAGTGGTTCCCGGCGGGAGAAGGTTACTGAACGAGGGCAAATTAATGCCGGTTCCGAACCAGTTTTGAATTCCATTGACCAATGGCCCGGTAAAGAAGTTGCCGTTGATGTTCTTGGAACAGGCCCACCCCATGCGTGCCAACGTAGCTGAACTTCTGCTACGTGGTTTCTGCCAAACTGGTGCTGCACGCCAAGCGACCACTGCTCAGAATAGGGTGCATGGAAGTCTTTGACGCTTGAGTCTGAGTCAGAAACAGTGGATTAAGCTGACCGAGAGGAAGGACCCCCGACGCAAAAGCTGCATTCTAATCACCACACCAGTCGGATTACCCCCAGCGGAGCAGTGGGAATGGAGAATTAGTCGCCGGCAGCTGGGTCGCCCCCAGGTTCGTTGCCGCCGAGAAAGGCGCTGAACCCTGGACGTTACCCAGAATGTTGTAAAACGCTGGTTCGTCAGCGATTGAGAAGCCACCCGGATGACGGTTGCATCCTCGCCCAGAATTTCGTCCGAAATGAGGCGTGTATGCAAAGCCGACGCGTGGGGCAGAGAGTTGTTCTTGTCAGCCTTCACAGTCGGTACCGTACGGACGCTGAGCGGCAATGCCGGATTGTAGAAAGCAGTCGCGGGGTTTGTCTCACGCTCCGTTGAAATCTGGTTCAGGATGTTGATCGGTTGTCCCGTATATTCGTAACGCACGCCTAGATTCAGGGTGAGATTGGGACGGATTTTGAAGTCATCCTGAACGAAGTAGTGACTGGTCATCCTCGGTGAAAGCCAACGTCGGATCACCAACAGTTAAGCCGATGGTCGACGGTGCAGTGTAGCAGTCAGACGAGCGGCCGAGTTGAAACCGAACTGCCCATTAAAGTTTGGCAGAAACGGCGACACTTCGTTCAGGTGCTTATACTCGCCACCAAAAATGAACGAGTGCTTGCCTTTCGTCCAACTCAAATTGTCGGCCACCTGATACACCTTGCCGATACGTCCCTGGGGCAAGATTGGTTGCCGGTCCAATTCCCAGCATCGTGCGGCCGCTGAGTACCCGGAAGCGTAATGTTGTGGTAAAGAGCCGAACCGATATCCAATGGTCCCGGAATGCAGCCTGAGGTACCCGTACCACAGCCGCCGCCGAACTCGACTCCGATCCTCTGATAAAAGGCGCGAAATTCGCTGAACCATCGAATTCGAAATCGTGCGCGTCCAGATTCCTCCGAAGTTCTTGCTGCTCGCCGGAATATCGCCGGTGAATCCGTTCGTCTGAGCCAGCGAATTAACGAAGTCCTGTTTCTGGTATTCGTAGCGAACAGTAACCACGTCCTTCTTTGTTACCTTCAAGTCGAACCGCGTGCTGTACCTGCGTTTCATTAAACGGGTTCGGGACGTCGAACTCTGATTGGGCCACCTGGAGTTTTGCCCGCCCAGACGTCACAGTGGCAAAGGGGTTGGCCACGTCGGTTCGCGGCTTTGTGCCGGGAAGGGCGAAAACACTTTGCGTGGTAATCGCCTGGATTGCGCCGTTGCCGAGAAATGTCGCGAGCAGATGCTGGAATTCCGCCGGTACAAAAGAAAACGAACCGGTGCGAACGATCGTGGTTGAAGGATTGCGAATCCCCTGATAGGAGACGAAGAAGAAAAGGCGATCCGTGCCGTTGTAGTACGACCTCCACCTTCGCCGAAACGCGGCAGATACAGTGGACCGCCGACCGTACCGCCAAAGACGTTGAACAGGCTCCGATTTGGCTTTTCCTGGCCTCCCCCGCTTCTCAATGTTATCCAGACTGTTAAGGTTCCGGTTGTCCCGATGAAACTCAAACAACGAGCCGTGGAACTGATTCGTGCCGGCCTTGGTCACGTAGTTGACGATCGCGCCCTGGTTGCGTCCGTACTGGGCCGAAAAGTTATTCGTGATGACCTGGATCTCACTGCACTGTAATCCTGATTGTCGATGAACATCGCGGGACCGGACACGCTCAGATCGTTATTGTCGGCGCCATCTATCTGGAGTTATTGGAACGAGCGCGATTGCCGTTGACCGACAACCCTGTGCCATTTGTGTTCACTCCACCGCTGTTGTTGGCAATTACGCCGGGAGCGAGCAATGCCAGCGTGTCCAGGCCCGAACCAGCGGCATTCGAAGGCAGCTCTTCAACCTTGCGGGTTTCAATCGTAGTAGAAACCTGAGATTGATCTCTGGTTATGAGTTCTTCTCCGGTACTGGTGACCGTCACTACTTCGGTGGGTGATCCCACCGCGAGTGCAACCGGAAGAATCAGTCGATTGACCGAGATTTATGGTCACATCCTTAATGGCCTTCTTGCTAAAACCGGACGTCGCCTCAACCGTGACGGTGTATTGCCCCGGCGCTGGTTCAGGCAGAACGTAATTGCCTTCAGAGCTCGTGGTCGTCTGCGTGGTGGCTCCGGTGTTTTGGTTTTGGGCCGATACGGTCGGCGCCGCCCACGACCCGCCGTTCGGGTCGGTCACAGTTCCACGCAGGGTACCTTTCGTGACTTGGGCAAATACCATGACGCTGGAGACGACCAGGATCGCGCGAAATCGCCAGCGTGAATCTAAAGACATTCGCCAGCGTCCTTATTGGTAAAACTTGATGCATCTGAGCCCTCCTTGGTTCCAGGAATATTGTTAGGGAGATCTGGACCACTCACAACTGACGGATCAGATGTGGGGCCGTCGTGACCTCGAATTCTTCGAGGTCGGTTGGGGGAGAACTACGGGGACCTGGACTCAATCCATCCAAACAATCAACGAGTCCGGCTATCCAATTTTGCAAGAATCGTGCCGAGAATCTGAAGACAGTCGCCCCACCTGGAAGAAGGCTTGCTCTGATCGCCGTTTTCGCCTTTGAAATCCTCTTCTGTCTCAAATGCCGTTCCGTGGTGCTGGAAGGGAATCCGTGAATTCGGAAAGAGTGATCCGTGAATTCGGAAAGCGGAATTGCTGATTTTGGATTTCCCTCCAAAACCTCGAAAGCGCGTGATCTACCAAACTCTTGAATTTTGGCTTTACTGTTCGCTGGATTGGCCAGTCTGGAAGAATGTACGGAGAATGGTAGTGTGTCGGAATCGTCACGAGAGTTCAATGACTTTGTTGCGATTGTTCTGCTTAACGGCTTCAAATTCGAAGTGCAGTTCCTTGCCGCGACAGATCGTCGAGAGATAGGAACTCCCAGAACTTGCGCGTGAAGCGCAAGGACGGCAGTGCTGATCCGGGTTGGTGATGAACTCCAGACCGAGTGCTCGCCAGAGATTCGCCAAGACTCACGTGAAGTGTGGATTGGCTTGAGCTCGACATTCGTGTAGAAGGGGAAGGGAGTGCGCGTCGGCATGAAGCAGGTAAAGGAATAGCTGTTAGAAATGATTGCGGTGCGTGGGATCTGGAGGCCAATCAGGATTTGAGTAGTGGGGTGATGATTCTGATCCGGCCGCCGGGCTTAGTGACCCGGTGAAGCTCTGACACAAAGCCATCACATCGGGTACGTGTTCGATCACGTGGCGGCAAATCACCTCGTCGAGATTCGTCATCAGCGAATGGGTAGGGCACTGACGCCCAGGTCATGAATCACATCCGCGTGGCTACGAGGGTTTGAGTCAATCCCAACTGCACCAGCGAATTTGTTTTGACCGCAACCAACGTCCGGGATCTTTTTCAGCGACGCATCCTGCTGTGCGGTTGGGTGGCTCATCAGTGAATTTGAGTTTAGCGTTGCGGTTGTGGTTTTCGATCAAGAATCAAGCTTGCCAAGCCCGCTGAGATCGGCAGGGTGGACCGGGACGCCCGGAGTGCTCGCGCAAAGTTTCAGGTCATACCGTCCAGCATGATCTCTTCATCGCTCTTCAGTGTGGAGCGGGAATAATCACGAACTCACCGCGAATGTCAGCGCGAGCGTTGAAAGTCACTGCCCGTTAACAACCCGGCCACTGACACATCGCCCCCAAAGTAATCATTCCGAACTGCGGTCACCTGCAAGTCGAGTGCCGAAGCGTTCGTTCAGTTTCGTGATCTGTCCCTCAGAGTAGAAGCGAAGAGCGTTCCAGTCATGATGGTGCCGTTCACCATGTGCGCGCCGCTCGGCGGGTTTCTTTCAAAGCGCTTGAGTAAGGCTTCAAATTCATTACAGAACGTGCGCACCATGCCGATGCCATCCTCGATCTGCCGGATAATCGCCGTAGTGCTTTCGTCCCGGTACGGTGCTGCCGGCGCTGAAGATAGATCTCGTCGCCCAGGAAGGCGAACCTGGTACCAAGTCGATCGAGCAACGCTTGCTTTGAATCTCTTTAACGGTTTCAATAGTCGTTCTGCAGAACTCCGGTGTCACCGCGGTCAGACGCGCGTCAGTGTTGTAACGGGTCAAGCCCAGAGGCATCGATGGCCACGCTGCTTACCCGGGGATAGTAGGCGGCCAGATCCGTTATCGTCTGACGAAGAACTTCACCGTCGTTAATCGTCGGACACAGAACAACCTGCGCGTGAATCTCGATACCGGCATCGAGTAGGCGCCGCAGTTTGGTTGAGAATGTCAGCGCGATCGCGCTCGATGCCCAGCAGGTACGCCCGCACGTCCAGGTCCGTCGCATGCCCGGGACATGCACTGCGGTGTCAGGCCGCTGTTCGAGCGATGCGCTGCATTTCATCCTCGGTGATCGAGGTCAGCGTCGTATAGTTGCCATAGAGAAATGAAAGCCCGGACATCTTCGTCGCGAATAAACAGTGACGGGCGCGCATGCTCCGGATTGCCTTTGCAAAAACAGAAGAGACACTCGTTGGCGCACTGGCGGGGGACGATCTGTTCGAGAAGAAGAGAGACCAAAGTCCTCACCCTCGTCGCGCTCGATCTGCGCGGTTCCCAGTCTTCCCCGCTTTGCTTTCTGACTTCGATCGTGAGTTCCGTCTCACCACCGGTCTGAAAACGAAAGTCCAGATCATCGCGGACGATTCTGCCATTTACCTCTGATCAGCCCGGTCACCCGGCTCCAATTCGAATTCCGCACCGATGCTGGAGGGAGTAATGGCGGTAATGGCCACGCCCCGGCGGCGAATACTGGTGACGGCGGGCGCTACGGCAAATTCGTACATGGCGATTATGATGTCCGACAAACCCCGGTTTGTCGAGCAGGTGTAGAGGCCGGGGGCGGTAACCTTCAGGAAACGCGATCGTCGACCAGCGCTTACTCGAAAACACGCTGGCGGTAGAAGCCTGGATCGCTCGAGCGGAACCGGCATTGCAGCCGCAGGCGATCCCTGCTCCTGGAAGCGCCTGATCGGGCGGGAATCTCTGTTCCCATCCCTAAGGAAAACATGGATTGCCAGATATTTTGCTAATTTCATTGACAATCTGGTCCCTCTTTGTTAGTTATGCTGGGCGATAAACCAAACCAGCCCGTTCTAAGCAACTTAAAAGGACTTATCAATCCTTTCCAGGGAGTGAGTTCATTTCTGATGGCTAGCAAACTTAAGCCGGAGCTATCGTCGGTGCGGCACTGGGCATCCTGTTATCAATAACGGTGCTGATAAATGCCGTCACCCATGTTGCCCTTTGTGGGTTGCTGCAATTGCCTGTGGCCTATCATTGGTGGCCTGCTTGCGACTCTCTGGTACATAAAGGCTCGCCTGTTTCAGCCAGAGTAAGCGGTATGGCGCGATTGTAGGATTCGATCGCGGGGCTGGTTAGCGGATTGATCTACCTTATTTTGGCCATACCTATCCAGTACTTCCATCGGTAGCGGCGTCGCTCTGAGTGGAAGCGCAGGTTCATCAGATCAGTCCGGACTTCCCACTAAGCGGACTGGTGCTCCTGATCATTGGCAGCCTTGTTGGATTTTTCATTTTCCTGGTGCTTTCACTCCTTGGCGGAATAATTGCAGTGCCGATTTTCAGCGCAAAGACAGCGTAGGCGGATCGCCGGCCTCTCCGGGTCCTGGTGACTATGGATCCGCAGCTTAGCGCTAAGCTACATATTTGGATTTCTAGAACAAATTCACATCAGGAGAGACTAACGAAATGTCGCAGCCTTATCCCCCTACACCTTCAGGTGAGCCGAACCAAAGTTCCCAACAATAGTGGTCCTGGCTATCGTAGCCACGGTGGTTTCCTTCTTGGCTGCTGCATGCACTGGGGAGTGATATCGCTGATCTTCGCGATGCAAGTGGGCAAGAAAGAAGCAGCCGGCGACACCGCAGGCGCGTTAAATGCCGCCAAGCAAGCGAAGATGTTCGCGTGGATTTTTATTATCCTTGGAGTGGTCGCCCTGATATTGAATATAGTGTTCGGCGGGTTAGCCTTCCTGATGGCGGCGCTCGGAAGCCGCTAAGCAGGCGTTCAGTAAAGGCCGCGCTGATTGGTCTCGCCCGTTTCCTCGAGCATGGCGCCGGAAGTTTCTACAATCATAGGAACGATCAACGACGACTCTTAATCTTAGTGGCCCTGGCCACTTCAGAACAGGAATGAAATTGCGATGAGATATTGTACAAAATGTGGGGGACAGAACGACGACCTGGCTCAGTATTGTGCCGGTTTGCCAGGCACCCTTTGGGATCCGGCAGCGTTGGTTACCAACCAATGCAATCGGTCAATCAGGGACAATTAATCGATTGGCAAAAGCAAGGCGCCGACAAGAAGATGGTTGCCGGTATTTGCGGGATCCTGGTGGGTAGCCTTGGTGTTCACTGAGTTCATTCTCGGATACACAACTGAGGGTATCATACAGATCGTGATCACGTTCGTAACCTGCAGGCGCCGGCGGCATTGTGGGTCTAATCGAAGGCATCATTTATCTTACAAAAGAGTGACGAAGACTTTGTGAAGACCTATATCCAAAACAAAAAGGGCTGGTTCTGAACCACTCACCCGAACCTGAACCCAGGGCCATGGAGTACAACTGTCTCAGATCCTTTGACGGGATGGTTTACCGGCGATTGACGGCCGTGGCGCTCTGGGTCTTGCTGGCGGGCAGTGCTGCCTATCTTTTCTTCTTTCAACCGGGTCGCACCGGAATCTTTCCGGCCTGTCCCTTTCGCATGCTGACCGGTCTGAATTGTCCGGGGTGTGGAACCACGCGTGGTTTGCACCAACTGCTTCACGGAAACTTCGTAGCAGCGTTCGAACTGAATCCGTTGATGGTCTTGATACTACCCCTTCTCAGGTACGTTTGCTTAGCTACACAAAGTCAGTGATCACCGGGCACCCCATGCCGCAGTTTTCTCTTTCACCGAAATATGGTTGGCTCCTGACGATTGTGGTGCTCGGCTTTTGGGTCTTTCGGAACACTTCTGCCTATCCGTTTCCCATATCAGTTCAATCTTGGAGACTACAAAATGAGGCGACTCTTTTGGGCAGCCTGGATCACACTGGCGTTGCTTAGCGGATCGATCAATTTGCAGGCGCAAGCGCCTCAAATCCAGGGAAGGCGAGCCTCCGTCCTGTGCACACCTTCTCAATCGTGGCTCGCGATCCGGATACCGGTGACCTGGGAGTAGCCGTGCAGTCGCACTGGTTCTCCGTCGGCTCTGTTGTGCCCTGGGCCGAAGCCGGCGTCGGCGCGGTAGCCACCCAGTCATTCGTTGATCCGGTCTACGGACGACTCGGTCTTGAAATCATGCGCGCCGGAAAGAGTGCGCCGGAGGCCTGTAAAGGGATTGCTGGCCGGTGATGAAGGACGTGACGTGCGTCAGGTGGCGATGATTGACATCCAGGGCCGCGTCGACGCCTGGACCGGGAAGAAGCGACATCCAGGCCGCCGGTCACATCGTCGGCAAAAACTTTTCCGTGCAAGCCAACCTGATGCTCAACGACAAAGTTTGGCCGGCAATGGCTGAGGCTTTTGAAAACACGAAGGGCGATCTTGGCCGATCGCATGCTCGCGGCCCTCGATGCCGCGCAATCGGTTGGCGGCGATATTCGCGGGCGACAATCGGCGGCGATTATTGTGGTGACGGGAAAACCCACCGGTCAATCATGGAAGGATCGCATTTTTGATCTGCGCGTTGTTGACGACAGCGACGAGCCTCTGCAGAGAGCTGCGACGTTTGGTGACCTGCGGCGTGCCTACAATCATATGAACGCCGGTGATCTGGCCGTGGAGAAAAAAGACAATGAGGGTGCACTGCGCGAATACGCGGCCGCTGAAAAGCTCGTTCCCGATAACGCCGAGATGGTTTACTGGCACGCCGTCGCGCTTGTAAACATGGGGCCGCGTCGACGAATCGCTGCCGCTCTTCGAACGAGTATTTGCGATGGATAGCAACTGGGCTGATCACTGACGCCGCGCCTGCCGAAGTCGGAGGTCTGCTGCCCGACGACTCGAAGGTCATAGAGCGGATCCTTTCCATGGCAAAGTAGGGGTAGCGGCGGGCGCGGCGAGTGTCGCTCGCCCCGGTAAACGATACCAGGACGATCGATCATGGGATAATCGATGGCTCTAGCAAAGCACTAGAGGTGTTTCGCGGACTACTTTTCAGACTCCTGCCGCTGGCCCTCCTTGTTTGCGTTGTCGGCGGCTGCAAGCTCTTGCAATCGCTGACTCGGCCCACCGTGATAAAGAGCGCGGATGGAAAATTCCAGATCACCGTTCCCGCCGGGTGGCGCGAGAATGCCGGCCTCAAATCAAATGCCAGTATCAAAGCGGGAGATCTGCGGCAGGAAATGTATGTTTTGGTGATGACCCAACCGAAGGACGATTTCGCTGACGACGTGACCCTCGACAAATTCACTGAACTGACTCTCAAATCGATTAGCAAGAATGTTGGTTCAGCTGAATCTTCGCACCACCTCTACCCATCAAAATCACACGGCCAGGAGGAGGCAGTATGAAGTGCAGGGAATCGTGGATAGTCTCAAGATTGCCTACCTGATAACGACAGTCGAAACGCCAGAACACTATCGCAAAATCGTCACCTGGACTCTGCGCTCTCGAATCGACAAGAACCAACATACCCTGGAGGAAGTGACTAATAGCTTTCGCGAAGCTTTCCCGCCGGTGTGGATATCGGTCCACCGCCCAAACAGGCTGAAAAATGAGGGTGTCGAATCAAGCTACGATCCACGAAATCACACGAAAGAGCGCGGAAATAACACCAATAAAACCCGAGCCGTTTTTCGTGGCCTTCGATGCTCCTTCGTGCTCCTTCGTGTCATTTCGTGGATCGCTATCCGCAACCTCAGAAGCCCTCAAAGTACTCAGCAATCCACTAGATTCAGGACGATTCCTGCATGAAAGAGATAACCGTTCGCTTCCGTACAGACAAGCTCGCTGATCTGGCGGATACTCGCGGCGTTGAGGAAATATCCGAACGAGCCCTTCCCCGGGCTAATGAAAGCGGCGATCTCTTTGATCGCCGCTTTCCCTGTTTCGCAATTCGGCTAACCTGTGTAATCTGCGGAGCAAGATCTCCGCATGTCCGATAATAATCTTCAACTGAAAGAACGAGTACGCGCTTTCTGGCAAGCGAATCCCCTGCGGCACGAAGTTCGCGGATGCCGAGCCTGGATCGCAGCGCTGTTGCCAACTGGTTGAAGAGCATCGCTATCAAAAAGAGTGGCACATCCCCATGGCCGCGGGCTTTGCCGGCGCCGGCGGTTTGCGCGTTCTGGAGATCGGCTGCGGGCTCGGCGCCGACGGCGCTCAATTCGCGCAGGCGGGGGCGGATTACACAGGCGTCGATTTAACGGAAGCGGCGGTTGAGTTGGCGCGAAAACGCTTCGAGCTTTTCAATTTGCCGTGGCACTTTTCGCACTGCGGACGCCGAGGCCCTGGATTTCGCCGACGATTCATTCGATCTGGTCTACTCGCACGGCGTCTTGCATCACACACCAAACACGTCAGGCGCGATTCGCGAGATCCACCGCGTCCTGAGACCCGGCGGTCGGTCGGTGGTTATGCTCTACCACCGCGACTCGTATAACTGACTCGTGTGGGCATCGGCATCCTGCGGCGAGCCGGAGTACATCTGCTCAGATGGAATGCCGGACAGCAACTGGTCCATCGCATTACGGGAACCGCTCGATTCTCTGCAGGAACACGCGCGCCTTTTGCGCCAGGAGGCCCCGGGTTATGCTGGATCTCAGGAATTTCTGAACCAGAATACGGATGGCGCCGGCAACCCGCTAGCCGGGGTTTATTCACGACTGGAAGCGCGCGAGCTGTTCAAGGGATTTTCCACGGTCGAACTGCGTACGTTTTTCTGAACAAGCGGTTTTTGCCTGGTGATCGGCGGTCTCTTGCCGCGTTCCCTTGAGGTCGTCGCTTGCCGCGCGCTGGGGTTGGCATCTGTGGATCTATGCGCAGAAGTAGGTGGTGATCAGTAGATCAGTAATCAGTTGTCAGCAAGCGGCAAGCGGCAAGCAGAAGGCAGCATGCAAGGCAAAGTCTGACAGCAGTACGCTGACCAAGCAAAGACACACAAAGGCAGAAGTACCCAGCGAGGCAAAAACCTCCTGCCTGCTGATGGCTGACTGCTGACCTGATACACAGATATCGCGGTTGATTGAGTCTTAGGAAATGGTCGTTGGTAGAAAAAGGACCGGCACGCTGAGAGGCGCGTGCCGGTCGCTTGCACCACCGCTTTGTCCTCAGTTGCGTGGCGGCTTCGCGGCACTTCGTCACCCACCTTGACGAACGTGCCTCGCAAGATGCACGGCTGGCTGACTGTGCATCTCAAGGCTACCTGCTGAGACTCATTCATTCTTTCATTCGATTGTCGTCTCAGATTCTGGCAACTTTTGAGTTTTCAGTGCCTTACGTGGTCGCTGGTAATTCAATGGGGCGACCAAGGATTAAACCAGGTTCTCACTAGCTTTTCCTTACCTGCACAAGATACCGACCCATGTATCCTTCTGTCCTTAGAAGGGTCTCAAGAGTTCTCTAGAAAGTTCTTAAGGATTCCCACTGACCTTGGACGATTGAGTTGTTCTAGAAATCTTGACATTCACAGCTTCGATCTGGCGAATGGTCTCTCGAAAAGTTCGCCAGGGATTTGGGACCTGGTTGAAGGTATCTGATTTCAAACATAACGTTCGCTCGGGTTTCTGCTTGCTGAAACTGGTGATTGACCTCACCGACTATCGTCCGCCGGAACTTCCCTGGCGAGTGGATCGGCCGCGGAATCAGTTTGCGTGTGTTGGGCGCCATCGCCGGGCTCTTTACCACCGGTCTGGTGCGCATCAACTGGCGGAATTCTGCGATCGTGATGATCATCTCTTGCTTCGCTAGGGGACTCGATTTGAAGTTTGATCGGGGCCTCCCGCGACGGGCTGATGGGCTCCCGAGTCTGGGGCTTTGCATCTGAATACTCCAGTGGAGCGGTAATGAAACCCACGGATGACCTACCTATTTATTAATGTCGTTGCCGATCCAGGACTCAATCCGTTAAGACGTTGAGGGCGAGGAACGTCAGTTCACGTCTTGCCCTTATTCCCGAATGAGTTTTCATTGCTTAAGCGGTCGCGCAGAACTACAATGGAGCCGACCGATATTAAGTTGGTCCTCCGCTGTTCTCACTTGCTCAAGATAGCGACAAACGAATCCTTGAGTCCTTAGAAGACTCCTCAAAGAGTTATCAGAAAGTTCTCAGCACCACGATGGCAAAAGACGATAATTTGCTTTACGAATTCGGCCTTTACAGCCTGGATGAGCGCGAGCGTGTCTTAAACCGAGAGGGATGCGTGGTGCCGGTCGCTCCCAAAGGCTTTTGATACGCTGCTTGTGCTGCTGCGCAACAGCGGAGGCACGTGGTGACGAAGGATGATTTAATGAAAGAGGTTTGGCCGGACGCGTTTGTCGAAGAGGCCAATCTGACCCAGAACATCTTTGCGCTGCGAAAAATTCTCGGAGAGAGCACTTCCCAGTACATAGAGACCGTTCCGCGGCGGGGCTACCGCTTTGTGGCTCCGGTCAGGCGATTCCCCGCGTCCACCCTCGCTGCTCCTGTGGACCTCACGGTTGAGATCCGCCGCGCGAACGACCACACCGAATTGTTGGAGTTCTCGCCGCGTTCTGCCCTTTGTAAATGAGAGTGCCGGGGCAAAAGATGGAGTATTTGTCGGACGGCATTACCGAGAGCATCATCAATAAGTCTCTTCCGCGAATTGCCCCGGTTACGCGTCATGTCCCGAAGCGCGCGTCTTCCGGTACAAGAGCAGGAAATTGACGCACAACGGATCGGGAGGGGAGTTGCGAGTGGACGCAGTCACTGGTGGGAAGAGTCAATTCGCTGGAAGACAGATTACTGATTAGCACAGAACTGATGAGGTTGCCAACGGCTGGCAACTCTGGGGCAAGAACTATGATCTTGGGTCCAGCGCGATTCTCGAGGTTCAGGACGAGATCGCCAGGGAGATATCAACGACCCTCTGCGACTGCAAGTTGACAGGCGCTGAGGACAGCGACTCACGAAACGCTATACGGAGAATGCCGAAGCCTATCAGGCCTACCTTAAGGGTCGCTATTGCTGGAGCAACATATACGAAAGAAGGCCTCACGCAGGCCGTTGGCTACTTTCGGCGAAGCCAACTAGGCCTGGATCCTACCCTACACTTGCGTACGCTGGTGCAGTGGACTGTTATTTGAGGCTTGCAACAAACTATATTCGACCCGTGGAAGACGAGGTGCAAGGCGTGGTTCCGCCGCCGGGCCGGATATGGAGGAAGGCCCCACACCAGCCCACACTTCAGAGGGGATGGTTAACATACGAGACGAATGGAATCGAAAGGCTACCGAACGAGAAAGTAAACGCGCCGCAGAGCTCAAGTCGCACTGTCCTACAGCGCACCAATGGTACGCAGCCTATCTTTTTTCAGTGGGCCTTCATAACGCATCCCGACGAGAGACGAAGTCGCCAGGGACAAAGACCTGGTAACGAGCGCTGAATCAGATTCCCCGTTTGAGACAGGCCTGAGAAATCGCATCCAATATTCAGAGCCAACGCCTGGCAGAGCTGGTTCAAGTGTTCTGTACGATAGCGCGCGATCAGATTGATGCCGGAAACTACGAGGCTGCTTGCGCGGTCTTGCAGCGGTGGTGGACTTTCGGCGAGTGGCCAAAGGTGGAAGGCCTGAGCCAACGCTCATCCGCGGATCTGCTGTTGACCACTGGCATGCTTACGGGTTGGCTCGGCAGCACGAAACAGCTGCCGCGAGCTCAAAAATACGCTGAGGCTTTGATCAATGGAGCAATCGGTACTTTTGAACAACTTGGCTCCAAAGCACGGAGAGCCGAAGAGTCGAATCGAACTAGGATTGTGCTACTACCGCGAGGGTCGTTTGACCTGGCTCGGAGCCAGCCTCGTTGCCGCTCTTGAGACACCTACACAGATGCGAAGATCTTGAACTGCGAGTTCTAGCGCTTATCAGGTTGGCGATGCGTTGAGCGACCACGCGGGACGTCTTCAAGACGCACTTGCACGACTGGCTGAAGCCGGCGAGATGCTGCTGAATTAGCCGGTCCATGGGCCACGGGACGTTACCATCTCGAATTTGCCACAAGTCTCAAGAGTTTTGAAGTCGCTGAAACGCAGGGTGCGTATCAGGGGTATCTAAGATGGGCCAATCGATCGCTACGGAATGCTCTTCAGAGGCTTGAGTTTGAAGCCATCGGCAACCACCGCCATACACGCGATTGTTGAAAATAATCATGGCTATCTGCTGTTAACCCTCAAGAGGCTCGATGAAGCCGAAGCGCACCTCGCGCGCGCGCGTAAACTGTTTGATGCGTTTGACGACAAGGTGCGGCGCGCTCAGGTCGACGAGACATTGGCACAGCTTCACCTTGCTGCGTAATCGATTTGGCCTCTTCAGAGGCAGTATTGCGAGCAATCGAGACCCTATTGACAGGCGGGAGGACGCCCTCCTTGCAGAGCGGCCCTAACAACCCAAGGTAGGCTTTGTGTAGACTGGGACGTCTCGGGAAGCAAGACGTGTTCTCGATCGAGCGCTGCCGGAGTGGCAGAGCGACTGCGGCGACAGTGAAGGCGCAGGACGCGCGCTTTGATTGTGGTTGAGGAGATGGCTGAGGAGTTGGATAACAGTGAAAGGCTGGAACTCGGCACTCGAGCTGAACCACGTTGTTGGCACATTCGCAACGAGCTTCCATACGTGAACGTCTCAGAAAAATGCCTTGAACTCATTGCAGGAAACCAAGTATGACGCTGAGGAAGATCACGACCGACCGTCAATCCCTCACAGGCTCTGGCAGAATTTGTAGGAGCGGAGGTCACTACGACCTGTATCATGAAACAGATTCGGATATTCACCTGGCCACTCTTACCGAGAAGGAACACGTGGCAGAGGAGCACAATAAGGAGAGAGAGTAGTGAGAGGGACTGAACAAGGAACCATAGGAACTGAGCCACAGCCTCGGGTCTCACTGCTGTGCAGTAGCGTTCACGCTGTAGCCTTACTCAACAATGCAGATAGGGGAGTCAAAACAGACCAGAACTACTGCGGCCAGTAATTCAGCCGGCCGAGCCTGTCTGCTGTGGAATCTAATACGGCGGAGGGAGCAGCCAGAGCGCCAGCAAGTCAACCAAAGTACTCAACCAGATCATGGCCGTCCAAGACAGTGGGAATCCCTCGCGATCTATTGGGCAAGGCTGAATGTGTCGCTTGTGTTTCCCAATGTGGTCAAAGCTGGCTTCATTCTTGGCGGCCATGGGGGCCGCGCGGCGTGGCTAGTTGTCGCACACCCACGCAGGCTGGTCGGCGCCGGCATACTTCGAGATCAAAGGCGGCAGTATCGGGTTTCAGGCCGGGCTTCGTCAACAGACTTTGTTCTGCTGATCATGAATGAGAGCGGAATGAAGAACCTGCTCTCAGATAAGTTCGAGCTGGGCGGCGAAGTCTGGCTGGCTGGCGGTCCGGTTGGGAGAACAACCAGCGCCACCACCGACGCGCAAGATGGACGCTGAGATGATCTTTCCTACTCGCGCAGCAAAGGACTCTTTGCTGGCGTTTCATGAAGAGCTCAGCCATCTCGCCGGACAAGAGCGACATGGAAGGGAACGTATGGGAAAGGCGTAACCGCAAAGACGGTGCTGGAGGCCAGCAGAGTCCAGAGCGCCTTCTGAAGTGCGTGTTTCCCGACACCAGTGGTGCGTACTCGAGCCCGAACAGAAATGAATAGGGTGGGGTGAAAACCATGACCGAGCGTTGTCTCTGTGCTGATCATCCTGCTCGCACTTTGTGCCGAAGCGCTCACCGATCAATCACTCTGAAGAACGACGATCGCCTGACCGGGAAGATTGTGAAAGTCTGAGCGGCGGCAAGCTGCTGGTTAAGACCGAACCTGCTGGGTGACTGACCGTCGGATCTCGCCGCCGTGACTACGATCAACAACCGATCAGCAACTCTACGTCACCCTCAGCGGACGGGCGCACTTTGTCGGGTCGCTAAGCGTAACGGCGCAGCCAAAAGTAGAGCTTGCAGCCGGTAAACGCGAACGCGATTCTCATTGAACGATCCGCGATCGGTTTGATTCGGTCGCCCGAAGAGCAGCGGGCGTATGGGAACGTTCTCTTACTCCGGTTGGCTGGAAGGTTGAGTGGCGGTGCGGATATCGGGTTGGCGCTCACCTCTGAAATGCCGACAGGTCGTTCAACTCTTGCCCTGCGGGGTTGGCGATTGGCGCTGAAGACCACGCGCGCGACGGACCATCAGTCTATGCAGCCGTCCGGCTAAATCGGAGACAGCACCGGCGGCATGCTTGCGCACGATGGCGAGCAGGGTGCGCGTGGCGGTGCGTTATGACTGCGATATCAATCGCCAGTGGTTTCGGCTATGTATTCGCCGATCTGGAACATAACGGATCGCAGCGGACTTGACACTGCGTCGTCTGGTGCCCGGCGGCGGCGCCGGCTATCGCGCGATCCTTGCAATGATCGAACGCAACTCGATCTGTTAGGCGGGTTAGCCAGGACAGAAGAGTACTTCCAGTGGAGGGGAACGACCCGCAGCTCTGCAAGCTCAAGGTGGGCCAGATCGTTTTCGCAACGCCTCGATCCCCGGACCCTCTCTCAAGAGCAGCTGTTCGTCTTCCCAAACCTTTCTGACGGCGGCCAATATCGGATCAACCCCGATAGCACCTGGCAGCCGACATTGACAGACGCTAATCGGCTGGCAGTTGACCCTCAGCGATCGCTATCTTCCGAACCCACCGCCGGGGTCTGAGGGACGATCTGCTGTTGACAACGGGTTTATCGCTGGGCGGACAAGACCAGCGACTTTGATCCCTGAAGAGCAAACGCAGGCACTTCTGATTAGATACGCGCAGAGCTGAAATGTGAGCCTGCCGGCACAAGCGCTGGTCGCCACCGATCAGCAGCGCCTGGCTGCAGAACGCAGTCTGGTCGCCGGCCCGTGGTTTGTCAGAGCGGCAGTCCCAGGTTTGGGTTCACTATTACAAATTCCTTCAGTACCTGCAGGCGAAAAGGCTCTGCCGAAAGAAGTCAGGTGGCTGGGACCACGCGGATTCGCTCTGCTGATGATCAGCATCGGTATCGTGCTCTCGCGTTACGGCCACCTGGCAGCACCGGCACGACATGAAGAAAATGAGGGTTCACTATCCGGAGGTTCAATACTCGCTCGCCACGGTGCTTGCTGGGCTGATCTCCATCCTGGGAATTTTCGCTTTGGCGGAGGTGATTTTCGTCAGTGAGTTCAGACGCCCTCCCATGCGTAACGTCTCCATTCGCTGTCTACTGAGTGGACACTCCGGACATTGCCGCTCTAAGCCGTTTCTGCCCAGGGCGCTGATGGCGATCCGCTGGCGTAATCCCAAAGATAACGACGAAATTGTTCTCGGCAGGTCTCCGAGGCAAAACCTCATCTGGCCGGTATCTCGGCTCGCATCGCTAAGCCGGGCAGGATATCGCTTATTCCCACTATGAAATACAGCTTCTACCTGATTTTCCCGGCACCGCCAGATTGTTAAACTTGTTTCGCACGAGATGCGAACCTGGTGGGTCATATCCGACTGAATCCGAACAGTTAATAAAGACTATGAAGGCAGCCCGCCAATATCGAAATCAGCCGAGCTTCCGGAACATGGGATTGTGCTGCGAGAACCGCTGACGGCAATACTCATCGAGCCCGGTCAAATACCGAATCCATTGAAGTGGACCAGTTCGTCAATTCAGAACTGGGAAATCGCCCGATCTATGACCGTGACGATCATTGGGAAGCATGCTTCTTCAAATGGGGTGAACATCACGAACACCTGTCGGCGAACTCCTTTGTACGAAGCCCGCTTCCAGAGGCAACCTGCGGAATCCACACTTTGGAGTACGGCGTCATCTCGCACTAGTCAAGCAGCGATTCGCTTCCGGTAGGGGCATGGTTCGCCTGGTTTCTTCTTCCCTATCTACTTGACCAGATCGTTCGCAAAGCGTAGCGGACCAGTTCCGCTGTCGTTCGGCATTCTCATCTTCTCAGGATCCGGGCCCGATAGGTGCTCACCGTTGGCACACTGAGGGGAGAGTTCTTCCGCAATCCTGACCACCGACTCTCTCCACTCCCCAGCAAACAAGAATCTGGAATTCACGATCCGAGAGACTTTCATGCGGAGAGCGAGCGTTCTTTTTCATCAGGCCGTATCCAGCAGTAACTGTTCTGCCGCGTTGTCGCTAATGTATCTTCCGCCCCCAGAATCTTCTTTACTCCCTTGACCAGCTCCTGAGGGAGCAGCATCTTTGGAAATGAAACCTGAGGCTCGCTGGTCCGGGCAGAGTACGAATCGGCGAACTGTCTCTTCTGGGCAGACGCTCAGAACTAACACCGGCAGTAAAGGCTGGTCATCGTTTAATCGCCTTTAGCAATTCGGGCCACTCTTCCCTGGTGGCAAGATCGAGGATCGAGCGCCACGAGGTGCCAGGCGCTGATTCATAGATATGCAGTCAGCGATGCCTCGTCGACGTGGGCACAGCGCCTTCGCAAACCTCGATGGCCGAGCTCGTCAGCCAGGATGCCCTTTAAGCCACCCCGAGCGCTATGGGATGGTCATCCGGCAATGCGAGAACCTCAGGGATCATCGCTTGCCTGCTCGTTTACAGGTGTCTGCTCTGTCTCGTGGGCATCGCCCTGATCCCCCATGGGATGCAGTAAGAGCTTTGTAACCCGTCCCGGTTTGTCTCCCCACACTGAACTACTGCAGTGAGTGACTTTCTCCCTGCAGAGTATCTCCAGCTTAAAGCTCCCAGTGATCGGGCAGTGAAATTCATGTCCACTGGGCAGGCTTGGCCATCTCGTGCCGTCGTGATATCGGAGATCGCCTGCGACTCCGTTACCGGGTGACAAACCTGTCGCAAAGTCACGCTGTGAGTGGGCAGTTAGATTAGCAGAGGGCCTCTTGCAGTATCCGAAAGAGAGCGATCGACAAACTTTTGAGAAAGCCAGAGTCCTCCGCCGGGCACTTGCACTAGACTTCGCGCTCCCGTCCTTCCGGACACTGCCAATTCGATCAAAAGCTTGAGGTGCTCTAACCGGGTCGCAGGCATGCCCGGTAGGCCTAAATTCAGTAAGAGCTATTGCCGGTGATCATTGGTTGCAGAAAACTGCGTTGCGTGACCGAGAGTCTGGAAAGTCTCCTGATGAGCGCAGCCTCCTCGCCCCCAAGGCCCAAAGTCTCTTCCATCTGGTGCCAGCGTCAATCTTTTTACGCTAAGGAGATCGGACCAGCAAATGTGCATTTTGTGGACCCTTCCGCTCCCGAAGAGCAATACGCAACTGGAACGCGGCATA
>ERZ1370068.8763-contig-7592_pt1 | contig 33154 bp, 59 predicted proteins | sample MGYA00561227_ERZ1370068 | MGnify/ENA primary metagenome ERZ1370068 (study PRJEB38410, sample SAMEA6850437) | metagenome | study: Metagenomic assessment of the ecological functions of the soil: analysis of the soil microbiota associated with the...
AAGTTACGTATTGCTCCCCTGCGAGCCTTCGAGGTGGCAGTAAGCCGCCGGACCGCCCCAACGTTCCCAGTATTTGAGCGGCGCGGTCTTTAAATCGCTGACACCGTAGCCGGTGATGACCGACAACCCATCTTTTTCGCAAAATTCTAGAAATGCCGACTTGCGCGCGTATCGCTTTGCCGAGGCCTCATCTAATGGCATGCTCTCACCTCTGATAATGAGTCATTGCGAATCAATACAGTCGGAGCGGAATTAACCGGCACGGCGCGCAACCTACTCGCGCACACCGACCTGTCCGCCCAAAGCCCGTGCGCTCAACGCGGCGCCGACGACCAGCCCGACGATGATCACGGCGACCACCGTCGGCTTTTTCGAATTCCGCGCCGGCGGCGAAGTCGAGCATCAGCAGCGACAACGTGCGCGACTTTCCGGAGCCGAGCAAAACCACCGTGCTGATATCCGCGCGGCCGAGATAAAACCCACCAGACCGACGGTGATCAGCGCCGGCATGGCCAATGGAATAATGACCCGGCGAAAGGTGTGAAGCCAGGTGCCGCCGCAAACCTTTGAAGCTTCTTCCAGGTCGCTGCCGAGCTGAATCAAGACGCTTTTTATCATCTGCGTGCCGAAGGGCATGCTCTTGATCACCATCGCGATCATCAAAAGATAAATCGTGCCGTAAATCGGCAGGAAAATTCTTGTCTGGAGAAAAGTCCAGAGCAGCGCCACGCCGAGAAGTATCCCCGGTATCGACCAAGGCAGCCAGGAAAGAAAGTCGAGTAGCGAGCGGCCCGCGTGGCGCGTCTTGACGATCATGTAAGCGATCAAAGCGTAAAACAGCACGCCGATCACGCCGGCGCCGAAGCCGATCGCCAGCGTATTCCACAAGGATCGAATCAAGACAGGGTCGTTGAGCGTGGCGCGCCAGTTATCGAGCGTCCACGGATCGGCGATACTGAAAAATCCGAAGAGTCGCATGAACGTGCCGATCAATCAACAAAACGTCGGCACGATCGTCACGATCAACGACGAACGTCAAAACCAAAGCAAAGGCCGGATAGCGCCAGCGCCCCAAATGCGTCGGGCGGATGCTGAAGCCGCGGCCGGTCACGGTCTCATAATTTCGCTGGGCGATGTAGCGCCGCTGCATCAGCCACCATCAGCAGCAAAACACCGAGAAAGACCGAGCTCAGCGCCATCGCCGGAGCGAACTGCGGCGGTTCCCAAGTCACCAGCTCATGAATCTTGGTGGAATAAACCTGCAAGCCGATCGGCGTGCCGAGCAGTAGCTCGACCTCGAAAGCTTCGAGCGAGCGAATGATGCCAAGGATCGTCGTCACCAAGATCGCCGGCATCATCACCGGGATCACGATACGGAAAAACGTGCGCCAGCCATTCGCGCCGGAGATCTTGGAGGCTTCTTCCAGAGCGGAGTCGAGATTGCGGAACGCCGGCGCGAGAAGCATCACCTTGATGCTGATCGTGCCGCCCATGTGCGCCCAGACAATGCCCCAAAAGGAATAAATATTGAACAAAGGATTGCTGATGACGCCGAGACTCATGAGACCTTGGTTGAGCAAGCCGTACTTGGGATCGAGCAACAGTATCCAGCCCATGGTTTCGGGCAACGCCGGTAAAAAAACGATAACCAGAAAAGAAATTCCAGCATTCCTTTCATGGGGATATCGCTGCGGGCGATGAGCCAGGCGAAAAAGAGCCGACAAAAAGCGCGATCGTTTGCCGCGTGATCGCAAGGGTGAATGTGTTGCCTATCGCCTTTAGGATGCCCGGCGTGTTGAGCGCCTTGACCCATCCCTCCATGCCCCAGACGATCGGCTGGCCGGGTCGAGCGGTCTGAAAACTATTGAGGATCATCAAGAACAGCGGCGTCAGCACGAGGAAGCCGACGACGACGAGCAAGCCGATCATCGGCAACGATGGCAGAGACAGCTTTCGCCAGGAAAAACGATCCCCGCTCGAAGGTCCCCACTTGGCTCAGGGTTTGGGATTTTTCACTCATGACGCGGTCCGACCATTGACGCTGTTATACGAGGCCGTTTACGCTGCGTCAATCGTCGTTGGCGGCAGCATCGTAATTCATATCCGGCGCGATGCCTTTTTTGCCGAGCTCCGTTTCATAGGTCGCGCGTATCGCCGGATCTTCATCCTCGTATTCGATCAGCGTGCCGCCCTGCTTCACTGAGGTGTAAACTCCGCGCGTATCGCCGCGACACGAATCCCCAAAGGAAACTTCTGGCTGCCACAGCGTAGCGCCAGTTGCAGAGCCGGTTCGGCGCCCGTGTTGAAGTGCTGGTGAAACCAATTGGTCGGCGGGCTAAAAACACTGCCCGGCACCCAATCGACTCGCACGACCTCGTCGCCAAAACCGTTTTCATAGGGCCGTGTGCCAAGATGGTTCGGCCACATGAGCGAATAGCCTTCCGAGCGCAGAATCACCAGCACCGCGCCGCCGCCGTGAAAGTGGGCTTTGTGATAACGGCCCACCGGCCACTCGGCAAGATGACCGATCAAAGTGTTATTGGAAATTTCGAATTGAGTGAGATTGACCCCGTGCCTTTCTGCTCTTGGGCGTCGATCTGGGCTTTGCGAACGTCGGGAATAAAGTTGGTTTCCCAAATCCATTGCCGGTTGTTGGTCGCGAGATAAGCGTTCGTGGCGCGGCTCGAAATAATTCTGCTTCGGCGTCGTAGCGGTCGTTAAACGAGAAGTCGCTGTTAAACACGAACTGCTCATTGTGATAATGGTCGAGCGCCATCGGCGCCGTGGTGATCGCCAGGAACAGCGCCGGCTCATTACTGTAATTCATCAGACGATGCAGCGTGTTCATCGGCGGAGAAAACAAGCTGTCCGCGCGCCACTGAATATTCTGCGGCACCCGGTCGCGCTGTTGGATCTCGGCCACGCCTTCGCCTTGCAGGATAAAAATAACTTTTTCATAAAGGTGGCGTTCAGGCTGTGTCGAAGCGCCCGCGCCGAGCTTGCCAACGTAAACACCCGTAATACCTTCCAGGCCGCGAAGCTGCAGATAGGCCCCGTCGCAACCGAGCCGCTTCCAGGATTTGAGCTGGATATTGCGCACATCGGTCACGCCAAAACCCTCGACGACCGGTATCGCCTTCCTTTTCCATGAACCTTTCGTAATAAGTTTTTGCCCGCGGCCGCGCCGCGCCGATCTTGACGACTTTAGAATCCATACTCTTTCCATCTCCTTTTGACGGTCTTCGCCATTTCCGCTGAAATCGAAGTGCCCACCGGTGGATAACGGTTGCCGCCGTATTGTTCTTGCGGCTGCAGTTGCCAATTGACCGTCGCGTCGATCAATACGCGCGTCCACGAGCCGTGGCCGTATTTGACCGAATTGCGATCTTCCAGCGGCACGCTTGGATCGAGCATCGAACCGCTGGTGCCGGAGAAAAAGAAATATCGCCGAGGCCGGCGTTGACCCGATAGCAAAACGCCCACTCGATCGCTTCCCAATCATGGATGTCGATGTCATCGTCGACGACGATCACGTGCTTCGCGGCGTAATTTCCCAGGTGACAACCCCACAGGGCGGTCGCGACTTGTTGCGCGTGGCCGCGATGCGACTTGCGAATCTGCACGCGCATGGTCTCCGGCCACTTGCCGCGCCACACGCCGGTGATGTTCGGCACGCCGGCCTGCTCGAGATAATGCCACGCCATCGCCGAAAACGTCGCCGGCGTCCAGGTCGTCCCTTCGTTGGTTCGGCCTGGGCTCGCGCCGGTCAAGCAACCGTGAAAGATCGGATCAGTTGCGATGAGTGATGCACTCGACGCGAATCGTGTGCTTGGGCGATTTGCTGCCGCCGTAGTAGCCGGGATACTTCGCTGAACGGTCCTTCCAGCGTAAACGTTTCCGGGTCGGGCGAGATAAATCCTTCGAGCACGATCTCCGCGCTCGCGGGACCAGCAAATCGCTCAGTTCGCACTTCACCAATTCGACCGGCGCGCCGCGCAGCGATCCCGCCATTTCATACTCGGGATAATTAACCGGCGTCGATGCGGCGAGAAACAACGTCTGGTCCCAACCGATCACGACCGCCACGGGCATTTCCTGGCCGCGGCTTTTATATTTGCTGAAGTGCTTGCCCCAACCTTGCGTCATCGCGAGCAAAACGCCGATGGTGTTTTGCCGGTGATCATGCCCCGATAGGTCCCGCCGTTGAGAATGCCGCTGTCCGGGTCGCGCGTGACGACGGTCGCCGAAGTCATGATGTAGCGCCCGCCGTCGAGCGGGTTCCACTTGGGCACGGGAAATTGATTTAAATCGACGGCGGCGCCGCGCACGATATTTTCTTTCACCGGACCCTTGCCGACGATTAGAGGCTTTACGGGCCGCGAAAACCGCTCTTTGAAGATCGGCACCATGTCGCGATACGAGGTCGTTTCAGGAACGCCGATAAAGCGGCAGACCCGTTCTCTCGTCCCGGTGCCGTTGGTGAACAAACGCCGACACAAGGTGTTTTTATGATCTTTGATGTTTTCGAATAACAGAGCCGGACCCGACTGACTCGAAACTTCGCGCGTGATCGCGCCGAGCTCTTCGTCCCAATCGACTTGCGCGCCGATTCGCCGCAGATCTCTTCTTTCTTCCAAGTCGTCGATCCAGCCGCGTAAATCTTCAAATGCCACCGAGACAAACCTCCGTCTGCAAATTGTGTTTCTAGGAGCCCAGCAGCTTGCGCGCCACCGCCGCCGCCGGCTCTCGGATCTTATTGATCTTCTCTTCGGATTGGTTCTCCAGCCTGTAGAACTGATCGAGGGTCAAAAATCCTTGCCGGAGATGACGCCAAATTCTTTTAGCCATTTGGTCTCCACGTCCAAGCGGCGCGTGCCGACGCCCATGCCGCGGGCAAAGACCTCTTGGCCGTCGTGGCTCAGCAGCCAGTTGATGAAAACTCTGGTCGCGTTCGGGTGCGGCTGATTCTTGAACACGCGTGAGATGGCCGTAGCCGCCGCTGACGTAAAGGCCTTCCTTGGGCACCGAGAGGAGGAACCACCGGAAGATTGGCTTTGATAAATGGATAGAATTCCGAATAGCCGATTCCGGAGGTGACGGCGATTTTACCCTTGGCCAAATTCTCCGCGAGCAAACGCAGATCCCGCGTGACAAAAAGCTTTTGCGCGACCAATCGTTTCAGATACTCTTCGCCTTTGATGTAGTGCATATACGACCACATCGATGAGCCCGAGCCCGGCGTGTGCGCGGATCGCTGATGCCGATCTTGCCCTTGCAGCTTGGCACTCAGCAGATCGTCGAAAGATTTAAATTCGGCCGGTTTGTATTCGTTCGGATTGGTCCACAGGCTGACCGTCTGATAGGCGACGAAGTTGTAGATAAACCGCTTGGCGTTATCGATGTAGATGTGACCGCCCCACCATTGCTTCGGATCCCTGACGTCCGGCAGGATGAAAAACGGTTCCACCGGTTCGAGAATATTCTCAGGCAGAAGCCCGGTGACGATGGACTCGGTACCGCCGATGTGCACGTCAAAATATTGCACGCCGCTTTTCGCCTCGCTCACCATCCTTTGAATGATCGCGCCGCCGCGCGCGGCACAAACTCGGTGGCAATGCCGTAGCGGCGGGTGAAGGCGAGCTCCATGGTTTTGCGCAGTTCCGGGCTCGGCGGAATCGCCGCGACAACCTTACCCTCTTTCTTCGCCGCTTCGACGATTTTGTCCCATTCAGCCGGCTTGGATTGAGCGAGCACGCACATAGCGCTCGGAGCCGCGGTGGCAACCATGACCGCCACTATGATTTTCTTCAGCATAGGTCCTATGAGACCCATACGACTTGGGTTCCTCGAGCCCATGGCCCTTTACTTGAACATCCTTTCCGCAAGCTGCATTGCCGGTTTACGAAACTTTGCTACGACATCTTCGGAGCTATTCTCCAGCTCATCGAATCTTTCCGGCGTCAAGACTTCCTTGGCCGCAGAATGACCAACTTCTTTCGTCCACTTGGTATCGACGTCAAAACGGCGCGTCGGTAGTCCCAAAGCCTTAATGACCGCAGTCGGACCTTCTTTCGACAGCAACCAGCGCGCACTCAAAAACACAACCAACGCTGCTACCAGCTATCGCAGAGCCTCGGTTTTCGGCTCATGCAAGCTCTCGCCTAACCAAAAGTTTGCGCGCCAATGCAGCCGCGGGCTCTCGCGATCGGTTAATTTTCTCTTCCGATTGATTTTCCCACTTGTAATACTGGTCGAACGGCAAATGATCTTTGGCCGCGATGACGCCGACTTCGCGCAGCCCCTTAGTGTCTACGTCCAGACGTCGGGTCGCCTGACGCATCGCGCGAGTGTAAACCTCCTGGCCTTCGCGACTTAAAAACCAGTTGACAAACACTCGGGTCGCGTTTGGATGCGCGGCATTCTTCAGCACGACCAGATGACCGCTGCCGCCGCTCACATAAACGCCTTCCTTGGGCGTGGCGAGGCGGCTTGATCGGCAAACCGGCTTTAACAAAAGACACATAGGAGTAGTAGGTCAGGCCGACCACCAAGAGAGCGTTCCCTTGGCGAGAATTTCCGCGAGCACCCGCTGGTCGCGACTTAGAGCAAGCTTTTGCCCTGCCAGGCGACGCAAGTATTCCTCACCTTTGATGTCGCGCAAATACGACCACATGGAAGCGCCCGAGCCGGGTGTGCGCGGATCGAGATAACCGATCTTGTTTGTAGAGCGCTCATCGAGCAGATCGTCGAAGCTACGGACCTGATCCGCTTTCATAAGTTGGGAATTGAACCAGAGACTTTCCGTTTGATACGCCAGAGTCGAATAGGCAAATTTCTCTGGCGTTATCCACCCAAATGTGACCGCCCACCACTGTTTGGGATCTTTAACTTCGGGGAGCATCATCAGCGGCTCGATGGGCTCAAGATGCCCTCGGGTAACATGCCGGTAATAATCGACTCGCTGCCGCCCATGTGCAGGTCCGTGTAACGAACGCCGGCCTTGGATTCGTCGACTATTTTTCGGATGATCGCCGATGCGCGTCCGACGAGGGGCTCGACGTCAATCCCGTAGCGTTTTTCAAAGGATTTTTCGATGGCGATGCGCAACTCGGGACTGGCCGGCATCGAGACCACGACCCTACCCTCTTTTTTGGCGAGCTCGACCGTTTTATCCCATTCGCTTTGTGAGGCACACTTGACGCTCTGCCCGAGGGCGATTTGGGGCATGAATAAAATCGTCGAGAGGGAAAACAGCAGAAACCGTTTGAACGAACTGCTCATGCTCACGCCTGCAGACTGCTGTATTCAAAGTGCGGCATTTCCATCGGCACCACCGACTTTTGCGATCGCCGCTTCGAAATCGCGGCGAATCTGTGGATCTTCGTCCTCGTATTCGATCATCGTGCCGCCCTCGCGCACGCTCGTGCGCACGCCTTCTTTGTTGATCGCGCGCCAGCAGCCGAGCAGATACTTTCCCGATTGCCCGCTGTAGCGAAATGCCAATTGACGCGCTTGTTCGTTGCCGTATTGAAATGTTGATGGAACCAGCCGCTCGGCGGGCTAAAAACGCTGCCTTCGCGCCAGTCGACGCTCACCACGTGATCGCCGTGCCCCGACTGGTAGGGCCGAATGCTTGCCTCCGGCGGCCACATCAGCGTGTAGCCTTGGGAACGAAGAATCAGCAGGATCGCGCCGCCCTGATGAAAATGGGCTTTGTGGTAGCGGCCGACCGGCCACTCCGGCGATATGTCCGACCAGCGTGCTGCCGCCCATGTCGAACGACGTGATCTTGACGCCGAAGCCTTTCGCTTCCGGAGGGATCGACCAAGGCGCCGCGCGCGTCGGCGATGAAGTTGGTTTCCCAATTGATGAAACCGCCGACCTCTTTGCGTGAGTTGGTGGGCACGAAATAATTATTCTCGCCGTCGAAGCGATCGTCGAACTTGTATTCGCTACCCATCACGAACGGCATATTGTGCAGCAGATCGACCATCAGCGGCGCGCTCGTCACGGCGAGAAAAACACCGGATCCCGGCTGCCGTTGATCATGCGATGGCGCGTGTTGAGCGGCATGGCAAACAAGCTCCCCTGCTGCCACTCGAAATGCATTTTGCGCTGGTCATCGCCGGCGGACCAAATCTCCGTGGCGCCGAAGCCGCTGAGTATGTAAATCAATTCTTCGTAGAGATGACTTTCCGGATTGAGCGCGCCACCGGGCGGAATTTCGCAGACGTACATACCGGTGAAACCTTCCATGCCCTTGAGATCGATGTACGCGCCGCTGCCGCCGGTGCGCTGCCAAGGCTCGCGCGGCAAGACGGTCACATCTTCCACGCCGTAACCTTCGATCACCGGAATCCCCTCTTCCTTCAACCACATTTCATAGCTGGTTTCGCGTTTCGCCACGTTCACTGTCCTTTCCCGTTGCTTGGATTGGAAATATTCACCCTCGGCAACTTTTTCGGCCAATCTATCGTCTTCCTCATCCCAGAGACCGAGCGGATAACCGTACCACGGCGTTTTGAGATTCAGTTGCGGCATCTCGGCCTCTTGCCAAATCTTCAGCGCCTTTTCCATGTAGGATTTTTTGGCAGGCCGACCGGCGGAAACGGCCCTTTGCGCGTGGCGTCGATCAATAAACCGGAACAGCCGACAGCGCCTGGGAAACTGCGCTCCTCGCGGCCGCGCATGAGCGAATGGGCCGAAGGATCGAGCAACGGCACGCGCCCGGTGATGATCTCGGCATCCTGGTGCGGCTGCATGGCAAAGCTCATCGCCCACATCACCATGTCGGGATCTTTGGGATCGATGTCTTCATCGACAACGATGATCATTTTGCTGCGTCGGGTCCATGCCTGCGGCGGCATGCAAGCGCTTGCTTCGGTTTGCTCGGATGGGATTTCTCCATGCGGATCACCCACCAGTTCCAGCCCCCGCCCATCTCGGGCAGCACACTTCGAGCACTTCCGGCATGGCGCAGGCGTAGCGCAGGTGATTGTAAAGCATCATCTCGCGACAGGTGCGCGAGATGCCGTTGGACTCGCTCGGCGGCAAACCGACGAGGATCGCGGTAAAGATCGCATCGCGCCGCATGGTGATCGCCTTGACGTCGATCACCGCGCGAAACTCGCGCTCGACCATCAGATAGCCGGGATAATCGCTGAACGGCTCGCCGCGCTCTTTGCGATCGAAGGAAATTTCGCCTTCGATGACGATCTCGGCCTCGGCCGGAACTGCCAATGCAATCGTTTTGCAAGGCACGACGTCCACCGGCCGGCCGCGAATGCCGCCGGCAACGGCAAGCTCATCGACGCCATAAGGCAAATTGGCGGCGGAAACAAAATTGATGTCCGGCAAGGCGCCGAGCACGATCGCCACCGGCAAGGGTTCGTTGCGGCTGATCGCGGCGCGATGATGATAGAGCATCGCATGATGCGTCGGCGCGATGCCGGCGATCAGTCGATCCTCGCCTCTAAAATGACCGCTGTACATGCCGACATTGCGCACGCCGGTTTCTGCGTCTTGGGTAATAAACGGCGCGGTCACGCGAATGCCGCCGCTAAAGCCCGGCTCTTCGACCGGCGCCGGCAAACTCGTGACCCCGAACTTTTTCAGGCCTCTCACCGGTGTAAAGCGATTTCTTGAACCGGCGCGCTGGCGACCTGGCGCGCCTCGAATGGCTTGGCGAGCGCTTGGCGCCATTTTTCATAAATCTCCGCCGGATCAGCACAGCCCAATCCCAAGGCCGCGATCTCGCGCGAAGAACCGTACATTCCCGTGGCAACACGAACGTCATGGCGCTCGACCGCGGCTATCGATAACATTTTCAAATAAGAAGGCTTGTCTCTTGTCATCGGGAAGCCCGCGATACTGGAGCCGCATGAGTGGCATCAACTCGGTGTCTTTATTGACCGCTCGGCTCCAGCGGTGAAGCTTGCCGTGCCATTCCAACGCGCCCACGTATTCGCGAAAATCCGCGTAGTAGCCTTCGGCCATCTGCGCTCAATCCTTTCCGAACGAACGATTAAACTGACTTCAATAAAGCCGGCGCGAATTTCTGCGCCGGCTCACGAATTTTTCGAGCTTCTCTTCCGACTGATTCTCTACTTGAGAAACTCTTTGACCGACATGCGATCCCTTGGCGGCGCTCACGCCGGGTCGCTTGTCCCAGTCGCATATCCAAGATGCCTTCGTCCAACATCCCTGAAACCACTGAGGAAGAGCCGCCGATGTGTAGATCGAAGTATCGTACTCCCGCTTTGAACTCATCAGCGACCCGGCGCACCGCGGCGTTGCCGCGCGCCGTGAATATTTCGACGCGCTCGCAGGGATCGATACGGTAACCCTGCCTTCTCTTCGCGCCGCCTCCAAAGATTTTGCCCCAATCCTCCTGCCACGACGATTTGGTGGTCTGTGCGAAAACCTGCGACGGCAGAAATAACATTGCCAACGCGAGCAGGCATGAATGGATGGTGGCGAGAGGCGTCATCGGCGCAAAGCTTTCTGGTTCATTCTGCATCGCCAATGATAGTTAGAGCGCATACTCGATATTAGAGTCGAATCTCGGCTGGATAATAATTCTTTATAGTCAAATATTTTAGGTGTCAAGTAATCGGCGGCAATAACATAAAATTTTTCACATTCGACGGACGAAAACGGCAAGACGATGCCATAAACGCTTGCCGCTTTAGAAATTTGCTTTTGAAGGTTGGCCGAAGTGGAAACGACCGAGGATTGCCGAGAAACATGGAGCGGTGAGGAGGGTCGAAGTCCTCTCCTGAACTTATGCGTGGCAAGCATGGTCGGCGAAAACCAGGCCGCTGATGTCTGGGATTGTCTCTCAAGCTTTCTACTCCCGTGAACGGGCAACACCGGCAGCAGAACTCTCCCGCTATCACTAAGTCGTGGAATAGCCTCGGCAATTTCAAACGGGGATTTTGTCACCGCTTACTGGTAACAGGCGGTGACATCACCGGTGACAGCGGTGATGACCAGGCGGCAAGGCTACTGACGCTGTGGACTTTGCGCGGCCCAGATCATCTGCACTCCGCGCCACGTCCCGACCCCGGCATTTAAATTTTGGGAACTGCGCTCCCTCACCGCTCCCGGCTCCCACGAGCAAAAATTTTTAAAATTTTTCCTAGGATGTTTAGGCGGAACGCAGCTACATTAATGAATCGTTTAATGGTTCGTTCTCTGGTCTTCGTGTTCGCCGTCGTAGGTCGGTCGGTAGCTCGGTACAACGTGGTTTTTCTTCGGCTCAGTTCACCCCTAGTGGAATTCTGAAGCTCGAAAAAAACCGCATGTAATCCGTGCGGCTCAAAACTCATGGTCAGAGGGCATCAAGAATGGACCGATCTCATGAAAGAGACCCGTTTCGATTCAAGTATCGTTGAGGGTCTTACAAAGCACGGCGGTAGAACCAAACAAGTCCCCTTTTCAGGTTAGTCGGCCTCGGCTGTCGCAAGATTAACGGTCCCGACATCGTTCGTCGTGGTTTTTGTAGGACGTTAAGACTTATTACTTCCAAGATATTCCCTACCGACCAAAATATTCCCGTGAACCCATGGTGTTTTAAAACAAGATCCGATGTCAGCCTGTTCGCAAAGGAGTGGTTGCCTGTGGGTCTCGGGTGCCGACCAAATCGATCACGCGCTTGTAGACCGCGTGGAGATGGCAGCAATTGCGTTTCCTCAGACCTATTTTCCTAAAATTACTGGACACTCACTAACAGAGGCGGTATTGCTATCACATCCTGAAAGTAGGGCAAAAACCCGTGGAAAGTAAAACTAACGCCAGTAATGTTTCACAAACATATTTGTTTTCTATGTCAGCGATCCTACGAAGAAGTAGAAACCGTCAATTGCCAGTACGTTCACGATCATCTGTGGGGAAATGTCCTCCGTGCGAAGACAACTTCGCCGTTGGCAAAGCCAATCAATTTGTTATAACCGTTCGCGCTTCTTTCGTCGTAATTTTGACTCAACTGGTGAAAAAGTTTCATGCCAGCATACGAGATCTATATTCATTGCGCCTGTTGTAACGGCGAGCACCGCCTTCATCGAAAGTTCATCTTGACCATGGGCCGGACCACAAGCAAAGCATCGCAGAGTCCTTTCCTGGAGGCTCTATGCCTCCGCAGCTTTTGGCTATTCGAGGACGCAACGCGCTGTGCTTAAAAACGGGTAAGAAGATTAAGGTCGAAAATAACGACGAGTTTTTCCTCGTGCCTGCATCGTCTTTTCTAACACAGCGGGCTTCTGGGCCGTCACGGGTGATCTCCAGATCAGAAGGGCTCTCAACCGATGACGGATTGGGAGAAATTACTAAGTTAGCAGTCGATTAGGGACCCTTTTTCGGCATGCCCGATGCTCGACACGCTTGGCGGTGACTTTCTGCCTCTAATCACAATCCATACAAGACGATAGCTGCATCTGCAAACAACGACCATTGACCGCCTGCAAAGATGTGTTGCGTCCAGGCTCACGCATAATAATTCCGACCTATCCGTTACAGCGAGGACATTTGCGGCAGAGGTATTTGGTCACCACGATCCGGCCCTTAATGTGATATTCGCTGTACGTCTGCATCACCGTATTATTTGTTTCTTCGCCAGCCCCCACGGATAACTTTAAATTGCGACCGCTTGTATTGCGCGATACGTCTGTGATTTGCGCTGGATAAGTTTTATCTCTTCCGGTGACAATCCGTTTAAAATCCATTGGCCGATCGCCGCCTCAGAACGGTAGCATTTTCTTACTGAGCCTCGGCAGGATCCCTCCAGAACATATCAAAAATAATCTCAGTCCTCGAGGCAGCTAATCAAATCTCGACAGTAAATTTGGTGCCCTGGTTTTACTTGGCAACCTTGGCGTGGCATTGATCTTCTTGATAACGGTCTTTACCATCGGCAGCACATTCTGCAAGACGAAACATTTACATTCTTCGTTGTCGAGTTTCACCCCGTAATAATCTTCGAACTTGTGGGTCGTCTCAATGACTCGTGGCGTTTTCGTCGAATAATCCAGCCCCCATGAATGTTGATGCCACGCGCCTGGGGAGAGTGTTGAAGGGCCGGTGTAGGCGAAACCGGTGCCTATTAAGCCTTGCTCCATGATCCATATACAACTAGCGTTTTGATGGCATCGTTTGCGACTGCCTCGGAAACTTCTAAGCTTGGCCGTGGAGAAACGCTGGCCGCGCTTAATCAATTGACCAAACCACGGTTCGTCAGTTGGAGTACGTAAAAGCAAAAGACTACCCGGACGGATTACCTGCAACAATTGAAGCAGGCTTTTATAATTCTGGTTTTTGCTGCCTGTTTATTGTTAAGTTTGTTCCAGAAATCAATTCGTAAAGACATGGTACCTACTTGAGAGGATTTTCTTCATAGTTTATATCACCATACGCATAGTGATTCACCAATCAACGGCGACAATTACGAGCAGCGCCAATTTTTGTTTTTAACCGGCGTGAGAGCCCTTACTGAAAGAGCGAAAGACGTGCCGATCACTCTTTGGCTGATTTTACTAAGTAAACTGCTGTATCTCACATGATAGATTCATTCATCCATCAAGCCCGGCTGCGCCTTCTCGCTTCCCTACAACCGCTTCTTCCCAAACACCCATCGACCGACGAGAATCGCCAAATAGGAGTACAACCCATCCGAAGGGCCGGTTGTGCGTTGACATACCGGGTTCACGAGTGGTTAAGATTGACCCCGAAGCGGAGGACCCCCATGAAGCACACTCATAAGAATCACGAAATTGAAGTGTCAACGAGGGACAACGGCGATTTTATCGAGGCAAGTGCAAAGTTTAAACCCATGACCGGGTATCTAGGGACTTTTAGCATCTGGGGCAAGTTCCCGAGTCTTGAAGCAGCGGAGCAGACCGTTTTAGAAGAAGCAAAGAGGATCATCGATAACCGCAGCAAATAACAACCGGGCGCCGATACGGTCGGCGCCCGAATCCATCAGGCCCTCGGGTGCGCCTTGAAAAAGAATGCCAGAAGCAGTTAGGTGGCGAGCGGTGAACGTCCTCGAGTCTATAAAACACGTAGCCGCTAATTTTAGTCGGATCTACCTGGGCGGCATCCGTCCCTGTTGAACAATGACGGAGCGTACTTGTCATTTCATATGCAGTCTCAGCGCTATTGAAGCCTTGGGCGGATTCTTAAGTCCGTCCCTTGGAAACGGTAAGCGATTCAGAGAATTTGTTGAGCGCTACTTTCCTGATCCGTATCCCAGCCAAGCTGGTGCTCTCTGGAAGCTAAGAAACGACGCTGTCCATGTATTCCTAACGGGACCGTACAATCTAATGCATCATAGCGGCCACCTTCACTTGACACAGGATAAGGATGGATTGACGATCCTCAACGCCGAGGACTTTTACGCGGCTCTCGTACTCGCCTCCAAACGATACTTCGATACCGTTAAGAGTAACACGGGCTCGGCGCCTTGTTGGTCTTTTTCGCCAGTGTCTCTCGTACGCTTTCCGTAGTGGATCATTGCATCAATCCCGCAGGCTGTCCGAGCGGACAAAGTCTCTCCTTGCTGTTTTTGCCAAGGCGTGGACCTGACGAGCGTTCCATTCGATATTTTTTAGTCCAACGAGTTCACTCACGCGCAGCGCGGCCAGAATAAAAACTTCGAGCATGGCCTTATCGCGGATCGTCAGAAACCCGTCTTCATTGAGAATGCCAGCAAGTACATTAAAGAGACGGATAGCCGCGCGATTTTGTCAAGCTGAGATCGAAAAAGTGCAACCTTCGTGCAATCCTCCCGGAAGGCGATGACTCCCCTGCTCTACCAGAAAAAGAAAAGCCCCTGACGAATCAAGGGCTTAAAGATGGAGCGGGTGAGGAGGGTCGAACTCCCGACCTTATGCTTGGCAAGCATACGCTCTAGCCAACTGAGCTACACCCGCATGGGATTTTTCTACAGGAAGCGTGATCCTTTGTCAATTTCGCAGTTCTGTTAAACGCGATTCAGACGCGCTTGGCGCAGGCGAAAAAACTGCAAGTGATATTTCGTGCCGGACCAAATCGCGATCACGGCGGAGAGCACGAGAAAATACATCCCAGCCGCATAGAAATCCAAACCCAAATGACGGTAGTGCACCAACAACCCGACGATGGCGAACACTTGAAGAATAAATTTGTATTTGCCGAGCGTTTCGGCGTGCATCACTATCCCTTCCGTGAGAGCGATGCCGCGAATGACCGTCACGGCAGTCTCCCGCGCCAAAATCACAACCACCAGCCAGGCAGGCACGTTAGGTTCATGGGGCCGATCGATGGCGGCAAGCATGATCAACACCGAGCCGACCATGAGCTTATCCGCCAACGGGTCGAGAATCTTGCCGATATCCGAAATACTTTTGTTGCGGCGCGCTAGATAGCCATCGAAGTAATCCGTCAGCGATGCCAGGAGGAAAAGCGCTGCGGCCAGGAGTGAGGACCGCCGGTCTGGAAACGTTAAGAGGTAGACCAGGACGGGAATAATCAGGATCCGAGCCAAGCTCAGAATATTTGGAAACGTCCAAACCACGGAGGACTCCGCGGCGATACGCCTTGGATTTTTATTGCCGAACCTGCTGAAACATTTGCGGTTCACCGCGATAGGAATCGTAAAAACGCAGAACGCGGCGCACGTATTCCCGGGTCTCCAAAAACGGCGGAATGCCGCGGTGCTTCTCTACGGCGCCGCTGCCGGCGTTGTAGGCGGCGAGCGAAAGCTCGAGATCCCCTTGATAGCGATCGAGCAGCATTCTTAAATGGCGCGCGCCGCCTTCGACGTTTTCACTCGGGTCATAAGCGTCGCTGATATTCTGAAGGCGCGCCGTTTCGGGCATGAGTTGCATCAATCCCATGGCGCCTTTTTGCGAGCGCGCCCGGGCGTTGAAATCCGATTCGGCCTTGATTACCGCGCGGATGAGGTCGGCGTCGATGTTGTAGCGCCCTGAAGCAGTCTGGATAAGATCGTTATAAGACGAATTGACCGAGGCATGACCCGACCCTTCCCCGCGGCTTTCACGGAGCACCCGCCGGTAGCCGGCATGATTGGGCGTGTTGGTAAAAGTCAGCATGCCGTTCTTGTCTTTATAAACATAAACATCGGCAAACGCCGCGCCGGCGAGAAACGCAGTCGCTGCGAAAATAAGGAAGAACGAAATGATTTTTGTATTGCCATCCGGACACGACTAAAAACCCGCCTAGAATAGCCGCAGTAGTGATTCCTGTCAATTACTCTCCTGCCCGGATCGACCCCCTACCGAGTCAAAAGGTCGCTCGCCTGCGTTGAGGCCAATTGATCCACGAGCGGCTGGTCTCCCTCTAAAAATCGAGATCCTTGAGCTCGGCTAACTTTACCCAGGAAATTTGTTCAAAGACCAAGTTGGTTAACTCGCCGTTAAATATGTGGACATTATAGAATCGCAGCGCCACGCTCGGGCCGTTGGAATACGAGTGTTCGTGCCGCCAGGCAAGCCGGCCGTCGATTGCATCGATCGCCAATTCCTCTTTCAACTCCCGGCATAGAGCATCCAGATCGCTCTCATTCTCTTCTACTTTTCCTCCAGGAAATTCCCATTTCAACGGAAAACTTCCTGTATGATGACGCTGGCAAACCAGCAGCCGGCCGTCGCGAAAAATGAGGCCGGCGACGACGTTGATCGTCCGTTTGTTTATAGGTTCCATCGTGCTCTTGAACCGAAACGCGTGTACGACGAAAAGCGAGATCGTTGGCGCGCCTGCAGGAAATCGAACCCCCAACCCTCAGATCCGAAGAAGGTTGCAGCGATTGTTATCAACTGTTGCGAGATAATGCGAGCTTGGTTTTAAAGCGCTTGGCGCTATTCGCTCATGTGACAAAAGCTCAAATGATCTAGCGCGATGGACACAGTCGACACATTCAGCAAGATATCCGATAACATCGAAGCCGGCGCATTTTCGCAATGTCTTTGTCTTTGGACAAAAGCAGCGATGCGCACGTATGGCGTAGTTTATGAAACCTGGGACGTTTCACGCGGATTGTCGGAGACAACAAGATTCAGCCGCGCCCTCTTTGTCGTAGCCGCCATATTGGTCGCGTACGTCGCACTCATAATTGTCGGATCGCCATGAGTTATCAGGCTGTAGATGTATCAATCACTGCAGTTATACTTTGATGTTTCTCCGAGTCGAATATATCTCTCGCCGTTGCGTTCAAACATCTCAACAATAAGCTCGCCTTTTACATCTGCGAAGCCGTCGAGTGCCTCGGCAAACACATTTCGAGGTATAGCTAATTCTCCTATTATGTCATCAGCACGAAGACCGAAATCCGGATCTTGTCCGGAGCGCCGATAGGCGCTGCACAACTTGTTAAAGATCTTATGCCGCGCTTCACGCACTGAAATGTCGATTGATCGCGTTCTCTGCGCCATTCACATGAAGTTTCAGATTGACAGTACCGCCTCGTTTTTCTAGGCTCCTTCGTACGGTGAAAGCAAGGAGTCGGGTTTACCGCGAGGGCCATTTCTGATCCGTGGATTCGGCTCTTCAAGTATTGCTTGAAGTCTGCTCCTGATGGTTCTTCGATCCCCCTTGCATTGTCAAATCAAACTGGACTAGACTCCGACCCTTCACCAAAGCTCAACTCGATTTACTCCCGCGACCAGGAAGCCTTGGAAAGATTAGTAGAAAGGTTACTTAGTCCTTGAGGTTCTGATCAACACTGCTGCGTTTGTCACAATGCCGCCTGTTCGGCGGCAGATTGCATAAACGAAGATGAAATTTCACCGTCTTACGCAAATTTTTAGTCGAACTCGCTCTGCTCCATTGAGGTATGAGGAATGCTCCGGTATTGGCAAGAAAAAGATCCTCATCGTTGACGACAATTCCGATCTTCGAAAACTGCTTGCGCTCGTTCTCAAAAACTCAGACTACGACACGGTTGAAGCGGCGACAGGCTTGGAAGCTCTAAAGCAAGCACGCGCCACCCGTCCCGATCTGATTCTCATGGATCTCTTCATGCCCGACGTTACTGGCGATGAAGCAATGGCATGGCTCAAAGCAGATCCATTGACGCGCAACATACCCGTGATCGTAACTACAGCTTTTCTCTCCGGAACGCTTGTCGGTCGTGCTATCGCCGTCGGCGCTGCCGAAGTACTGTATAAGCCTTTTCATTTGAAATCGCTTCATGTCGTGATGCAGCGACATTTATCAGTCAATCACCAAACCGCCGCCGGTCTTCCTATAACGTGAGCGAGCTCCTCGCGGCCTAACCTCTGGGAGTCATCGACTCACCAAGCGCCATTTTCCGTGACCTAAACGTTTTTTGTTCACCCTTCGCCGGCTTTTGATGCCAGCAAATTACTTCAACAGCGCGCGTTTTCTATATCTAGTCCTGAATCGTTATGGCATGGCGGTTGCGCTATCCGATTGCCCAAAGGAGACCAGCAATAGATGGAATCATTGGCGACACGAACTCCAGTTAAATCTTCCCAGGCGGAAAGTATCGATTGGCCGGTCATTATATTTTGGCTAACCTATCTCGGCATGGTCTTCGGCATTATTTGCGGTTTCATTTCAGACGGGCTTTAAGCCCCGCGGATGCGTGTGTCTAACAAGGCGGCCGGCCCCTAAGGGGTCCGACGCTCGTTGCGCATTTCCTATAATTGCAACCACCGTTCGCCCAACTTCCGTAGCTCTCCGATCGACGCGCCCTTTGTCGCTTCTGCGAGCAGCCGATCTCCATGTTGAGCGATCTGCCGCATTACTTCGAGTGCACCCACGGCCCGCGCATCGCGAAAATTCCGTAGTCCGTCCCTCCTCTTGGAACACGCATAGGTGGTTCAGCCGCCGCCGCCAGCCCAGCGTCATTGCGCCGAGAATTATGGATACGAGCAAAGTTCTTTATGCGCCCCAAATCTTGGCCACGATCGCCAGTCTCGCGCGTAGTCGACAGTGGCAACGCATGCCATCGCCAGCGCGAATCCATGCCACTAGGCGCTAAATTTGCACCCTATCATCGGAAATCATCCTGCCTCGCGGAAAGTGTTGATGGGAAAGGCGTGTCTAATTGGAGGTGTACGTTATTTCCAACATTAACCAATCTGTGTGGGAAAACTCGACTGGATTATCATACGTATTAATCGCGCGATGAATCATGCTAAATCGTTAAGGGCTATCGGGCAGGCCTTAGAGGTCGCTAAGGTTTTCGATGTTCAATCTGGAAAGCGACGGCCGAAATTATATGGTGCAGAGCGATTCGATGTCGCGAACGGGCGAATGGATGTTGCGCTATGCTGCCACCGAAAGCGATTTTCCGCGCTTTCGGGTCGGCGATCGGCAGCCGACACAGCTGTGAAGCCGAACTCCGTGGAGCTGAAACCCGTGGCGTTTAACAATGCAGATATTGCGCGGCTTGACGCTCGGGAGGCGAAACGGCGACGAGACTTTTCTAACTCACAGGCAGAACTGTCAACCGAACTTGTCTCAACTCTTACGCACTCTGGGCGATCATCTCGACAAAAGCTCCGCGCGAACATTTCATATTTTCTGGATGCCCGATTCGATAGTTGTCGATTGTAGGAGAGCCGACGGGTTGACGGATCGCCAAAGGTTCACGCCTGAAAAACTGCTTCAATTTAATAATAGCGGATTGCGCCGGACTCTCATTGAAAATAAGAACAGGTAGTTTTTTCACTGAAAAGTGCAGTTTGATAGTTTCAAAATTTGCCTGAAGTATAGAGTTTCTGTTTCGGCTTGTTGCCAGAAGTTAGACCAACCCGTTGTCAATCAATTTGCCTCGCAGTGTTTCCCAACTCCGCGTTGAGATCCTGCCAGCGCCTCTCTTAGCTGTCGCTGTCCAATGCCCGGCGAGAATTGATCGAAAGGCCATTTTGTGGTGATTCGAGATAGTCGAGCGCGTCGAAAACTTCTGTGCGTATTTCTCCCGCCGGCATCGATTGAGTGTATCCGTGGAGCAGAGCAGTGGGCGCTATTAGGTCCATCACAACTGTTTCCTTCCAAGCATCCACCGACCGACGATGATGCCGGAAATAACCCGCAACCGGTGCGACGAGTGCTTGAATGCTTAATTTATTTTCCAGAACCGGTCCGGCATTCTCCGCAGCGGTATGGTCTAATAAAATAAGCGTAACGCTTCTATCGGATTCATTAGGACGAGATGGGCGGACGTCGCTGCTATCGCAATATGGACAGACAATTAGGCGTTTACTTCTTATTGTCACGTTTTGATGTTGTGCAATTGTCAGCGGTGCTCCATCGCCTGCCCGATCGTTCACGCTACGCTTTCCTTTTGGTCCTGATGACGATCTCGTTCATGGTGACTTCTTTAAGTCAGAACTGATCCCTTGGACACATTGACGAGAAATAACTTTAAGTGATGATAGCTAAGTAGCTGATATTTAGCGCGCCTGGAGGGATTCGAACCCCCAACACCCAGATCCGAAGTCTGGTACTCTGTCCAGTTGAGCTACAGGCGCGAGAGCGGTGCGGCCGCCTATTGAAAATAGACGATCTCCAGTCCCTTTCAAAGAAGAACCGGTGCACATGGCGGCGGGATTTGGCGGTCAGTCAAAAATCGGTTTCTTGGTCAATTGAAATCCCCAAGCTTTTACGGTCACTCGATCCGCGCGCTGAGCCCGGAGCGACGGGAAATCGGTGCTCCAGATATGCCGCTTGATCGCCGAGAAGAGTCAACACCCGAGCGATCAACTCGCGGCTCGAAAGCGACCTGAGATCGAGTTCTATCGTTTTGATTCCCATGCGTTCTTGCAACGATTTGCGGATGTCCGGGTCCATCGCGCGAAAGAACAGCGCGGTGCGCTGGCCAGCGGTTTCAGATACTCGGTCAGTGCGCGTGTCGACCCGCAGCCCATCGTTGAGCTCGACGGACAGGCTTTCGGCCACGCCGAAGGTGACGCCATAGGACAACAGCAGCGCGTCGATGATTTCCTGCTTGTCTCTTGGCCAATTTTTTGCTGAGATGGACTCGTCTTCGGCTGTTCATTCGCCTCCGGCGCGGGCGCCGCTTTCGCGGCCGTTGGCGAGACCACCTCGCGAAGCTGCAAAGCCCTTTGCCAGCTCGGCTTTAGATACTCAGGAATTTCATTCGGCCGCTCGGTGAGATTGATCACCAATACCTTTGAGGCTTGTTGCTAACCGTGGGCGCCAAGGCCATCCAATTGCCCTCCGCTTCGAAAGAAACCCCTTCTTCCTGAATCATGATCGGCCGGTCCGGTGGGCAATGACTGATAGCCCAATCGCGGCGAGCAATTGGCCGACGGCGTCTTGAAGCGACAGACCGTTGGCCATCGGCAACACCTGGGCACCGATGCGCGGATCGTTGAGCTTCGACTTGAGCGACGCGGGAATCTTGCCTTCGGGATCGATCACCAGCTTCTGGCGCAAGGTTGGATTGTAGACCACCGGATAGACGCTTCTTTCGAAACGAATATTTTCCTCGCTCGAGGCCACGACTTCTTCGCCGGTCTGCTGGATTTCATTGCCCATCGCTTCGATCACGTTGGCAAACAGGGCCATGTTTTCTTTAGCCGGCGCGCGAAGCGCCTGACGCGTGTCAAGCGGCGTGGTTTTGACCTCGCTTGGGGGCTTCCGCGCGGTGCCGGCGTTACTGCCAATGTCCGTGTGTCCGGCGCGGGCTTGGCGCTTTCCGCGCTTGCAGATTGGAGTCCGGTCCCTGCCGTGGGCAAACGAATCGTCTCGCCTTCGAGGAGTGTATCCCAATCTTTTCGCTCAGGGGTTTAGATCCTTGGCCAGAGAATAATACTGCGCCACTTTCCGCTCATCGGTAACCTTCAATTGGTCACGCAAGATCTGGTAAAGGTGCTCGCCGGATTTGACTCGATAATTGATTGTCGTCCCCGGTTTCAGCTGGTTTCGGTTCTCGCGCCGGTTCAACCGCACCATCGACGCGCAGGGGGATAAAAGATTTTATCGCCGACGCGCAGAACATCCAGATTTCTCGTCTGCGGGTTCAAGCCCCGAATCACCACCAGATAACTGCGAAATTTTTGACCGGGCAGGCCTTTTCTTCGACCAAAATGCGCCAAAGCGAGTCGCCGTGCCCGATCTGGCGCTCTTCGCCTTCGACTTGCTGGCCCTGAAACTCCCGCGTGTTGACCGACTTTGCGCAGGCTCATTTCAGCCTGGCCGACGCGTTCGGGCGCGGCAGATTTTTCTTGCGCGTAGCCAATGCCAAAGGTGACCCAAGCGCCGAAGCCAACGGCGTAAATCAAAAGGCGCCGATAAGAGTGTTTTTTGCTCGTCACTTGACCTTCCACAGGGTGCCCTTTGGCAGTATCTTCGAGCACGATGCCTTCTCGGCCGGCCCGTCACGGATCCGATCTGCCTCTCTTGCCAATTCTTTTCCAAGCGTGCTCGGTCGCGCCGACCGATTGATTCTTCGATCCGTACGGCCGTTAAATTCCCCTTCAGAAATCGCTGCTTTTTTCGCTCGGAATAGCCATCGCGAAGAAGGCCTGAGTATATCACACATTGCACGAAGCGCGGTGCCTCTATTTTCGATTCCTTGGGATCTTTTTCATCCAGCAGGCGGTTGAGCGCCCGCACCTCGTCGAATATCAACGCCAGGGCGCGTGGCGTATTGAAATCATCGTCCATCTCTCGACGGAAAGGATTCGAGCAGCGCCGAATCAGGCACCGCGTGCCCGGGCGGTCGCCGAATGACCGGGTCGGCTCGATCGTTTCATAGATGCGGTCCGTCGCCCGTGCCGCTTCGCTCAAACCCTCTTTGGAGAAATCCATCGGGCTGCGATAATGGCTCGCACAAAAATAGTGGCGTAAAGCTGCGGCGTCGAATTCTTCGAGAATTTCGCGGATCGTGAAAAAATTGCCGAGTGACTTCGACGGTTTTTTCCTGATTGATGTTGAGAAAGCCGTTATGCAGCCGGAGAAGCGCGCCAGCGGCTCGACCGAGACGCTCCTTCCGATTGCGCGCGATCTCGTTCTCATGGTGGGGAAAATCAGATCCCGGCCGCCGCCGTGGATATCGAACGGCTGTCCCAGATATCTTCGTGCTCATCGCCGAGCATCTCGATATGCCAACCCGGCCGAGCCTCGACCCCATGGGCTGTCCCACGTCGGTCACCAGGTTTGCTCCGATTTCCACAGAGCGAAATCGAGCGGCGAGCGCTTGCGCTCGTCGACCGACACGCGCTCCAGCTTCCAGCTCGTCGATATTTTTCCTGGGCAGCTTTGCCGTAGCTCGGCAAATCCGGCGACGGAATAATAAACGTCGCCGTCGATCCGGTAGGCGAGTTCCTTGGCTTCGAGCTGCTCGATGATGTCGATGATCTCAGCGATATGCTGCGTGGCGAGCGGTTCGACGCTCGGCGCGAACAAGCCAAGCGCCTCACCGTCTTGATGAAATTCTCCGATGTAACGCTGCGTGATCGTTTCCCAGCTCACCTGCTCTTCGTTGGCCCGTTTGATGATCTTGTCGTCGACATCGGTGAAGTTGCGCACGTAGGTCACGTCGAAGCCAAGAAAACGCAGGGTAGCGATAGATCACGTCGAAGGTGATCGAAAGCGGCAGTGCCCCAGATGCTGCCGAGTCGTAAACGGTCACGCCGCACACGTACATGCGCAACCCGTCCCGGCGTGAGCGGGACAAATTCATCTTTTCGCCGCTGAGCGTGTTGAAAATTTTTAAAGCCATATATGGGAACTTTTTTATCTTACGGATCGGCTCATCTCTTTGCAAGCTGATTTCGCTCACGCACCTTGCCAAAGCCGGGAAAAAAGCATAGACAAAAATCCTATGAATTTGCTGCCAAACCTTACGAAGATCTGCGCGAATTTATCGACGCATTGGATGAACACGGTAAATTGTACCGCATTCACCGGGAAATCAACAAAGACAGCGAGCTGCAACCCTTGGTGCGCTGGCAGTTTCCGCGGCGGCATAGCCGAAGAAGCGCGCGCCGCGGTTTTTGTCTGACAACGTTACCGAGCGGCAAAAGCGCAAATACAATTGCCGAGTGCTCGTCAGCGGGCTTTCGGGGCTCGAAGCGATTTATTGCCTGGGTCTCAAATGCCAGCCGGACGAAGTCGCCGACCGCTGGATCTACGCGATGGATCATTTGATCCGAGCGCGATCGTCAGTCCCGTCCGGCTCATGCCGGGAAGAAATCCACAAAGGCGATCAGCACTCGGAGCACGGCGGTTTGATGGAATTTGCACGTGCCCATGTCGACGCCGGAAGCTTCGGTGGCTGGGCCGTACATGTCACGGCGGGACATTGGATCACTAAAGATCCGGAAACCGGCAAACGCAACGTCGGCAACTATCGGGGCTTGATCAAAGGGCCGACAACGACCGGGACCTCATGTCCGGCACGCCGCAGGATTTATCGACCCATTGGGAAAAATGCCGCAAGTTGGGAAAGCCGGCTGGAAGTCGCCATCGTCGTCGGCACCGATTCCCGCGGTTTCTTATTGCGCGACGCAGAAAGTGCCGCCGGAAATCGACGAGCTGGCGCTCGCCGGCGGCTTGATGGGCGCGCCGGTGAAACTGGTCAAGTGCCAGACTGTCGATCTCGAAGTGCCAGCGAGCTCTGAAATCGTTCTCGAAGGCATTATTCCAACCAATTATATGGAAGAGGAAGGCCCCTACGGCGAGTCGATGGGTTACGTCGACCCGCGCACGTTAAGCACGATGTTCGAGCTCAAATGTGCCACCCATCGGAAAAATCCGATCTGGGTGTCGATCATCAGTCAAGTCACGCCGAGCGAAAGCTCCAAGATCAAAGCGATGGGCATGGCGACGCTGGTGAAGCGCTTCGTCGTCAGCAAGGGCTTTGACTGCGTCAAGGAAGTGCACATGATCGAGCCGCTGGTCAACATGCGTCCCTACGTTGCCGTCAGGTTTAAAAAGCGCAACGACGACGATCCGTGGGGCGTTATGCAGGCGGTGCTCGATTACGCGCGACCGGGTTGGCAAGATGATCGTCGCCGTCGACGAAGACATCAACATCAAAGACCCAATCGCCGTGACCTGGGCGATCACGCACCGCTCGCCAGCCGCATAGAGACGTCAAGATCGTCCGCGATCGGCCGTTCGGCGCGACGCCGATCGGCATGGTGGCGACGCATCCATCGAGTCGTTACGACAATTCGGAATCCTCACTGCTCATCGACGCTACGCGCAAAGCCGACTTTCCGCCGCTTGTCCCTGCCCAAGGAAGAATTCATGGTCCGAGCCAAAGAGATCTGGGAAGAGCTCGGCTTGCCGAAACTCGAACCGCAAGAGCCCTGGCATGGCTACTTGATGGGTTTGTGGCCGGAAAATTTGGATCAGGAGGCCGAAGCTGGCGGCGCGCAGCGAGCATGAAAAAAGTTTGGGAGATCTCTGCGTCAAACGCGCGTTCCAAGTCGGCGAAGGCGAGACTATGAAATCGATGCGCGCCAAGTGGGGCAAGACTCATTCCGGGCGAGGCTGGAATGAATTGGCTCGTTGGATCGGGCGCTTAGCACTAGATCGACAGGTTTCGACGATCAAATTGCCACGCGAAGTTCGCTTTAAACGACTCGGTGAGCCATCTTCGGCGGGCAGATCCAAGCGAATTCGGCGTTGAGTTTGCATTCGATCGATCATCACGCCAGTTGAACTCAAAACGCTGTCCATGTGGGACCGCCTGGCATTCTTCAACTCGCGGCTTTTTCTCCACAGTTACAGATTTCAGCGCCGCGGCATGCATAAACCTGCGCCGCCTGATAGATATCTCTCGATCGTCGATTTGCTCCGAGCGAAACTTCCAGCGTACCGCCGCCGAGACCGAACTTGCAGGCCGGGATGCCCATCTCGTTATAAATATTGGTATCCGTCCAGATGCTGGCGTGAACGCCGGTCGGTGTCGGAGTCTTTTGCCGAACAGCGATTGATAGTTTTCTTCGAGCACCTTGATCACCGATCCGGCGCTTTTAGCTTCGTAGCCCATCTTGGACGCGTGCATTTCGATCCTCATATTCGACCCCGAGCTTGGCCGAGCAGCCGCTCTCAGAGCTCGCGCTGCACCTGCACCGGCCGCAAGTTCCGGCGGCGTACGCACGTCGACATAGATCGAACAAACGCCCGGATAATAATTCGGCCGGAAACGGCGCGCCGCCTTGAATCGAGCCGATGTTAACCTTGGGCACGAGCGGCACCGTGCGGCGAGGCGTAACATGCGCGCTGCTCGAATTCCGCCGCCCAGCTATCGACTGCCTGCAGCACCTTGATCATTTTTAAAATCGCGCTCGGACGCTTCCGGGCGCTTTCTTCCGGGTCACACCCCAGGCGGCGTGGGGATCGCCGAAGGTGGTGATCTTGAACTGCGCCACGCCGTTTTGCGCCCATACGATGATAGAATGGCCCGACCGATCGGCCACGATGGCGTAGTCGGACTGAACTCCGTGGGTCAACAGATGGATGGTCCCGGTTCCTTCGCCGCGATACGCTTCGGATTGATACAGGTCCGATCGGCGTCCGGATATTTCTTGCCAGCAACCGCAGCAAGAATCAAATCGCCTTTTAGTGAAATTCCACTTTCTTTTATCGCCTTGGCGGCCACCATAAACGCGGCGAGACCGGACTTCATATTCGGAAGCGCCGAGACCAAACACTTTGCCGTCGCGAACCGCGCCTTTGAGATCGCTGTCGGGTTCCTAGGAGCGCGGCAGAACATCCGGTCTTCTGCCGTGCCCGTGTAGCTCGTGTCCATGTGACCGTTGATGGTCAACGACACGCCGTTGCTCCGGCCATCAGATAGTGCCCACGGCATTTCGACGCGCTCAGCACTGATTTCCTGACGCAGCGCGCTTGATCCCGTGTCGCGAATACCAGCTCAAGATAAATTCGCCGATTGCCTTCTCCGATCCGGTGGGACTCGGGATATCGACGAGATCTTTGGTCAGTTGAGCGCAACTCTTCGCGCTGAATCGCGATCGATGACATTTTTCTATCCTGCTCGCTTGCCATGTGTTTCTCCTGCGTGGTGAGATTGTCGCTGCAGCTTTATCAAATATCACAGTCTGCGATACGAGCGACAGCCAGTTTGTCGTCTGGTTTTCCTAAAGCGCCTTTTTAGACCGTAGGCTCGAACCTGGGCGAAGTCGTTTGCACGGCCTGTCGAAAACTCACGATCGACGCTCGCGACGTGACTGTTTGATGGATTACTCTATCGTCGGAAGAAAAAATTGTGCCTACCAGGGTTTCAGAAGAGCGTTGCTAGTTCTCCCACGAGCGGCTTGACGTTGGCATCGAGCCATTTGCGTGGATCTTCGAATACGTCCTTATTCGCCGACGGAATCGGCTTGACGTTGGCTCCCCACGCGTATTCGATGGACGCCTTGACTTGACGCCTTTGCGCGATACTTCCCGACCCAACCGCGGACACCGCCAGTTGGCCTTCCGGGGTCATCATCCATTCGGTAAAAAGCTTGGCGCCGTTTATATGCGGGCGCTTTGCCGTAGATGCCCAACTGTTGCGCCGAAATGATCGGCGCGGCGCTCTTCACGAAGTCCACGGGACTGCCCTTTTCCTTTTCCTCGATCCGTCGTGCCAGCAGCGCCGGCATCGCGGATGGAATATTCTCCCGGCGATGAGCAGGCGAAACATCGCGCTCTGGTGCTCTTGTGAACCGTCAGCGTTGAGGGCCTTCAAGCCCTTTATGTATTCAGTCCAGCTGGCATCGTCTTTCCAATACTCCTTGCAGTCCGGCAAGCATGCCGCTCAATGGACCGGCCCGCAGCGGATCGTCCAAAGCCACCGTTCCTTTGTATTTGGGATTGATTACGTCCTCCCAACTCTTTGGTAGGTCTTCCTTCTTAAGTTTTTTTGGTGTTGTAGGCAAGAGCGACGATCTGAAGGCTCACCGTGGGAAGCTGCGGGATCATGCAGAATCAGAGAGTTCGCCTGTACAGTATTGTGGGCTCGATCGCTCGGCGCGCCGAAACCACCGGCGCCCCTCGCTAGGGTACGTCAGCGGTTTCTGATCGCCTTGAAACTCCGTGAGCGTCCGCGCAATGATCTCTGACCGGGTTCCTTGCCAGTACGTTGTATTGATGCCGGGAAAGCGCTTATTGAAAACGTCAAGATCGATTTGATGTGCTCGACGTCCCAGATCGTGCATAAACCACCAACGCGCCTTCCTGCTTGGCTTTCGGATAAAGATCCTGCGCCAACTTTTCGAAGCGCGGATCGGTATCAGGCCACCCTGTGCCAATGCGATACCTCCGCGCAACGACAGTAAAACCAAGATCAAAGTTACAGCCAATGGCGAATGCCTACTTGTCATTTTGTGTCCTCCCAATTCCAAAAGCCGATGTGAAGTTCTCTGTTGCATGCACTATCTTTCCCCGCTGCGCCTTTGCTCAGCTGGAACCAGACCGTCGCCGGCGAACCCGCAGCTCAACCGCAATTTGCGCGCCACGATAGTCCGGCAATTTTTTTCCCTAAAAGACCTTAAAAACAACAGACAATATAGCGCAACGAGTAGCCTCCGCGATTGGTGGGTGCTCGATGCTAAATATCGAGCGCTCTGCTCATTGGTTATGCAGCAGAGGAATGTGACGTTCGATTCTGGCGTTCAGTTGATTGACGATTGGCACCTGAACCAGTTCAGAGATGGCGCGATCCGCGATAGAACGCGATCAGAGCCTTTGAAGACGCTGGCGTATAAGTGAGGAGGAAACTGAGCAAGAGTTAGGAGAAAGCCGAATACCCTTTCGAATAGATGACGTAGCAGGCGATTTTGATATCCTTCAACCTCGGCATCTCGGCGCTTTGAAATAGCCCTGTCTTAAACCCGCTTCGGCACTGCCGCGATAAAAGAGCCCGACACCCAGGCCCGCCTGGACAGCGGTCTTTATTAGATCTATGGATTCGCACCACATCACTACATTGAGGTGCAAACCCAGTTTCTTGATTTTATCGGTGATGTGTCCTTCGGTGTTCATGATGAAAGGAACTTTCGCTAACTCGCTCTCTGTCCAGTCTTTTTTGCTCGCCAGAGCGTGGCTTAGCAGAACTACAACGGCTATTATTTCCTCGGAAGCGATGGGCTCTTCGATGATTTCCGGGTGAGCAGGAGCAATCGTCGTGCGCGACGGCAACGTCGACCTCTCCATTGAGCACCATGGCTCTAATCGCCTCAGGGGTAGGCGGTGCGCAGGAGTCGGATGAACCATTCGGATGAAGACTGACGAAGGACTTGAGCACGCCCGGCAAAAAGAACGCCGCCAGGGCTGGGCGTGCTCCCCACCCGGAGCGTGCTGGCGCGCGCATGAGTGACGCGGTTCAGAAAAGTACTGCGAAGCTCTTCCATCTGCTTTAGGATCGGCTTAGCGGCTATCTGCAACAAACGGCCTTCGTCAGTAATTTTGATGCCCCGTCCGGATTTGACGTAAAGTTTTAGACCACATTCGCGTTCGAGCCAGCTGTTTGGATTACTGAGGCTGGCTGATTTTAATTTTGCGCGCCGCTTCGGTAACGCTCAACTGATTCGGCAACGGCATCGAATATTTCCAGTTGATGGAAAGTCATAGAATTTATTCTACGGGTTCAATACATACCCTTTTTCTATGTGTAACATGAATAATTTATATTGGACAAGCGCTCTTATCGCGCGTAGCTATGAACAACGTCGTCGGTGAGGATGTCATTAGCGCACAGTTCACTTCAGTGACAGGTGCTAATTTGGGCTTGGAGGATCGACCCCATGATGGTATGTCCGTACGATGATTCAGAGTCCTGTTAATTCTTCAAACGGATCATTCACGCATCGCCGGATTACTGGCGTCGCATTGGGGCAACGATCACTTCGCCAAGCTGCAACCGTACGCTTCGATGGTGCTTGTCAGCCCAGGAACATGACAGCGGTTGGTGGGACTGGAAATCAAACCTTCCGATCAACGAGCAGGGTTACCCATCCGGATTATATCGGCAGCATCAAACACCTGGGTCAAGGGTTTGGTTGGATCTGTCACCGCACCATCGAGCGCGTCGCCAGCGCTGCGATCTCTACGCCGCCTATTTTGCATCCATGCATGGCGAAGCCTTGTTGACTGAAAGGCATGGGCCTCCTGCCGTCGATGCCTGACTATACCGGCGACCCCGCCGTGCAGGAATTCATCGGACAGCGAGAAGGAGTTGCGTGCGGGATGGCTGCCGACATTGCAAAACAACCACGCACTCGCTGCGGTCACCAACGACAAGCATCTCTGGACTAACTTCAATCTAATGGAGGTTTTCGACCAGTTCGCGCAATTCGTCTGCAACCGGTATCCGTTCAATAGTCAGGCCAGGAAGAACGGTCCGAACGCACTCGTTGAGCGGAATTTCCGTGCCGGTGTCCGCTGAACGGCCGAACGTCACTTTGACGATCGACGTTCTCAATGAATCGAAGCTGTGGTGCGTCCATTCCCCTTTGACGTAAATCCTCTGCGGCTATCCTTCGAGAGGCCGGCTCGTGCCCAACCGGCGTTTCGTCGATCAAGCGGAATTGCAGAGTTTCTACAGCGGCCGAGGAGGATCGCCATCAACGCTATACGCCTGAGCGCGGCTTGAACGGCGACCAAGCACCACAGCGCCGGATAGCAACGCCGTAAAAAGTGCTAATGGCACGGCAGCACAGAGAACAGGAACGATTAATGATCGACGAGAAGAAAATTATTGACTCCGATGCGCATGTGTTTGAACCACCGAGGACATCTGGCTGCGTTACGTGGATGCGCCGCTGCGCGAGATGGTGCTATTCAGGACCCCGGGGCTGGAGAATGGCAACAGCACGGGCAACGATGGGCCGCAAAGTCGTTTTCCACTTGGGTTCATTCCTGAAACCGGTCGCCAGGATCTTCTTCAATTGGCCCGCCGATTCTCGAGACTCGCCTCAAAGTGATGGATGACGAAGGCATCGACCGGGTTGCGCTCTTTCCCACCACACGCGCTTCGCCTTGGCGGTGTGCGCCAACCGCAACTCGCGCCCGCGCTATTTCGGCGCTTACAACGATTGGCTGGCCGAACATTGCGCGCCAGATGAAAGGACTGCTCGGCGTTGCCATGATTCCACTTCAGGAACCAGTCTGGCAGTGAAAGAGGCGGAGCGCGCGGTCGAAGAACTGGGCCATCGCGGACTGTTTATTTCTCCGCACCGTGGACAACCGCAATCTCGATCATCAGGCTCTACGAGCCTCTTTGGGAACTGGCTGAGCAACTCAACGTTGCCGGCCCTGGTGCATGTCAGCACCGGCATTCGATTGCCGACCGCCGGCGCGGAACGCTTCGACCGCTATTCCCTTTTTCATTTGCGCGCGCATCCCTTCGAGCAGATGACCGCGGCGGCGGGTCCATTCTTGGCGGGTTCTGGAGCGCCACCCTCGTCTCCGGGTTGGGTTTCTGGAAGCGGGCTGCGGTTGGGTCCCCTATTGGCTCGATCGGATGGATGAGCACGCTGAGAACTACCACTTCGAGCTGGCCCATTTAAAGAACGGCCGAGCGTTTATTTTCGCCGTCAGTGTTTTGTCTCTTTTGAGCTGGAGGAGCGGAATGGCCCCATGTTGCTGCAACCGTCGGCGCCGAGACCTTCGGTGTTCGCGTCCGATTTTCCTCATCACGATTGTTTTTCCGGGAGCGGTGGAGAAGATTCGTAGACGAACGGATCTCCCTGCTGAGCTTGTTTCGGCTATGCTGAGCGACAATCCGAACAGACTGTATTTCGGATGACTAAGAGAGAAGGATGGGTATTAAAGCACTACGGTTCGCTGGCGGGTTGATTGCCGCTCTCGTATTCATTCCCTTCGGTCCGGTGTTCGGCCCAATCCAATGCACGGGCAATTGTTCATATCCCGACAAAAAGCCTGACCTCGATGCCGCTGTTTTTCCGGTAAGGACAAAGGGTTTTTTGCGCGCGAGAATGTCGATGTCGATCTGGTCACTGATGTCACCGCCCACGGCGATCGCGGCGCTCGTCGCCGGAGAGTTGAATTCTCTACTACGGTCGGAGCCGGGATTTCCGCGACTATGCGAGGACTGCCGATCAAGCGCATTCTGTATATTCAACAATATGTGACTTTTGCTCTCGTGGCAGCGCCGGGAATTAAGAGCGTCCGCGACCCCTTATCGGCAAATCCGTAGGCGCCGTCGCGCTAACCGACGCGACAGCGATTGCGGCGCGGAGAGATTATCAAAGGAAACAGCGTCGATCCATCGGCAGTAAACTTTTCTATACTCAAAGCACGGAAAGCTCTCGTACCGCCCTGCTGTCCAAAAAATCACCGCGGCCATGCTGCCTCCACCCTTCGCCGAGGAGACCCAAGTGAGAGGTTTTAGCCGCTTGGCCGATGCGAAGGACTACGCGCCGCTAAGCGGCATCGGATTACTAGCTTCTGCAGACGCGCTCAAAACAAATCCAACCAAGGCACTGTCTGTAGATCCGCGCCGTATTGCGGACCATGGCCTATATGCGCGAAGCCAAAAACCATAGCGAATTGGTGGATTACATTTTAAAAATTCACAAAATCGACGCCGCCGTCGCAGCCGATGCTTTAGCGACAGTGATGGCGGTGTACAGCCAAAGATGGCACCAAACCTCGCGATGCTGTTCAGAAAGAGATCGATATCTATCGCGAGGCGCTCAAGATTACCAAACCGTCGCCCCGAAGAATTAGAAGATATGAGCCACCAAAAAGAGGGCTTATGCAAATTCTCGGTCGCTAGTTGCATAGTAATAATCATCGGCGCGTAAATCGGGAGAATGTTGCTTTATTGGAAGCGAAGGAGAAACTTAAGATGGCAAGACAGCCAGCATTATCCGAATCGGCAGCGACACGGAAACTAAGATCGACACGGCCATCGGAGCGCCAAAAGATCTGCGCGAGGTACCTGCAAAAACTGATTGAATACGATCCGAAACAATTGCTGGTGGTCGACAAAGAAATCGATCCGGTCTTCGAGGCGACCGCGATCGTCGACCAATTGCGCACGGACGGGCGCTATTCCGACTATCCCGCCGTGCTATTTCGCAAGATCCAAGGGGTCGTCGATCCCGCTGCTGATCAATCTGCAAGGAACTTACGAGCGACTCGCTCCTCGTCGACTCAACCTTCAAGCAGCCCCGCGTAG
>ERZ1370068.6930-contig-5880_pt1 | contig 33151 bp, 58 predicted proteins | sample MGYA00561227_ERZ1370068 | MGnify/ENA primary metagenome ERZ1370068 (study PRJEB38410, sample SAMEA6850437) | metagenome | study: Metagenomic assessment of the ecological functions of the soil: analysis of the soil microbiota associated with the...
AGGCCGGATCGATAACGATCCATGCCCCAGGTCAGACGCGATAACTGGTCGGCATGACCGCCGTAGCTTCACCACCAGCGCCTCGGCAATCAACGGCACGGGAAATTCAGCACCGATGCGCAACCAAAGGTCGTATATCTTCGCATACGGGGAAAAATTCATCGAAGCCGCCGGCCCGCTCAAACAACTCCTTGGTCATCATCACGCCGATGGACTCACCAGGCAGAGAGCCAAGCTTGGCAGGAAAATGTCGCCGGGAGGGCTTTCGATGGACTGCCCTCGGATTGACTCTGACGCCATTACGAATCCAGATCTCCTCCGTCTGGCAGATCTGAAATTCGGGGTGGCAAAACCATGAATGTCGGCTTGTCTCCGAGTTTGCGCGGCAGCCAGGTGTCGTCGGAATCGAGAAATGCGATATAGCGGCCGCGCGATCTGGCTGACGCCCAAATTACGCGCTGCGGCAACGCCTTTTTCTAACCGCGCTGACAAAAGCGCAAACAGAGGGCTGATTTTTTTAGCTCTTCGGCCGTGCCATCAGCCGATCCGTCATCGACCACGAGCAGTTCGAAATCCCGAAAGCTCTGCGCGAAGCGACTGGGAATCGAGCGCTTGCCGAAGCAGCGGCCAGCGATTGAAAGTCGGCACAATGACGCTAATCAGAGGCGTCACAAACGGAATCACTGATAAGATCGGGTTAGCTGAATCGCAGGGCACGGCGGTCGACAAGGGTTTGCCGGCGCACCTGGACAAAAGTTTCCATCTTCTTGAAAACTGTTCGACCATCATTTTGGCGACGCCGTTCATCATGCGTTGTCCGACGCTGGCGATGAGACCGCCAACCTTGGCGTCGGTGCTGTATTTGAGCATCGGTTTGACCGTTGCTTTCTTCCAGGTCGATGGCGACGTCGCCCTGCATGAAACCGGGTCCGCCCGAACCCTGCCCGCTCAAAAACATAATGCGACGGAGCTTGCTTTGTCCTTGATCGCCACCTTGCCTTTGATACGTGCCTTTGACCGACGCAACGCCGACCTTCATGATGGCCTCGAATTGATCCGGCGCCACTTCGTTCATGCTCTCGCATCCCGGCATGCACTGCGCGATGATTTTTGGTCCAGCAAGACCCGCCAGACCCTATCCCGTGGTGCGTTGAACGTGTAATTGCCTTCGATCTTCAAGAAAAAGCTTCCTCCTCGCTCGTCCGAGCCGGCTATTTTCAACCGCGACCCGTCGACCAAAAGCCACCGGCTTTCGATCGAAAAACCATAACTGCCATCAATGTAAAAAACAATACGGCCGTCGACCTGCGGTTTTCCATCAAAAATCCCGCCGAGCGTGCTACTTGTCGACAGAGATTAACCTGTCAAAGCCATCTAGGAATCTCAGCGGAGATAGGATCTTGAAAGTGATCCCCACGGGAAACGTCAGGGAATACCTAATTCAAAGAGCATGCTGCAGTTACCTTCAACAATTCACAGACCTGCTTACAGAAATTCTTGGTGATCGTAAATTGAGACGACTGGAGATAGATAGTTTCCTGATGCCCGATCGTAATAACAAGGCACCTGCTGTGGTTGGGGTGAGGTTGGATGGAGACTCCAATCTCGCCCTTCGGATGAAGATCAACATTCCGGAAGTCCGGATGCCCATATCCGTTCCCGTAGCCAATTTGGAACACAGTCGGATGTGCCCAAGCTACGTCAACGACCAGCGCCATGCGTATGCGAACGACGAACGCTTTGGCTTTTCGCCAATGTCTAGCCTTGTCTGTTTCTTGCCAATAAGATCGCCGTCGTGCTTACGGACGTTCTTCCATCCGAACACCACATCTCGGCGGTTGCTTTCACGAGCTCGATTAGGAGCTTTGTTGTTCGCCGTGCTGACGGAAACTGGGACACTCTCAACTGCGGGCGAAAACCACCCGCTCGATATCGGTGACACTGGCGTGCTGCGCCAGACAGGAGTTAGGCTACGGATGACCTGGCGGCGAATTGAACTCTAATCGCCTCGTCATGGAGGCCAATTTCGCTGATCGCCTTGCGTACGTCGCTCATAGTTTATCGGCTTCTGCAAACACAGCCGAATACCACGCTCGCGTAGATCATACATTTTGGAAATTGGATGATTCCCTCCATGCCGATCACGAGGGCTTGGGTTGTTTTTACAGCGTGCCGCACGATCGATCTCCACTCGGGCATTTCGAGGTCGGCGATAAGCAGGGCGAGATCTTCGTTATAGTTGATATGAGAAACAGCCGCTTTAAAGCTATCTGCTTGGAACACTCGGTATCCATCGTAGGTCAACAGATAAGCAAGCGCGGCCCGAGCAATATGATGCTGGTCGGCAATGATCACCGTAGGAGCGGAGCGCTTAATCTTTGCTTCTATGTCGCTCAGCATCTTATCCTCCAGGACGAGCGGCAAAGTTACGCTACTGCTTAGAGCAACGGCTATGCCGCCGGATCATCAGAGTTATTGCCATACTGAAGAAAGTTATGAGGCAAGGTATTGAATTTGCGGGACTTAACTGGACAATGTGCTCATTCACCAGCAAAGGCTGGACGTTCATGCAGATAGCAAAATCGGACAAAGCCAGCGCCTTTATTGACAATTATTGTCCGCCATTGAAACGGAATAGACTCAGCAACGCAAGCGAGCTAATCAGCTGGTGCCGAGCTGTGGGAAGCCCTTTGTGTTCAGGGCACGATGAGTAATTTGAATCGAGGCAAGACATGACTGGGACTTCAATTTTTCGTCGTTTTCGCTATTGAATCTTCGATCGATCGACGGGTGTTCTTCTTCTCTTCACGCTTTGTTCGGCGGTTCCGCTCGTGGATCGATCGCAAAAGCTCTTGTTTGGACTGTCGCGCCCTACGATACCCTTCTCTCCTGCCCGCTATGGCTCCTTCTCGCGTAATGCTCTATCTCTCGGTTAGATTTTTACACGGCGCAATACGTTTTATAATTGAATCAACGCGCCGGCTTCGCTAAACTTGCCGCTAAGTCATGATGCGCGACGATCACCGTACTATTGCTGGCCCTATCCGTGGGAGCTCTTTCCCGCGCCGCTCCTTGCCCAGACTAACGAGCAAAACGATACCTTTGCCAAAGCTTACGCGCTTTATGCCAACGGCAAATCGGCCGAAGCCCGGGAACTCTTCGAGAGGACTCTCGAGACAAGGTTCCGCCTGATCGATTACAGCTTGTATTATCTCGCCGTGATCCATTTCAGTGGGTCGAATTGGGATCAAGCGCGCCAGCTTTTGACCCAACTCAGAGCAGAAGTATCCGCAGAGTATTTGGCTTCAGCCGGCAACCCTGCTTGCAAGCCAAGATCGATATAGCGGAAAAAAATACGCCCAGGCCGACACAACGCTTCGGCAAATCCGCGCGGACAAAACCGCGCCGCGCGATCACCACCGATGAAGCGCTTTACCTACAAGCACAGATCCAGGAAAACCGGGACGATCCGAGCCGCGCATATGCGCGTTTATGACGAGCTGCGCAACAAATCACCCAACTCGCGCTGGACCGCCCGGCGCGCGCAACGCGCAAGCGCGCGCTTGCGCGAGTGCCTTTCCCGAGCTTTTCGCCTTCCACACGATCGAATCCCCTCTGCCAACGATGCCGACCGTCTGACCCGCGAGGCGGCAAACCGGCGACGCCGAAGTTCTCTACAAAAAATTCTGAACAACGTTTCAGATGCCGACTCGCGGGCGCGGTTCTTGGGCAAGCTCGCCAACCTTTACGCTTTCCACCCGCAGCCGAAACGACGCGATTCCGATCCTCGAGCAGATCGCCTCGCGATTTTCCCGACAGCAGCAGGCACCCGAAGGCGCTTTATCAGATCGGGCAAATCTTCTGGAACCGTCATGAAAACGCCCAGGCGCTCGGCTATTTTAAACAGGTATTAGAAAACTACCCGAGCAGGCGACTACGTCGACCGTGCCCAGTTTGCCGCGGGCGGGCGATATTCATGAATTCTTCGGCCGAAAAGAAGAAGCGATTCAGCTCTACAACAGCGTCATCCGGCAGTTTCCCTAAAGCCAAGTGGCGCGATGATGCACGCCCGGCGGCTCGCGTGGCTCTATTATCAAAACGGCGATCTCGCAACCGCGGCGGCGGCTTTCAAAAGCCTGGAGAGCCAGTCCAAGAATGGTCCATTCGCCGTGGCGGCGCTGTATTGGCAAGCGCGTGTCACTGAAAAATTGGGCGAATTGGAATCGGCCCGGCAACTTCACCGCCAGATCATCGACGGCGCGGCCGGAGTCTTATTATCAAATGCTGGTCGCTGCGCGCGCTGGAAGCGACTTGGCGAAACCGTCAACGAAGTCAAATCAAATAAAGCCGCCGTGACGCCGGAAGCCGATCCGCCGATTGCGCCGGACCTGATGTTTCACTTGACTCGCGCACGCGTGCTTGCGTCGCTGGCTTTGCGCCAGTTGGCCGTGGCTGAGTTGGACGCGGTTGATCGCCGGACTGCAAACCGAACGGTGCTTGCGCGCTTTCCTCATGCGCGAGTATTTTCAGACGGCTGCTTATGGACGGAGCCTTCAGCTTGCCCAACCAGTTGCCGAGCTCGCGCCCGGAGCGCGATCTTTACCGTTACCCGCTCGCTTTTGGGACCTGATTCAACAGAAAGCGCAGGACCGCGATCTCGATCCCTATCCTGGTGCTCGGACTGATTCGCCAAGAGAGCCTATTCGATACGCGCGCCCGTTCACCCGCCACGGCGCTGGGTTTGATGCAACTGATACCGCCGACCGCGGCGCGAATCGCCAAACAGTTGGGCTTGCCCGCGCCGACCCAAGAAAGCCCTCTTCGAGCCAGAAACAAACCTGACGCTCGGCACGCAGTATCTCAAAGATCTGCTGCAAAGATATTCGAACAACTGGCACAAAGCGCTCGCTGCCTACAACGCCGGCGAGGCCGCGGTGGATCGATGGGAAAAAGAAATCGTCACCGATGATATCGAGGAATTCGTCGAGCGCATCCCCTATGTCGGAAACACGGGGCTATGTTAAGCTTCGTGCTACGAAATCAGCAGATTTACAAACGGCTCTACGACACGCAAAAATGACGAGGGACGCTCGGCCGTTCATCGGCGTCACCGCGGATCTTTCCGAAGCTCCCGGGAAACTCGACAATTATCAAGAATCGACCCTGTTCGTACCGCAACGGTATTTGAGTGCCATCGAACAAGCCGGCGCGATTGCGCTGGTTTTGCCGCCGAATCAGTCTGGAGGCGGCGCTGCACCGATGATCGGTCTGGTGGACGGTTTAGTGATCACCGGCGGTAACTTTGATATCCACCCGCGCCTACTATGGCGAACGACCGATTCGGGAACTCGGCGCGATCAAAGCGCGCCGGACGAAGTTCGAGCTGGAAATGACCGCTGCGGCCTTAGAACAAGACGTGCCCATCTTGGGCATCTGCGGCGGCGCGCAAGCGATCGGCGTCGCCTTGGGCGGCTCGTTGTATCAAGACATTGAAAAACAGGTTGCCGGCGCCGGCGCCCACGAGACAAGGCGCGCGCAAAAACCATGGCGGCCATCAAGTGAACGTAACAGCAGGCACGCGGCTTCACGCCATCGTCCGCCGCAGAAAAATGGAAGTAAACACCACCCATCATCAGGCGGTGAAAAAAGTCGGCCGCGGTCTGGTGGCCAACGCCGTCGCCGAGGACGGCATCATCGAAGGCATCGAGAGCACCCAACATCGATGGGTTCTCGGCGTTCAGTGGCACCCGGAAGTTTTGGCGCCGCGGCGAAGGACCAGCAACGCATTTTCTCTCTCTTCGTCGCCCATTGCGCTCGGCGACGCCGCGGGGCTTGATGCCTCCCATCCGCTCATGATCGTCGAGATACTCAATCCGGATAACTATCAAACGAGTCTCTTCGCTCTGCCGACCTTGCTCACCGCGAGCATCATGTTGGCGCTCGGTCTTCCGCGTCCTCATCGGCGAACACCGCTCACGCGTCACTATTTCTTTCTTCGTCATGACCACGACGGCGGCGCTTTGGCTGTCGAGCTATTCGCTGATGTATTGCGCACTCGACGAGCGGGTGGCGGCCGGCTGGAGCCGGATTGGCCAGGTCGGCATCCTGTTTATTCCCGCGTCCGTTTATCACTTTACCCTAGCGGCTTTGGGAAATTATGAGCGCCTCAAGCGCCGGGTCTGGTTGATCTGGGAGATCTCCCTCGGTTTTTTGCTGACTGTTTTTACCGGCGATGCATTTATCGGCGGCATGCGGCACTATGACTGGGGCTACTATCCCAAGTACAACTGGATGGGAACGCTCTTCATTTGCTTTTTTGCGCCCTGATGGCGTTGAGTTTGCACGGCTACTGGCGCGCTACCGCGCGGCGCCGGCGGGCGCCGCCAGATTGCCGGAGCCAGGGATTACTACGGGCTTTTGGTATCGCTTACCTGGGATCTTTTGATTTCTTTGCGGCGTACGGCATCCCGCTCTATCCCTCCTCGGCTACATTCCCGTGTTGGGGTTCATCCTATTTGCCAACCGCACAATTCGACGCTACCGCTTGGTCGATATCACCCCGGAGCTCGCCGCGAAACAAATTATCAATGCCATGGAGGATGCTCTTTTGATTCTCGACAGCGACGGCATTGTGCGCGTCGCGAATCACAGCGCCTGCGAAATCTTTTCTCGATCGGGAAGCGACCTCGAAGGCTCGCCGTTATCAACGCTCGCGCCGGCCTTTGCGCCGGTCACGGATTCTTTCGCGCGTGAGCTTCTCGATGGCAGGTTACGCAACTCTGAATATTCGATCCGCCACGGCGCCACCACCGTGAGCCTGTCATCCTTCGTCATGCGCGACGCGGACCAAGCTCCGATCGCTACGGTTTGCATGATCCGAGACATCACCAAAGAAAATCCACGCAGCGTGAAATCAACGTCATATCGAGCGCCAAACCGCGCTCTACGAGCTCCACCTGGCGGCCACCTCGACGCTTCGAGCTACACGCGCCGTACTGGACGTTCTTTTGGAATGGCTCGCCGGCTGGTCCCACATACCGCCACAACGGTCTTATTGGTCGGGGAAGCCGGCGAACCGCTGCGACGAGTCGCTTGCCGCGGCATCGATGAAGCGGCATGGCGATCGACATCCCGCGCGAAAGCGCGGCGGCTTCACCCGGTACTGCGCTCTAAAGACGTTATTTTGGTATCGAATATCCAGATCGCCAATGACGGACTGGACTCGGCATTTTTGTCGCCCGAGGATTTCGTTCTTACCTCGGTTTACCTTTGATCGCGAAAAATCACGCCGTCGGCATTCTCTCTTTTTATTCCCAACAAGAGCGCCACTACAGCGATGAAGAAGTCAATTTTCTCCGCAGTCTGGCCGGCCAGAGTGGCTGTCGCGATCCATAACTCTCAGCTCTACGAGGAGACCAGCCGACAGGCCTCGGCATTGGAAAAAGCCAATCTGGTGAGAGAGGATTTTTGGGCGTTATGTCCCACGAGCTGAGAACGCCGCTGAACGTTATCTCAGGCTACGCGCGACTTGTTCAAGAAGGCGTGTATGGGCGAGGTGAACGCCGAACAGAAAAAAGCCTTGGATAAAGTCGGACATCATGCCGACGAGCTCTTATTTATGGTCAACAGCATCATGAACGCGACCAAGATCGGAAGCAGGAGCGCTGTCCGCGGATCGTGAAAGCTTTCTCTTGTCCAGTTTTTGGACGAGCTGAGGATGCTTTACGATTATCCGTTCGGCAAAGAAATCACTATCGAATGGGACTGTCCGGAGGATCTGCCTCAGCTGTTTACCGATCGGGACAAGCTAAAACACATCTTGCAGAATCTCATCAATAACGCGCTCAAGTTTACCGAAGAAGGCTCGATCACGGTCACGGCTCGCTACGTGGCCGAAATAGACCAGGTCGAGTTGACGGTAACCGATACCGGCGTGGGCATTCCACCGGCAGATTTGCCGCTCATCTTCGACCGTTTCCGGCAAATTGATAGCACAAGAACGCGGAGTCACGGCGGGGTTGGCTTGGGACTACACATCGTCAAGACATTCACCGACCTTCTTAACGGTCAGATTCTGGTCACTAGCAAACCCGGCCGGGGCTCGAGTCTTCTCGATCACATTGCCCTGTGTGGGCGAGGAAACCGACGCGGCAAACATTTCAGGCGGCCGCTAGTTGGCCTTTGTTCGCGCTTACCAGCTTCCTTCATTGCCCGCGGCCAATAGTTCTACTCTGCCCCCGGCTTGCGGTTGCAATCTACCTTGGCCTGGGGCCAAACAGAAGAACGAAAACATTTCTGCAAGCGCGGGAAGGAGAAGATTCATGGTAAACAAAACCGGTGGAGACGTGTTCGACCGCGCCGAAGCGGAAAAGCTGCTCTTCCCCTGCGAGCGGCTTGCCGGGCGGCGGCCAACTCGAAGTGCGCATGGAAATCTCGCCCGATCATCCCGATCCGGACATTCGCGGCGTCGCGCGCCGGGTCAAGTTTTTCAATCTCGAAAGTTGGCACAAGGAATGGACTGAAGTCGCCATTAAGAACGAAGAGCTGGCCTCCGCTTCGAGCAGGACAACCGCAAACAGACCGCCCATGAGTTCTTATTTGCGCGCCGCCGATTTCTATCGCCGCGCCGTGGTTTATATGGCTGAGGGCGATCCGCGCATGTTGCCGACGTATAAAAAACTCGAAGAAAATTTTAACAAAGCCTGGAGCACTGCGACGCCGCCTTTCGAGCGGGTCGAAATTTCCTACGAAGGCCACAAGCTGCCGGCCCATTTCTGGCCGGGACGCGGCAAGCCGGGATCGAAGCTTCCGGTTGTCTACAATTACGGCGGCGCCGACGGCATTTTGCTGCGCGGCGAAGACGGCGGCGCAGGCCAGTACGTCCGCCGCGGTATCTCGCTTCATCGACGTCGATGGTCCCGGACATGGCGGCACGCTGCGTTATCACAAACTCTACGCGCCGCCGGACTCCGGAGCGTGTCGCCAAAGCGGTGATCGATTACCTCGTCACTCGCGCCGACGTCGATCCCGAGCGCATCGGCCTGCACGGTTCGAGCATGGGCGGTTATTCCGGCCCGCGTTGCGCCACGATCGAGAAAAGAATCAAAGCCGTCGCCGTCTGGAGCGGCGCATACGATCTGGTCGATGATATATTCGATAATTATCCGCCGATACAGGAACGTCTGCGCTGGCTGATGGGCGCCAAAGATCTAAAGACGCCCGCGAAAAGATCAAAGAGTTTACGCTCATCGGCAGAGCGGACAAAATCGAATGCCCCCTGCTCGTCGGCTATAGCATCGACGACCGGGTGATGGACCCACGCGGCGCCCTCAAGCTCTACGAGAACGCCGTCAACTCGCCAGACCGCTCGATGGTCGACGGCGTCGGCCATGGCCAGAAAAATTCGAAAGGCGGACTTACATCGCCGACTGGTTCACTGAAGCAGTTAAAGGCGGGGTAAGCCGCCAAAAAAATTAGAGTAAGCCATGCCATCTCTCAATTTCGCCGAGTCTTTGGATCATTTCGTCGTGCCGGTTGACGACATCGTTATCGCCGAAGAATTTTATGTGCGCGTCTTCGGCGGCGTGATCACCAAGCGCAACGGCCTGAACGTGCGTCAACGCAAGCGCGGCGCAGTGCCGCATACGTTTATTCAGATCGGCGGCAAACGCATGGGCGTGTATCTGCAAAGCGACGAACGATCAGTGGCCGACCGGTGCCCGTGGTTTGCCAACCTATTCTTTCACGACGACGACGAGAAGGGCTGGCTGAAGTGGCAAAAGAGCTGCAAGAGCTGGGCACCGAGCTGTTGAAGGACCGCTCAAAAATGCCTATCCCTTTGCCGATACAGTGTCTTTTCTTTTTCGATCCCGGCAGGAAATCACTACGCGGTTTACACTCCGAAGGAGCCGACTCAAAATGCGAATGGCGCCACTGGCCGCATGACTGAGGTCGGCTATATCGAGTTGGAAGCTCCGGACGTTGCGGCGTCGATCGAATTTTACACGACGGTATTGGGCTTTGCCTTGATAAACCGCTCCGAAGACGCTCATCAAGCAAGCCTCAGGATGGCGAGCGGCCAGACTTTGATCCTGACCTCAAGCTCCCTTTTCATCGAAAGGACTCGTCATGAGCCGCAAAGTGCCCGGACCGCATATCGCGTTTTACGTACCGGCTGCGAACTGGAGCGCAGCGCTATCGCGAGTTGGAGCAATTGGAGATTGCCAATGGCGACCGCGGTGCGGCCAAGGAGCGCCACGATGGCCAAGGCGGCACGTACATGGACGATCCCGCCGGCTACGTGATCCAATATATTACGGACGGGATGGAGTAAGTTTTGACCGATGAACGATCAAGACAAGCGTGCGCTGCTTCGTAAAATTTTCGACGACCCGAAAGGCGCGATCGCGCCGGGGATCACCAGACGCTCTGTTCGCTCGCCTCGCCCAAGACTGCGGCTATCAAGCGCTGCATCTGTCGGGCAACGCCATTCACAGAAACTTTTGTCTCCCCGATCGAAATCTCTTGACGGTTACGCAAATCGCTCAGCGCGCCGCGCAGATTGCCGAGGCGACCGACATCCCGCTGATCGTGGACGGCGGATCGGCCTGCGTCGAAACGATCGCGCTGGCGCGCGCGGTCAAGCACTATGAGCGCGCCGGCGCCGCCGCGTTGCGCTTCGAAGACGCGCTTGTGAACGAGTATGGGGCTTCCGTCGACGCGCTGGCGATCGCACCAATCGCGCTTATGACGGAGCGCATCAAGGCGGCCGCCGATGCGCGCCGCGACCCATCGCTCGTGCTGATCGCGCGCTGTGATTCGCGTCCGCAAGAATCCCTCGCGCAAGTTCAAGATCGCCTGGCAGCGTACGCCGAAGCCGGCGCCGATGCGCTCGGCGTGCAGCTTTCCGAGGTCGAGGATTTTCGCCGAGTCGGCGCGGCCGCCCCGGCGCCGCTGGTCAGCATGTGGCCGAGAACGTGCATGGCGGCGGACGAATTTATTCAAATGGGCTTTCGCGTCGCGCTGCATGCCATCGAGCGTCCGTCTCGGCCGCCTCGCCGCCGCCAGGGAAATGCTACTCGAGTTAGCAGCAAACCGGGCGCGATCGAGATTACTTCGCGAGACAAAGCGAATTCGCCAAGACCGAAAGCTGGTATAAAGACTTGGGCTCAGGTCTGAAATAACCCAAATCATTCACTGGAGATTCCATGCTGAAAGAAGTCGCATTGCCACAGGCCTACCGCGTCACACCCACCGGGCTCTACCTGATCTCGACCGCCCACGAAGGCAAGCGCAACGTGCAGTTCGCCTTCCGCGCGCTGGGGATTTCCGACGAGCCACCGCTGCTCGTTATCGGCATTCAGGACAAAAATTTCAGCCGGGAGGTCATCCAGAAAAGCGGCGAGTTTGTTGTCAACGTCTGCTCGGAGAATCAGCTGCATGCGGTGGACAAAAGCCGCACGCTTTCCGGACGCGACGTCGAAGATAAATTCTGGCCCTCGGCCTGGAAACCATTCCAGCAAAACACGTACAAGCGCCGCTCGTGGCCGGCTGTCACGCCAATGTAGAATGCCGGGTCGTGCATGAATTCACCGTGGAGGGATTGTTTCTTTTCGTTGGCGAGGCGCTGGTTGCGCACGTCGACAACCAAGTCGCACCGATCGGCCGATTGGCCGGAAGAGTTTTCGCCTTGGCAGCCCGATCTAACCAGCCTCAACGAGGAGGCATACCATGAGGAATCGAATCCGGCTTTGCGCTGCATCTTTTGCTCTCGTCATCGTCTGCTCCATGGCATTTTCGCGCGCCGAAGCTGCCAGCGCCGAAGAAACTCTGGCGAAAATCAATCGGCTGCCAGCCGCCGAGCGCCAGGCGGCGTTGGTGAAGGAAGCTAAGAACGAAAAAACTGTAATCTGGTATGCACCGATGAACCGCGAGGATCTGCGCCAGTTCACCGCCGGGTTCGAAACGGAATACCCTTTCTCAAGGTCGAAGTCCTGACCGGCGGGCCGCAGAGCCTGCTCAATCGCATTTTGACCGAGCGCCGCGCCGGCAAAGATAACTTTGATATACTCAATATTCGAAGCTCCGCGCTCTACACGCTCAAGAAAGCTGGCGCCATCGGCCGCTACGACTCGCCGCAGCGGCGCGGCTTGCGCACAGGCTTTACGACAAAGACGGTTATTTCAACGGCATCTGGGCGTCGCTCATGGTTTACCTGTTCAACACCAAACAGGTCAGCCGCGCGCAGGCGCCAAATCCGTCGACGATCTGTTGCAACCCAAGTGGAAAGGGAAAATGGGCATGGATCAGGACGCCGACGATTACCTCGCCGCGCTGCTCGATTATTACGGCGACGACAAAGGTAAACAGATCACGAGGAGCCTCGGAGCGCAGCAGTTGAATATCCGCAAAGGCCGCTCGCTGGTTTCTCAACTGGTCGCCGCCGGCGAATTTCCCGTTCAGATCGACGCGCATCATCACGAAGCCGTCGCGCTGCGCCAAGCCGGCGCGCCGGTTGACTACGTATTTCCTGAACCGTTCATCCCGGTAAAATCCGTCTCCGCGTTACCGATGTCATCCCGTCCGCCTCATCCCCATGCCGCAGCCCTGCTCGTGGATTTTATGCTCTCGAAGAGAGGTCAGGAACTCGCCTTCAAGCAGCGCCGCTGGCCGGCGTTCAAAGAACTTGCCACCGGCGGCCCCGACGACGTCGGCAACCGCAACACGCTGGTCCCCGACGCAGACAAATGGGGCAGCCGCTATGAAGAGCTGGTGCAACTGACTGCATTACTGGGACGCTAGAAATTTCAGCCATTGGTACCACCCTGGCGTCCATGGACGAACGAGAGACACCTCTAAGGGGCGGACGGACGATCCCAGCCATCGTTCGCATCGAGGATAGCGTGCACCGTCCAGTCAGCCCGCACTCCGCTTTCGTTCATCAACTGCTCATTAATCTGGAAACGCGAGGGTTTTCCGGTGCGCCACGATTTCTCGAGATTGACTCATCGCACCGAGAGATACTTAGTTACAACGTTTCGGAAGAATAGCACGAAAGGAAATTCCGATGCGGCAAATTTCTTCGATGAAGGCAAAATTTTTGCACTCGTCTGTCTCATCATTCTTTTAATGATTGCGATTGGTCGTTCGCTCTATGCCGCTTCCCCGTCGCCGACCATCGTTCGCGTCGGCTACCCGCAACTGAACGGCGCCGTCATACCGCTCTGGACCATTCAAGAAGGCAAGCTCGATCGGCCTTACGGCGTCGACTTCAAGCCGATTTATATCCCAGGAGGCTCGCGTCTGACGCAGACCGCGGTTTCAGGCGACGTCGACATCGCCTTGACCGGTGGCGCGGTGATCAACGCGATCTTGAGCGGCGCCGAGTTGATGTATATCGCGCTTCAAGTGCCGACCTATGCCTTTTTCGCTGTACGGCCGGCCCGAAGTCAAAGAGGTGTCGGACCTGCGCGGCAAAGATTCTCGGCGTCATCACCAAAGGCGCGGCTTCCGACCACGCTTCCATCGCGCTTTTGCGGCTACACAAGATGACTCAGAAAGACATGAAGGTTTTATATTTTTCGCGCCAGCAAGACGCCCTCGCCGCGCTCGATAAAGGCATCGTCAATGCCGCGGTGCTTTCCGCGCCGACCACACTGATGGCGCGCCGTCTCGGCTACAAGCAGGTCGTCAACATTGGATCACTCAAGCTCCCCTACACCTTTATCGGTGCGGCGGTAAACCGCTCCCTCGCGCGCCAAAATCCTGAGGATCGATCAAGTCGTTCTTGAAAGCCTTCATGGCAGGTTTGAGCTTCTAAAGACCAACCGGCTCTCGCCAAGCAGTCCTCGGCGCGCCATTTCGGCAGCCAAGATCCGGAAATTGCGGACGAGGCTTACAATTCTTTTCGTCCCGCTGTTTCCGAGAGTGCCTTATGTCCTCGAAGAAGCCGTGCGCGGCGCACCTTGCGGCGACGGATCATCCCAAAGCAGCCACGGCAGATCCCGAAGATGTTTTTCGACAACCGCTTCCTTCAGGAACTCGAGCCGAGTGGATTCGTTAAAGAGCTTTACGGCAACAAGTAAAGAATGGATTAGCTTTTCTTGGCGTGGCGCGGCTCATGGCCGGCTTTGTGATCAGCTCGCCGCCCAACCGGACTAACGCCGCCTTGATGCTCGAGCGCATGCGTTCGAGCGCGCGCGATAGTTCGCCGAACTCGCTTTGTCGTCGGTCCCCAGCGCGGGAGCATCGAGATCGCCGCTGCTGATTCGGTGCGCCGCTCGGACCAAACGCAGGATCGGCCGATTGATTCTCCAAGCGAGATAAACGGCCATCAAGACGCCGCCGCCAACTACGAGCAACAGAACTTTGACAAGCGGCATCACGTCTCGATTGATCTCGGAGGTGATTTCATCACGCCATAACCCAAGCCGCACTGCGCCGATTTTACCATCCATCACCGGTACGGTCACTTCATAGACAACGCCATCGCCCAGTCGAAAACTCCGCTGGCTCTCGGCCCGGATGTCGCCCAAGGCTGTCGTGTTTTGAACTTCCTCGGGCAAGATGTCTAAACTGTGAGCGAAGATTTTACCGGCGCGATTCTGCACAATGATATAGGCCACCTCCGGTTGATTGACGTGCTTGAGCAATAGTTCGCGGAGCCCTTTGGCGTTATTTTTAAATAGATACCCGGCCGCATTGTCGCCGACGTTGATCGCCGTCAGCCGAGCCCTTTCAATCACCTGCCGGCGCAGCGAAGCGAACAGTGTAAAATGAACCAGAAAAATCGTGAATAGGCCGAACATCGCAACCACGCCGGTGAAACTAACAACCAGCCGGCACGTTAGGCCGTACCTGTACGACGCCCAGCGTGCCCACACGCTGCTCGGCGCAGATCGGCGTCTCCCCAATGCGAAATCGGCGCGGGTCTCGGCTGAGGCGGATGGGCCGCTCGGAATAAGTTTCTTCGGTTTGAGCGTTTTGCCGCCACTGGCGGTTTCGGACTATGACTACTTCCGGTGCTTGGACAATGTTTGACCGGGCCGGAGCCGGCATTTTTCGCGAGCGCTCTTCCTTGATGATGTACAGAGCCGAAATGATGGCCCGCAACGCCAGGAAGATACCACAGACGCCGAGCACTCCGTAAAAGAACGATTCCAGTCCCACGCTGGCCAACCAGGCTCGCCCACCAACCGGCTCATTGAAGCTCTTTGCTGAATTAACGCCGCTCTTCTGCGGCGTTGAGAGTTCCGCCAAGGTTATCGAATTGCTTCGCTCGAAGTATGCGAGCAACACGTGCAAAGGATCCAAAGGCGAGAATGAAAACCAAAGTCAAAATGAAGAAACGGCTTCTCATCGAGATGGTCCGTTAGAAAGCAAAAGCTGAACTCAAAACAGCGCGACGGCGCCGACAGTCCTTCCCATAGTAGACCGAATCTTGCAAAAATCGCTGAAAACGTCAATCACGACAAAATTCCATACACGACGATGCGGCGCCAGCAAGCGCAGAGACGCGTCAATGACCACTGAAAATCAGCGCTCAAAGCAGCGAAAAGTCAACTTGTGGCACGGTAGCGATTTACCGGACGCTCGAAGGTTTCCGCCGCAGGGCCTGCGCCGCCCCGGATAGCCGGAACGTAAGTGGCACTAGCGCTTGACTGTTGCTGGATCAGTTGGTTTTGATCGAGACGGCTCATCACCGCGCGCAAGCTGGATCGCAGGCGCTCCAACGATCGCGCGATCTCGCCGATTTCGTCCGCGCGCTTCAGTTGGAGGGGCACGCCCAATTCGCCTTTACTGATTCGGTCCGCATGCTGGACAAGATCAAGGAGGGGCCGATTTAGAGACCACGCGATGTAGACGAATGCCACCGAGATGCCAGGGAGCGCAACCGCCATCATTGCGACCATCGGTGCCAAAGCGCGCCGCGATTCCGGCTTCAATCATCCCGCGCCAAAGACCGAGATGAACGAAACCTTGTCGGCCGCTACCAACGCGTTTGGCAACTTCATATACGGCCGAGCCGCGATATTGGACCACAGCGCCGGGCAGCGCGCGTTCGGCCGATCTGGGAAAATCTCGATCCAAATAGATCGGCAAGTCCTTGGGATGATGGACGATGATCCTGCCTTGAGCGTCCTCGATAAAAATAAACGCGACCCCGTCTATCGAAGCGTACTTGGCAATTACGTTGGTAAGGTCTCTGAATCGTTCCCGCTGCCAGATTGCGTGTTGCGATTTCATTGATGCACCAAACGCCATGTCATCAGCGCGACTCTCGACTTGCTTGTCCAGAACCCGGCTTAGAAACCGGTAAACGATGATGCCGGCGCTGATGCCGAAGAAAAGACCGACCAAGCAAAATGAAAACGTTAGCTTGCCGAGCAAGCCGTATTGCCGCCGTTTGTTTTGTGGCGGCTCTTCAGCGCTAGGCAGCGCGCCCGTCGGCTTGTTCTCGACGTACGCTGTCGGCACCGCGCCTGTAGGTATAGCGGCATCCGGCTCGGGGTCGCTTCTCTCATGGCCCTTTTGCACGGGTTACGACCACTAAAGGGAAAATATCGCCGCGCCGACTATCGTCACCGGGACAACTATGTCATTCATCCAACCGTAGTTGGTGCGGTCGAGCGCCGGGCGCGAAAATCGCGCCGAATATCGAGACAACTTTTCCCAGTAGGCCGACCACGCTCCAATGCGAATCGGTAAAATAGAGATAATCTGCCAGTAATCCGCAGAACACGATCGAAAGGATGGTGGGACCGATTAATCGTCGGCTTATTCATGAAATGCGCTTATTGTAATCTATCCGGCGAGCTACTCAAAGCGATCGATTCGTGCCGTCGATTTGAAATGAACGTTCCGCGGCAAGACAATCCGACAGCCAACATGCGTCGCGAATTTAGCAGTAAACAACTAGATCTCGACCGCAGCGCGCAGCTTACCGCATACTTTTTATTGGCAAGCAGCGAGGCAAGCAATTCCGATACGGATCAGGCGCTGAGTCAGGCGAGTGAGCGCTCAAGCGGATTTGTCATCGAGCTGTAAAGCCGCCAGCGCTTTTTCGATCAACAGGCGTCGGACTTTCTTTTCCTCCGCCGCCGATACTTTGGCATCGCCCACAACGTGAACAATGCCGTTACCGAGCACCAGTCGATTCGCGCCGACCATCTGGGCGACGGACAGCGCCGAGGTAATTTGGACGGTGGGGATACCCGCCTTCTCCAACTCGGTTGTGATCGCAGCGCCGCTGCGCGTGCTCGTCCCTCACGTGGAAGTAAGGATGACGGCGTCGATACCGAGTCTTTTTACCTTGTCGGCCATCTCGCGTCCCATGCGCCGCGTATTCGATAATGGGTTAGCCAAACCGGAAGTTGAAATAAATTCGTCGCATAGCGCGCCGATGGCTGCCCTCACTTTCAAGCTCGCGCAGGACATCCAACGGCACGAGGCGGTCGGGATCTTGCCGGACGAACTGCGGATCGTAGCCGCCGTGTGAAATCTCATAGTCTTCGCTCTTCAAGTCGTCGCAATCTTTAATGCTATACGAACCCCAGCGTGTTGCCGCCGAGCCTTGGATCTTGTCGGGATTGCCCCTTCGGTACCAAGCCGCCGTCGGTAATCAACATCACCTTCGCGTTCCGCAAGTCTTTGATGCCCGCAGGCATAGGCACCGGTTGAAACGTCGCCGGCGCCATTTCCGTCTCGAACGGCTCGCCTCGGTTTTCGCGAGCACCATTTCGACCAGCCGCTCAGCAGCGCTCTTTTCAACGAACTGATCGCGGATCAGACCGCGCGCAATATAACCCTCCTCGGCGGAAAACCGATTGCTCGTGGCGCATCAATTTGACCGCGAGATGCGCCATCTTTCCAACACGTCGCGCATCCGCGCCGCGCTGTCGCCGCTGTCGATGATGTACCAGCGGTTTCGGCGATAAAGATCCGCGCCGGGATTTTCCCGCGCCATACCGGTCACCACCGGGATGCCGATTTGCGATTGTACCGCCGAACCAAGCGCACCGCGGCCACGCGCCATATCGCCCGGCCAAAAAACAGGGTCCGGCGACGAACAAATCGGCCTTGCACGCGCGAATTTTTCCAACGCCGCAGCAATCAACGACTCTTGATTCTCGACCGCGTAGTTGTCGCCGCAGATAAGGGTCATCACCACTCGGGCTTCGGCCCCGAAGCAACTGCTCCAGAAGCTTTCCGGGACCTATCGCACCGTCGCGCGTCTCGAGCGGAGTCCCCGCTTTCTCTTCCCCGCCAAGTCCGCCGAAGAACTGATTTAGATAATGAATGACGCGCATGATTACTTCCGTTGATTGGCGTCAGGCATTGGGCAACAGGCAACAGTAAGAAACTTCCTTGTTCTTCGTTCTGCCAGTGACCTGTGGCCTCACGCCTTCTTAATACACCATCGATCTTAGCCGCGACGCGCCCTGTTGGTTCGCAACGCCGACCACGTTCAGCGATTCAATTTCGAACGGTCCGGCAAGCAAGTTCGGCTCAGGCCGCTGTTCGCCGCGATCACGCGCTCGACCGGGGGCAGAGTCCAGTTCGTGCTATTGCCGCCAACGCAAACAATCGCGTTCACCTCAGGAAAATTGAACAACAGCGCCGACTCGACGCGATGATCGCGCGCCAGATCGGTAACCTGCACGGCGGTCTTGATGCCGTCGCATTCCAGATAGCCGCGCTGTTTCCGGATAAATCGGTGTGTGGCACGCCGCCGCCGAATTTTGTCAGCACTGCAGCATCGGCTCTGGAGCGCCCATTTGACCAGATTGGCGCTAAAGCGCGTGTTGCGCTCTCGGTCGAAGTTATTAGCCGAGGCGATGGTCGCGACCGTGCCGACAAAATTTATTTCCATCCGCTCGATGGCGCCGATGAGTTCCAGAATCACCGGATGGTTTTGATAAAAATAAGTTTCCGCGCCGCCGAGCGGGTGTGATACGAGGTTACGACTGCGCCATCGAGCCATTCATTCGGATGCAGCAGGTTGGCAGCAAGCCGTCGGTGTCCGCGCCGTAAATAATCTGTTCATCGGCTTCCCGGCTTTCTGCTGGCGTGAAAAAATTTGCCCGATATAAGCGATTCGCGCAGCAACCCGCTTCGTGTCGCCTGGGGCGGCAAGCTCGAAGTGTCTCCGCGCGCTCGGTGACTTGTCGAAAGCCGCCCGCGCCAAATGCACGGCGACTTTCAATTGCGCGGCAGCGATAAGCTTTGTGGCGGGAATGGATCGGCAAATCGCCGCGCGTATGCGGGATGACGATCAAATGATGCAACGCCGCGTAACGCGAGCCCGCCGCCGCAGCGCCGCTCATCTCCAAGACGTAACCGGTGGCGCCGCGCGGAATCGCCGGGCGATTGCTCGCGCAGCGCGGTTACCGCTGCACCCGACAAGACATGGGTCGTGCCGCTGCCGGCCGTCTGTGGCGGACCGATAATACCCGGCCAATCGGGACTTCCCGCCCGGCGCCTTAGCTCTCGGCTCGACGATATCGAAGATCGGTCCCGCGCGGCAACTCTCGCCGGGGCGCGCGATCTGAAAGTCGACGGCTTCGATCGCCGCCATCTTCGAGGGATCAATCGGCTGAGCTCCGCTGCGTCGACAACTAGCCTCCTTCCGCTTCGAGATCGAGTCTTTTTCCAAAACAGATCGTGATCGGGTGGATGGCAAGTGTCAGCGGCATGAAAGAACCCTGCAAGAAATTTGATATGAATCTAGTTCCGAACGGACTGCCTTGTCAATTCGCATGATTGGCTTGACATCGGGCCTTTGGCGGCATTACGCTCGTGACAAGAGAGGTTAACGTCATGGCGTAAAACAAGGATTCAAAGTACTTCGACAGCGACATGCACATCATGGAACCACCTGATCTTATGGGAGCGCTACATCGATCCGCAGTTTCGTTCCCAAGCGCCGCGCGGCAGGACTTCCGACAACGTGCGCGATCTCGGCACGATCTTTCCGAAGGTGCCGGTAGATACCCGACGCACCGGCGGCACGCCTCATCGCGGCCGCAACTTTGACAAGAACCAGGACATCTATCGAAACCATGCGGAGCGTGGCTGGACCGGCGAAGTCCAGCTCGAGGCGATGGACACCGAAGGCATCGACACCGCCGTGCTGTTTCCGACCCGTGGCCTCGGCATCCTCACGTTCCCCGACCAAGACCCGCGTTTTGCCGCGGCGATGGCGCGCGCCTACAACGATTGGCTGCACGATTTCTGTAAAACCAGATCCGAATCGCCTGCTCGGTGCTGGCATGATTTCCGTCTACGATATCGACGACGCAGTCGCGCGAGACCCGCCGAGTCGCAGAAGAATACAATTTTCGCTCGGTGTTTCTGCGCTCGAATATCGTCAATGGCAAGAACTGGTACGATCCTTACTACGAGCCGCTGTGGAACCTGCTCGAAGAACTTAATCTACCGCTCGGTTTCCACGAGGCGTCAGCGTCGCGCTCGCGCCAATGCCGCGGAAAATTTCGAGCCCAACTTCGGCCTCGCGCCGGGTTTACGCGCAACCGTTCGAGGCAGATGCTCGGCCTCGGCAGCTTCGTCGGCGGCGGCATTCTCGAGCGCCATCCGAAAATGAAAGTCGCGTTCCTCGAAGCAAACTGTTCGTGGCTGCCGTGGCTCCTTTGGCGTCTGGACGAAGGCTACGAGCGCGAGGGCGACATTTTCATGCCGGACTTAAAAATGCCGCCGAGCGAATATTTCAAGCGCCAGTGCTTCATCTCCGTGGAGCCCGACGAAGCGCCCGCGCGCCATACCATCAGAAGAAATCGGTTGCGACCATCTGGTCTTCTCCACCGATTATCCGCACGGCGATTCCAAATATCCGCATGCTGTCGAGAGCTTTCTCAAGCTTACGTTGCCCGACGAAGACAAGCGCAAAATTCTCTGGGACAACTGCGCGCGCTTCTACGGCGCCAACCGATTCGGCAAACGAAAGCCAAATCCCACTGCGGCCAAAACGATTCCACAACAACCGCATCCATAAGGAGGAAAAATGGAAACACAGACCGAGAGCCAGACAGCCGCAAACCCAAAGCGAGAACGCAATGGAGCGCTTCATCCGCAAGACGCGGGCGCTTTTGCCAAGGAACCCGATCTCGACAAGCGCTGGAATGCGCTGCGGCCGATTCTGGCCGAATTGCTCGCCGATCCGCACAGTCATCGCGGCAGCGAAGCAATGGCCGGACTGCGTGCCGGCGAACGGCCGCGCGGAAAACCTTACTTTCTACGAAGATCCGGATTACGGCTTTGCGATCAACGGCCTCACCAAAGGCGAGGCGCGGCACGGCTCAGCGCGCACGCATTCATGATCACGCGCATATCTACACGTTGTACGGCGTGCTCGACGGCCGGGAGAGAGTCGTGCGTTATGATCGCCTCGACGATCGCTCGAAACCCGAACTATGCAGAGATCCGCGAGAGCAGCAACGTGCTCGTTAGTCCTGGCGAAATCGACTTGGTCAAGCCGTATGAAATTCATACCGAGCTAACCGTCGGCGAACGCACCGTGGCCGTCATCATTCGCAGTCAAAAAGGCGGCGATTTCAATCAAGGCCGTTACATTCCGGAGGAAAACAAATACTACGAGTCTCGGACCGCGGCAGACTCCATGTGAAATGCTGCCGAGAAACTAGGGTCTGATCGGAGCACCCACAACGTTACGGAGAATTTTATGTCACGACCCGAAAGAGTCGAAGAATCCCTGCCCGCCTTCGAAGCCTTCGTCAATTATTCGGTCGATACCGGTGAGAAGCCCGCCAGCTACGGCGGCATCAACACTTTCGAAGCCGACAAAAAAGCGCACAGGGAAGTATCAAGAGTACAAGGTGCCGATCTACGATGGCCGGGCAATCGCCGGCAATCTCTCACTTGAAAGAGAGGGATTTATCCTTGTTCGCCATGACACCAGAGTTAAAGATTTTTACCAGAGAGTGAAATCCCGTTCGGTTTACTATCCGGAGATCGAGCAGCTGGTAAAGCAAACCGCCGGCGCGAAAAAGAGTTCTGGTGTTTGACCACACGCTCCGCTCGGCCGACAGCGCGACCCGCGAAGCGAAAGCAGATCAGCGGTCCGGTGCGCAATGCGCATAATGATTACACCGAATGGTCTGGACCTCAGCGCGTGCGCGACCTACTGCCGGGCGAAGCCGAGGAATTGCTCAAGCGCCGCTTTGCTGTCGTCCAGGTGTGGCGTCCCATTTCACCATCCAGTGCAAAGAGAACCTCTGGCCATTGCCGACGCGAGAAGCATCGGCATGGAGGAGCTATTTCCAGCTCGCGCGTTTACCCGGACCGGGTCGGTGAGGTGTATCATTGCGCTTATAACCCGGAACACCGTTGGTATTACTTTCCCAATATGCAGCGTCACGAAGCAGTGGTGTTCAAAACCTTCGACTCGATAAAAGACGGCCGCGCCCGCTGGACGGCTCATACGGCCTTCGACGACCCTACCAGTCCGCCCGATGCCCCACCGCGGGAAACGCATCCGAGATGCGAACCTTGGCGTTCTTCTGATTCGGTAGCCGACTCGGATAAACAAAAAGGCCTGCGTTTTTAGTATCGCAGGCCTTTTTAGTGTGAGGTTTTTGCGAAGCGCAAATTTAAAGATCTTTTCAAGATCTTGGCAACTCGAGAGACCATCCGATTATTTGCTGGTTTGTTTCTTTCTCGGCCGTTTCCGGCACGTCATACGAGTCGATCTTTGCAGCCATGATTTCCCTCCCTGTAGTGCGGTTCTTTGTATCATCAATCCTTAGACGTCAAGCCGGCTAAGCTCCATCAAATCGCCCGCAATCGTACACTTTCCATTGACTGTCTAGGCAGTTAGGCCATTCTAAGAAAATTCTACGCCACCACTTAGCAGAACATCTTGAAGTAAAAAACCATAAACCACGGTAAAGCGCCTTGAAATACAGGTAATTTGCCGGATCGAAGACGACGTAAAAACTGCCTGGATGGGGATTGGACGGTTTCGCGCATTCGACAAGCACTTGTCTTGAGGTCCCAACTTCCGGTAAAGTCCGTTAGACATTGAAATCTAGAATCAACTTACGGGAGGGAAAAGATGGCTAAGATAGACAAGATTACGGTGGTGGACGTGGAAAAACAGGCGCAATGGGGCCGGCCAACCGGGCGCAACTACGCGCGCCCAACTCAGACCGACCGCGTTCACATTGCGCTCAACAGCTACGAACCGGGGGTCAACGATGAGCTGCATTGCCATCCCGAAGCTCCGATCACACCTTTTTCGTGGTCCGGGGCGAATGCACCATGAAGGGACCTGAAACCGGATGAAAGTTCGTTTTAAAGCAGCACCAAGCCGTGCATGTTCCGCAGGCTTCTTTTATCAGCTCAACAATACCGGCGAAGGAACGTTTGATCCTCTATCAGGTCAGCACCGAACCCAAGCCACGACCAGAAGATCGGCAAAGTCATCTACGGCGTTCACACCGGTCTCAAAGAGCATCTCCTCAATCCCGTCGAAGCGAAAGTCTCGCGCCCATGACATTGCCGAAGTTCTCGATTGGTGCCGAAAAAAATCACGCTGACGTGCCGCGGTGTTTACCGCGGCAAAGATGTTTCTATTTCGCACAAGGCTGCGAGCCTGCCACGGACCTGCCGTCCATCGGCGAGATCTTTCATTGGGATGTCGAAATGCCTGAGTTGAATCGCCTACGTGAGCAGCTCGGACTTTGAGCGCATCGTGACCGGCAAGCTCACCATCGACGGCTTCAAGAGCACCACTGCGCGGCAGCGATTAAGCGAATTTTTAGCTGTGCACAAACAGAATCGCCATCCGCAGCGAAAGCCGTGGGCGGCGATTCTGTCTTTAGAGCATGAGATATACTACGCGGGCAGGTTCCGGATTCCCGACCTCGGGCGAGTTCCACTTCAGGTGGCGCTCTAAGAAATCCGTCACCAACGGCCACGAAAGGTCGGCGGTGTGAGCGTTATACCCCAGGCGCTCCGGGGTCGACGTAGCCGTGGCCGCCAAAGGGAAAAAGTGCCACTCTAGGCTGGCCGTTCTCTTTGAACGCTGCCGCACGTTTGCTCCTGCCCGGCAGCACCGTCAGTGACATCATCAGCGCCATAGAGATTAATCGAAGGACGGCGGAATCTTCCGTGCGCTGACCGTTGGGTGCACCGGCCGGAGCGGCGAGTCGGGCTCGGCGCGCACCGTCGGATAGTAGCCGACGAAAGCGCGCGTCGGGAGTCGCCGCGACGAAATGGATCGCGATGCGGCCTCCCATGCAGTAACCACAGACCGCCACTCGATCTTTGTTGACCGTTGCTTGCTTGAGCAGAAAACGCCAGCCTTCCGTCAGCACACGGGTAAATTCAGGATCGGCGTTTTCAGCAGAATCTGCGAACCCGTGACAATATGGGTTGGCTCCGGATAACCCAGTTGTCCGAAGACGTTGATCGCGAAAGTGGTATAGCCAAGCTTGGCGAACTTTCGCGTTTCGGTTGCTGATATATTCGCCAAGCCCTCCTTTTGGATGAATTAAGAATAATGCCGGACCGGGCTCAGACCGCTCCGGGTAGGACAGAAAATCCCGCCACTCCATGATCTTTGGTGCTAAAGGCTTTCTCAATAATCCGCACTACCGAACTCCTCGGAAATTTGATATAGAAACGCAACCTAACACGATCCCTCGAGATCGGTAAAGAGCTGTGCGTTAACAAAGCATCGATCACAAGTTTTTATACGACAGTACGGCCGATTTCGGGTTTTGGGCGCAGCCCGCGGGAGAGAAACTTATTTGCCCGTATATTGCAAAAATGCCGATCTGGCATCCCTTGAGGTATAGTCTCGCTAACGCGCAGCTTCCTCTATCGTGAAAAAGTGAACATTATTGGCCGAGCAAACAAAAAGAGGTGGCCACGACCAAAAAGACGACTACGCTCAACCCTGATTTTTAAGCATTTAGAAGAACTATTTAATGCCAAAGCTGATGGAATGAGAATTGCTCAGTTTCGCAGTGAGCAAAAGCTTACCTCAAGGACTTGGGAGAACTTTGGGCGCAATAAGACCAGAGGATCATACGACCGCTACCCCATCAAATAAGAACCAAGAGAATAAAAAGGAGAGTCTGATAGCGTTTCCATCTACTCCGTCGTTTCTCTCGCCGAGAGCTCAATGATATCATCGACATAGAAATTCAGGCCGACCAGCTTCACACCTACATTAATAAACTTACTTCGCTCGCAGATCGGGCGTGCAGCACGGCGATAAGCCAAAGCAGAACGACGCACCTAATCAGTGAAAACTGCGGCGCAGCGAGATCGATCAACTTGCGCAGTCATCTGGATCAGCAGGCGCTCAAGCTCACGCGAACAGCAACTTGCCCCTGCTCCGTCTCGAAGCGCATGAATCAAAAACCAAAATCACAAGTTTGGAGAATCAGTTACAACAGACCAAGTTTCACCCGAAACGAAGAGAAGCAGACTGGCGTTATTGCGCGACGAGAATGCGAAACTTGCCAGCCAGCTCCGTGAAGCCGAGTCGCGGGCCGAGCGAGACCCAGTCGCACGCACTCAAGGCGATCGCGCACCCCATAGCCAGGAAGTCGCCGAATTGAGGCTCCGGCTCGCCAAGCAGGATGAGAACGATTCAAAGTAAAAACAACGCGATCAAAAATATCGAAGTCGATTTTCGCGCTAAGATCTTGGCGTTGCGGAGCAGAGCCTGCGGGACACCCAAGTCCGAATTAAGAAATCACGAGGCGCAACTCAAAGAAAAAGAGAACGCTCTAGTTCAAGCAACCGCCGCCAAAGAGGCGGAAATGGGCAATCTCATCAAGCGTTTATCCACCAGGGTGCTCGACTCTGAGTAAGGAACTGCATCAAAAAGAACCGCAAACTCGCGCACACGGAGTCAAAACAAGGGCAACCTATCAGCACGACGCAAGAATTTGGCGCCGAGTGATCCGGGCGCCTGCAAGAAAGATCCGCAATAAGTCGTTCTGGCATTAGATCTGCGTCCGTTGCCAGAAATTTCAGCGATCTAAGCCCCTGCTCTTTTCAGCTGTTCGACGAAAGACGAATCCGACGGTGATGCCGGGTCGATGTTCCTTGCCTTGGGGATTCGCTTCGGCTAATCATCGCTGTTGAATTTTCATCGCCAGCTCGGATCACGGCCGTATGGCTTTACTTGAGCATCCAGCTCGCGATAGAGTTTTCGTAACCTTACTCGTCTGCATCGCGCGGTCTTTCTCAACGGCATGCGCGAGTACTTGGCCAAGATCTTCGACTTGTTGCGATTTAAACTGCATCCCTTCAGCCAGCGCCGCGACGAATCGCGACACGGTGCGCGAAGTCTTCGCCCGCAAAGACTTCTCCTGAAAACCGCACGAGCTTGATATTGCGCAAGATAGGGCGCGTCCATCGGCGCCAGATCCACGAGCAGTTTAGTAACCTTCCTTGGCTGCCATCGTTGTGTGCGGCGGATCCAATATCGCCGCTTCAGCGCTGTTGTCGCCGAGCAACGCTTCGAAACACGCCGATTTGCCGCCGATGTGGGCGGCACTGCTTGATCCTTCGCCAGCCCGACCGTACGTTTTGCGCCATCAGAGCGAGACAGCCAACCAGACCAAACCGGGAGGCCGGTTGCCTCGATTCATTAAAACACCGGTTATTCCACCATTCCAGCCACTCGGTCATTCCAACCGTTCCTGCATCACCGCCACAGTCTGCATATGTGTTCCGGTGCGTCCCGGCAGATACGCCGATTTGGCGCCCGCTCCACCGGCGACGACAGGCCAAATATCCTCCGGTCCGGTCCACGGCGCCAATTTCACGAGCTGCGCCATTTTTTTGAAACCAGCGCGGCCGCCGCTTCGGACAACAGTTCGAGATTTTCATCCGAAATCTTTTCATGAGGCAGTCGCGCCATAGCGAACAATTCCTGGCGAATGGCATCTTTCAGTATCCGCCGGCGGCGAAAGATCGCCGCGTGCTCCGGGCAAATTACGAATAGAACCTCCGTCGTGGTGCGCCGCTCGCCAAACCGCCGGTCATCGTCAGCGCGAAGGTCTTGAGCAGTCCTTTGGCCCGTCTGGCTCGCCATATCGACGGCGCTATACACGCCGCTGCAACCCGTGACGCTGACTGTGTCCACGCCCTTACCGACGCTGCGTTCGACATGCAGCGGCTGCCACGGACTCGCCTCTTCGTTCTCACCGAAGCAAAAGGTGTACTTGGCCCGGCTGCCCGACCGTCGACTTGTCGAATTGCCCGGGGTCGCCCCGCCGATATTGGCCATAATCAATCGCAGCGCCCTGCCGATGGTCGCATTGGCGCGCCATCCCTGGCCGAGCACATTCGCCCCCGAATTGATTTTCAAACGGTGCCGGCACGGCCCATTGACGATAATCATCGGTGCGACATTGCCGGTGGTGGTTTGCACGCCGTCGAGATTGAATCCCGGCAGCAGCACGCCTTTGTCGCGGCGACAACCAGCGGGAAATATTCCGGCAAACAGCCGGCCATCACCGCGTTGGCGGCAAGCTTTTCGATGGCCGCCCTGCCGTTTAATGGCGGCATCGCGCCGAGGGAAAATGCTAATCCAATCCGCTAGCCGCGACCATTTTTCAACCGCCGCCCGCGTCGGCGGCAGAACCGCAGACCGTCGCTCCAGCCGCGTTCGATCATCTCGCTGAATAATTCGGCGGGCTCGCTTGAAACCATAATGAGTGAATCGGAATCATCGCCGTTCGTCCTGTTTATCGCCGTCGCGCCGGCAGCAAGTTTACTATTGCGCAGCAACTGCTCCGCAATCGCGTCAACCGTCGACTCCGCCAACGAGCGCAATCGGTCGAGAGCAATCGATCCCACCGGGTGCGGCACCTTCACCAAAGGCAAATCGGCCATGCCGCGATTTTGCGACTCGCGCTCTGAGCCAGGGAAAAGAACTCGTCGGTGACCACCGTGGCGGTCGGAATCGCCGCGCTTTCGGAGTTTGACGGAGTCGTGGACACTCCACGACGTGCACGAGCCTCAATCGGCAAAGGCGTTGATCACGACATCACAACGGGCAATCAGCTCGGGCGAAACAGTCCGCCTCGGTCCGGCTCATTTTGCACAGCGCCACGAGCTCGATGTCGCCGGCGCGCCGCTTAGAGCAGAGTCACCGACAAATTGCAGAAGCTTGTCGGCATTCGGCTTGTTGTTGTCGAGCAGACCGACACGCAATCCGTGCAGAGAATCGTGCTTGCGCCGAGCCAGACCGGTTTTGCTTGCTCTCGCCGACTCCTACCGGATTGACGATTTCGATCGATGTCTCGCTCATAGAATGCCTCCGATTAGCCGCGCCGGAAATTACGCGCCCGTGGGGATTCAGCGAATTTTTAACATGCGCTCGATGGGCACCCGAGCGCGCGCAGCCAGCCCGGGGCCACGGTAATCTCGTGGACGCCGTCGCGCAAGGATTGATAGACTTTGCGCAAGGTATTCGCTGCTTCATGAAGGCGCAGACCGCCTCACGGCTCGCCGGTACGATAGTCTTGTCCGGCGCCGCGCTTTGAAAGTGGATAAATATTCCCGACCTCGGTCGCCATGATGACGACTTTTTGCGGCGTGTCGCGCACGAATTGCACCATCCCTTGGGTCGAACGTGAAACTGCATCATCTCCACAGGCGTTTTCTCTTGCGCCATCTGGCGCATGCAAGCACTGGTGCAACCGCACTCGGGATGGACCACCACCGCCGCATCGGGATAGACGCGCCGTTGCTGCTCGACATGATAGGGACGAATCCGATCGTGCACGTGGCAGGCGCCCATCATCAGCCACAGCCGGTCCAGCGGTTGGTTTTGCTGCTCTAATAATTTCGCCGCATAGAATCCTAAATAAACATCCGGGCAGAAAAAGGATCGGCTGGTTCGTCTCCGAGTGTCTCAGCACGTGGAGAATGACCTGAGCGGCATTGGCCGATGCGCGGCAGTAATCGCTCTCCGCCTTCACGTCTAAATACGTGTTCACGTAACTGATCACGATACCGTCGCGATGCCCCTGCTTCCAGCGGCGGATCTTTGTCGACGTCGGCGTGGGCGGCGAGGGGAACAGAGCGCGCGCGCAGATCGGGCAAGCACACGCTGGTGCGGCTTTTCATAATCGCGAGAATCTGATTCATGAACAGGACGGAAGCTTCGAGCAAGATTTCCGCGTCCGACTCGGCGCCCTTCTGCGCTAAATAGAGCGAATCGCCGACCGCGTCCGGAGACATCCTGGATGTCCGACGGCGCATAGTTGTGCGCCAGAATGTAAAGCGTTTTTTTCTTTCTTGAGACGGGCGATTTCTGCCAAAAGCCAGCGATGCTCTTCCGTCGGCACATTCTTCGGCTCGGCTTCCGGCGGCAGCGGTGGGATTTCGAGGAGGCAAACCAAGATCGATCTGATCAATCAAATCGATCGCCTCGCGGGCGGAAAAATATCACCAGACATCGGTCCGATCCATGGTAAAAGCCTCGGTTTCTAAGAGCCTAAATCCTGAAGGGAATTTAAACAGGAGTTAGAGGCGAGTTAAAGAGCGCTCAAATCAAATTGCCTTCGCACCCAGGTCGGATATCGGCGCAGCAAAAACTAACCCGCGAAAGCAAAACGGATTTGGCCTGCGCCCGTACCGTTCGAGTGCATTCAACCAGTGGCTTACGAAGAAACAATCGTTGTTACGTCGTATGGGGACGCGTTCAAAAAGTCCGGCGCGCCGTCGCGCAGCGGTTCCCTTTTACGTTTCGGTTGGCCGGGCGCGGCGGCTTGGATCGGCAGCGTGACCGTAAACGTCGAGACCCCGTTCAAACTCACTTTCCACGGCGACGGTTTCCACCAAGCAGCTCGGTAAACTTTCTGACGATATAAAGTCCCAATCCGACGCCGCCGAACTTCCTCGTCGCCGAGCTGTCCACCTGTTGAAACATATCGGAAACAGTTTCAACGCTTTTCTTTCGGAATCCCGATGCCGGTATCGCTGATTTTGAATTCTATCGCGTGCCGTCTGCGCAAGTGGCCGCCACCAGCAACGGTGACTTTTCCTTTCTCGGTGAACTTGATCGCGTTGTTTATCAGATTCTGAATCACTGCCTTCAATTTTCATCATCCGTCCAAGGATCGCGCAGGTCCGCCGGGTAGTCCCAGCTAACGGTCAAATCTCGGCCGAGCGGAATACCGTAGTTGGATCGTAGTTCGTCCAGGAGCTCCGCGAGATTCACTTCCCAGGAAGCCGCGCGAACGGCGTCGGCCTCGATCCGGGTCACTTGCAACGTACGCCGTTGATCATGTTGAACAGCTCCATCGACTGATTGCTGATCGTTTCAACGGCCTTTTTTGCTCCGGAGTAATTTCGCCGAGTACGCCTTGCATCATGATTTCTGTATATCCCTTGATGACGTTCAGCGGCGTTCTCAATTCATGGGAGATGACCCCCAGAAACTCATCTTTTCCCCTGCTCGCGGATTTCGAGCTCAATGGTTTTCTTGTTCACTTGGGAAAAGAGCCGCGCGCGTTCCCCACCGCCACGCCCAGATGATAGGCGATGGCGTTGATCAGTTGAATGTCGGCTCAGAAGAATGATAGCGCTCCTTGCCGAGAAAATTCATCGCGCCCAATCCCTCTCCCCGGACTCGAAGGGGAATAAGAAATGAGCTGTGAAATCCTGCCTTCAACATATTCTGGCTGTTATGAGCCAGCTTGTTATAGAGCGTGTCGGTGGCCATATCATCGACATACATCGCCTCGCCGGTTTCGATAGCCCGGCCTAAGTGACCCCTCTCAGCTTTACAAACCGCGACCAGCGGCACGCCGAGGAACGCCGTAGTGCGTGACCAGGTGCAGATCGCCACTAGCTTCATTACAGAGATAGATTCGCGCCGCATCGAAATTAAAAATCGCCAATAGCGTTTCCATTGTCTTTTTCAAAACGACGTTGATATCCGAGGACTCGCTGGCGATGCCCGGCGACCGAATAAAGCGTGGCGAGCTCCTCGGCCTTGGCGGCCGTCTGCTGATACAGGTGCTGTTCTCCCACGGCGATGCCAATCTGGTTATTCATAGGCTCGAGGCAAATTGATTTCGTTGGCCTTGAGCAGGCGGGGCAACGTTCCAGCGCATACCAGCACTCCCCAGGTTCTCAAGCTTGCGTCTTGATCGGAAACATCGCCAGGAAATGAGCGCCCGCCTGACCGGCGTCGCCGTGATTTCCGCTCATTTCCAATAGCGCGGATCGCAGAGAACAATGTCGGCGAGAGACAAATGCCCGGCCGGTCCCGGCGACCTGTCCGACGAGAGATTCTCGCGCCGAAAGTAACTGGCTCACGCCAGACTTCCGGCCGAGCCTCGAAAGCGGCTTTTACCCTAGCTCGGTCATCCCCGCATTGAAAAGAAACACAGCGGTAAGGTCCAGCTCGAACAGCTGCGTGATCTTTTGGATCGTCTGATGGAGCACCACGTCTAGGTCCAACGATTGTGTGGCTGCCACTGGTAGCGTAGCGCAAAGCCGATATTTCAACGCTCGCTGCGCCGAGTCTCCCCTCGTAGAGTTTTGCGTTTTGGATCGCGATCGCGAGACTGACCCGCCAAGGTGCTCAAAAATTCGATCTCGTCGTCGTTGAAGGCGTGTTCCTCTTTCCGTGTAAAAGGCGATGAGTCCAAGCAATTGATCCTTAGCGACGAGCGGAATACCGAGGTGGAGACCAGACCAAAGTGCTTTGCGAACTGGCGTTTATCGTTGCGCGGATCGGTTTGCACGTTGGCGCCACGGTTAGGGAATCTTGTTTTTCAAAACAATCTTAGCGAATTCATGAAGCGACCCCGAATTGGCGGCGCGCCATTCCGGTTTCGTCCGAGGTTTCGACGAAGCCACGGCCTCCAGCTTGCCGCTCTCCTTGCTGATCAGCCGAATCGTGGCGCACAGCGCCGCGGGCAGCACGAGATCGACCTTTTCCATGAGAATTTTCAACACGGCGTCAAATCCAGCGTCGAAGTGATCGCCATGTCGATATACGTGCAGAGCATTGAGACGCCGCAGGTTTCGCCCAAACGTTTTTCGGCGGCAACGGCTTCGGATCGACGCCCTTGGAGAGACTTTGCCATCTCGTCGAAGGAAGTGGCGAGACGGCCGATTTCGTCGTTTCGGTGCGGCAGTCCCGTGCGCGCGCCGAGATCACCGGTGCGCAAGCGCTCCGTTACAGTGAGCAATCTTCTCAATGGACCGAGAACGAACGCGTCGCCGCCGTACCAGGCAAGCCAGGAGCGCCAACAATCCTACCAGGAACAGAGCCGCCAAATTGCGCCAGAGTAAACCATCTGGCGTTGGCCAACGCGACTCCGATCGGAACACCGATATGGAAAAATTTGTCCTTCGCGAGAGCCATCCCCGATGCTGGTGAATCCGGTAGATGCGCCTTTGGCCGTCGGGGCCGGCTGCCTCAACCACCCCCTCGGAGCGCGCTGAAACGATTTGAGCAAGCTCGCCTTCTGGGACAGGTTTACCCACCAGACGGTCGGCGTCCGGATAGCGCCGCGAGGATGGTGCCTCGGCGATCGTAGACGGCGAGCGAAGCATAGCTCGGTAAATTGAGCGCGCCAACGGTCTGTTGGAACCACGCTAAATCCAGCGCGGCAAAAACGACGCCAGTGACGCGTCCCTCGGTAGCACGGATCGGATAGGCCAGGTTTAAGGTCGCCCGGTCGGTCGCGCGGCCGATTTGATACTCGCCGATGGCGAAATTGCGCCGCTGCAGCGCCTGGCGGAAATAGCTTCGGTCAGAAACATAATGACGGCATCTTGAGCAAGACGAGCGCCGCAAAACCGCTCACCGTGAACATTCGCGGCGCCTAAGGTTGGCATACATCGGATATTCTGGCGAGCAGATCGGCTAAAAAGATCGCTGCACGTCGAACTGTTATGTGCGCGTACCTCGGAAGCAGAGATAACGCGACAAGCAGATGTTGAGTGCTGTCGATGAGCCGCTGCTGGCTGGCGGGAAACGATTCTCGGTAACTTGGGAAATCGCGCGCTCTCGATATCTCCATGGCTGCGTGGTCCACCATGAAACGACTGACGCACCGGTGAACGCACGGTGGGGGAACCAAGCGAGTCGAAGCGCTGAAGGCACGAATGAAGTGGCAGT